>Ga0310122_10002617_pt1 | contig 11466 bp, 6 predicted proteins | sample CB6_Bottom_1051__FD_203503 | JGI IMG/M metagenome (GOLD analysis project Ga0310122, IMG submission 203503) | Marine microbial communities from Western Arctic Ocean, Canada - CB6_Bottom_1051 | ecosystem: Environmental > Aquatic > Marine > Oceanic | place: Canada: Western Arctic Ocean | collected...
GCCATGCAGCCTGCGCAGCGATCACGCTGGATCACCACGGGCCACATACGGGGGTGAGTATCCCCTGATTCAGTCCGCGGCCTTGGCAACAGCAGTGTCATCGGGCAATGAGCACTGCATCTCCAAGTCGATTCCGACCGCCACCTGCAGGGTCAACAGGGCATCGGCCGCGGTCACGCTACCGCTACCGTTGACGTCACACAGGGCTAGCGGACAGTAGACGTCCATGCCGACGGAGCTCTGCAGGGTGCGCAGAGCGTCGGCCACTCCCACCCAGCCGCTGGAGTCGGGATCGCCGCAGCATTCATTGACCAGGTATTCGCTCGTGCAGCTTCCCGCGGCGCACACATCTGTGCCAGTACACGGGTCGCTGTCGTCGCAGGACTCCGCGTTGGCGGCCGCGACGCAGCCCGTGGCAGGATCGCAGCTGTCGTCGGTGCAACCGTTGTCGTCATCGCAATCAGCAGCCTCTCCGCCCACACAGGCTCCACCTGCGCAGGTGTCGTCCGTGGTGCAAGCGTCGCTATCGTCGCAATCGGCCGAGTTGTCCATGCTGTGACACCCCTGGGTCGAGTCGCAACTGTCGTCGGTGCAACCGTTGCCGTCGTCGCAGTCAGGAGCCGCACCGCCTACGCAGGCGCTGCCCGCGCAGGTGTCGCTCGTCGTGCAAGCGTCGCCGTCGTCGCAGGAGTCCGTGTTGTCAGCGTTGACGCAGCCCGAGGCCGAGTCACAGCTGTCGTCGGTGCAGCCGTTGACGTCGTCGCAATCGGGAGCCGCACCGCCCATGCACATGCCACCCATGCAGGTGTCAGCCGTGGTGCAGGCATCGCCGTCGTCGCAGGACGCAGTGTTGTCAGACCAGGCACAGCCACTGGCCGAGTCACAGCTGTCGTCGGTGCAGCCGTTGCCGTCGTCGCAGTCGGGTGCAGCCCCGCCCATGCACATGCCACCCATGCAGGTGTCAGCCGTGGTGCAGGCATCGCCGTCGTCACAGGAGTCCGTGTTGTCAGCGTTGACGCAGCCCGAGGCCGAGTCACAGCTGTCGTCGGTGCAGCCGTTGACGTCGTCGCAGTCAGGTGCAGCCCCGCCCATGCACATGCCACCCATGCAGGTGTCAGCCGTGGTGCAGGCATCGCCGTCGTCACAGGACGCACTGTTGTCAGCGTTGACGCAGCCCGAGGCCGAGTCACAGCTGTCGTCGGTGCAGCCGTTGACGTCGTCGCAGTCGGGAGCCGCACCGCCCATGCACATGCCACCCATGCAGGTGTCGCTCGTGGTGCAAGCGTCGCCGTCGTCGCAGGAGGCCGTGTTGTCAGTGCTCACGCAGCCCGAGGCCGAGTCACAGCTGTCGTCGGTGCAGCCGTTGACGTCGTCGCAGTCGGGAGCCGCACCGCCTACGCAGGCGCTGCCGGCGCAGGTGTCGCTCGTGGTGCAAGCGTCGCCGTCGTCACACGAAAGAATGTTGGAAGCGTTGTGGCAGCCCAGGGCCGAGTTGCAGAAGTCGTCTGTACAGACATTGTCGTCGTTGCAATCCAGCGCCGGGCCACTTGCGCAAAGCCCGCCCGAACATACATCGCCATCAGTGCAGGCGTCGCTGTCATCACAGGAATCCGTGTTGTTGTCATTGGCGCAACCAGATGCCGCATCGCAACTGTCGTCGGTGCAACCATTGGTATCGTCACAGTCAGTGGCCGACGTGTCTACGCCCGAGCAACCTCCGTCGGCGCACACGTCGCTGGTAGTGCAAGCGTTACCGTCATCGCAGACAATCGTATTGTCCGGGTGCAGGCAGGTGCCATCGCCGTCGCAGGCATCGTCGGTGCAGCCATTGCCGTCGTCGTCACAGGCCGTGTCCGCGGCAACGAAACCGTTGTCGGTACACGCACCGCCGCCGTCGCAGAAGTCCTGGTTCACGCAATCGGTACCGGCGTCCCCACAGGTGACGATGGCAGCCTCATCGTTGGCCTGACAACTTCCCGCGCCGTCGCAGGTGTCAGCGTTGGTGCACTCGGTGTCACTGTCGTCTCCACACGAAGAGTCAGCGGCAACGAAGCCGTTGTCTGAGCAGCTGCCGCCGCCGTCGCAGGTATCCTGTACCACGCACTCGGTGCCCGCGTCGCCGCACAAGGCTCCGCTACCCTCGTCGTTGGCCTGGCATGAACCCGAACCGTCGCAGGTATCAGCGTTGGTGCACTCGGTGTCGCTGCCGTCTCCACATGCAGAGTCAGCGGCCACGAAACCGTTGTCTGAGCAGCTGCCGCCGCCGTCGCAGGTATCCTGTACCACGCACTCGGTGCCCGCGTCGCCGCAGGAGGTGCCGCCAGCCTCGTCGTTGACCTGGCATGAGCCCGCACCGTCACAGGTATCAGGATTGGTGCACTCGGTGTCACCACCGTCGCCGCAGAGCTTGCCGCCGGCGCTGGCCGGAGCGCTGCATATCCCGGAAGCCGTATCGCAGGTGCCCACTTCGTGGCACTCGCTAAGGGCCGTGCACAGCACGGGGTCCGCACCCACGCAGGCGCCGCCGGCGCAGGTATCGATCTGCGTACAGGCATTGCCATCGTCGCAGGAGACGGTGTTGTTGGCAAAGATACAATCCGTGATCGCGTCACAGCTGTCGTCCGTACAACCGTTCAAATCATCGCAGAGTAAGTCGCTCGGCGTGTTCACAACGACGTCGTCTATTTCGTTGCAGGTATCGATCGTGCACCCTACGAGATCGTCGATGACCGGGGGCACTCCCGCCTGGCAATCGTTGATCACGTCGCAGAATTCGCCACCGTTGCAGAACAACGTGTCGTCGCAGGAAAGGTCATCCGCCGCGTTAACGCAGCCGGTCGCGATATCACAGCTATCGGCCGTACAACCGACTAGATCATTACAATCCACCGCCGAGTTAACGCAGCCACTCGTCTCCGCGAAACCTGCAGAAACGCAACTGTCGGTAGTGCAGGCGTTGAGGTCATCACAAAACGTTGGTCCAATCGGGGCACCGAGTTCGTCGTCCGGGCCATCAGCCTGGCACGTGGACGAACAGCAGTCACCGTCATCGGTGTTGCCGTCGTCGCACTGCTCTCCTACCGACTCGTCAACAAACCCGTCCCCGCAGAACGAAGCGATGCGTCCCTGCACGGTGAACAGGTCGGTTTGCGCCGTGCCGGTATGTAGCCCGGTACTGGGATCAATATCGCCGGCACAGGGGCCTTCAATCCGGTAAAAGTTCGTGTTGCATGGGCTACCCGTTACCGCGTGGGCAATAAGCGGGTTGCCAATGTAGCCCGCGGGAGCGTCCACATCCCACTGGAGATAGTGACTTATGCGCGAACGAGTCGAGTCGGTAACGTTGGTGAACTCGTCGCCGATCAGTGTCCCGCAGGTAGGAGTGATCACGCCATCAACCACCCCGTGCAGGCAGTCGTCGGTCATGTTGATGGCCCGGTTCCCGAGGGTAGCCGCGATATCTGCTTCGGTTACTTCAAGGATATCGGTACCATAGGGGTGGGTTATCGTGTAGGTGCCGGCACAGGCCGCGTCGTTGGGCAAGGAAACCCGCGAGCGGATGCGGCTGAAGACCAGCTGGTCGCCGTCGATGATGGCCTCGTCCGGGTTGTCCCATACGCCCTCTATTGCGAGCACCAGCAGGGCACTACCGGCGTCTAGCCCGGTTCCCCACGCCATATTGGTGTTAGCGAGCGAGTAGAAGGTCTCGTGCCAGAAGTTGCCGTTGGCGATTTCCGGGGGAAGGTCCTGGTCAAGCCCTCCGTCCTGTCCGAACGGGGGGTTGCCGCATAACGGGTCCACGTCGGTCGACTCGTCGCAAAGGTCGAGCCCCAGGTTGTTCTGGTCGGCGTAGTAAGCCGGATAGCCGTACTCGTTCAACGGCCCAAAGCTTTTAAGAGCCACGAAGTTGTCCGGCTCATTAGCTACGCAGCCGGCCCTGGCCGTGGGTTCCTGGGCCTGGGCGTAGGCTGACCCTGGAGCAGCTATTACTCCGGCAACAAGAAACGCAACGGCGGCGCAAAAAGAGCGGCTTCCCGCCTCAGACAATACACAATTCAGCATAAATCCCCCTCGGAACTTCTATAAAAATACGAACAACCGACTAGTGGATAATTCCTGGATTGCTGTCAACGGTTGAGACCCCCCGGATGGAAGAATATTTTGAGCCCGCGAAACCGGGCCGCACAAAACGCGGCGTAGGCTCGGCAGCAATTGAACAGCTGCTTTGCGATTCGCTATGCAGCCTGCGTTACGATCACGCTGGAGCGTATGACACAGGCGGGGGTGAGGCAGCGAGCTGGAGAGCAGGTCGGACGCCGCGAGCTGGCGAGCGGTGTGAGCTCCCGAACACAGGGAGGGAGGGCAATCCTCGCCTTGAATCACCGTCCCAGCCAGCGATCCGTGGAGGCGGGGGGTGAGGCCGCGAGCTGGCGAGCTGGCCGAACGCGGCGAGCTGGCGAGCCGCGAGAGGCAATCCCCGGCTCCCCCCTTGATATACAACGCTTCGCCGAACTCCAGACTCGCTGGTTACCGTCTGGGTTACCGTCAGGGCTTACGCGCTGCCGGTGGGCCCAACCAGGCCCCCCCATTCACCCCCGGTGTTTACACGAACCCCTGCCGCGCGTTCGAATGGGGCTGTCTTACTTAGACCAGGAGCACAGTGATTGCTGGCGAGGGGGATGGGTCAGGGTGGCGACTAGGGCCCGCCTACCGTGAGCGACCTGCAGGCCGTGTTGTCAACGGGCGAGCTGTCGGTGAGCACGCTCCCGGTGATCTCGTAGCAGAAATCATGCAGCCACAGGGACGGCTGCGTCACGATCCACGAGAACTGGCCGTTGCCCAGGTTCACGACGGGCACGGGGAGCAGGGGGTTCGGGATAATATCGATGGTCCTGGTCTCGCCACTGACCATGGTGTTGACCTGGAAGGTACCCAGCTCGATACGGTCGAAGCCGAGCTCTATATAGACCGTACCGGTGATGTCGATTGCCGTGCCGCCCGACGCCGAGTTGTGGAACTGCCCCCCCAGCACGATGGTGTCGCCGACCTCAGCCTGATTAAAAAGGCTCGGGTCGCCGTTCTTGCTCACGAAGCTGATGTCGTCGCTGTGGATGAACAGGTCGGGCATCGAAAAGCACTCGATCCTTCGGCCCGTTGACGGGCACGCCGCCTGTCCGCAGTCATCGCCGACCTCGAGGCCCATCGTCCACGGCGTCTCGGCCAAATCGAGACACTGTATATCCGCGTCCTTGGCCTTGTACTTGAGCTTGTAGCTGCCCGGGTTGCGGCGGTCGGGCTTAATCTTGACCTGCACGTACGGCACGGTGCCCCTGGGCGGCTTGCACTTGAATGACCCTTTCTTCTCGACGCAATCAGCCGGGTCGGTAGTGGTCGTGAAGCAAACGCCGCCTGCATCGTCCAGGCTGAACAGCATCTGCTCGACCGACGGGTCTATTCCATCCACGGCCGCCGAGGCATCGAGCACCTTGCACGAGACCACGAGCTTGTCCGGCTTGGTCTCTATCTTGCGAAACTTCGCCTTGAGCTTGCACTGATCGATGCCGAGCGAGCCTGAGCAGGCGGGTAGCGTGGTGGTGGTTGTAGTGGTCGTCGTATTCAGCGTGGTGGTAGGACTCACAGTGACTGTCGTGGTCGGAGGGACCCACATGCAGTTGTCGCAGCCATCTCCCGGCAGCATGTTGCCATCGTCGCACTGTTCGCCGGCACTGGCGTTGACGGTATAGTCCCCGCACTCGACCGGCGTGCAGTCGGCGTCACAGGTAGCCGATTCGCCGCCGTCATCGCAGGTCTCGCCCGCACTGCCATTAACCGTCTGGTCACCGCAGACAGCCGCGCTGCAGTCGGCGTCACAGGTGGCCGATTCGCCACCGACATCGCACTGTTCGCCGGCAGTAGCGTTGAACGTGCTGTCACCGCAGAAAGCCACGGTGCAATCGGCGTCGCAGCTGGCCGATTCGCCGCCGTCATCGCACTGTTCTCCGGCAGTGAGGTTGACCGTCTGGTCACCGCAGTCAGCCACGGTGCAGTCGGCGTCACAGGCGGCCGATTCGCCGCCGTCGTCGCAGACCTCACCCGGGTCGATCAAGCCGTCACCGCAGGTTTCGTTGGTCGAGCAGATGGCCGAGCATCCGTCGAGATTGACCGTGTTGCCATCGTCACAATCCTCGCCGGCGTTCGGTTGCAGCACCCCGTCACCGCATACAAGTAACTCGGAGTACAAGTAGGCGGAACCGGAATTGTTGCCGGCGTCATCGTCGTCATGCGCCCCGACAATTACCTGGCCGTCGCTTATAGCCACCGACCTCCCGAAGTAGTCATACGTCGCGGCATCCGAAGCGGTGAGCTTAAAAAGCTGCCCCCAGTTGCCAGCACCCCCCGCGTTGAGGTGGTGCACATACGCAGAACCTGAAAAGCCACCCGCGTCGTCGTTACCATACGCGCCGACAACCACGGTGTTACCGCTTATTGCAACCGATTGCCCGAACAGGTCGCCCGCGTTGGCGTCCGAAGCGGTGAGCTTGGCAAGCTCGCCCCAATTGCCCGCACCCCCCAGGTCTTGCTGGTACAGGTAGGCAGAACCCGAACTGGCCCCGGCATCGTCATCGCCAAACGCACCGACGATCACCGTGTCGGCGCTCGCCGCAACCGACCAACCGAAGTGCCCCCCCGCGACGGCATCCGAAGCGGTGAGCTTGGCAAGCTGGCCCCAGTTGTTCAGACCACCCTCGTCGCGCTGGTAGACGTAGGCAGAACCCGACCCGTCGTCGCCATCCGCCCCGACCACAGCCGTGTCCGAGCTTATTGCTACCGAGTAACCAAAGTAGGCACTGGCAGCTGCGTCGAGCGCGACAAGCTTGGTGAGCTGGCCCCAGTTGTTGACGCCACCCTCATCGCGCTGGTAGACGTAGGCAGAACCCGACCAGGCGCCTGCGTTGGCGTCGCCGATCGCTCCGACAAGGGCGGTGTTGCCGCTGACCGCCACCGAGCCCCCGAAATAGCCCCCGGCCGTAGCGTCCAACGCGGTGAGCTTGGCCACCTCGCCCCAGTTGTCTGCACCGCCCTCGTCGCGCTGGTACACGTATGCAGAACCCGACAAGTCGCCCGCGTCGTCGTCATAATGCGCTCCCACGAGCACCGTGTCGCCCTCAATAGCAACCGAGATTCCGAACTGGTCATTGGCGGCGGCATCAGAGGCCGTTATGCTGGTCACCTCGCTCCAGTTGCCAAAAAAGTCCTGCTGGTAGACGTAGACCGAACCGGAACCGAGCCCGTCGTCGTCGTTACCCGGTGCCCCGACAACCGCCGTATCGCCGCTGATCGCCACCGAACGCCCGAACTGGTCGCCGATAGAGGCGTCCGAGGCCGTGAACTTCAGTTCGGTCTCCGCCCGCGCATCCGCAGCCCGGTTGACCAGCGCCAGAGCCACGATCAGAGCCAGCAGCAACTTACAGCTGAACTTTACGAGAAAATGAGAATTACCTGCTTCGCGCATCCGTACCCCTGGTGACCCGCGAGCCTACCACCATTGCCGCCTGTCTGTCTACGGATGCGCCCCCCCGAATGGGTGCCCCAGCCATTCACTCCCGGTGTTTACCCGAACCCCAGCCGCGCGTTTGAACGGGGCTGTGTTGCCAGAGGCCGTGTCACTTAGACCAGGAGCACGGTGATTGCTGGCGGAGGGTGAGCGGCGAGCTGGCGAGCCGCGAGAGACAATCCTCGTCTTGAATCGTCACCGCGGCGACCAGAGATCCGTGGAGGCGGGGGGAATCGAACCCCCGTCCGAAAGCACTCCACACCAGCGTCTACATGTTTAGCGCGTGTTTTTTATCTCGGACGGTGATCCCGACACGCGCGCCGTGTCACCGTCCCAGCCACTCCACAGGTTCGGCTGGGGAGGTCTGCGGCCGACCCCCTTGCCTATCCCGCTAATACCCGCCCCCGACCGACCGCGGGAAATTTCGGCCGGGGACGCTCACGGCAACTTAGGCCGCGAGAGCGTATTCGTAATCGTCCGCAGTTAAATCTGCAGCCTGCCTTTTTAACGAGGGTACAGACCTCGACATGCAACCAGGGCTTCATCACTCCCGTCGAACCCAGTTCGCCCCCAGGATCGTCTAGTGAATCTGCCGGCCGGAAAAACCGGCCAACCCTGTGAATATAAGACCGTACGGGCCACTTGGCAAGGCCCCCGCCCCCGTGGCCCCGGGCTGGCGGGCGCCGACGGCCCGTTGTAAAAGGTCCAGCGTGAGCAAAGCAGACAAACCTTCACCACCCTTTTCGATACTACGGCTCGACCACGTGGTGCTGCGAACCACCCACATAGACCGACTGAGGGCCTTCTACGAGGCGCTGGGCTGCCAACTCATACGCAGCCTCGAAGAAATCGGCCTGTACCAGCTCAAGGCCGGCGAGTCGCTGATAGACCTGCTCGACGTAAGCAGGCAGGGAGGCGAGCCCCCCAACGAAGACGGCCGCAACATGGAACACTTCGCCTTGAGAATAGACCCCTTCGATGCCGAGGCCATCAATGAGTTTCTCGCCGGCATTTCCGACGAGGTAACCGCCCCCCCCTTCCCCTTGTTCGGCGCCGATGGCTACGGGCCGTCAATTTACGTCAAGGATCCCGACGGCAACACCGTGGAACTCAAGGGTCCTCCCATCGAGAACCAGGACGAGCCGGGTCTCTAGAACGCGCGCGCGGACCTCACCGGCGCGCCGGCCTCCGACAGCCTACAGGCCGTAGAGCTCGGCGCAGTTGTCGTGCAGGACCCGCTCGAGCTGGGGCCGGGTCAGGCCCTCGGCCAGCAAGGCGATCGCCTCGTCGGAGCGCGGCCAGGTGGAGTCGGAGTGGGGAAAGTCGTTGGCCCACATTATGCGCTCGATGTTGCACATGTCGGCCATGCGCCCGACCACGGCGTCGTCCTGAAAGGTGACGTAGATGTTCTCGCGAAAGTACTCGCTGGGCACCTTGGTAATGCCACCGGGCTTGAGCCAGAAGCGGTGGCGGTTGTATGCGTGGTCCATGCGGTAGAGGTAATGCGGCACCCAGCCCGCGTCGGCCTCCACGCACACCACCTTCAGGCGTGGATGACGCTCGAACACGCCGCCGAACACCATCATGCCCATGATGTCCTGGCAGCCGCGGATGATGGACATGAAGCCGTTGATGTCCGGTCCCCGCCCCTGGCGCATGTTGGCCAGGTCGTCAGCCTTGCTCGTGAGGATGTGAAAACTCACCGGCAGGTCGAGGTCGACGCAGGCCTGCCAGAAAGGGTCCCAGCTGGGCTGGTCGTAGTCCTGGTCACCCACCGGGTCGCCGGCCAGCATGACACCGCGAAAGCCGAAGTCTTTTATCTGCTGCAGTTCCTCGAGACCCTCGTCGATGGTACGCACCGCCGCCTGGCCTATGCCGATGAGTCGTTCGGGAGCGCCCGCGCAGAAACCCGCCAGCCAGCGGTTGTAGGCGTCGAAGCAGGCCTTGCGGAAATCCGCGTCCGGGTGCAGGCAGATGATCATGCCCACCGAGGGGTACAGCACCTCGGCTGACACGCCGTCGAGGTCCTGGGCCTCAAGGCGCGGACCGACCTCCCAGCCGCCGTGGTTCAGGTCATCCCACTTGCGATTTACGTCAGCGAGTTCCTCGGCCGTGCGACCGGCGGCGTTGATCATGCTCATGGGCACCGGCATGGGCAGGCCCTCCACGACGAAGGCCGCGCCCAGGGTCTCGTGCTGTACCAGGGTGGGCTTGCGGTCGAGGAAGGCCGGGTCGATGTCGTCAAAAGCCTCCGGTGGCTCACAGATGTGCGAGTCCGCGGAAATGGCAATAATATTGTCGGCTCTGGTGGTCACGGTAATCCTCCCGATAGGCCCCCGTCGGGACCGCCAAGTGCACAGTGAGCCCGCCGTCCACCGCCGTTGCAAACGGGTCGGGGCGGACCGCTACTCTCTTATGACCAGTCGCTTGCCCAGCCTGGTCTCAAGTGACATCGCGTCGCTGGCCGGATCGTCCACGACGTCGATGAGCAGCTTCGCATCAGCATAAAGCTCCTGCCATTCGCGCGGCAGGAAGACCGGTATGTCGGCCACGCGGCCTATTTCGCCGGCCCCGAAGGGAAGCAGGTAGTCCTCGTACAAGTGCGGTGCGCTGCCCTCGCAGCAGCCCCCGGCAAGAGTGATGGTGAGTACCCCGTCGTGCCTGCTGCGCACCGCGCGCAGGACGACCTCTGCCTCGTCGGTGGCTTTTACCTCGCTCACTGCGAGACCACTTCCCAGCCCACCACTATCAGCCCACCACTATGCGCCCACTACTATGCGGTAGTTGACGTCGGCCACTGCCACCACCCGCCCGTCGGCGACAGAGGCGACCTCGGCGTGGGTAAAAAAGATCTCGCCGTCGCTGTGCGACAGGCTGCCGTAGCCCACGAGGTCGGCGGCCGGCAAGGGGGCCAGAACGCGGGCCTGCATGCAGGGGGTCGATGCCTTGTGGGGGCCCGGGCCGGTGGTGGCCCAGGCGGCCATCGCGCCGGTGGTATCGAGCAGCGCCAGCACCGCGCCCTCGGCGACACCGCCGCCGGCGTCGAGGTTGCCCTGGGCAAGAGGCAGCACGATGCGCGAGCAACTGTCGACCATGTGCTCGACGTTCATGCCCAGCCTGGCGGCGAAGGGAATCTGGCTTACAAACGGACCCATGGGCCCCGGGTCTGCAGCTCCGTTGTCGCCCACGGCGACGGGCAGTTCGACCCCGGCAGCGCCCATGCGTCCGCGCACGCTTACCAGGCCGCGGGCTATGTCCCTGCCGGCTTCACTCGAGACCACCACCTCGACGAACGCCAGCTCCTTGCCCTTCCTGAGCAAGCGCGCCGTGGCGGTTATCGCCTCTTCCCTTGCCGCGGCCAGCCACGTGACCTGCACGGCCGAGGTGTGCCAGGGACCAGAGTCTTCACCGAGCGCGGTGCGCGCCATGGCTTGCGCCGACAAGGCTATCATGGAGGCGGCCACCCCGCCGTGCAGCACGTTGCCGGGATTGGTATTGCCCTCGTCAAAAGGCAGTTCGAGCACGACCCGCTCGTCTGACAACTCGGCGGCGACTACGCCCAGCGACTTGTTGAAGGCCGAGTCGGCCAGCCATTGTTCGACGTGACCCATTGTTTACCGCATCCCCTCTAAATCCCCTCTACGCGCACGGCAGCAGGCAGGAGTGCACCGATTCTTCGCCCGGTATCTCGCGCGCCAGCGTGCGAATGGCCAGCTCGGCGTCCTCGAGTGCAAAATTGTGGGTGTGCATCTTCTCGATCGGCACGCTGCCCGATTCTATCAACCGTATGGCCGAGTCGTAGGCTGACCAGGTAACACCCATGGCGCCCTTGATGGTGAGCTCCTTGAGCACCACCTTGTCCGACACGAAACCGGGCACTTCTTTCATGCCCTTCACGCCCGCCAGCACTA
>Ga0310122_10002618_pt1 | contig 11464 bp, 12 predicted proteins | sample CB6_Bottom_1051__FD_203503 | JGI IMG/M metagenome (GOLD analysis project Ga0310122, IMG submission 203503) | Marine microbial communities from Western Arctic Ocean, Canada - CB6_Bottom_1051 | ecosystem: Environmental > Aquatic > Marine > Oceanic | place: Canada: Western Arctic Ocean | collected...
GGCGCGCGGACGTGTACGTGGTAGCCGCGGCCGCCGCTGAAGACCAGCTGCAGGTCCTCCAGCGCAAGGCCAAGGTCGCCGAGCAGGAAATCCTCGGCGAGTCGCACCGCCTGCCCGCGGGTGATTTTCATCAGCGCGCCGAATGAGATTTTGCCCTGCTTGAGCAGCTCCATTTCCGGCAAGTGGTCGGCGTCAAGGTCGAAAATCAGGTCGGCCGCCTGCCACTGCTTTTCGTTCATCTTACCGGCCGACGGATGCGCGTAATACGCAACCGAATGGTAGACGTGCGCGGGCGCTTCGCGCGCTAGCCGCGCCTGCAGCTCGCCTTCGCTGCGGAACGCCAGGTGGCGCTGCATCATCTTGCCGCCCCAGCCGAGCATCCCCCACTCGCGCGCGGTGAACCGCGGTGGCAGTTCTGGCTCAGCCGTGGCGTAGAATTCGCGGAAGCGCGCTTGGAGCCACTCCTGTGTGTAGCGCAGCGGCAGGCTCGCCTTGTGCTTGGCAATGTCCTCCTTCAGGCTCATTGCAATGCTTTCTCCCACTTCCTCCGCGCGCCGCGCACGCTCAGCAGGCCGACGCGCAGCCGCTGGCCGAGCGTGAACTCCCACGGCCGCCGCGGCAGCCCTTCAGCGAAGGCGGTGAGCAGCTCTCGCCGCGGCTTCGCGTCGCCCCGCGCCTCGAGCCAGGTGACGCTGCCGCTGCTGCCGGGCGTCTCGGCCCAGAGCTCCAGCAGCAGGTCGCCGTGCGGGATTTCGTAGCGGAAGAGATGCGCGGCGCGCTGGAACGGGATGACGAACGCCACCTGCGTGAAAGCGCGGGTATCGTCGCTGCGGGTGTATTCCCAGCCGAGCCGCTCGAGCGTTGCGCGCAGTGCGGTGGCTGCCGAGCGCGGCTCGAAGCAGACCGGCAGCTTCACCACAGCATTTCGCCGCCGATGGCGGGATACCCCAGCTCGCAGCCTTCGAGCACCCGTGGGTGGATTTCGCCGAAGACCAGCGCGTCGCCCAGCGACGCGCAGCGGCCTGCGATGAACATCCCGTCCTCAACCGGCTGCGCATCGCCCTCGATGCCGAGCCGCTGCGCGACCGCTTGTGCTGTTGCACGGGCCTGCGAAAACGGGGCGCGGCTGTTCAGCTCGACCCAGCCCAGCGCCAGCCGGTTGGCGTGGTCACGCACGACCCAGCCCACCTCGAAGATGCGCTGGGGTAGTTCGTGGTGCCGGTTGGTGCGCAGCAGCTCGAGCAAGCCGGGCAGCAGCGCCGGCCGCAGCAGGTGGTATTCCTCGCCGACCGGGTTCGCAACGTGCGCCTCGCCCGCCGGCTCACGCGCCGGCAGCTCGTGCTGCGCGCGCGCTGAGCTCAACGTGAGCGAAACCACTTCCTGAAATCCAAGCCCGAGCAACGCCTCGCGGCATTCGCGCTCGCGCTGGCGCGACGCGGTCTCGCGGCCGAAAGTGGCGAGCTGAGGCAGCTGTTCGGGGATTTCGTCGTATTCGAGCCCGATGGCGAGCTCCTCGAGCAAATCCACGGGGTGCAACAGGTCCGCCCGCCAGGCGGGCACCTGCACAATCCACTCACCGTCGCGCAGCTCCCCCTCGAGCCCGCAGCGGCCGAACGCGCGGCGTACCTGCTCCTCGCCGGGGTCCCAGCCGAGCAGCCGCGTCAGGTAATCGTGGTCGGCGCGGTGCTCGCGCGGCGCCATGTCGGGGACGATGTATTTCTCGCTGGGGTAGCGGATTTCGAGCGCCTCGGCGCTCCCGCCGCGCTCGACGAGCGCGGCGGTGACGATGTTCAGGCAAGTTTCCACGGCCTGCCGGTCCAGCCCCTGGACGTCAATCAATATGTCGGTCGTGTCCGCGGAGAGTGCGGTCAGCTGGCCGTTGATAATCGGCGGCATCGAGAGCACCTGTTCCTGCGAGTCGACAATCAGCGGGTAGCGCTCCTCGTCGGCGATGATGTGCGCATACGCGACGCCTTTCGGGTGCTCCTGCAGGATTTCCTCGGGCGTCATAGGCTCGTCGCAGCCGAGCGGGATGAAGGCGGGCTCGTGCGGTGAGCAGCCGTAGAAACGGAAGGGCGGCTCAAGTGGCTTCAAGTCGTGGATGCCGATGGACGCCTTGCGGCGGCGGCGGCCGAGCGTGACGTGCAGTTTCTCCTGCAATTCCATCAGCGACCGCAGCGCAACGTCGTCGAGCGTCACGCCGCGGACGATGCCGCCCAGGAACCAGGGGCGGATGTCGGTAATGCTCGGATCGACCGAGAGCCATGTTTTCGGCTTTGCGACGGCGCAACGCGCCAGCCCCGGCGCCTGCCCCGTGAAGGCGCGCAGCGCCCGCGCGACGCCTTCGGTCGAGAGCAGGTCGGGCCGGTCGGGGAAGAACTCGATGACCGCTTCGTGGTCGCTAATCTCGTTGGGGTCAGCGCCCAGCAGCGGAATGGTCTCGCGCAGTTCGGCGGGCGAGAGCGGCTGCAGCAGCAGCCGGTTCAGGTCCTCAATGTCAATGGTGATAACCGGCATCGGGTAAACCACTCCAGCGGGGCTTTTAGCGCTACTTGTTGCGGCGGCGTTCGCGCTTGCGGCGGCGCATCTTCTTCTTGCGCCACTTCCAGCGCTGCTGGCCCTTCTTCTTCCAGACGCGGGAGCTCCGTTTCATGCCTGAGGGTGGGCGCACCCAACCTCCCTATTAAAAGTCAGACCTTCGCCAGCCAGCCGGGCCGCGGTTCGCAGAGTGTGCCGTCGGCGAGCAGCGCCACCAGCATTTCGCGCGCCCGCGCTTCGGGGATGCGCACCCCGCGCGCCCGCGCCAGCAGCGCCTCCTCCTCGATTTCGCCGTCGGGCAGCGCCGCGAGCAGCCGCGTCCGCATATCACCTTGCTGGGGTGCCTCCGGCGGCGCTACTTCCTCCGCCCGCAGCGCCGGCGCTGCGAGTTCGTTCCTGACGCGCGCGATGGCGCCCGCCAGTTCCGGCTGCGAATCGCACTGCTCCCAGATGCGCACCTTCGTCAGCACCATGCGGTAGCCGCACCGCTGGCAGCCGGCGCTGCGGTGCGCCAGCTCGACCGACCGCACGGAACGGCATTTGGGACAGGCGACGACACCAAACACGGCTCGGGAATGCGCCGGCCGCATAATGTTTTCACCCACTCCGCCTCCGCGTCGGGCATGGAGCTGGCGGTGCTGGCGCAGATTGGTGCAGTTTGCGTGCTGGGGGCGATGTCGCCCGGCCCGAGCCTCGCCGTCGTGCTGCGGAATACTGTCGCCGGCGGGCGGCTGCGCGGCGTCATGACCGGCCTCGGTCACGGCATCGGCTTCTTTCTCTACGCGCTGCTCGCCGTTTCCGGCTTGGCAGCGGCGATGGACGCGGGCGACGCCACCGCCCGCGCGTTACAGTGGGGCGGCGCGGCGGTACTGGTCTGGCTCGGCTGGCAGTTCCTGCGCTCCGACGGGGTGGTAGCCGACGAGCACGACAGCGGCGGCCGTGAAGGGTTCGTCGCCGGCTTCCTCGTCGCGTTCCTCAACCCGAAGATACTGGCGTTCTTCGTAGCGGTCTTCTCGCAGTTTATCGAGCCCGGGCTACCTCCAGGCGACCGACTGGCGGTCGCGCTGCTTGCCGGCACCATCGACGCCAGCTGGTATATGCTCGTCGCGACCGCGATTGCCGGCACGCCGTTACTCGACGCGTTGCGGCGCCACGCGCAGGGCATTGACCGCGCCGTTGGCAGCGTGCTATTGCTGCTCGCGGGCGTGCTGCTGTTGAGCCTCGTCTGACGGCAAAGGGTTTTGCACCCGCGCGCGGTCGGCGGCCGGATGGCCTACCCGGAGTTTCCCGACCAATCGCGCTTCACCCCCGTCGCGAGCGTGCTCGTTGGTGCCGCCGAAGGCGAAGTCACGGTGCGTGGCTGGGTCTACCGCACTCGCTCCTCGGGCAAGCTGGCGTTTGTCGTCGTGCGCGACGGCACCGGCATCCTGCAATGCACTGTCTCGAAGGCGAAGGTCGCCGCGGGAGATTTCGACGCGGCGTGCAGCGCACTGCGCGAGTCGTCGGTTGTCGTCACCGGCACCCCCGCTGCCGACGACCGCGCGCCGGGCGGCTACGAGCTGCGCGTCAGTGGCTTCGAAGTATTGCACTACGCCGAGACGTTCCCGATTACGCAAGACCTCGGCGACGAGCACCTGCTTGACAACCGCCATTTGTGGCTGCGCAGTCGCCCAATGGTCGACGCGCTTAAGGTGCGCGCGACCGCCTTTGGCGCCTTTCGGGGCTTCTGGGACTCGCAGGGCTATACCGAGGTGCAGTCACCCTCGTTTGTATCGGGCGCGTGCGAAGGCGGCTCGTCCCTCTTCGACACATACTACCCCGACGAGTCGGCTGAAGGCGGCAAGTCATTCTATGCACACCTGTCGCAGTCGTGGCAGCTCTACGCCGAGGCGACGATGTTCGGCCTCGAGCGCATCTACACGCTGGCGCCGTCGTTCCGCGCCGAGAAAAGCCGCACCCGCCGCCACTTGACCGAGTTCTGGCACGGCGAGGTCGAGGCGGCATGGGTCCACAACGAGCAGATGATGGCGCAGGAAGAGGCGATGCTCGCCGCCATCATCACGGCGGTGCTGGCGCGCAACCGCCCCGAACTGGAGCGGCTCGGCCGCGACCCCGCCGTGCTGGAGGCGGTGCAGCCGCCGTTTGAGCGGCTGAAGTACGCCGAGGTGCTCGAGCTGCTGAACGGGATGGGGTTCGACCTGGCGTGGGGCGACGACTTCGGTTACCGCGAGGAGAAGGCGCTGACACAGGAGCGGACGCAGCCGCTCTACATCACCCACTTCCCGCGTGAGAAAGGCTTCTACCATCGCCCCGACCCGGCCGACCCCAAGGCGCTGGTCTGCCACGACCTGCTCGCGCCGGAGGGCTACGGCGAAATCATCGGCGGCGGCGAGCGCGTCTGGTCGCCGGAGGAACTGGCGGAGCGTATCGCCGAAGAGGGGATGGAGCCAGAATCCTACGGCTGGTACCTTGACCTGCGCAAGTTCGGCAGCGTGCCGCATTCTGGTTTCGGGCTGGGGCTCGACCGGCTGGTCGCGTGGCTCTGCGGCGCCGACCACATTCGTGACGTCATCGCGTTCCCGCGCACCATGCGGCGCATGACTCCGTAAGGCGATTCCGGCCTCGTTCAGCCGCCGCGCTTGAGCAGCGTGCGCGACACGTTGCCCTGCTTGTCAATGTAGTAGAGCCAGCCCCGCTCGCGCGTGACGCCCGCGTCGGCGACCTTCTCGGCTCCGCCGCCCGGCACCGTGCCGCGCGCCATGCGGGTGCGCCAGATATCGCCATCCTTACCAAGGTAGTAGAGGTAGCCCGACTCCTTCTCGAGGTCGGTTTCAGCCACCATGCCTCCGTCGCCTTCGGGCTTCGGCGCCGGCAACTTGAACTTCCGCCGCAGCTTGCGCGAGCGCCCCGGCTTCCAGCCCTCGACCGCAGCCTTGCCGTCCGCGCCGTGCCGTATCAGCGACGCCGCCACGCGGTCACGCACTAGCGGGTGGCGGTCCCGGAGCGCCTCGATCAGCGCCGCCGTCGCGTCGCCTCCGGGGAATTGCGCCAGCCCTTTCGCCGCCTGCCAGCGAACGTAGTGGTCTGAGCTGGTGAGCCCCTTCACGAGGTACGGCACGCCTGCGTCCGAGCCGATGCGGCCGATGGCGTCCATCGCGGCGCGCTGGACGAAGAAGTCGTCAGAGTTGAGTCCGCCGTTGATTATCGGCTCGAGCGCCTGCTCGCTCATCCTGCTGAAGAGCGCCAGCGCCGACTGCCGCACGAAGTGATCGTCGTCGTCGAGATGGTCGACCAGCGCCGTCGCAACCTGCTTTTCACTGTAAGGAATTTTTGCTTCAAGCTGTGTTATCGCGCTGCGTCGTCCAGCGTCGTCATCGCGACCAAGCTGCGAAATCAGTTCCTCAATATCGTTATGGGCCATATGTTCACCTGCCCCGACCCATTCTCCTTAGCATATTAAAACCTCGCGCATCCCGCCCTGTGCAGCTCATCGCCCACCGAGGTCGCTCGGCAGCCGGCCACCCCGACAACACGCTGGCGGCATTTGCGGCAGCGCTCGGCGAGGGGGCCGACATGGTCGAGTGCGACGTCCACCGCCTTGGAGACGGCACTCTGGCCTGCTTCCACGATGACTCTATTGCCGACCGGCCGCTGGCGCAGCTGTCGCACGGCGAGCTGGAAATGCTTGCCGGCTTCGCGGTGCCACAACTGGCGGAAGTGGCGCAGCTCTGCCGCGACCACGGGGCGGGGCTCGACCTCGAGCTGAAGGCAGGGGGTTGCGCGGTCGACGCGCTCGCCGCGGTGGATGGCCTGACGGAGTTGTGGCTCAAGTCGTTCTACGACGATATCGTGCGCGAAGTGCTCGCGGCGCAACCCGACATCCACGTCGGGCTGCTGCTGGGCGTCCCGCGCGGCGGGCTGCGCGTCCGCTTCGGCGAGCTGTTCCCCGTCAGGCGATTACGAGCGTGCGGCGCGCGCTTTGTCGCGCCCAACTGGCGGCTGCTGCGGCTCGAATTCCTGCGCCGCATGCGCCGGGCAGGCTTCCCGGTGCTGGTCTGGACCGTCAACGATTCCCGGCAGGCGCAGGCGCTGGCGGCCGCCGGCGTTGCAGCCATCGCGACCGACTGCCCGGCGAAGCTCCGCGCCGTGCTCGAACCGCGCGCTTAAAGCGGCCGGCAGGTGCGCGCGGGCGTGGACCTCGAAGCGATTGCGGAACTTGCACAACGCGAGCGGCTCTGCCTTAGCTGCACCGGCCGGCTGGCTGCCCGGCGGGGCCACGGGCTGGCCAATCGCGAGCGGGGGCTGGCACTACTCGCGACGCGGGCGATGCTGGCGGAGGCCGTCGATGAGGCGGACATGGCGCCGTTTTTCCACGGCGCCGCGCCCGCCCCCGCCCCGGACGAGTGCGGCCTTTGCGCGGGGCTCTGCGGCGAGGTGGAATCGCTGGCGCAGCTGGTGCTCAGCGCCGTCGCGGGCATTGAACTGGTGACATTCCAGGTCGGTACGCTGGTCGACGCCGAAATCCTGTCGCGCGAGAAAGAATTGCAGGCCGGGCTCGGCAACCACGGCGAGCCGCTCAAGTCGCAGTTGAATCGCGAAATCGGCTCGCGCGTCGCCGACGTGAGCGGGCTGGAGCCGCAGCGCGACAGCCCGGACGCGGTCATCGTAGTCGACACGCGCTACGACACCGTCGACTTGCAAATCCGTTCGCTCTTCATCGAGGGCCGCTACACCAAGGCAGACCGCACCATCCCGCAGACACGCTGGCCCTGCCGCCATTGCCGAGGCCGTGGCTGCGAGCGGTGCGACGGCAGCGGCCAGATGTATCCCGATTCGATCCAGTCGCTGGTCGCCGCCCCGCTGCTTAAGGCGTCCGGTGCGGCCGAAGATAAATTCCATGGCATGGGGCGCGAGGATATCGACGCCGTGATGCTCGGTGCGGGGCGGCCGTTCGTGCTCGAACTGCGGCAGCCGCGGGTGCGCAGCCTCGATCTGCCGGCGCTCGAAAAGGCAATCAACGCTGCCGCCGACGGCCGCATCACCGCCAACGGTCTCACGTGGGTCGCGCGGTCACGCGTTGCGGAACTCAAGGAGACGGTCTGCGACAAGACCTACCGCGTCGACATCCGCTGCGACCCCCCGGTCGAAATCGAAAGGCTTAAGAAAGGTGCGCAGCGGTTGGCCGGTGAGGTCGTCGAACAGCGCACTCCCACCCGGGTGTCCCATCGACGAGCGGACTTGGTCCGGCCACGCCGTGTCGAGAGTATGAAACTGCTTTCCGCTGACGGTGTGACTGCCGAACTGGAAATCCGCGCGCAGCATGGGACCTACATCCGGGAACTGGTGAGTGGCGATGGCGGGCGCACGTCGCCCAGCCTCGCCGAGCTGGTCGAGGCCGAATGCCGGGTGGAAGTGCTGGACGTCCTGCACTTGCATCTGGAGGAGCCAGAAACATGAAACGGTCGCAGGGACTTCGCAGCGGGTCACGCAAAAAGTTCACCCGAGACAAGCGTGAGCGCGGGCTCTCGCCGATTACCCGTATACTCGAGCAGTATGGCGTGGGCGAATCGGTCAATATCGTGATTGACCCCTCAATCCAGCGCGGGCAGCCGCACCACCGTTTCCATGGACTGACCGGTACCGTCATCAGAATGCAGGGCAAGGCGTGCGTCGTGAGCACCAAGGAGGGCGACGCCGTGAAGCAACTAATTATACGACCAGAGCACCTGAGGCGGGCGAAGTAATCATGGATGAACCACTGCCTGTGCCGCTGGGCGTAGTGAAAGAATTGCTCGAAGCAGAGCTTGGCGTTCGCGAGAACCGCCTGCGCTGCATCGATTGCGGTCACTTCCAGCCGGTGCCGGACGAAGAGCTGGAACCGGAGCCGGCGCCCGAGCCAGAACCAGCACCCGAGCCGGAAGCCGAAGCGACGGAGGGTGAGGGTGGCGCGGAAGGCGAGGAAGCTGAGGCGGCGCCCGAAATCCCGACAGGCCCTGCTTGCGAGGAGTGCGGCTCATACCGCATGAACCTGATTGAGCAAATTCAGTACGAACACAAGCTGGCGCTGGACCACGTGCGACACCTGACCCGCATTACCCGTTCCGAGGCGGAGGCGGTGATGGCGGCGCTCGACGGACTCGAGCATGTCGATGCGTATTACGCCGCCAAGATTGCGGACATCCTGCCAGTCCATCCCGACGATGTGCGCGCTATATTTGCGCGCGAGCGTTTCACGGTCGGGAACGACGAAATCGAAGCTATTATTGCGGCGGTTCAGGAGAACACGGAGGCGTAGCGATGGAAGAGTATGCATGCGTTCTGGATATCCTGCCGGAAGGCCGCCCGGATGACCGCCGGCAGTTTCGCCGTGAGGCCATAATCTATGGCCTCGGTGTTGACGAGTTCAAGATTTTCGAGATGGCGCCGATACCGGGTGCGGTAATCAACATTGGCGACCGCGTCTTTATCGGCAAGGAGACAGAAGAGCGCAAGCAGATCGAGCGGGTTCGCGCCCGCGTCAGCTATGCTGAGCTGACGCACACCGCGCAGTCGGAGCTGGGTTTCCTGCTGGAGGAGCTGGTTCTCGAACAGGAAGAGAAGTTCATCGAGTTCTACAACCTCGCTGGCCCGATTTCGCGCCGCTACCACTCGCTCGAATTGCTGCCCGGGCTGGGGAAGAAGACGATGGAGGCAGTCCTCGCGCACCGCCCCTACACTAGTTTTGCCGAGGTCGAGGAGAAAGTCTCCAACCTGCGGCATCCCGAGAAGTTAATCGCCGCCCGCATCGAGCACGAAATCCGCGAGCCCGAGCAGAAATACCGGCTTTTCGTGCGTTAACCCGTCAGAGCGTCCAGCCGTACTCGATAGCGCCAGCGACAACCAGCCGCACGTCGGCGTTGCCGCTCAGCGAAACCTGTAGGGTCCAGTTGCCGCTGGCGCCAGTCACGACTCCCAGTCCCCGGTGGCTGTTGCCCGGCGCGTACACCCTGGTCAGCTGCGCCCCATCGTGGTCGCGCAGCACCAGCTCGCCGCTGCCCGACCGGATATCCTCCTCGAGCCAGTAGACGACGTAGCTCCACGGCCCATAGCGCACATGCCCGTCGTTGGCGAAGGCGGTGTCGTAGAACTCGAAATCCGGCCCGGAGAACTCGCCTTCGTAGAGGTCACCGCCACGACAGAACCACGCCTCGCCGCTATAGCCTGTCCCTGCCTCGACCAGCGTCATGCGCAGGAGTTCGCCGCCAGCTTCGCTGTGCACGAAACTGGTGAGCCAGCCGCTGGCGCGGTGGTAGACATACTCCAGCCGGTCGCCTGACGGGGATTCAGCCACGGTGGTCGCCCGCCCGTCGACGACCGCCGTTATCGTCGCGTCGAAACGCTCGACGCCGAAGAGCGAGAAGTTCCAGCTGGCGCCGGTCTCGAGTGGGAACTGCAGTAGCAGCTGCGGCTCGTTCTTCTCGTAGAGTGCCATGTCCGCCACCCTGATGCGACCGAGCGCCGGGTTGTGGTTCAGCACCGCGTGCCGCTGCGCGTCGACCAGCTGGCTCGACCCAAGATGGTAGTCGGTCTCGTCAACGTCGCCGACGACCATCGTCGTCACCACTTCCGCCTCGGGAATCACGACCGCGTAAGTCCACCACTGCCCAGTTTCCCACACCGGAGCGGCGATGGCACCGGCACCATCACCGTCGTCCCCGCCAGGCGACGCGCCGAGGCAGCCGGCCGCCAGCAGGAGCAGCACCACGGTCGCGGAAGCCAGTCTCATCACGGGCCGAGTACCGGGTGATATTAGGACTCATCGCTGCCCGGCAGCCCAAGGTCACGACGCGCTTCAGCGATGAGATAGCTCGACCCCACAACGAGCGTCGGGCGCTCGCCCGCCAGCTCGAGCGCCTCCGCTACCGAGTCGCAGGCGCGGCCGCGCCGCCCCAGTTTCCTGGCTGCCGCGACGACCGCGGCTGCGCTCTGTGCGCGGGGCGAGTCGGGCGCGCACGCCAGCAGCTCCGCGCCGAGCGGCAGCAGCGCCAGCATCTTGGCGAGCGGCTTGTCGTGCAGGCACCCAAACACCACCACCGCCGGCTCCGCGATACGCGCCAGCAGCCATGAGAGCGCGTGCGGGTTGTGCGCGCAGTCGAGCATAATATTCCCGGCCTGTTCGCGCCGACCCGGTGGCTGCGTCTTGCCCACCTCGCCCGCGATACCGAGCCGCTCGAGCGCCAGCGCCGCCCACTCGCGCGCCGAAGCGCCGTTGGCGAGGCTGGCGCAGGGCGGGATGAATTGGTGGAATTCCGGCGGCCAGCCGGTGATAACATGCGTCCCGGGCCGCACGATGCCGGCCTTAGTGCGCGCAATCGCCCCGAGGTTATCGCCGAGCCAGTCGGTATGCTCGAGCGCCAGCGTCGTCAGCACCGCCACCTCGGCGTCGACTATGTTCATCGCATCCAGCTCACCTCCGAGGCCCACCTCGAGGACGACGATATCGGCCTCGCGCCGGGCGAACCACGCCAGCGTTATCGAGGTCAGTACCTCGAAGTAGCTAGGGTGCTCCGCCATCTTGCGGCACGCCCGCCGCACCACGTCGGCGAGCGCCGCGAACTCGGTCTCGCTGACGGGCGACCTGTCGAGCCGCAGCCGTTCGCGCACGCTATGCAGGTGCGGCGAAGTCGCGCAGCCGACGCGGAAGCCAGCTCGGCAGAGCGCATCCTCGAGCAGCCAGCAGGTCGTCCCCTTGCCGTTGGTACCACCGATGATGACTGCGCGCAATTGTTGCTGCGGGTCGCCAAGCGTGGCCATCAGCGCCTGGATGCGCGCCAGCCCCGGCTTCACCTGCGTCTCCCCTAGCTCGTCGAGCCAGGCGAGCGCAGATTGGTAGTCCCAGTTTTCTCGATGATTCATATTTAAATTTATTCGATGGATTCCCACTCGA
>Ga0310122_10002619_pt1 | contig 11462 bp, 7 predicted proteins | sample CB6_Bottom_1051__FD_203503 | JGI IMG/M metagenome (GOLD analysis project Ga0310122, IMG submission 203503) | Marine microbial communities from Western Arctic Ocean, Canada - CB6_Bottom_1051 | ecosystem: Environmental > Aquatic > Marine > Oceanic | place: Canada: Western Arctic Ocean | collected...
CACACAGTGCCACACACGTTGCGCTGTATCAAAAGTTCGGCTTCTGGCCGCGTTTTTTGACCGCCATCATGTCAAGACCGATCGCCGGAGACGACGCCGCCGAGACACCGGATCTGTATTCGTCTGTCGCACCGGACGACCGAACCGATGTGCTGAGACAGTGCCGGAAACTGACCCACGCGGTCTACGACGGACTGGACCTGGAACGCGAGATCCGGGCAGTATCCGCCCAGTGTTTGGGCGAGACGGTCCTGGTGTGGGACAACGCCCGCCTGGCCGCGTTCGGGGTCTGTCATCTCGGCCCAGACACCGAGGCTGGAGCGGGCGGATGCTACGTGAAGTTCGGCGCGGCACGGCCGGGTGCGGGCGTGGCCGACCGTTTCGAGCGCCTGCTTCGCGCCTGCCTCGGCTTAGCCGCGGCCCGGGGGCTGGCCCACGTAGACGCTGGGGTCAGTCTCGCGCGAGATGACGCATTCCGCGCGATGCGCGGCGCCGGCTTCCGAACACAGCTCCAAGGCGTGAGCATGCACCGGCCGAACGAGCCGGGCTACCACCGCGCAGGGGTTTTTGTCATCGACGACTGGCGCTAGTGGTGTGTCTCTCAAGGGCACTAGATTCGTCTCACCCGAACACCGCGCCGTCCGTGTCGGCAAAAAAGGCCTGATGCAAGGCGTCGACCGCAGCCGGCAGGTCCCGTTGGTCTATGACGACGCTGACGTTGGTGCGAGAGCCACCCTGGGAGATCATGCGGATGTTGATCGCCTCGAGCGCGGTAAAGATCGTGGCCGCGACACCGGGCGTATGGCGGACAGCATCGCCCACCAGGCACACGATCGCCTGTCCGGACTCGTGGCTGACCTCTGCGACCCGCCGTAGCTCGGCGGTCAGGTCGTCGAGTCGGTCGGTGCAGTCGATCGTCAGCGACACACCGACCTCGGACGTTGACACCACATCCACCGGGGTCTGATACCGGTCGAACACCTCGAAAATCGCGGCGAGGAAACCGTGCGCCATGAGCATCCGCGTCGACCGGATGTCGATCACGGTTATGCCCTCCTTGTACGCGATCGACTTGACAATCGACCGGGACGGCGGACACAGGGCGACAATCGACGTCCCTTCGACCTCCGGCTTCAGCGAATTCAGGACCCGCACCGGAATGTTGCGCTCGACCGCCGGGAGCACGGTACTCGGGTGCAACACACGGGCGCCGAAGTAGGCAAGCTCGGAGGCCTCGGCGAACGAGAGCCGTCGCAACGGCTTCGCCTCCGGCACGACCGACGGGTCCGCGGTCATGATGCCGTCGACATCGGTCCAGATCTGGATCTCCTCGGCACCGATTCCGGCCCCGACGATCGACGCAGTGAAGTCAGACCCGCCCCGGCCCAGCGTCGACGGCCGTCCGTCCGCGGTGCGGGCAATATACCCGCCCATCACGACCACACGCCCCCTCTCGACCAGGGGCTGCACCAGCGCGCGCAACCGCTCGTTGGTAGGCCTGAACAGTGGCGCCGCACAGGTGAACCGATCATCGGTGACCAGCACGTCGCGGGCGTCGACATGGGCGCTGTCGAGACCATGCTGCTGCAACAGCCGTGTCATCACCTGACTCGATATCCTTTCGCCATGCGACACGAGGGCGTCGGTCACGGCTGGGCGCGCCCGCACCGCGACCGTTGGTAGTTCGGCCAGCTGTCGCTCGATGTCGCGGACGTGGGTGTCGAGGAGCGCTTCGAGCGCCGGTCTGTCCGACAGCACCGGTGCCACCGTGTCGAGGAGGTCGTCACGCAGCTCTGCCACCAGCCGTCGGGCCTCTGATAGTCGCCCCTGTGTCGCCTGATCGGCCGCCGCGAGCAGCCGATCGGTCGTCTTGCCGATGGCCGACACCACGACGACAGGCCGGCGGGCCACGCGCGCCGCAATGACACCCACCACCCGCGTCAGCGCGTCGCTCGTGGCCATCGAGCTGCCGCCGAACTTCATCACAATCATGGACAGACGCACCAGACTGCGGAAAGGCTCCAGCCTGTGGGTTTCAGGCTTCGGGCTGTGGGTCTCAGGCGCTCTGCTCGTTGGGGTCGTCCGCTGCGCCAGGACACTTGCCAAGCATACGGGTAATCTCGTCCCTGGTGGGCAGCGACGGTTGCGCGCCTCTGCGGGTGACCGACACCGCCGCGGCAGCGTTGGCGAACCGTGCGGCGTCGACCAGGTCAGCCCCTTCGGCGATTCTCGCAGCCAGCGCCCCAGCGAACGTGTCCCCGGCGGCCGTCGTGTCCACCGCCGTCACCGCGAACCCGGCAATCAGGGTCCGGGTCTGCCGCGTTGCCACGAGCACCCCGGCCTCGCCACGGGTCAGAAGAACCGACTCCACCCCGCGCTCGAGGAGGACACCGGCGACTATCTGGGCATCGGTCGAGTCAGCCGCCTCGCCGCCCGTCAACCCCGCCGCCTCGGTCTCGTTGGGTGTGATGACCGCCAGACACCGCCAGAGCGCGTTTGGCAGCACCCGCGCCGGCGCTGGGTCGAGTATGACTCTGGCGCCATGGCCGGACGCGATGGTTGCGGTCTCCACGACCGCGTCGAGCGGCACCTCTAGCTGAACGAGCACGACCGTGGCCGCGACGAGCAACGGCTCCGCGTGACGCACCATCGCCGGTGTCAGCCTGGCGTTGGCGCCGGACGCGACCGCGATGCAGTTCTGTCCACTGGCGTCGACGACGATGAGCGCCACACCGGATGCCGCGTCGGACAGACTGTGAATCTGTGCAACGTCGACACCTTCCCGACGCAGCCCTTCGACAGCCTCGCGTCCCCGCTGGTCGTCCCCGACGCAGCCCACCATCGCCACCGCAGCGCCCGCGCGTGCCGCCGCAACAGCCTGGTTGGCTCCCTTGCCTCCAGCCACTTGCCGGAAGTCGCCACCGAGCACCGTCTCTCCCGCACGAGGCAACTGCGGCGCCCGCACGACCATGTCGGTGTTGATACTGCCGACGACGACGACCTTGGCCCCAGAGCTCACGGTCGAGAATGGTCTACTCGGGCGACGTGTCTGTCAACCGCCGTCCTGATCAGTGACCAACCTATTTCTGATTGGATCCCAAGACGACACGTCTCCCCCGGCATCGTCCCCGGTGGAGCTCCGAGAGCGGGGCGGTTCAATCGGTTGCCAGCCGATACGGGCCGATGAGTCGGTGGACAAGGCAGGTGGACGATCCGGCCTCGAGACGCGCCGACCGGCGGCCCGCCAGACAAGAAACAACAGCAGAAAGAGGCACGCGATCAGTACGGGCTTCAACACCGCCTGTCTCCAAAGGCACGGTCGACAGAACGACCACACCTAGATCTGAACGACGGCTGTGGAAAAAGCGAGCCGGCAGGGGTCGAGCCCCACTATACCAGCCTAGACATCTTCGACGTCTGGACGGTTCGAGGCGGAGCTTCACTGCCGACCGTATCGCGCGCCAGGTTCCCCGTCCAGGCTCTTAGGACCCTGATCAGAACAAGTTGCTGATGAGGGCCCTTACAGCACCGCAGAGAGAAAGCGTTCGACCGCGTAGGTCGTGATCTGGCCGCAGAGCCCGCTGAAGAGATAGTCGCACCCGTGTGTGGCCCAGGGCAGCTGCAGGAACAGGTGCGGCACCTGCGCACGGAGCAGCCGGTCCGACAGGAACTCACCATGCACCGGCGAGACGTGCTCGTCGCGGAGACCATTGATCAGCAGCGTCGGCGGCGTGCGGTGCCCGATGTGGCTGAGCGGGGACGCCGCCTGGTATTGCGACCCGTGCGTCGCTGGCGGCCCACCGAGGTAGGCGTCGAGCACGCCGCTCGAGTCGATGATCGACCGCTTCGCCGGGTTGGCGTAGCCCCAACGCAGGGCCGCCGGCCCGTAATAGGACACCACGCCTTTGATAGCGGGGTCCTCCGCCGTATAGGCCACGACCAGCGCAAGCTGCCCGCCCGCCGACCTGCCCACAAGCGCCAACCGACCTGCATCGAGTCCCAACCGACCGGCATTGCGCTTGAGGAACGCGATCGCGGCCACCACATCGTCGCGGGCGGCCGGAAACCGAAACCGCGGGGCGAACCTGTAACTCACCGCCGCGACCACATACCCGCGCGCGGCCAGATATCGGTTGAGGGCCGGAAAGTCCTTCCGACTACCGCTCTGCCACGATCCCCCGTGTACCACGACCACACCCGGGAGCGGCGGGTGGTCGCCAAGGGGCCGATAGAGATCGAGCCGCAGCTCCTGCCCGTCGACGCTGGCAACCAGATGATCCTCAACCCGCACCACAGGCGATCGCACACCGACAAAGAGATCTCGCGCAACCAGCGGCGCCGGACGCCCCGCCGGGGTGATCGAGCCTCCATCTCCAAAGCGCGTCTCGAGGGCCACAGGCAGGGCGCGGCTGAGGGTCACCGCGCGCGCCAGCGGCGTCAGCAACAGCAGGGTGCCTAGCAGACCCAGGATCACCCCACCTCGGCCAACTCGGCTGCGACGCCACCCAGGCGCGAACAGCGGCAGGCACGCCACGACGGCCCAGTGGCCGCCTTCGGTCACGAGCACGCTCAGCAGAAAGATCCAATCGTTCGGCGCCGGCACGACCGCCACCAGACCGAGTGACAGCAGCACCGCCCCACCGCCGACACGTAACAGGTCGAGTGCTCGCGGGGTCTTCGATGTCATCGTCCGGTGCGCGCCGATCCGATCGCGTCTGCCCGCGAACGCCAGAGACGCGACCCTTGTAGGACACCGTGTCGCCTCGAGGTGACGTCCGCATCGACCGTGGCAGCCCGTCTAGGGGACCAAGGATGGTACGATCCCTGCAAAGCTACCATGTACTCGAACGGCTAGACGCATCGTCACGCGCGCTTGTGAGGAGCTCATGTCCATCCACGTGCTGCTTGGGCCCTGTCGACGTCGGTTCCGCACCCTCTGCTTCGTCGCCCTCCTGGCGTCGGTTGCAGGCAGCGGGACGGCGCGTGCCGACGATGGCGACACCGGCACGTCCGAGACAGGCGGAGTCAGCACCGAACAGCCGCCGCGTCAGGCCGGCCGGGACTTCCTGTTCGGACGACCACGGGCGTTTGTCGGGGCATCGGTCGGCTGGCTCGCCGCATCCGAGGCAGGCGGCATCTTCGACTTCACCCGCGAGCTCTTGACGGTGGACGACGGTGCCTTCGACACAGCGGTGGTGCGATTCGGCATCGGTCTGGTAGTCAGTCCACGTCTCGACATTGTGGCGGAGGTCGACGTGAGCCGCGCCTCGGTCGTCTCAGAGTTTCGCGAGTTCGTCGATGTGGACGACTTCCCAATCGTGCAGACGACGGAGTTGGAACAGACGGCAGTCGGGGGCAGCCTGCGTTTCTGGCTGATACCGCGCGGGCGCGAGGTCAGTCGGCTGGCGTGGGTGCCGAACCGCATCGCTCCCTACGTCGGGGCAGGGGGCGGTGCGCGGTGGTATCGGTTCCGACAGGTTGGCGACTTCGTCGATTTCACTGATCTGGGGGTCTTCTTCGACCAACTGCACTCGAGCGGATGGGCCGCGAGCGGTCATCTGTTTGGCGGCGCCAGTGTCAGCCTGGCGCGGCGATTCTTCCTGGAGGTCGAGGCCCGGTATGTGTGGGCCGACACACCGCTGTCCGGGAGCTTCGTCGGGTTTGATAACATCGACCTGTCTGGTTTCCAGACGACCGGGGGTATCGCGTTCGTCTTTTAGTACGTAGAAGAGGCTGCGCCCCGAACCCCACGCCGCGGCCGAGGGGCGCGCATAGCCCGCCTAGCGGAGGAGACTCGTCATGACCAGACCGCTACCATCCAGGCAGACGACACACCTCACGAGCCGGCATGTGGCGCTCGCCCCGATGACCGTGACGGCGCTGCTGACCCTATCTCTCGTCATTTTTTACGGCGTCCCCGGCGCCGCCAACGCGGCCAGCGGCGAGCCCGCCGCCGCTGAGGGCCAACCGGAGATATCGGCTCACTCGCCGTGGCTCCCCTGGCTCGGCTGCTGGCATCTCGTTGAGGAGACGGTCGCCCGTGCCGAGCAACCGGGAGATACGAACGGGTTCCGCGATCGCGTCGTGGTCTGTCTGAAGCCCTCCGCCGCTCCGCCGAGCGGTGTCGAGGTCACGACGCTCGCCAACGGCGAGCCGGTGCTCGTAACGACGCTGCTAGCCGACGGCGCGCACCATCCCGTAGAGGAAACCGCGTGCACGGGCTGGCGTCAAAACACATGGTCGAGTGATTCCGCTCGGCTCTTCGCACAAGCCGAGCTCACGTGCGACGGTGAGGAAACCCGCGGCGTGTCCGGTGTTGGACTCATGACGAGCTCCACGACCTGGCTGGACATCCAGCTGGTCACCTCACGGGGACGTGGGGAGGTGACGGTCCGCCGCTACCGGCGAGCCAGCGAGTCTACGACGGTCGACGCCGGCGCGACACCACTCCCCGCTGACATGCTGGACCGGGCGCGGGCCGCGGCCCGGCTGGCAAGCACCAGCGCGCTCAGTATCAACGATGTCATCGAGGCCCATAGCGCGGTCGATCCAACCGTGGTTGAGGCGCTGCTCATCGAGACGCGGGCGTCCTTCGTGCTCGACCGCCACGCCCTGATCCAGCTCGACGATAGCGGGGTCCGGGGAAGGGTTATCGACTTGATGGTCGCCCTGTCCTTCCCAGACGAGTTCGTGGTCGATCGGCAGGTGGAGAGGACCGCGGCATCATATGGCGGCGGCGGCGGGTTCGCCGACTCTTTCAGTCCCTTCGGGTATGGATACAACCAGTGGTACCCCTACTGGGTGTCGCCGTTCGGGTACTACTACGGGTGGTCGCCCTACAGCTCCCTGTATTACCACGGCCCGGCGGCGTCCTACGCCATCGTTCCGGGCGCGGCGGACGAGCGCTCGCCCGGTCGTGCCTATCAGGGACGTGGGTACTCGCAGATCGGACGTGCGACAACAATCGCCCCACGCCGCGCGCAACGCCGTGGCGGTTCTCGAACCGGCTTCACGTCGACCGAGGCGGCTCGAGGTAGCGGGGGCGGGAGCAACCGTGGCGGTGGCAACGGGGGCGCCTCTAGTGGCGGCAGAGGCCAGGCCAGCCCCAGTGGCTACAGCCGGGGTGGGTCCACCGGACGCACCGCCGCACCCCGAGAGCGCTAGCGAGGCTCCCCGCCCGTTAGCACGGCCCCGGTACGCGGGGCCCCCACGCTGTCGCGAACGGAACTTGCCTCCTGAAGAACGACGATAACGCCCATGTGCGTACAGTACCGTAACCCCCGGACAGGCACGGACGACCGCTCGTATCTGGACCGTCTCACCTAACTCACTCATTTCACAACCTTTCCGACCGGCGTGTCCGAGCGATCTGTCTGGTCAGCATATTGCTTCCTCAGAGGGTGACCCGCCCGGACAACGGCTGGCGACCGGCAGTCGGTCGTACGACGAGCGCCGGCAGCAGAGGTGTGAATGTGACAGTAGACCGTACCCTGAACAGCGCCCACCGGATGCTCCGCAAGGGGCAGATCGACCGCGCAATCGCAGCCTACGCTGAGGTGCTCGAAGAGCGCCCAGGCGACTGGCCGGCCGCGAACCGGCTCGGCGACCTCTACATACAGGCTGGCAAGACCGACGAAGCGGGAGCAGTTCCTGCATGTCGCACAACAGCTGTTCGACCGTGATCTGCTGCCAAAGGCAGCGGCACTCTTCAAGAAGGTGCTGAAGATCGTGCCGGAACACGCGCACGCGATGATGCAACTCGCGGAGATCGTCGAGCGTCAGGGTTTCCTGGTGGACGCCAGAACGCACTTCACCGCGATCGCCGAGCAGCGCCAGCGGGCCGGTGACGACCAGGGAGTCACGGAGGTGGAGCGCCGGATCGCGGGTCTGAGCAACCCAGTTGCGGACGGCACAGCGGCCAGGACTGTACCCGCGCTGCCGGCGAATCTCCGGAAATTGCCGGACAAGGGCGACGACGCGTGGGAGATCAACAAGCAGCTGCTGTTCGTGCCAGACCCGGCCAACGGGTCGCCAGATCCGCCGGCCGGCGGTGCGGACACAGCGCGGCACGGGGAGGAAGAAGCACCGCCAACCGCGCTAGACCGCCAAATGCAGCTCAAGCTCATGCTGATAGAGAACGAGTGCCGGGCCGCACGGTTCCGACGAGCCAACATACTCATCACCACCCTCCTCTCGGAGGTCCCTAACAGCGTGGAACGGGTTGTCGATCTGGCCAAGCAGATGATCAGTGAACAGGCTGAAGCCACGGTGATGTGTGCCGAAGCCATCCTGGAAGCGGGGCTACAGCACGACAACTGGGAAGCCAGCTCTGAGGCGGTGCGCCAGCTGGCCGACTGGGTCCCGGCGCAACCCCAGGGACACGAGTGGCCGAAGGCATTGCTCCAGCGCCTGGCGCGCACCGACGCCGCCGTGCGACTGGAGACGATGCGCCGGGAGAGCGCCGCCATCCTGGAGGCGTTCCCAGACCTGACAGAGGCGACGGATGGACACCCGAACGGTCAGAGCGATTCGGTTGTCATCGCGTCACCCCAAGAGTCCGCCGTGGCGGCGGCCGTGTGAGCTCGATTCGCCGGTGGCCACGGCCGGTCACCGGCGAACCGACCGCTTGCTAGGCTCCGCCTCGCCAGCCGAGTTTTTCTGAGCGCCTCGCTACCCCAGCGGCTCGACATCTCCGGCGGCCAACAGGAACCTTGATCCAAACGTCACGATATCGTCCGCAGGAGATGTCTAGCAGCTGCTAGTCCCTTCACGGCTCGACGACAGCCTCCACATTCCACTTGAGGAGTGCGTCCGTGAACCGTTGCGCGACGGCGTCCAGGTCGAACGACTGGCTCGTCGGCCGCTCTCGCACGACCTCCACCCGCGCCAAGTTCATCGACGCCTTCTCGTAGGCTGGGTCGACGGAAAGCGCAGACCGGTAGGCCTCGGCCGCTGAGGAGACGTGCCCGACCGGCTCGAGAGCGATCCCGAGGTTGTTGTGAAAGGTCGGCACATCATCACCGAGCGTCACCGCTCGCGCCAATGGCGGGATCGCCTCGTCGTAGCGCTCCTGTTCGATGAAGATCAGCGCCAGGTTGTTCATCGCCCACCGATCCTCGTCATCCAGAACGATCGCGTGCCGGTAGGCGTCGACCGCCTGATCGACCGTCCCCTGTGCGTAGAGAACGCGGCCCACCAGCCGGTGCGTGACGTTCGAGGTCGGGTCCACATCAACAGCAACGCGCAGCACGTCCGACGCTTCCTCGAGGCGCCCCCTCTCGAGCAGGACGCGACTGAGATTCTGGAGGCTCTTCAGGTGGTCGGGATCCACCCACAACGCCCGTCCGAACGACGCTTCGGCCTCAGCCAAGTCGCCCTCCTTCCAACCAGACAACCCATGCATGAAGTGCCCCCAGAGCACATCCGGATGCTGCTCGGCATAGCACCGGAACAGCTCGGCCGCCCGGCCGTATCGGCGCTCGAGGTAGGCCGTCTCGGCATCCACAAAGGAGACTGGAGCCACGGCAGCACCGATGTCATGCTTCGTCAGTTCACACCCCTTCACGGCATCGCCGTCGGTTCGGGGCGCCTCATCGACGTAGCTGACCCTGAAGGGCACATTCAGAGATGCGGGATCGTCGTCCGCTGGTTTCTTTTTCTTCTTCTTCGAGTCGGCCGGCTGGAGAGGTGATGTGTCCGCTGGGTGGGTGCCGGGTGGGCTCGAGACGCGTCGGACGAGCGTCTCCGTCCCGGTATCTGAGCAGGCGACGGCGACGAGGCCGATCATGAAGAGCGCAGCCCAGAGCAGCATGATGTAGCGTCGTGACATGTGTCCTCCTTCTAAATGGCCGCCCTGTTGGCGGCGGGTTCACTCAGGAGGAAGGGCAAGGTCAGAGCCAACCTTGACACCAGGGACCGGTGTCGGCCGTTACCAGTGTGGATGGAACAGCTTACGTAGGTTCGACCGGGCCACGGTCGGGCGGCACACTGGTCTGTCTTGTGGGGCCCTGGACACAAGGGGCGACACGACGGTGTCAACCCGGCCAACCCCTGACGTTCGAGTGTCGCTGGTGTCCCGTTCGACCCTCTAGAGGCGTCGAGGCCCCGACCGTCCAGACGCGAGGTGCGCGCAGACCGGGAGTCTGCGGGCGACGAACACTCCGCCTTCTTCGGAGCGTCGGGAGACCTGACCATAGCCCGACCTGGCAGCGGATGGCGCAGTCAGACGAGAGGCATCACCTGCGGAGGTCGTGTCGCCGCATGATCTTCAACAAGCTGGAGTGGTCGGCCAGACCGAGCTGGCGCGCGGTGCGGGAAATATGCCAGTCGTTCGCGGTCAGCGCATCGACGACAATCTGCCGCTCGGCCTTGGCGCGGAGCACCCGCAACGTGGACGCCGCGACCGTCGCCTCGGGACTCGGGTCCCGGATGGCGCGCTCACGGATCTCCTTCGGCACGTCACCTGGCCCCAGGACCACATCATCCGATGCAATCATCATCCGTTCGAGACAGTTCCGCAGCTCGCGCACGTTGTTCTTCGACCAGTCGTAGGCCTGGAGTTGAGCCACGGCTTCAGGCGACGCTGTCTTCGGCCGCGCACCGAACCTCGCCGCGATGTCCAGCAGTAGATGCTCGACGAGCAGGGGCAGGTCCGACAGGCGATCCCGGAGCGATGGCAACGTGATCGTGTGCACATTGAGACGGTAGTAGAGATCCTGTCGGAACCGCCCCGCCTCCACCTCCTGCTCGAGGTCTCGGTTGGTTGCCGCGACGACACGGACCCGCAGACGGATCGGCCGATCGCCACCCAGGCGCGTCAGCGTATGGTCTTCGAGCACCCGCAACAGCTTCGCCTGCACCGGCGACGGCAGCTCGCCGACCTCGTCAAGAAACAGCGTACCGTCGGCCGCGGTCTCGAACGCGCCCTTGCGCAACCGATCGGCTCCGGTGAAGGCACCTCGTTCGTGCCCGAACAGCTCACTCTCCACGAGATGCTCGGGTAACGCGGCGCTGTTGACCGCAACCAGCGGGCGCTTCGGACCGGCACCGAGCCGGTGGAGCTCTCTCGCCACCAGTTCCTTCCCGGCACCGCTCTCGCCAAGAATCAGCACGGTGCTCGGAATCGGCGCTAACCGCACGATCGCCGCCCGCAAGGTCTGCATCGGCACGCTGTCGCCGATGAGAGGGGTGTCGGCCGTGACACGACCGCGCAACGCGGCAAGCTCCCGCAACATGTGTCCACGCGAGACGGCGTGCTCGATCTCCTGGACTACCCGCTCGACCCGCTCCGTCTTGTCGATGAATCCGTACGCACCCAACCGTACGGCCTGCACGCATCGGTCGTAGGTACCGGTGCCGGTGTAGACGATGACCGGGGTCTCGATGCCGCGCTGTTTCAGCACGCGGAGCACCTCGAAACCATCCGTGCCCGGCATCTCCAGGTCGAGCACCACGCATTCGAC
>Ga0310122_10002620_pt1 | contig 11459 bp, 7 predicted proteins | sample CB6_Bottom_1051__FD_203503 | JGI IMG/M metagenome (GOLD analysis project Ga0310122, IMG submission 203503) | Marine microbial communities from Western Arctic Ocean, Canada - CB6_Bottom_1051 | ecosystem: Environmental > Aquatic > Marine > Oceanic | place: Canada: Western Arctic Ocean | collected...
GGAAAAACAGAACTGGCCAATGCATCTACCTTATTGGGGCGCAGATAAGAAAGGCCTGTTTACCAACGGAAACGTAAACCAATTGAAAGGTTCTTCATTGCTTAATGTGATGTGCGTGAAGTAGCGTTAAGAGTCTTGGAGTTACCGTAGGCCGAAAGGCACCGATAAAAGAAACCCCAGCGATGTGCTGGGGTTTTTAATGTTAGTCAATTGACATCATTGGTAGGCTATTTACAATGCTGAACATTTTGTCTTTATCAATAGAGAACAGACCGTATTCAGGCGCTGATTGGTAGACTTGGCCTGGTACTTGACCTGGTTCACGGCTCCATTTCATACCGATGTAAAAATCTCCAAAATCACGACCGATATAACGGAAGCGAGTTTTGTAATCCGACATTTCACCCGTTTCTTGTGCTTGTAGTAGTGGGTTGTTTAAATCATCAGCCACTAGAGTCCACTCTCCCGGAGTATGGAAACCTTCTGGCATAACAGAGTCATAGTCATAAGTTGTTTGGTCATAGCTGTACTGGCCAAAACTGTATGTTAGCTGCGTGCTATCATCTTCACCTTCGCTTTCTACCATCAAATCAAATTCAACGATACCTTCGTTTACTTTATTCTCAACAGGCTGAATATGAGCGAATGGCATGTTTGTTGAGTCTAACCAGAACAGTTCATCAGTACCGATCTTTACAAGAATTTGATATTGGGTTTCGCCATTTACTTCCGTTTTCTTTTGGTAAAGCATTTCGTAGCGACTTTCGCCGTCATCTAGCTTTCCATCGCTCAGACTTACAGGCCAGCAATCTTTCTCTTGAGAATCTAAGTATCCAGTTGCATCATCAAGTTCGGACAGCATCTCTATGATTTCACTACCGTCGTTAAGACCTAATCCACTATTTCTGAAGCTATAGCCTATGTTCGCTTCATAAGGCGAATTGTCACCATTCGTTGCGCCCCAGCAGAATTTCAAACCACCAGTTGAGTCGTTCTTCATTAAACTAGCGTAAGCTATTTCACCGTCATTTGGAGCAAAACTACCCATCTTCCACTCTTGGTTGTTGAAGTGTGCTTCCGTAAATCCCAGTTCTGGTGCTGGTGGCTCTATAGGAGCTCCTTCTAATACGTGAGGCATAAGTAATAGAGACTCTTCAGACTCTGCACCATCATTGTCAGTAACAGAGATAGTAATCTTGCCAGCTTGGTTCCATGGGCGATCAGGTGTGCCAGAAATAGTAATGATTAGATTTTCTAGATCCGTATCGCTTGATAGGCCAGGAACGACACCGCCAAGTCCAACGCTTGTACGGCGAATATGACCATCAGCGTCAGTAAATAGGTTGCTAATGTCGATATCTTGAGAGAAAGCCTCCCCCTCTTGCAGGTACCAAGTATCTATTTCTTCTAACTGAAGGCGCGCTTGTTCTGCTTTGTTTAGGACAGGTGCTGTATTGTCCGCTTCAACCGTTACTTTTAGATTTAAAGGGTAAGACAGTGATTGATGAGCATCTTTTGCGAATATTTGGTAATTGAACTCACCTGCTGCTTCGAGCTTTCCACCAATAACACCAGTTGTACTATCAATGTTCAGACCATTTAACGTCCCTGTAAGCTCTTTTAGCTCATAAGTTAAGGTATCGCTTTCAGCATCACTAAAGTTAAGAGACGTATCAATAGGAGCCCAAGCATCACCTTTAATAATAACAACAGGGTTTAGGTGACCATCGGCTTGGTCGTGCGTAGGGCGAGAGTTTGGCGTGACAATAGGTGCGCCACCATCTTCAGGTACTTCAACAACAGGAGAGAAATCTTTTAGGTTCTCGGTTGGATCATCGATAATCTTTTTCGTTTCTTCTGCGATAGAATTGGTTAGCTGTAGCTGTTGCTCAACAGAAATGGTTGAGTTGTCGACTAATGTCTCACCTATGACGTTAAGTGCTTCTGCTTCTTGTGATTCATCAGCAATGTAGTCACCAAAAATCAGAGTGTCAGACGCTTCAAGTCCTGAGTCAGTGATTGACTTCACCACATTCTCTCGAGATTGTTCTAGAGTAAGGCTGCTGTTTGCTTCCATTTGCTCAACAACCATATTGGTCATCGGGCTAACAACAGTAGCACCAGCAGTTGTTGCTAATTCAAAGTCGGAGTTTACTAAGCCGCGAGTTTTATCGATAGTTTGACCAGCAATTGCTTTAATAAAAACAGCTTTGTCTTTGTACTCATTTGGAAGAGTAATTTCACCGTTTTCATTGGTGTTGCTATCAAGCTGTTTATCTTCTGAATCTAGTTTTAGGTTGCCGTTTGTATCAATCCAAACTTGTGCATTTTCTAAGTAACCATCGATGGCAGTAATCACGATACCGCCTGGGGTTGCTTCGTCAGATGAACCACCATCTGAACCGCCACAACCTGATAATGCAATAGCCACTGACGCTGCTAGTAAACTAACCTTCTTCATTCTTTCCATCCTTACCGAGTGAAATCTATTATTTTTTTTGAAGTTATATAAAAACGGGCTAGTTTTTACAGCTTGTATTCGGTAGGTGCAAGATACGGAAATTAATAGAAAATCCGTAAAAATTGTCATAAAAAATTTGTGGGATTAGTTATTGGTGAGGTGTATTTGCTGTTGTTATTGTGTTTCTAGGGAAATAAACCCCGCTTTGGCGGGGTTTTGTGTTAAAGATTCAGTGCTCTACTTGTTCCAAGCGTCGTGGATGAGCTTGATCGTTTCCTCTTGATTTGACTTGATAAAGAAGAAGCCGTTGTCATCGTGGCCGTAGCCAAATTGTGCATCTTTATTGTGATCACCAATACCGATAGTGAGTTCACCAAAGTCGCGGTAATTAAAGTAGCGACGAGTTACAACACAGTTGCAGTCGTCGTTGTCCTCTACTAGCCCTAAGTATGGGTTGATCTGTTTTTTATTGTAGTCATCAATATTCTCACCAACAATCCAGTTAGCTGTCCAATCTTGACCCTGCTCAGTGATTGGTGTTGCTGTGTATTTGCCTTCCGCAAGGTTCTCAGCATTCTTACCTGTCATTGAATAAGTAAACTTATCAAGTAGAGGGTAAAGGTCATTGCGTCCACCATCATCATCAACAAGTAGGAACTCATCAAGAGTTACTCCAACTGTCATGTCGTTTTGGCCTGGGTAAGAGAACGAATTGTAGTTAACACCATCTTCTACTTCTGTTGAGTCCATCCAAAACAGCTCTTTATGGCCAGTAGACTCTTCGACTAGCATCACAATCTGATAATCACCGTTTTTGGTGACGTTTTGGTAGAGCATTGTTGCCGTATCTGTACCAGCATCACCAGGCAAATCAACCGTGCCGTTGTTATTTAATGTGACTGCGAAACAGTCGTCACCTTTGAGCAGGCTATCTCGGCCAAGATCCCAGTAGTTGTGCTGCATGTAGTCTAGCGTGCTCAACCAGTCTTGACGGCTAAGCGTTGAGAATGCAGAAGAGTCATCTGTCGCAAAACACAGTTCATTCTGACCATTGTTAACGCGTAGAGATGCAAACGCTACCTCTGCGTCACCGTAGTCAAAGCTAGCCATTTGCCATACACCACCTTTATCGAAGTGTACTTGTGTAAAGCCTAGTTCTGGTTGTGGCGGCTCTACAGGGGTACCTTCTAACACTTCTGGTAAGGTAAATGTCACGTAGGTTGGTGCGCCATCGTTATCAACGCCACCGACATTGAAGGTTTGTCCTGCTTGGTACGATTTACTTGGTGTGCCCGAAATAGTAACGATTGAACTTGTGTCTTCCGTTGGGGTAATGGTTAATCCATCAACAGTCAGAGCACCAGAGCGGTATTTAACGACATCACCATCTTCATCGTTGAATAAGCCTGCTAGATCGATGGTTTGGTTAAATATTTCACCTTCTTGAAGTTGCCAGCCATTAATCATGCTTTGCAGTCTTTTTTCTTCTTCTGCGATCACTTCGGGTGATTGGTTTTCAGTTAGCTTTATTACTTTAAGGTTCAGTGGATATGACAGTGCTCGGTGAGAATCTTTCGCGAAGATCTGGTAGTTATAAGTGCCAGGTGTTGTTAGATCACCAGTGATTATGCCTGTGTTGATATCAACCGCCAATCCGTTGAGATTGTTAGCTAGTTCTTTAAGGTCGAACGTCAATGTATCGCTGTCTGCGTCTTGGAATAAATCAGAAACATCTAAGTCTACCCAAACATCTGAAGGAGCAAGAGTAATGTTTCCTAATATGCCATTCTTATTATCAACAGGACGAGAGTTAGGTGTTACCGTGATTGGGCTATCATCTGCTGGAATTTCTACTATTGGAGAGAATTCATCTAGGCTCTCATCGCTTGAGATGACTGTTTGAGCTTCTAGTGCAACAGCTTCAGTCAGTTCTATTTGTTTTTCAATAGTTAAGTTTGAGTGATCAACTAGTGTTTCGCCAATTACGTTCAGTGCTTGTGCTTGTTCAGAATCGTCAGCAATGTAGTCACCAAAGATTAACTCTTTAGAGGCTGTTAGACCAGAATCCGTTACTGATTTAACAACCGTTGCTTCTGCTTCTTCTTGAGTAAGTTCTGAGCCGTTATTGTTCGCTTCTTCTAATTGCTCAATGACCATATTAGTCATTGGGTTTATGATACTTGAGCCAGCTGGTGTCGCGAGTTCGAAGTTGTCTGTAACTAAGCCGCGTGTTTTATCAATTGTTTTGTTTTTAACTGCTTTGATAAATACAGTACTGCTTTTGTGTTTGCTTGGCAGAGTGAACTGACCGTTTTCGTCTGTTTCGATGCTCAGCTTCGTATCGGTTTCATCTAGTTCGAAGTCGCCATTCACATCGACCCAAACTTCAGCGTGTTGTAAGTAACCATCAATAGCTGTAATCACTACACCATCAGGAGGAGTGCTTGAACTATCGCTATCTGAGCCGCCACAGCCTGTTAAGGCAAGAGCAACTGACGCTGCTAGTAAACTAACTTTTTTCATTTCATATCCTTTGTAGAGCTCTAGCCAAGCTCTGTTTGTTTCATTTTATGATATTTACATTTAACCGGTGAATGTTTTACTTGTTGTTGATTGCCTTTTCAACGCACGTAAAGGCATAAAAAAACCGTAAAATTTATTTGATTTTTATTTGCACGATCGCTCTTCTAATCGATTTCAAATTTCAAATTTCAAATTTCAAATTTCAAATTTCAATAGCATGCTGCCCCGAATTAGTTTGATAGATATAAAAATGAAAAAATGGATCGGTTTGAGTCTATTGCCGTTTTTGGTAATGGCCCAACAAACACATGATAGTGATAAATATGGCTACTCGTATTTCACGGTTGGTTTGGAAAATGTGACGTATCAAGAGCACTTTGGTGGGTTAAGGTCGGATGTAACGGTGACTAACCCGACACTAAATACGGGGGGGTTGTATTACGTTAATGATAGATTCGATTTCTCTATTGATGCACTGGCATCATTTTCTCCTCAGAGTTCAAAAGAGGATTGGGTTAATAATGGCGCTTCCGTTCAGAATAACCAGATGGAGTATTTGAAGACGGCAACCAACATTCAGCTACACTACAAATTGCAAGATAACTGGCGTGTAATTGGTGGTCCATCTCTTACTTATCAGACGTTTACACGCTACGGCGTGAAAAACCATACCGATACGGGGAACAAATATTTTTACGGTACGTGGGAGGAGACTTCGACGGATATCTTTATGGATGTTGGTTTAGCCTACGATGACGGTAGTTTGTATCTTAGTGATAAATGGCACATCAGTGGTAAGGCGACCTTTGGTTTGCCAGTTTGGAGTGTTACTTCGAATACGCAATTTGAGGATGTTGACTTCTACGACTTCGGCTATCGAGCAGCAGTGGAAGGATCGGTGAGCTATGAAGTGACATCCAGTATGCACTTAGGTTGGTATGCAATGTTTGGTTATGAGAAGCGTTTTCAGTCGGATACAGAAATAGTGACAACCACATACTGTAAAACCATGGTTGATGGAGTGTGTACCGATTACGTAACCGAACAAAAAAATGCGACCTTACCTGAAGCCGACACCTATACATTCAGTACTGGCTTACAGGCTCTTTGGAGCTTCTAGGAGTTAGGGTCTAGATATCGAACATTGAGTTTGATCTCTTCAACCTTATGACGCCACTCGAGCTTAGGGCGAAGTATGATACTAAATACTTCGCCATGCTTGAACTCATCGAATTCGAGAAAGTCGACATCAAAGTAAGAGTATTGAAGGTTGCCCAATGGCTGTTCACCACACTCGATAGGTTCATAGGTCTCCCCGATGGTTTGTCCAATGATCTCACCGTACACCCCTTGCCCACCAACAGAGTAGTGATTAAATTTGTCGAGTAAATCTTCGCAAATAACCGTTGTATTGTAAGACTGTACATTGAGATCACCATCCATTCTATCTGGTGAAGTCGGATCTGATTGTTGGTAGTTGCTTATTTGCATACCATACCAACCTAAGTAGTAGTGACCGTCGTTGGCCAAGTACATATAGTTGACAGGTGTCAGTTGTAGTGCCTCTAAGCCTGTAATAGTGTTTATGCGTTGCTCTATTTGAGTTTTAGAGGCAACCGTATAAGTTTCATACTCATTGCCCATTTTTACTTGTGTCACATGAGCGGTGGTGAACGTCGGGTGACTTGGGTAGGTTTCTAAGATTTTCCAGCGCATGTCATTATCAAATATCGACTGGGTGCTAGAGACGATAAGAGTATCGCCATCAACCTGATAACTCCCGACTCTACGCAGTTCATATTCATTCGGGCAGGTGGTTAAGGTGTTCGAAGATGCGAAGAACACTTCATCATTGATAAATTTAAAAGCTTCGCAGTATACCTTTTCATAATTGTAAGTCTTGCCTGAAAATCGATGGTTGGTTTCCAGTCGATACCAAGTGTCACCAATCAAAGGGTGCAAACCATCTTCCTCAAGCCCTGAAGAGATCGAAGGAAGAGAAAAGCGGGTTGTAACCCATGCATTCTCTTCTGAACCATGGTAATTATCTTTGGCTCGAGCAATAAGCTGAGTTGGCGCCTCACCTACTTTTGGGGTGCCTTGGATGCTTGTCTTTTCGCCGAGATTCGAAACTGAGAACTTCGGGTGATTAACGGCGACTTGTGTCGTCAGTAGGTCATCATCAGGATCTTCAAATAGTCCTGTAATATCAACCGAGTGGTTAATCGGAGAGTTTTCCGTTAAGGGCCATTGATTGATTTCGTGTTGAATACTCTGTTGGATCGCTGAGTTTACTCGTGGTTTTTGATTGCGGTCTGTTCGTTCGCCTTCATTTGATACAATCAACGTTTGAGTGACAGTATCAAATGGCATGAATTCTTCTCGTAAAAACTCAGGCTCCCCGGAGGCAGTCAATGCAGAGGTAGCTACGACCTTGAGCGTCTGTTTTGGTTTACTTTCAATGAAAGCCTTTAGGGATGCTTCTGAATCATTCGATGGAGTGGAAGCTGCCTCGTTTGAGCCAGCCCTAGAGGACGCCGGGTCGGATAACGATGACTTGGTTTCTTTTAACAATGACTGAGTGGACGGTTCTTGTGAAGCTAACCATGATGGAAGCCCAAACAAACTACTACACCCAACTAACACAACAAGAGATACACGTTTTTTCATGCGTTATACCAATTTGCTCTGTAGCCAACAGCGAGAGAACTTGAGATCTTTCTCAATCAGACTTGCACTACACTCTAGGAGAACGCTGATCTCTCTATTTTTCATACCCATCAAGTACTTGAGCTTGAGGGCTTGAGACTGCCGTGGATAATGAATACTGAAGTTATCTATCGCTTTATCCATGATCATTAATTGCTCGAACCTATCGTCTTGGCTGTCGCTCAGTATGGTTATCTGTTGGCGTTTTTTTGCCTGAAGGTGGCGAGCATTATCGATTAAAATCTGGCGCATCACTTTTGCAACCATAAGGAAAAAGTCTTTTTTATTTTTGATCGATTGAAGGTCAGATGAGGAGATCTTCAGGTAAGCGTCATGAATCAAAGCAGTCGTGCTGTTCATGCTGTCGCTCAGTACTTGATTATCAGTACCATATTTTTGGGCGCTGCGAGACCGTTCTTGTTGAGCAATGTGTCTTAGTTGTAAGTAAGCGAATTGATATAAATCGGTTTCGGCACTTTTATCGCCGGATTGCCATTGTTGGATGATTTGTGTGATATCTGGAGTTGCAGTTGCCATTAGCTGTTAGACCTCACCTTGGTAAATTCAGAAACTGATAGGGTGCTGATATTATGGGATTTATCAGGGTTTAGCGAAATTTTTTGTTTGAACCTATAGAGTATGCCTTGGTCCCAATCTTGACCTGCAGGTAAATATTCCCATGCAGTGAAATGCTGCTGTGGTACTGAGTCATACCAACGCACGGTGACATTCATCTGGGCAAGAGAGGTTGTAGGCTCTGGGTTAGTCAGCCACCACATATCTCCAAATTTTTCTGTAACCTCTTGCGTGTATTGCTGGTGGTTTGTTGAGCATGTCTCAGTGTCGCTTGGGCCAAGAAAAATGCGTTTATCTTTGATGAGTAGGCACTCATTTATGATGTCGGCTTGTTGATATTGAGTATGTTGCCAAACACCTTCATAAGGGATGTGATTACCGCGATTATTGGTGTAGGTAAACCAAATCATCTCAGCTTTGTTTGAGTGACGGATGTGTTCTTTCTGTCCCAAACCTTGGGTTTTTTCCATCAATAGCTCAGTTTCTGTATCAAAATCCAATGCAACGGTACGGTACTTCCAGTCCCCTTCATCGTTGTAGTCTTCAATTGAGAATCCACTCAAATCATGGCGTGTGCAGCCTTTTTGAGCGCAACTGGTAAAGCCTGTCCAACCATCGCTGTTGGATAATGGCTCGCGAATGATCTTCTGGGGTGTCTGGTAAGGGCGTAGGTTACATCCGTTAAAATAGTCGCCGGTTCCTGGGAACTGAATGAGTTCTGTGTCTGTGATTTGGTAACTAAGCTCTCCAATCGGACCTTTGTATTTTGGATTAGTGTGGTGAGCTAAGTCGTAAAAGCAGGCGCGTCCGGCATAGTCTTTCTTAGCAATAATAATATTATGAAGCACTTTGTCTTTCGGAGAAAAAATGATTTCCTCTGAGGCAAAGTTATTCTTGATGTATTCTTGGCTCTGGTTGAGGTGTCTTGCCGCTTCTTTGACTGAAACAAGATCAATGCCTAACTCTTGAGCATCTAAGTAGCTTAAGTCGAGATTTTTGAGCTTCTTTTGAAACTCTACGTCAGATAAAACTTTACTCGCTAAGATGATTTCATCGCGGTGTTCTGGAGTATCATCAAGCGATAAAAGTAAACGAGTCATGTTGATGCTGCGGCTTGGACGAGTTGACGAGAGGGTTGGTGTTATTACCTCCTGGCCCGAAAGCGTTGTCAGCAAGTAACCCGAATTGTCGGTGCCAATAAAAAAGCTGACGATATCACCTGAATTGTATTGGAATGCACCTTTATCAGTGGTGCCCGAAAGATTGGAGCTGGTTTCGTAGTAAAGCCCTGATACTGGGGAATCAATAAAATACCCGGTGAGAGGTTCGCTACCATTAGCACGAATGTAAAGACTTGTTGAATAGAGAGTTATTAGTAGGAGAAGTGTTTTTTTCATAATTAATTATTGGATGACTTTTCTTTATTTTTGTTAATCACGGACTTTTCAGGTGATGGCGTCAGCATGGCTAATAGCATTTTTTGTTTAACGTCTTTGGGTAAATCAGGGTTTGATAATATCCGACGTCTAGTGAGTTCAAGCATCGTGCCTACTGACATTTTTGCTGCATCACTGCCTTTGGCATGAAACAGCAGGCTCGTCACTTCATACATCATCTCTTCCGCGACTAGCTTTTCTTTTTGTAGCTGGACATTCTTATGGAATATCGCTGTTGAAAATGTGGCGCCTGACAGCAGTAATAGAATCGTTAGAGCACTCTGTACCGGACGTCGCTTTAAGAGCCTTGCTAATGAATAGAGCGGCTGCTTCTCTCTCAAAGAAATGGGGCGGAACTCTAAGATACGTACTATATCTTGGCGCAATTCACTTACGCTGGCATAGCGACGATAAGGTTCGTGGTTTGTCGCTTTTTCTACAATTAGATTAATATCTAAGTTTGAAGAAGAGTCAAAAATCAATGCTAGAACCTTACCCAGTGAGTAAATATCACTTTGTTGAGTTAAGAAGTGACCTGCAATCTGCTCTGGGCTGGCATAGGCCTTGCTGTAGGCTGTTAGTATGGAGGCATCTGAGCTTTGGTGGGGTGCAGGTTGTTTGACCTTTTGGGTTAGATTGAAGTCGAGAATCTTAGGTGAACCCAAAGGGTCAATTAAGATATTTTCAGGCTTAAGATCAGCATGCAGTACTTGTTTCTGATGGGCATGTTCAATTGCTGAACAAATTTCTTTAAATAAACTGAGCTTTTGTTTTTCACTGAAAGAACGATTCTGTAAGTACAGAGAAAGCGTTTCCCCTTCAACCCGTTCCATCACAATGTAGACCGACTCTTCGTAGACTCCGCCGTCAAATACTTTGGCTATACATGGATGGTTTAAATGTGCGAGTAATTGCGCTTCTTGGAATAGAGCATGCTCACCTAAAATATGTGAAAGAGCTGGTTGTATGAATTTGATCGCTAAGTCTTGTTCAAAGGTCCTATCTGCTCGACTGGCTGAGTAGACAACTCCCATACCACCGCGACCGAGCTCATGAGATATATAGTATTTATCGACTAAGGTGTCGGTGAGGCTAAGTTCGGATCCTGTTGCTTGTTGTGCGTGAAAGCCGAGCAGTGATGTGATCTGCTCTGAGGATACTTCGTTAAGGAGAGGAAGTATTTGCTGATATAAGCTGGGTTGTTCTTGCTCTAGTCGCTCTAGATAGAGACTTTTTTCCGCGTCGGAGAGATCCATGAGGTGATAAAAAACCTCAGTGGAACCACTGCTTTTATTTTGCACAACTGATCTTTTTTATGTTTTTTATTATGCGCGCATTCTATAAGAATTTTAGATGCTTTTTCGATATTTTTATCAATTGCATATGAAAAAATGAGCTAACGAGTCGCATTTTTGAGAAATGTTCAGGGAAAAACGATGTGTGATCTTCTCCCCAAAGTTTGGTTCTTGATTATTTCTCAGAGACTCATGGCAAATAGTTGGTTAAAGGTCCGCTTTATGAAGGTGGACTATGCAAATTGCTCTCTAACCTTATTTGTTTCGTATTGCCATTGACTCACATAAATGAGGTTATAAAGATATGAAATTGAATAAGTGGTTAGAGGGCGTATCCCCTCAATTCGAAGCGGGTGGTAAGTATGAAAAATGGTATCCAGTGTATGAAGCGTTCGCCACCATATTTTATACGCCCGGCAACGTAAACCGAGGCCAGACCCATGTTAGAGACAGTATCGA
>Ga0310122_10002621_pt1 | contig 11457 bp, 8 predicted proteins | sample CB6_Bottom_1051__FD_203503 | JGI IMG/M metagenome (GOLD analysis project Ga0310122, IMG submission 203503) | Marine microbial communities from Western Arctic Ocean, Canada - CB6_Bottom_1051 | ecosystem: Environmental > Aquatic > Marine > Oceanic | place: Canada: Western Arctic Ocean | collected...
GACGGCCCAGACCGACGTTCTTCACGACACGACCAGCATCCGTCGGGTGGCATGTTCGGTGCAATGTGGCTGGCGGGCCCGGTCGGATGCAGGGCCTAGAAGGAGGCATCGTGACATCACGACATCACTTCATCTCGGAGCTACGCTCGACTGGTGCGTACCACACTGAAGATCGACGACGATGTGCTGGAGGCCGCGCGGTGTATCGCCGACGACGAGGGGGCCACCGTTGGGGAGGTCATGTCGCGATTGGCGCGGCGTGGACTGGAACCCCGCACCGGGTCGCGCGGCCGGGGACGATTTCCGACCTTCGCGATCCCTCGGGACGCGCCGCCGATCACCGCCGAGATGGTGCGCCGGGTCCTGGACGATTGACGACTCACACTGCCGCATCGCGCCCCGGGGTCGCTCTGCTCGACGTCAGCGTGCTGGTTGCCCTGGCCTGGCCCAACCACGTCCATCACGAGGTCGTGCGTGCCTGGTTTCGCCGCAACCACCGAGGCGGGTGGGCGACCTGTTCGATGACCCAGACCGGTTTTGTGCGCGTGTCGGCGAACACGGCGTTTATTCCGACGGCTGTCTCACCGCGCGAGGCCGTCCTGCTGCTTGCCGAGCTGACCGGACTCGCCGGTCATCGTTTCTGGGCCGATGATCTCCAGTTCGTCCGTTCGGTCCATGTCGACACCGACCGGCTGGTGGGACACCGTCAGGTCACCGACGCCCACTTGCTGGGCCTTGCGTTGCGGCACAGCGGGCGCTTCGCCACGTTGGATGGCAAGCTGCGGTCTCTGCTGCCGGACGGCGTTCCAGCCTCGTCAATCGACGTCGTGCGGCTCAAATGACCAGGGCCCCCAAGGACCTAGTTACCGTCGCCAGATCCGCCGCCACCAGCTGGGATCGTCATCGTCCGGCGGCGTGGCGTTCAACTCCATTTTCGCCCGGATGCTCTGCAGGTCCCATCCGGTCAGCGAGGCTAGCGTCTGCGCCTCGTGTAGGTGCCGCGCGGCGAGCGATTGCCGATACTGCGCCGCCTGAGCGCAGCTCGTGGTTCCCTCCCACGGCTGACGCAGCACATACCGGCCCTGAAAGTTGGTGCGGTCGGCCGTCTCCTGGAACCTTAGGTCGTCAGGGAAGTGTTCGGCGTCATAGCGCACGTGTAGGCGCGTGACGAAGACGTCAGGCGCGGCGTTCGGGCGCACCCGACCGGTCGGCTGTGCCGGCGCGTTCGTCCAGAAGACCCCCAGCTCTTGTAGCTCGGTCCGGCTGAGCGGGTCGGCGGCACAGGGGTCGCACCAGGCCATGTCCCAGGCGTACTCGAGGAACACACCGCGGCGGTTCGCCTCGTCGACCTGCCGGCTGAACATCGCCTGGTAGAAGTCCGCGAACTCGTCGCGGTCCTTCAGGAAGCCCGGTAGATTCATCCCGGTCGGCAGCTGCACCGTCCGGTAGTTCCGTGTCTCGACCCGGCCCTTGCGGGTCAGCGTGAAGACGAACAGGTCCTGAGGGCCGTCGGCGTTGACCGTGCCGAGGCGGATCGGCAACATGAACTTTGGCGACTCGTAGGCGATCTGGAGCGGGCGTAGGTAGGAGTAGCCAAGCGAGGCCTGTTCCTCCAGGTTGACCCGCGCCACGAAGAAACGCATCCCCTGCTTGATGTAGCTCCCGAGCACCTCCCGCGCGCCGGTCGGCAGCCGGTAGCCTTCGCCAATGAGCCAGGTTTCGAGTCCGCCGCTCTGCTCGGCTGAGAGGATGACGATGTCGTACTCGCCGACAGTGTAGGCCGCCTCGACGGTGACCCCCAGCGCCGTGGTGCGCGTCATCGATGCGCTCATCGAATCGCGGCGCACTACCGGTGCCGCCGCCAGCTCTCTGATCATCACGCGGCACGGGTCGGGGTCGTGGTACTCGACCAGCCGGGGTGCGGTGTAGGCATCGAGATGGTCGATGACCGCCTGGTCGCCCACATGGATCTGGTCGCGTGTCAACAGCGTCGGCACCGGGATGACCACCGCAAACTCGGTCGGGTCGCCCTCGAAGTCGTTGGCCATGGTGACCACTGTCCGGTCACCGTCTCGCGCCAGCACGACCTTCGAGGCGCGGTTGAACAGTGTGGTGTCAGCCTTGGTGACGTAGAAGCCGCAGAACGCACCTGCGGTCTGTGTCGAGGCGACCAGGAGGACGAGTGACAGGAGCATGGCGCGGCTGAGCCGTCGCACGACACGAGGGATGAAGAGGGTCATGGGTGTGAGTCCTTTCTCCGATGGGGTGTTCAGTAACGGGCTCCGGTGTCTCCCTCTCCCCCTGGGAGAGGGCCGGGGTGAAGGCATAGGCACTGAGCCGAGGGCGTCTCGTCTTGGAGAGGGCCACGCGTACCGCGCGCCAGGGAGTATCCGGTTGATGAACGGCGTGAGCGGCGCGACTGCCATCAATGACCACAGCAGCGCGTTGGGGCGATACAGCCCGAACTGCACCAGCAGCGCGCCGAGGGCGACCAGACCGGCAAAGAGCACGCGACCCGCACGTGACTCGGGTGTGGTCTTCGGGTCCGAGATCATGAAGAAGGCGAAGAGCAGCAACGAACCACTCTGCAAGTGGTGCAGCGGAATGGCGAGCGGGTCCCCCAGCCAGACTGCCCGGCCGATGACCAGCAGGGCGTAGAAACCGAGGAAGGCATAGGTCACATCGCTGCGCGCGGCGCGGTGGACCACCAGTCCGCCCAGCCCGGCCAGGAGGAATGCAAAAAACGCCACGCTGCCCCATTGCCCGGGAGACACCCAGACCCGGCCGGTCGCCAGCATCATGACGACGAGACCGAAGGTGGTCGGGTTGAACAGGTGCCGACCGTCGACTCGCAGCAGGAACTTGCTGAGGACCGACACGATGGCTGTGACCACCACCAGGGCGGCCAGGTCGGTTCGGAGCAGCAGACAGAGCGACAGACCGGAGATCAGCGGGCTGCGAGGGTCGAATCGCGGAAGACCCCACAGCTGTGTGCACAGGTACTGGGTGACCAGGCAGGTCGCCAGGGTCAGCCCGATCCGGCTCGCCGAGAGATCGAAGTCGAGCCACCCCAGGCCGTACACCAAGAGACAGCCGAGGATCGCAATCTGATAGAGCCGCGGGTCCTGGCCGCGCACCGCGAGCGTCGGCGATAGTCGAGTCTGGGTCATCTCTGCCTGCCTCCTCTCTCAGAACGCCCCAGCTCCAACTTCTTGCAGCACGCGCCGATCTTTCTTCGCGTGCTGCCCGCCGTAGTACGATCCTTCTCGCGAAAGGAGCCCTACAGATGCCGCCAACCTTCACTCGCTTTTCCACCTCGCTCCAGCCCGAGGGCGCGTTCACCGTGCTCGCGGTGGCCCGGACGCTGGCGGCCGCCGGGAAGGAGGTCATCGAGCTGGAGATCGGTGACAGTCCGTTCGCGACACCGGAGGGGGCGGTCGAGGCTGGGATCCAGGCCATCCGAGACGGTCGCACCACCTACGGCCCATCGGTCGGATTGCCGGAGTTTCGGGCGGCGGCGGCCGCCTACGTCAACGAGGAGCACGGTTTCTCAGTGACGGCCGACAACCTCGTTGCCGGACCGGGGGCAAAGACCTTCGAACAGCTGTTTTGTGAGGCGTTTCTGGAACCGGATGATGGCGTACTGGTTTTCAGCCCATATTTTCCGACCTACGCGGCGAACATCGCTCGTCGGGGCGCGCGCATGGTGCTCTCGAGCCTGCGGGCGTCACACGCCTTCCGGCCGGACCTCGATGCGGTCCATCGGTTCCTCGATGAGGACGCGCGTCCCAAGGCGGTGTTCCTGAACAGCCCGCACAACCCGACCGGCGGGGTCGCGACCGAAGACGACCTGCGCGGGCTCGCCGACCTGGTGCGTGGGCGGGACGTGGCGGTGTTCAGCGACGAGCCGTACGACTGTATGGTCTGGGACGGACGGCACCGGTCGTTGCTGTCCGAGCCGGACATGCTCGAGCACACGGTCGCCGCCTACACCTTCAGCAAGTCGTTCAGTATGAGCGGCTGGCGTCTGGGCTACGCGGTATCGAGCCCGGAGACGGTCAAGGTGTTCGACGTGCTGACCAACACCGCGTTGTCCTGCGTGCCGCCGTTCACGCAGGTCGCCGGCATCGCGGCGATGCAACACGACCGGCAATACCGGGATGCTCGGATGCAGGACTTTCAGCGAAAAGTCGAGCTACTGGTTGCGGGGCTGAGGACGGTCGAGGGGATCGAGTGTCTGATGCCGGGTGGCACCTTCTATGTGTTTCCGTCGGTCGCGGCGATTTGCGACCGGTATCGGATCACCTCGCACGGTCTGGCGATGTATCTCCTGGAAGGGGCAGACGACCGGCTCGGTGTCGCCTGTCTGGGTGGGGAGTGCTTTGGTGCCGCCGGTGGCGGGTTCCTGCGGCTGAGCTGCGCACAGCCGGACGACCGGTTGAGGGACGCCGTCGTGTTTATCGCCAAGGCCACCAGCCGGGGCGACAGGGTCGCTGCCTACCTTGTCGCCCACCCGGAGCACCGGCTCGACACACCGTACCAGGCGGTCGCTCCCACGACCGAGCCCTGACGCCCGAAGCCTGAAGCCGCACGCCTAACGAGGCACCCGACGCCCGCAGCTCCTCCGAGCGTCGCATACGTTGGCCGGGCTAGCCTTAGAGCCCGACCGCTAGCCCGACCTTTGACACCGGACCCATCCTTCGACGCCGTCGCGCCCGGTCGCCTGGGTTACGGGCCGATTGTTGATGTTGGTATCCGGCTGGCCAGGGGCCCTATGTTTTGTTGTCCCACGATCGGACGGCCTCGTCAAGTCCGTCGAAGATCTCGACGATCTTGTGCAACCGCACCATCTCGAAAAGCGCATGTACCGGTGGTGAGACGTTGCACAGCTTCAGGTCGCCACCGGCGGCGTTCAGCTTGCGTAAGGCCGACAGGATGGCGCCAAGCCCGGAGCTGTCGAGGAACCCGACCTGTCCGAGGTCGAGCACCATCCGCGGGTGACGGGGCACGAGCTCTCCCAGCAGCCGCTTCAACTCCGTCGCGCTAGTCGCGTCGATGGCGTTGAGCTCTGGTCGGACGATGCTCACCTCTCCACGTGTCTCGATCTCCAGATGCATGCTTGCCTGCCCTCGCCCCGTTCGCTGTATCCGCCGCCTGGTTGCCGGACCGGCGCTGAAACTGCTTCCGCAAGATGACCTAAGCCGTTCCCCGAATCGGATCCGTCTCATACGTGACTGTGTCCACACTGTTTTGCATGATATAGAGACCAAACCCGGTCTCGCGAAACTCATCAATAGGAGGCTGGTTCTGCTGTGCCCCATCGTCAGGAGGCGTGTATGGGGTCCCCTCATGAGAGAGCCGCACGAACTCCCGGGCAGTCGCCTCACAGATGGCCGAACCGGTGCCGTAGGCGTGGAGGTCGGCGTCGAGCCGACCGAGCAGCACATAGGCGAACCGGACCGCGCCGTGCTCGATCGCCTGTTCTGCCGCGGCGAGTATCGTCGACTCGTCTTGTCGCCAGTCCGACAGATGAAACGGCACCTCTCGGTGGCGGAGCTCATCAAGGATGGTCGGGACGCCGCGATTGATGCCGCCCGGCTGGTAGATGTCGCGGCGCTCGGTGTAGTCGAGGAGCGGCAACAGGGAGAACGGGACGGTGTAGAGCTGGAAGTAGCCGGTGAACCCGAGACAGCGAGCCACCAGCCGGCTGAGGGGGCGCCGGAACCGCGCGCGGTCGCTCAGCCAGCGCGGCAGCACCCGCAGGCACGCGAGCGAGCGGAATGGCGAGCGGTCGCGCGCATACTTGTAGAAAGAAAAGTGAGCACGGTCTCGAGCGGGGCGCGCACCGGGAGAAGATCGTGTAGGAACTGGTAGCGTTCGAAGAGCTGCCACCCCAGGGCATCGACGAAGAGACAGAGGGTGAGGCTGCTGCGTGCCGTCGCCGGAGTATGCGGAGGCGCCACCTGGTGTATGTCTGCGTGTGGTCCGGTCAGGGCCGTCATGCCGTCGCATTCCGCAAGACAGATGCCAGCCTGGGTCGGCAGTGAATGCGGGGGGATACGCGATAGTGTCGTGCTATGGTCGAACCGGCCGTTCGCGATCGGAACAGCACCTGTTTCGATTGCGGACAGAGCGACGACGATGACACCGACGACTCCACAGCCGACTCTGCCGGCCGGTCCCGTTTCGATTCTGGTCGTGGCGGCCGATGCCGCCGAGGCGACCGTTGTCTCCCGGGCGCTGGTCGGAGCTGATCGCCCGGAGTGTGCACGACCATAGTGGCCGCCGCGGTCCGTTCGTCGCGGTGAACTGTTCGGCGATTCCGGCCGCGCTCGAGGAATCAGAGCTGTTCGGGCACGAGCGGGGGGCGTTCACTGGTGCGCACGCGCGCCACATCGGGAAGTTCGAGCAGGCCGACGGAGGTACGATTTTTCTTGACGAGGTCGCGGAGCTCGGGCCCGGGCTCCAGGCGAAGTTGTTGCGAGTCCTCCAGGAGCGTCAATTCCACCGAGTCGGTGGGACCGATGCGGTCGGCAGCGACTTCCGGCTGATCGCCGCGACACATCGTGACCTGGACAAGGAGGTGGCGGCGGGACGTTTTCGCGAGGACCTCTACTTTCGGGTGGCGGTGGTCGAGCTGGAGGTGCCGCCGCTCCGTGAGCGCGAGGGCGACGCCGTGCTGCTCGCGCACCAGTTTCTGGTTCGCCACGATGACCAGGGGGAACGCGACCTGGCGTTCGGGCTCGACGCACTCGCCGCGCTGGTGAGCTACCGGTGGCCCGGGAACGTGCGCGAGCTACAGAATGCGGTCGAGCGCGGCGCGGTCATGGCCGAGACACGCGAAATCGGGCTCACGGATCTTCCTGCCCGAATCCAGGAAGCGGTGGCTGTCCCCGAACCTGCGGCCTCTTCGACCGACAGTCAGCTCGGCGTCACGCCGCGACCCGGGCAGACACTCGCCGACGTCGAACGACTGGCTATCGAAGCGGCCTTTCGCCGGACGGGCGGTGTGGTCAGCGAGATAGGCCGGCAGCTCGGGATCGGTCGCACCGCGCTGTATCGGAAGCTCAGGCGCTACGGCTTGGACCCGGGGTCCTGACCGAAACGAGGTTACTGGTCCCACGACCGGACCGCATCGTCCAGGCCCTCGAAGATCTCGACGATTCTGTGTAGCCGTACCATCTCGAGCAGTGCGCGGACGGGTGGAGTGACGTTGCACAGCTTGAGGTCGCCGCCCGCGGCCGTCACCTTGCGCAAGACCGACAGGATGGCGCCGAGTCCGGAGCTGTCGAGAAACCCGACCTGTTCGAGATCGAGCACCATTCGCGGGTGACGAGGCGCGAGTTCTCCCAGATGCCGCTTCAGTTCCTTCGCGTTACTCGCGTCGATGGCGTCGAGGTCCGGTCGTACGATGTTCACCTCTCCACGGGTTTCGATCTCTACATGCATGCTCCGTGCTCCCGTTTCGTATGATTGACCTCATCCCTGCGCCGAGAGACTACCGTTCCTCACTCTGGCGATGGTACCGTTTCACCAGCGTGACAGCTGATGTTTCCTGATCCGGCATCACCTCGTATCGCGTCTCGTGCACGAGCTGGTCGATCAGATACAACCCGAATCCGCTCTCGGGGAATTCGGTGAGATCGGGCAGGCTCGGCTTCGTCGTGCTCCGCGGGCGATACCGCTCGCCGGTATGCGTGAACCGGACGACGAGGGTGTCCGGTTCCGTGGTCACCGAGAGCCCGATCGTTCGACCCGCCTTGCAATAGTACGCGTGACAGATGATGTTGCTCATGGTTTCGTTGGCGGCCAGGACGAGCTCCTCTGCCCAGTCTTCGTCAACAGCTGGCACTTGCATGCACGCCGCCCGCACGTAGACCCGCATGCGGTCCAGTTCGGCGAGGTCGCTATGGAAGGTGACGTCGGTGGCCAGGGCAAACCGCTCGGTTCGCCGGTCCATCTGCAGGACAAGACAGGTCAGGTCGTCCGCCGGCGTGGTGGCGCCGGAAAATCGTGCGACGGCCGCCTGCACGCCTTCTGCGAGCGCCCCGGGATGCTGGCGAGCGGATCGTTCCACGACGGCCTGCAGCCGTTGTTCCCCGAACAGGATGCCGTCTGGTGATCTGGCTTCAGTCACCCCGTCCGAGTACAGCACGAAGACGTCGCCCGAGCGGTAGTCACACGTTCGCTCGACATAGGTGGCCCGTTGGACGAAGCCGAGCGGCAAGTTCTCGCCGCTCAGGAAGGTGCAGCGGCCGGTGTCCACATGCCAGTGCAGGGTCCTGCTGTGACCGCAATCTACGAGAGTCAGTGTGCGCGCCGTGAGATCGAAGCGTGCGTAGACGAGGGTGACGAAGCTCTCGAGCTCGCGAAGCTGCCCAACCAATTCCGCGTGGACTTTTCCGACGAGGCGGCTGACCGACGGGAGTCGTCCTTCCCGCGAGGTCAGCAGACCGGCGGCTCGCACAAAGTGACTCTTGGTTGCTGCCCCGAGCAGCGCCGCCGGGATCCCCTTTCCCATCACATCACCGATGACCACGTCCAGCACCCTTTCGCGCAGACACAGGAAGTCGAAGAAGTCGCCGTCGATGTCCTGGGATGCGAGCGCGACCGACCCGATGGTGATGTCCGGCATGCCGTGTGGAGCGTGTCCGTGCAGGAACGTCTGCTGAATCTCGGAGGCTGCCTCGATCTCCCGTCGTCTCGCTTCGCCGAGGGCGTCGGCCGCGTCTCGCTGGACAGTGATGTCGCGGGCAATCGCGTGCAGCCCGCTGACCTCTCCGTCCATCTCCTCGAGTTGGGTGTTCTGACCGAGCCAGATCGCTCGGCCCTCGAAGGTGACCGCAGGGAACTCGAGATAGGTCGTCTGTGTGTGGTTCTTGATCTGCCACCTGTAGAAGCGCATCACCTTCCGCCGCCAGTCGGGGCGAACAAACCGCACGAAACTGAGCCCGATCAACGGGGTCTCCGGCCGGTCCATGATGGCGGAGGCGGTGCGGTTGCTGAAGGTGAAGATGCCGTCTGGCGTGATCCGATAGATACCGTCGTTCGCCGACCCGACGAGCAACCGGAAGCGTGCCTCGCTGTCTGTGAGGAGGGCGACGGCTGTGGTGGCGAGATGCGCGGAGAGCCGCCCGACGCTGGTCTCGACCGGGTCGGTCCCCGCCAGCGCCAGCGTAGCCCAACGGGCGGTGGGTTGGACGTAGCGCTCGAACATCGGTTGCACGTCGCGGGCGAACTGCGCCCTGACGGCGTCCGGGTCCCGGCCTCGTTCGCGGCGGTCCCGAGCGATGCGCCGGTCGAGGGCGGTCTGGTTATCGACTTCGAGGAAGACCATCGTGTCGAGCAGCGCCCGCACATCGGGGTGGTGGAGCACCAGCAGCCCCTCGACGATCAGGAACGGCCGTGGCTCGACCGGCTCCGTCTCGGGCCGGCTGGTGTGCGTGGTGAAGTCGTATGTCGGACGCTGGACCGTCTGCCCGCACTGTAAGGCGCGCAGGTCCGCCACACACCGGTCCCAATCGAACGCCTCTGGTGAGTCGAAGTTCGAGCGTTCGCGCGCCGCCTGGTCCAGGTGGCCGAGGTCCCGGTAGTAGGCATCCAGCGAGACGACCGCGGCGTCGCCCAGCGACCGGGCCAACGCGTGGGCGAGCGTGGTCTTGCCGGAGCCGGACGCGCCGGCGATGCCGACTAGGTGCGGTGTGCGCCGAGCCGTCACGGTGCCCATAAGCAAACGATACCCCAGACCCCGCCCTGACTCGGCCGGGACCAGCCCCGAGAATTAGCAGATCCAGGGGAGGGTCACATTATGACCAATGTGGTCGCTGATTTTCGATACGCGCTGCGCGCCCTCCGACGCCAACCGGCCTTCGTGGCGATCGCGGTTTTGACCCTGACGTTGGGTATCGGTGCCAAACACGGCGATCTTCAGCGTTGTGAAGGCGGTGCTGCTGAATCCCCTGCCGTATCAGGACCCCGAGGAGATTGTCGTGCTTTGGGAGAGCAATCCCGAAGGCACACTCGGACAGGTCTCGATTCCGACCTACCTGGACTGGAAGAGCGAGGCGAGCACGATTGCGACGATGGCCGCCTGCCGGCACGCCGATTTCAGCTACAAGGGCACGGGTGACCCGAGGACCGTGCCGGGCGTGCGCGCCACCCCGGAGCTGTTCGACATGCTCCGCGCCACCGCGCGCGTCGGTCGGACCTTCGTGACCGACGAGGCGATCTGGGGCGCTGCCGACGTCGTGGTCCTCAGCCACGGGTTCTGGGAGCGGACGCTCGGCGGTCGCTCGGGTCTCGTGGGGACCACGATCGAGCTCGACACGCAGCCCTTCACAGTCGTGGGTATCATGCCGGTCGGGTTCGAGTTTCCCACGAGCGAGGATGTCGAGCTGTGGGCTCCGCTGGCGTTCAATCCCAATGACGCGCACGGCAGCTCGCGGCGCTCGCGCTCGCTGCTGGTCGTCGGACGGATGAAGTCGGGCATTGGCGCCCAGCAGGCGCAGCAGGAGCTGAACGTCATCGCCTCGCGGATAGCCTCCGAGTATCCGCAGTCGAACGAAGGCTGGGGTGTCCGTCTGGTTGCGGCGCATGAGCAGTTGGTGGCGGCCGCTCGGCCGGCGCTGGTCGTCCTGATGGGCGCCGTCGTGTTCCTCCTGCTCATCGTCTGCGCCAACATGGCCAATCTGCTGCTCGCGCGGCTCTCCGGCCGGCGCCGCGAGATCGCGGTTCGCGGCGCGTTGGGAGCGGGGCGCTGGGAAGTGGCGCGGCCTATTCTGGCCGAGAGTTTGCTGCTGTCGGTGGCCGGGGGGGTCGGGGGACTGCTGGTCGCCGTCGGGGGGCTGCGTCTGCTGGCTGCCTTGCCCGAGGGTCGGCTCCCACGCATGGAACAGATTCAGCTCGATGGCGGTGTGCTGCTCTTCGTCACCTGTGTGTCACTCGCGGGCGCCTTGGCTTTTGGTCTGGTGCCGGCGCTACACGCGTCGCGTTCGGAGCTGCGTGAGAACCTGAGCGAGTCCACCGGGACCACGAGCAGCTTCTCGGCCCGTCGCCTGCTGAACGGGCTGGTGGTCGTCGAAGTGGCGCTGGCGCTCATGTTGCTCGTGGGCGCCGGTCTGATGACCCGCAGCTTTAGCCGTCTCCTCGAGGTGAATCCCGGGTTCGAGTCGAACAATGTCATGACCGCACAGGTGCTGTTGCCACAGAGCGCGTATCGTGAGCGGTTTCAGCTCGTGCAGTTTTTCGAGGATGTCATCGAGCGGTTGCGGCGAGCGCCCGGGATCGAATCAGCCTCGGCCGTCTCGTCGCTGCCGATGCAGTCGCTCGGGATCGAGCGCGCGCTCCCGTTCACCGTCGAAGGCGAGCCACCGCCCGAGAATGAGGACCCGCGCGCCGACGTGATCATGGTGGCGGCGGGCTACTTCGAGACCATGAAGATCCCGCTGCGACGGGGGC
>Ga0310122_10002622_pt1 | contig 11456 bp, 11 predicted proteins | sample CB6_Bottom_1051__FD_203503 | JGI IMG/M metagenome (GOLD analysis project Ga0310122, IMG submission 203503) | Marine microbial communities from Western Arctic Ocean, Canada - CB6_Bottom_1051 | ecosystem: Environmental > Aquatic > Marine > Oceanic | place: Canada: Western Arctic Ocean | collected...
TCTGTAGAAGGGGTCGCCGATCCAGCGCACCGGATAGGAAATCACAGGCATGTGACGCAACTGATCGAATCGACGTGCGATGTGGGCGGGCATTCCTGCTGCGGCGACCTGCAGCATCAGTCCCCGGGTCGCGCCATCGTAGGTCATACCCACCGCATCGATCCTGCGCGTATCGACGGTACAGAAGGCGATCCTGATCGCATCACTGGCTTTGACCGGTAGCCCCAGTCCTCGGGCCAGGTTGTTGCCGGTGCCGGCCGGGATCAGTGCCACCGGAGCCGCGACTCCAGCCTCCTGAAGCCACTTCAGGCCCAGGTTGACGGTTCCATCTCCACCGACGATCACGGCTCGATCGACCGCGAGTTGCTGATCGGGTGGAGAGAAGATATCTCTCCAGATCACCTGGCACGATCCGGCAATTTCAGCGACCCGGGACTCGAGTTCGCGATGAATCTCTTTCGCACGCCTCGAGCCGGGGTTGGTCAGCAGCAGCAGAGATCGAATCGACTCAGGAATGTCCAGTTCCATAGTCACTCCACGGTTTGCCCTGGCTCGATGTCGATCACCTCGATCGGCAGGTTGCCGATCGCCTCGCGCAACTGTCCCGGAGTTCCGTGGAGGGCGGGAAAGGTGCCGTAGTGCATCGGAATGACCATCTGAACACCGAGCAGATGGGCGGCCTTGGCCGCCTCTCTCGGTCCCATGGTGTAGAGATCTCCGATGGGAAGGATCGCCATCGTCGGCGAGTAGAGTTCCCCGATGAGAGCCATGTCACCGAAGACGCAGGTATCTCCTGCGTAGTAGAAACGGAATTCGTTCTCGGTCTCGACCACGTAGCCGGCGGCTTCTCCGCCATAGCGGTACTCGTCATCGATGATGATTCCCGAGGAGTGCCGGGCATCGGTCATCGTGACCTGGAGATCGCAGATCTCGATGGTCCCACCCTTGTTCATCTCGACGACCTGATCCTCCGGCAGTCCCTGTTTGCGGAACCAGTGCGCCAGTTCCACGTTGCAAACGACCTGGCAGCCGTGCTTGAGCGCCTGGGGGATGACGCTATCGGAATGGTCTCCGTGACCATGGGTCAGCAGGATCAGGTCGACCTGCTCCGGCTCTGGGATCTCTTTGGGAAAGGACGGGTTATCGAACCAGGGATCGAACAGTACCGATCGTCCCGATGGGGTGCCGATCAGAAAGGTCGAATGTCCGAGCCACTGAAAAGTAGTTTCTTTACCGAGATAGGTCATCTGGAACTCCTCAACCATTGCGATGGACTCAACCTTTTGCCACGGTTTCCGGTGTACAAGCCGCCAGCAACTGCCGGGCTCGCTGTTCGATACTATCCCAGTTCCTCGCTTCCACATCTTCGGCAACGAAGAGGGGGGCGACGAAACCGATGGCATGAGCTCCGGCGGCCAGGAAATCTGCGGCATTGTGAAGGTCGACGCCGCCGGTGGGAACGATTTTCAGGAACGGGAGTGGTCCCAGAACCGCCTTCAGCCACGCTGCTCCTCCGGCAGGAGCCGGGAACAGTTTCACCAGTGGCGCGCCCGCCTCGTGTGCTGCGAGCATCTCGGTAGGAGTCGCACAGCCGGGGATGATGGCGACATTCAGTGCTGTGGCGGTCTCGATCACTGCTCGATCGACCACCGGGGAGACCAGGAAGCGTGCTCCCGCCTCGACTGCTTTGTGGCCATCCTCTGGACTCAACACGGTCCCTGCTCCGACCACCACGTCGGGAAACTGTTCGGAAATGGCACGGATGTGTTCGAGCGCCCCCGGGATCGTCAGGGTGAACTCGCAGACGTTGAATCCACCCCGGATCGCCGCTTTCATCGCATCCTGCGCCAGGTCTCCATGAGCAGTGCGCAAGATGGCGCTGGCGCGGGCCGTTTTGAGCAAATCAGCGAATTTGCGTGGGTCTGGTCGAGCGTGCGGCAAGGGACCTCCTCGCTGTGCGGTGGTAATCTGCTCCAGCGAGGCCATGATGAGTGGCAGCCTCGAGCAGAGCAACCGAGGCCCGGATGGGAGCTTGTCTTGTCAGGACCTGAAATTAGCACCCTGGTGCACGTCATTTTTGCCTTTTTCATCGCCGGTACCGTGTTCTTCCAGTGGCGGGCAGTTCACCCGGCGGTCACGTCCGAGGCGGGATCGGCCGAGTTGAAGGAATCGATTCGCAAACGCTGGGCTCCCTTCGTTCACATCGGAATCCTGGTGCTAATTATTACTGGCCTCTACCAGTTCATGGCGGTCGGTATGGAGAAGGCTGCTGCCCAGAAGGAAGCCGGGGCTGCCGGTGCGAGTTACCACATGCTGTTTGGAATCAAGTTCCTGCTGGCGATGGGAGTGTTCTTCGTCGCGTCGGCGATGGCGGGTCGTTCGGAGGCACTGGCAAAGATAAGAAAGGGGGCCAGCACCTGGCTCGGTCTTTCGACCCTGTTGGTGATGGGTATCATCGTTATCTCCCGGATGCTCGCGGAAATCCCCGCTTCCGGTTAGAATCTTGTGGCTTGTCGATCGGTACGACAATCCGGAAAGATCCGACATGTTTCCGTGCACCTCGAGTTCTTCCAGGACCTGGCTCATCGGTCTTTTGCTGCTGATGATCGCCAGCGCGATGTTGTTTGCATCGGCTCCGGTGGTGAGCGCGGATGACGATGACAGTGACCAGGAGCAAGGTGACCAGGAGCAATCTGCCGAGGTTGGGCAAGGTCCCGAAAAAGAGGCCCTCGAGGCGCTCGAGAAGGTGATCAAGTCGCTCGGTAAGTTACCGAGGGCCAAGGATGCGAAAAACGAGAGATTGATCGAACTGGAGGATCAACTCGAGGAGATCCGGCACCAGTGGCCCGAGACCAGTAGCGCCCACGAGGCGCTGGCGTACCGTTCCGAGTGTCAGCGACGATTGGGCAGATCGAGGCCGGCGCGTGAAGGTTATCTCGCATATCTAGACGAGGATCTTGGCGCCGATGCGACGCCTCTCGCCTTGCACGGCTTGGGCCATTGTTTGCAGGAGACGCTCGAATGGCAACAAGCCCTGCAACGTTTCGAGCAGGTTCCGCGACGCTTTCCCGATCACAGTCTGGTTCCCGAATGCCTCTACGATGCCGGATACTGCCAGCGCGAGATGGGGAACTACGAGCTGGCCCGTTCGACCTGGAACCGTCTCATCGCGCAGCACCCCAGCAAGAGTTCAGCCCGGCGCGCACGCGATCGTCTCTTCACCTTGCGCGCTCCGCGCGAACGGATGCGACAGGTGGTCAGGGATTGGGATCGAGCCCTCAAGGAGTGGCGGGCACTTCCCTATGCCGAGCGCAGCAGGGAAATCAAGATTCTCAAGACGGTGCTCGATGAGGCGGGTGATTGTCGCTGTCGAGAATCGGAGTTGTTCCTGCGCAAGTTGCTGGAGGATCCGACCAAGGAGATCCAGAACATCGCTGCAGTTCCACTGCTGAGGGTGGGGGGCAATGAAGTGGCACGGGACATCCTGGCGCGACTTCCGTCTCTCACCACTGTTGGCCGTCGACAGGTGCTCGAAGCGATGAAGCCCCGTCATCTGGAGAAGGTGAGGTTGAAGCCGCTCGAGCGCTGGACCAGCGTCGCGAACCAGAGCGTGGCCTTTGCTGCCATCGATTTGCTCGGCAGGATCGGCAACAAGGATGCAGCCCGCATGCTGGTAGAGATTGTTCCCGAAGGGGATTCGCTCGAAGGCCTGCCACAGCTTCGTCGCAGGAACTTCGACAGGATCCTGCGGGCGTTGAGATCGATCCGGGATGGTGCTGCTCTCGACTGGTTGCACGACAAGGTTCTCGATCAGGATCGTGCCCGATTGCTGGCTCGCCTGGCGGTTGCCGATGTGCTCGGTAGAGCTGGTTTCAAGCCGGCGGAATCGACGCTCACGGGACTGCTCAGGCACCCCTCTTCGCAGTTGAGAAGAGCCGCAGTGAGAGCTCTGGCGCTGATCGGGACCAGCACCGCAGTGGCGGAGATCGCCAAGGCATCGCGACGTTTGCAGAGAGATCTCGAGTTCCAGCGCGAGGCGGTACGGGCACTGTGTCGGCTCGATCCCTCCGAGGCTCTCGAGATGCTTCTGGCGCTGGGGAATTACAAGGATGTACCGCTGCGCACCCTGGTCATCACCGCGCTCGGCAAGGTCGCCGGTGAGATCAGTCTGCTGCGTCGTATAGAAGCTCTCAGGGATCCTGCCTGGCAGGTCCGATCGGCAGCACTGAGAGCGCTGGCGGGGGTGCACGACGTGAGGGTTATCGATGCCCTGCTCGAAGCGATGGAACGGGAGGACGGTGCGCTGCTACCCCAGGTGGTCGAACGTCTGATCGCTGCCACCGGGGTGGATCTTGGTCCCGATGTGTCGAACTGGCACAAGTACTGGCAGCGAGAACGAGATCGTTACGACCCGGTGGAGATCGCCAGAAAGGAACAGGAGCGCCAGGGAGGACACACGTATGTGCGCAAGGCGGATCCTAGTGCAGCCCGGACTCCGTCCTACTTCGGCGTCGAGATCGTCAGTCGCAGGATCGCGTTCATCATCGATTGCTCCGGCAGCATGGGGCAGCAGGTGACGGTTCCGAGGGAGGGAGGTGGCAACGATACGATGCAGCGGCTCGATCTGGCCAAGAGTGAGTTGTTGACCGCTCTCGAGAAGTTGCGGCCGGGTACCTTCTTCAACCTGGTTCGCTTCGACAGCAAGCCGATCAACCTGAATCCGAAACCCCTCAGGTTGTCTCCGAAGTCGGTCAAGAACGCCAAACAGTTCGTGCGGGGACTGCAACCTGGTGGCGGCACCAACATCTATGATTCGCTGGCGCAGGTGCTGCAAGCCGGTCATGTCGATACCATCTTCTTTCTCTCCGATGGGGCTCCCAGCATGGGGGCCTTTGTCGATCCCGAGCGGATCCTGCAGGAGATCCTGCGTCTCAACCAGGAGAGCCAGGTAACGATTCATACCATCGCGATGGGGTTCACATCCGCTTTCATGGAGAGCCTCGCATCTCAAAACCGGGGCTCCTACATCATCGCCGGTCGATAGTTCTTCCCCTCCACAACTGCTGATCGTCGTCACCCCTCGAGCCGCCAGTAGCGGCGGGAATTCTCTCAAGTTCAGACTCGATGATGCCGAAGGGGGTGGAGGAATGTTCCGTGCCGTTCAGACGATGAGGATCGCCGATGAGACCGGAAACGCTCAATTTGTGGCTTGCTCTGGCACTACTGCTGCTCTCCATCTTGTTGTTCTTTGGCGACAGGGTGATGCGGTGGTGGCGGATGGTGATGCGGTCGGGTAGCCGGAACGGCCGCTCATCGGTTTCATCTGGTGCTGTGGTCGCTGGGAACGATACCCGCGACGATCTGATCGCACACGGCATTGATGGAGTGGAAGCGGAACTACTGCTCACCTTGCTGGCAGCATCCGGGGCTTCCGACATGAGGCGTCTTCTCAATTCCCGTATATTTTTCGAGGATGCCCTCGAGAAGGCGCTCACTACCGATCCCGATCTGATTCTGGATCTGGGCCTTCGTCGTGCCCTCGACCGGATTCGGATTCGCAGGGGCTGGGAGGTGCCAGGAGAATTATCCCAGCCGTTGTCGATTCCGGTCGAAGAGGAGGAACTATTGATCCAGGGTCCGGATGGATTGTCGCTGCGCACCATCATGATTCACCGCGATGCTCATAGTCTTGCGGTTCGTGTCATCGAGAGTTCCCAACCGATGGATGAGTGTGCAGGATGGCAAGTCGGAGATGATCTTCAGGTTTCTTTCTATCGTCGCGAGAGCGGTTGTTTCCTGTTCGAGACCCGTCTGCAAGAGCAACGTGATCTGGGGGAGAGGTTCCTGTTCCTGGAGACTCCTCAGAAGGTGAGCCTCGAACAAAGGCGTCAATATGCGCGTGTTCCCATCCAGGGGACGATTCGATTCCTCCATCTGCCCCTCGGCACCGGGCGATGCCAGGGTTTCGATCGGGAACTCTTGCAAGAGGCGACTCTCATCGACATCGGCACGGGGGGTTTGGGGTTCTCGACAGAGGCTGTCGTCGATCCCGATGACCTGCTCATCATACGCGGGATTCCGTCGCTGGGATCGAGAGACGTTACCGCTCGAGTTGTGGCAGAGGTGCCTGCCGGGCAAGATCCTGAAGCCGGCATCGGGGTTCGTTTCGTCGGGCTTTCGGCAATCGACCGCGATCGGATCGCCTCACTCGTCTTTACCAGGCGTGTCGAGTCGGCCGACCTGGGTGCCGGGTTCGATTCGACCGAGCATGCGCTCCCCTCGGATGGAACTTCCCCCTAGCACCCGGCTTCCGGGAGTCGACCCCTGAATACGGTCTGTTTGCTCGAAACACGCCCCGGGTGAGCAAGAATTTTCTTGGCGTGACCGATGGCCACCAGCACCGCGATGGCGATCTCGTCACGGTTCTTGGCACCGATCACTTCCTTGACGGCATCTTCGCGCCAGCCATTCATGTAAGTGGTTTGCAGTCCAAAGGAAGTGGCGGCCAGTACACAATGGGTGGCGGCGATCATCGCGTCCTTGATGGCGTACTCACGCAGTCGTCCGAGGCGAGAAAGAGCATTCTGGCCGACGGGAATCGCCTCGCTTGCGTTCTTGCAGTAAGGGTCGGGCCAGGCTCCAAGAGTTCGAGCCTGTTCGATGATCGGTGCCATGTCCCCTTCCCAGGCATCGATATCGACGGCGAAGACCAGGGTTACTGGAGCCTCCAGTACCTGCTTCTGTTCGAAGCACGCCTTGTGGAGCGATTCTCTGCTGTCGTTGTCATCGATCACCACGATGCGCCACGGTTGCAGGTTCCAGGAGGAGGGTGCCTCTGTGGTCAGGTCGAGGATTCGCTGCAACAAGGCCGGATCGATTCGATCTGGCCTGAAATCTTTGGTCGATCGGCGTGCGGCGATCGCTGCAGGAACATCGAGGGCTTGAGGAATCTCCGGTGTTTCCATCGGTGTGTCTCACTTCTTCTCGAGCAGGGTCACCACCGAGGTGCGGTCATCGCCACCCATGTTGGCGCAGAGCCCGCGCGTCGGAGACGAGGCGAGCTGGTAATCGCCACATAATCCATTCAGCTGACGAAACAGTTCATAGACCTGTTTGACTCCGGTGGCTCCCACCGGATGGCCAAAGGCCATCAATCCTCCGCCGGTGTTCACCGGGATTCGGCCCTCCAGCGAAGTGGCACCATCGGCGGCGAGTCGGGTGCCTTCACCTTCGTTGCAGAAGCCCAGTGCCTCGCACATCAGAGCCTCCGAGATGCTGAAGCAATCGTGCACCTCGGCCACCTCGATGTCATTTGCGTTCCAACCAGCCGAACTGTAGGCGACACCGGCGGCGGCTTCCGTCACATCCATCCGTGTGAAATCGGCGACCTCACCCAGCGGGCCGCAGGCGACCGAGCAGGCTCGAATCTCGACCGCTCGATCGGCTCCCTGTCCGAGCCGCGCGAGTCCCTCATCGGAACAGAGAATCACCGCACAGGCTCCATCGGAAATCTGTGAGCAATCGCTGAGTTTGAGCCACGGGTTCAGTGACTCGTTGTCGAGGAAGCAGGGGTTGGCATCGGATGCTTCGGCTGCCTGTTGCTGGGTCAGTGTGACCGAGCGCATGTGAGCGTTCGGGTTGCGGTTGGCGTTGCAGTAAGCCTTGGCCACGATGGGAGCCAGCGCCTCGGGGGTGACCGCGTGCTTGTGGCAGTAGGCCTCGGTTCTGCGGGCAAACATCGCCGGGAACGTGAAAGGGTCGATGGACCGTTCCTTCTGGTAGTGGGCAGCTCGGGCGAGGAAGTCTGCCCCCACCCTGGCGTCCTGTGTCGATTGAACTTCTACTCCGCTGACCAGCACCACTTCAGCACCTGCCTGGATGGCATCGACACCGGCGGCGATGGCGAGCCCGCCGGAGGCGCAGGCACCCTCGATACGGGTGAAGGGAGTGTAGAGGAAACCCTTGTCGGCGGCGTTGGCCATCGCCCCGAGGTGACCCTGCTGGCAGAACAGTTCTGCGACGAAATTGCCGACGTAGCCACGATCGACGACAGCAGCATCGATCCCCACATCTTCACAGGCACCCAGGACAACCCTGTGCAGCAGTTGTTCCAGCGATGGATTTTCTTTGGTGCCGAAATCGGGGTGTTTTTTCCAGATGAAGTCGGGGTGGAATTTGCCGATGAAGGGTGTGATGGCACCTCCTGCGACGGTGACCCTGCGATTCGGTTTCAAGATTCCTCCGTTACAGTCGCGCCTCGAGCGAGATCGGCAAGGGTTCATTGTCAGAATCGATGGCGGGGATTTTCCAGGCAGGGATCCACTCGATGGCCTCGAAGATCCAGCCTTCTTCCAGCAGTCTACGGCGCAAGTCAGGTAGGTGTGCCGCGCCGTAGAAGATGGCGGTTCGGCGCCAGCCTTCCTCGAGCGAACTCCCCAGTACCTTCCATGCCTCGTCATTACGCATACCGAGGATCAGGTCTTGCGGCCTCTCGATGTCAGCGACTCCCAGGATCGCCAACTGTGAGATCGATTTTGCCATCATCTGTCCGAGGATCCAGCGCACCCGATTGACGGTGTTGGCATCCTGGGAGGTGAGTGCCGCCTGAAGACCGATTCCGTCGAGCATGGCGGGACCGATTCCACTGAGCAGTGCCGACGGATCGATGTTGAAGAGTCCCTTTTCGGCGAGAGCCGCAGCGAACTCCACGGCATCAAGATCTGCATGGCGAAAGTTCTTGCGGGTGTAGTCGATTCCATCCTTCTGGTGCTGGAGTTGCAGCATCTCCTGCATCTGCTGCTGGATCACCTGGATGAAGCGGAAGATCTGTCTCTCACCGAGTTTGGAACTGAAGTCGTCACCCGCCGGGAGGCCCCGTTCGAGCGCCTCGACCGATCCGGGGGCGGGTCCGCCGACCAGTTCGTAGAGGACCAGATCATGTCGGTCCAGTTCAGCCTGGATCGCCCGGTAGTAACTGTTCTCACCGATGTGAACCGCTCCCACCAGACTGACCACCTGGTTCGTCTGCGGGTGCCTGAAACGGGTCACGGAAGTCTGCATCACCGCACTGGAGGGGCCCGTGCGGCTAAAGGAGATGAAGTCGGCGATAGCGGATTCGTCTCTGGCGGGCAGCGCCATCGGGCACAGGGCCAGCCACAGCCCGACCAGCAGTCCGACCCGAACAGAAACCAAACTTTTTTTCCGCCAGACATCGAACATTTAGCTGCAACTCCTTATAAATGCTGTAGTTAGAGCACTGATTCCAAGTTCACCGATTCCCTTGATGTTTGGGCTTTGTTTGGCGAACATACCCCTAACATCGGCCGGTCGCACCGATCCCCAGACGCCGTGGGGTCACCGAACCCGAGCATGATACGCCGCGGGCGTGTGATTGTCAGTGTTGAACAAAAAACACAGCTCGCCCCGGGGCGTTCGTGCCAACAGAAGCGCTGCGGAACCGATCAGAGAGGTCACGATCATGAGATCACCACGCAACCGTCACCAACAGGCCCATAACGGCCCTCAGCAGGCTCCAGAGTTGCCGCTTACCGGTCAACTGGAGATCTTCCCGCTCCACCCCGGAACCAATCCGGCGCGCCCAGAGGGCGATTCTCGTCGCCCGAACTCGTCGCGCAGCCTGCTTGCCACGATCGGCTCCGGCCACTCGTCTGGCAGCCAACCGCAGTCAACAAAGATCTCCACCGATCGCAATTTCGACAGCAACGGCGTCGCTCGTGCGGTTTCCCGATGGAAGGTGGCTCGCGACGCCTGGCAGGCGGTCGAGAGGATCCGTGCGAAACGCGCCGGAGTCGCGACAGTGCTTCGGCAAGGAACGGTGGCTGCGATTACCGACGGTGACATGGAAGTGGATCGAGACCGACTGACGATGGTGGAGCGGGTGCTGGCGTTGACCGGTTTTGTCCTCTCAGTGGCTTTGTTGTTGCTGGCGGCTTGATTTTCGGAGGCTTTGCCATGGACAGCCTGGAAGCGAGGGAAAGCGTGATCTATACCGATCGGCAACTGGCCATCATGGAGTTTCTGCAGCAGTACCGGCGCGAACACCGCAACTGTCCGACGATGGAGGAGATGGCGGCCCATTTCAACGTTGTCCGGGTCACCATCCACGAACACATCCGGAAGTTGGAAACGAAGGGTGCCATCCAGCGGACACCGCATCTGTCGCGCTCGATCGAGATCATCGATCCCCAGTTTCTCGATACTCCTGCAGCGCAGCAGCCGGGTTATGACGGAGGAGATCGTTTACGGGTGACACTTCTGGGAAATATCGCCGCCGGAGAAAAGATCGAGGTCATCGAAAATTCCGAGCAGTTGGATCTCGCCGATTTGTTGCCGATGGGTAAGGACCACTACGCTCTGAAAGTACAGGGCACTTCGATGATCGATGAAGGAATCCATGACGGAGACCTGGTGATCGTCGAACGCAGAGATCATGCCGATGACGGCGAACTGGTGGTGGCCATCCTCGAAGGGGAAATAGAGGAGACCACCACCCTCAAGAAAATGTACCGGGAGAACCGAGATGGCCAGGATGTCATCCGTCTGCAGCCGGCCAATGAAACCCTCGATCCGATCATCGTCGACCAGGTAGAAATCCGTGGTGTCGTGGTCGGGGTAGTTCGCCGGTACCCGAGCTTCTGAGCCCCTGAACGGGAGGAGCCCTCCCGGGCGTTCGCGCCTGGGAGAGGCTCCTCCCGGCTTCCCTTCATGCGGTTGTAATTACTTCTCCCTGCCGAATGAAATGTGTCGGTTCTCGATCCAGCCTGCAGCTAGATTCGGGATCGGGTGACCGTCCCGATTCATTGCGGTATCCTCCAGCAACCTGCCATGGATCCGGTTTTCCCGTTTCCGGGTTCGGGAGAATTGCAAATCGGACTCGTCGGAGTCCCGCTGCGCTTTGTCGTTGCGCAAACGAATGGATCCCAGTTGCCCCAGGATTCCCACGACAATGGACCCGGTGATGCGGATATTGCACCGAACAAACCTTCAGATGATTTCCTCGCGGGCCTGTCTCTACCAGAGTCGCAACAAGAACCGGTCGATCCCATCGCTGACCAAGATGAGAATTCAGACCGAAAACCAGCCGCCCAACCGGTAGTTCTTGCCCGGGCAGATCACGAAATATCCAGGAAAAATATCGATCGAGATGCACTCAATGCACTCTATCGACTGATCGATCACGGCCACATCGCTTATCTGGTAGGGGGTGCAGTACGTGACCTGATGCTGGGGCGAAAACCAAAAGATTTCGACATCGTTACTGATGCGACACCGCGAAAGGTCAAGCGGCTGTTCAGGAATTGCCGGATCATCGGTCGCCGATTCCGACTTGCTCACCTGCACTACTCCAAGGGGAAAATCATCGAGGTGGCGACTTTTCGGTCATCCGGCCGCGCCGACCAGGTGGTCCGGGATGGAGAGATGATTCGCCGTGACAA
>Ga0310122_10002623_pt1 | contig 11456 bp, 12 predicted proteins | sample CB6_Bottom_1051__FD_203503 | JGI IMG/M metagenome (GOLD analysis project Ga0310122, IMG submission 203503) | Marine microbial communities from Western Arctic Ocean, Canada - CB6_Bottom_1051 | ecosystem: Environmental > Aquatic > Marine > Oceanic | place: Canada: Western Arctic Ocean | collected...
GCGTGGCTATGGTGATGTGCGCAATATCGGCTCCTACAAGCAATGGACGGAAAGCGGCGGCGCGGTTGAACGCGCTTAATTCAAAGACTATCGCGCCCAAAGAATGCCCCATCCGAGACGAAATGGGCTAAGCTCTGCGGCTTAAAATGTTCAGTAACGAAGTGGGGCCATGAAAATACTCCTAGGCCTGACCCTGGCCCTGTTGATGGTGGCGATGCTGCCGTGGGACGCCAGGGCGCAAGACATACCGGGCGTGGCCGAACAACAACGCCTGCTTGATCGTTTCGACGAATCGCATATTCCGAAATCCGCATTTGAGGAAGATGCCTCTGCCCCCGGCGGGCCCCTAACCCGCGCCGAGGCCGAGCGTCAACGCTTTACGTTGCAAAGCATCAAAATTCCGGGCATGAAGCGTTACGGCGCGGAAGAATTTCTGCCGCTCTACGAAGCCATGCTGGAAACCGAAATCAGCCTCGCCGATATCCTGGACTTGGCAGAAAAGATCGAAGAAAAATATGCCGAAGACGGCAAAACCACCGCTTGTGTGCTGCTGAATGAACGACCCGGTTTCAACGGCAAGGTGACTCTGCTTGTCATCGAAAAGCGCTGACGCGACACATGTGGGATGCGGCGAATGCGGCGCAATGAATAGTCATGCGGCCATGCGCCGCGCCATCGCGTTGGCCCGGGAAAAAATGCTCGCCGGCGAGGGCCGGCCTTTCGGCTGTGTCATCCTGCTGAAGGGAGAGATCATCGGCGAAGGGTGGAACAGCATGGACCAGGACCACGACCCAACCGCGCATGGCGAGGTCATGGCGATCCGCGATGCCTGCCGCCGCCGCAAGACCCTAAATCTCTCCGGGGCGGAGCTCTTTACCAGTTGCGAGCCGTGCCCGATGTGCACCAGCGCCATTTTCTTGAGCGGAATCACCAAGCTCTATTATGCCGCCGCGGCGGAAGATACGGCGCTGTTCGGCAACGACCCCAGCCGGCTGCGCCGCGAAGTCGGTAAACCGGTGGCCGAGCGCAGCATGGCAAGCGAACAATTATTGGGCGAGGAAGGCCGCGCCCTATTGGTGGAGTGGGCACAAATGCCGAATGGTTGAAGCACGCCCGACGCTGTAGCATGCATGCGAGGACTTTCAGCCGAATTGGGGACTATTCATTGCATAAAAAAGGCGCACCGGCCGGAGGTGCGTTCGGACGTTTTGTCCCGAACTTTACCGACACTGCGGAAGAGGCGCGGTTCCGCAATGCCCGCGCTCCGGCGGAACTGCGAGACACTCGCGCCACATTGGGGCTGTTCATCGCCGTCAACAGCGCCTTCTCAATTTCCGACATCCTGCTATTTGGGCAGGACTTGACGCTCCTCTTGATGCGACTGGCGCTGGCGAACGGTGTATTAGCCTTACTTTTGGCGCTGTGTTTTACCCCCTGGGGGGCAAAGCGTGCCAACTTACTGACGTTCGCTGTCGTTCTGCTCTACCTCCCGTTTTATGCGTTGTTTTGCGATATCGCGGAGGCGCCGCCCATATATATCGCCGGCGTTGCCCTGTTGTTCTTCGGCGTCTACGCGGTTCCTCCGCTGCGCTATGCGGAAGCGGTCGTCCTCGGCTGGTCGGCCACGCTCATATTTCTCGCACTCGTGGCGGGTTTGGATTTGATGCCTCTACAACACTTCATTATCCTTGCCGCAGAATTGGCGGCGATCAACGCGGTCGGCATGTTTACGCTCTACCGCCTGGAGCGCCTGCGCCGGCAGGACTTCCACAATCTCAACCTGGTTGCCGCCGAGCGGAGCCGATATCACGATCTGTTGGTGCGCATCCTGCCGGCCAGCATCGCCGAACGAATGCGCGGCGGCGAGCAGCATATCGCCGACCGGTTTGAGCAAGCGAGCGTCTTGTTTATCGACATTGTCGGCTTTACCCGCCTTTCCGCGCGGCTCGAACCCGAGGAAATCGTTACGCTTCTGGAACGGATATTCGCCGAGTTTGACGAACTCGTGGAAAAACACGGGTTGGAGAAAATCAAGACCATCGGCGACGCCTATCTGGTCGCCGCCGGTTTGCCGAAACCGCGCGCGGATCACGCCGAAGCGATGGCCGATTTTGCCCTCGACCTACAGTGCACGGCGCTCGGCTTGAGCAGCCCGGACGGCCATCCAATAGAAATTCGCATCGGCTTCCATTGCGGCCCGTTGATTGCCGGCGTCATCGGCGAAAGCCGTTTTCTCTATGATATGTGGGGCGACACGGTGAATGTGGCGAGCCGCATGGAGAGCCTCGGGGCGCCCGGAAAAATCCAGGCAAGCGACGCAGCGCACAGTCTTTTGGCGGAAAAATTTACCTTTGAGCATCGCGGCGGTATCGACGTAAAAGGCCGTGGCGAAATGCAAACCTGGTGGTTGAACGGGCGCCAATAAAGCACCGCGTCTTACGAAAATAATTACGTCATTTCAAATAGTTAGATTGCTTTCCCGAAGCTCGGCGGGGAAAAATGCGCGGATTTCCTCTTGAAACACTTGAATCACTTCCCAATTCGATGTTAGCACTCTCTCCTAACGAGTGCTAACAACGCTTGAACAAACGAATTTCCCAATCCAGAACACATCAATTGGAGGTCACTATGAAATTTCGGCCACTGCATGACAGGGTCGTCGTCCGCCGCATCAGCGAGAGCGAGAAGACCACTGGCGGCATCATCATCCCGGACTCGGCCCAGGAAAAACCGCAGGAAGGCGAAATCGTCTCGGTCGGCGCCGGCGCCCGCGGTTCGGACGGTGAAGTCCACACGCTGGATGTGAAGGCGGGCGACCGCGTTCTGTTCGGCAAATGGTCGGGCAACGAAGTCACCATCGATGGCGAAGAGCTATTGATCATGAAAGAGTCCGACATCATGGCCGTGCTGGAAGGCAAGGCAAAGAGCAAGAAGAAGGCTGCCTAGGCCGCGCGCCAATCAGCGACGCAAAACCATCTAAACCAACTCGGGCCACAAGCCGATAGCGCGGAATAAGGCGCCCCGGCGGAACGAAGCAAAGCAAGGAATTAGGAAACATGGCTGCAAAAGACGTAATTTTTTCATCCGATGCCCGCACGCGTATGCTGCGCGGCGTCGATATCCTGGCCGACGCGGTCGGCGTGACACTCGGGCCCAAGGGCCGCAATGTGGTGCTCGACAAATCCTTTGGCGCGCCCCGCATCACCAAGGACGGCGTCACCGTCGCCAAGGAAATCGATCTCCAGGACAAATTCGAGAATATGGGCGCTCAGCTCATTCGCGAAGTCGCCAGCAAAACCAATGACGAGGCCGGAGACGGCACCACCACCGCCACGATTCTGGCCCAGGCCATTGTGCGCGAAGGTTGCAAATCCGTTGCCGCCGGCATGAACCCGATGGACCTCAAGCGCGGCATCGACCTCGCCGTGAAAGCCGTCGTGGCCGAAATCAAAAAGCGTTCCAAGCCGGTCAAGACCAGCGAGGAAATCGGCCAGGTCGGCACCATTTCCGCCAACGGCGAAGAGCGCGTCGGCCAAATGATTTCCCAAGCGATGGAAAAGGTCGGCAAGGAAGGCGTTATCACGGTTGAAGAAGCCAAGGGCCTGGAGACCGAGCTTGACGTGGTCGAGGGCATGCAGTTCGACCGCGGCTATCAGTCGCCCTATTTCATCACCAACGCCGACAAGATGACCTGCGATCTGGAAGAGCCGCTCATTCTCCTGCACGAGAAGAAGCTCTCCAACATGCAGGCGATGATCCCGCTTCTCGAAAGCGTGGTGCAGTCCAGCCGGCCGCTTCTCATCATCGCCGAGGAAGTGGAGGGCGAAGCCCTCGCCACTTTGGTGGTGAACAAGTTGCGCGGCGGCCTCAAGGTTTCCGCCGTCAAGGCGCCCGGCTTCGGGGATCGCCGTAAGGCCATGCTCGAGGATATCGCCACCCTGACGGGCGGCGAAGTCATCAGCGAGGATCTCGGCATCAAACTCGAGAACGTCACCATCGACATGCTCGGCACCGCCAAGCGCGTCAACATCACCAAGGAAGAGACCACCATTATCGGCGGCGCCGGCAAGAAGGGCGACATCACCGGGCGCTGCAACCAAATCCGCGCCCAGATCGAAGAGACTTCCTCCGATTATGATCGCGAGAAGCTGCAGGAGCGGTTGGCCAAGCTGGCCGGCGGCGTGGCGGTGATCAAGGTCGGCGGCGCCACCGAGGTCGAGGTGAAAGAGAACAAGGATCTGGTCGAGGACGCGCTCAACTCCACCCGTGCGGCGGTCGAGGAAGGCATCGTGCCGGGCGGCGGCATTGCCCTGCTCTATGCCACCAAGGCACTGGCCAAACTCGAAGGCGACAATGCCGATCAGAATGTCGGCATCGAAGTGGTGCGCAAGGCGCTCCGCACGCCGGCGCGCCTGATTGTCGAGAATGCCGGCGTCGACGGTTCCTTGGTGATCGGCAAACTTCTTGAGCAGAAAAGCAACAATTGGGGCTTCGATGCGCAGAAGGAAGAATATTGCGATATGATCAAAACGGGCATCATCGATCCGGCCAAAGTCGTACGCACGGCGCTTCAGGACGCGGCTTCGATCGCCGGTCTGATGATCACCACCGAAGCGATGATCGCCGAGAGACCCGAGCCCAAGGCCGCCGCGGCGGCTCCCGACATGGGCGGCATGGGCGGCATGGGCGGCATGGGAATGTAATCCCCGGCCGATCATACAAAAGCCGACCAGACGAAAAACGAGAGGCCGCCTTCGGGCGGTCTCTTTTTTTAGAAGGGTTCGAACAAGACGCCCGGATTGAGAATGCCGTCCGGGTCCAAGAGCTGCTTCAGGCCGCGCATGAGGGCAATTTCCTCGGCCGCGCGGGAATGGTGGAGATAGGCGCGCTTGGCGATGCCGATACCGTGCTCGGCGCTGATGCTGCCCCTGAGCGCGGCCACAAGGCTGTAGATACGCTCGGCCAGCGCCGGCCCCTTGGCGTAAAATTCATCTTCCGAAAGTTCCGGTTTCTGAATCATGTTGACGTGAATATTGCCGTCGCCGAGATGGCCGAAAAGAAGCGTGCGCAGACCCCCCGCCTCGGCACCAAAGCGCTCCATCTGGTCGAGGAAACCGGGCAGCGCACCGGGCGGCACGGTGACATCGAATTTGTGCGTCAGTCCGGCGCGGCTGATCGCCTCGGTGACGCCGTCGCGCAAGCGCCAGATGCCTTGCGCCTGAGCTTCGCTTTCGGCGACCACCGCATCCACGGCGAGACCGCTATCAAGGATTGCCGTCAAACGCTGCAAAAATCCGTCGCGCTCCTGTTCGCCGGCGCCGGTTTCCTCTTCGACGATAACGCAGGCGGGATAGGTTTTATCGAACGGCTCTTGCCTGCCGGGTTCCACTTCTTTGTAAAGGGCGATGGAATCGCGGGTAATGATTTCGAGCGACGAGAGCCCGTGCAAACGCTCGCGCAAAAGAGTCAATAATTCCGGCAGGCGGTCTCGTGTGTCGAGCGCGAGCAGCGCCGTTTGCACGGCGTGCGGCGCCGGGCGGGCCTGCAGCACGGCGCGGGTGATGATGCCCAGCACGCCTTCGGAGCCGATAAAGAGATGCTTGAGATCAAGGCCGGTATTGTTCTTTTTCAAACTGTTGAGATTGCTCAGCACGGTGCCGTCGGCCAGCACCACCTCCAGGCCGAGCACCTGCTCGCGCATATGACCGTAGCGCAACACCTTGATGCCGCCCGCATTGGTGGCGATCATGCCGCCGATTTGGCACGACCCGCGCGCCCCGAGATCGACCGGAAAGATGCAGCCGCGCCCGGCCAAATCCTCGTGCAGCGCCTGCAACACCACGCCGGCCTGGACCTGAACGGTGGCCGAGGCGGCATCGAAGCTTTCGATCGCATTGAGGCGCGACAGGCTGAGCACCACCTCGCCGGCGCGCGGCACCGAGCCGCCGACAAGCCCGGTATTGCCGCCCTGCGGCACCAATGCCAGCCCGAGTTTGCGGCAGACCAGAACGCAGCGCACCACCTCGCCGGTATCGCGCGGGCGCAGAACGGCCGGCGTTTGGCCGCTGAATTTGCGCGTCCAATCGGTGGTGTAGGCCGCCATCTCGCCAGCCCCGCTCAGCACCAGGCCGGGCGCATTCAACTCGGCGCCAAGCCGCTCCACAACACTCGTCACGCCCGCCTCCCCCGTGAATTCAGCCTGACCGCAAACATGGCCCTATTTGCGTGAAATTTACGGCGTGGTCAATCGGATGGATTCCGGTTATCCCATTGGCATGCCGGCGGTATCAGCACAGGTTCGGATATCCGCTTGCGGCCGCCGCAAATTCGAAATCCGAATTAAGGTCATATTCCCGGAGCGGCAGAATTTCCGCGCCAGCGATAAGCCGCGCCCGACGCGCCGAAGCCAATGTCGGGTCGACCATGATTTCACCGAGCGCCGCTTGCGGGAGAACGGCAAACGCCTCGCCCCGCCATGCGCTTTAGGCGGCCAGTCGTTCAGCAAGGGCGCGCAGCAGCGCCGCACCGTCGCCGCGCCAGGCGCTGCCATGCATGCAGGCAAGAATGCTGGGTTCCAACGCCGCCAAGCGCTCCAACATCGCCTCGGTGCCCCGGGCGTGGGCGTAATAATCCATCGCCCCGCGCGCCTGCTCGCTGGGTTCCAGAATATCCTCTTCCGTGAGCGGTGGATGATCGGCGCCGAAACGGGTGAAAAGATCACCGCAAAGCAGCGTCGCCGTACTGCTCTCGAACAAATATCCGCACTCCCAGCCATGCGGCAGGTGCGGCGTGGCCAGCCAGGTCACCGCGTGGCGGCCGAGGGATATCGTTTCGCCATCCGCCAGGGTGCGCGGCGGCCGATCCGCCAAATCAGCGATGGATGTCATCGCGGCGATTTCACCACACAGGGGCGCGGCCTCGGGCGCGGCCGCCAGGATGTCGTTTAGAGCGCCGCACTCGTCCGCCTCCACATGGCTGAAGCTCACATGGCGCAAAGCCGCGATGGGCATGACATGCTCGATCGCCTCGCGCAGCAGGGGAAACATCTTTCGCAAGCCGGTGTGAAAGAGCAGCGGCTCATCGTCCTCAATGAGAAATTGATTGAAGGTGAAGCCGGGCGGAAATTCGTCGCCCGGCGGTATCGGAGACGATATGCGGTGAATGCCGTCAGCAATCAGATCAATCCGGGTACCGGAATTTTCATTGGTAATGGTCATCTCTCTCTCCTGGCTAAATCCCATCCCGGACGGAGTCTATGCCCAACTCGAAGAGGGAGCAATTGGACCGGGATGGATCCTAATCGCCAAACCCGGCCAAGTAATTCTCAATCGCCGGCGTTCGGTATCCATCCTCGCGCCACAGGACAGGAAAATAATTTTCGTCCATGACATTGTCGCCGAGGCGCTTGTAGCGGCTGTAGATCGCACCGGTACCCGAATCGAGATGCGCCGGATCGAATTCCGCGTCCGAGCGCATGGCGTGAAGAACCAACGCCCGGCGCGGCAACTTTGAGCGATTATATCCCGAGCCGTGCCACACCCAGCCATGATGGAAGGATCCACCGCCCGCCGGCACTTCGACATAATCGATATTCGCGTCCCCGTCCGCCATCCCTTCGCCCTGAGCGGCCTGGCGCAAATATTGGCGGTAATCGTCGGGGCCGTGAAAGGCGCCCTCGGGCGGCGCGCGGCGCCAACGGTGGGAGCCGGGCGCAACTTCCAACGTGCCGCCCTCGGCCGACGTATCGTCCAGGGCAATCCATAGGCTGAGAAGATCGGAGGGACGGTACCAATCGAGATAGGCGCTATCCTGGTGAAACAGCAACGGACGCGCGCCGGGCGGCTTCCACAACACATTGTCGGTCATAATCCGCGCGCCCGGCCAGCCGCCCAGCTTCGCCACGGCGCGGCCGAAATCTTCGCGCAACACGGTCTGGGCGATAATGCGGTCGGCCCGCCAGCCATTGCAAATTTGCCGGGTAAGCGTTTCATCGCCCGAGCCCGCCTGCCAATTGACTTCATCGGGCGCAATGCCGGTTTCGAACTCACCGGCAAACAATTTATCGAAGCGCCAACGCAAGCGCGCAACCGTATCCCGATCGACGACACGCTCCAGGGTCAAGTATCCGGCGCTGCTAAATCGCTGAACTTGCGCGTCGGTAATTTTAAATATCCCGCTAAATGCCATAATCAACAAGGTATCCGTTATGCTATGGAGCCGCGACCCAGAAAATAGCGTAGGATCATGCTAGGTAAAGCTATGCCGCGCCGCATCGACATATCCAAAATCAATTTCAGCGGACTCATCATGCTGATGCTGCTGGTCGGCCTGATGGCCGCCGCCATGACTCACCCGCCCTCGGAATACCGCGTGCCAAAAATCACCGAGCAAGACAGACGCGTGACCGCCTACCATGAAAGCGGCCATGCCTTGCTCGCCGCCAACCTGCCGGCGAGTGGCGGAATTCTGCACGTCACCATCGTCTCGCGGTGGGGAATGCTCGGCAGTCTGACTCAGGCGCCGGCCAGCGGCCGGGAGAGCGCGTCACGCCACCAGGCGCGGCGAATGGCGGAGCTCATTATCGCCATGGGCGGCCTGATCGCGGAGGAAATATTGCTGCCTTCAGACGCGGCGACGGAGGCCCGGACATCGGACATCAAGCGGGCGGAGAAAATCGCCTACGAATTGCTTGGCGGGCCGGATTCGGGACTCACCCCCGCCGCAATCGAAACCGCTATGCGCCGCCTGACGCAGGCAGCGGAGCAGCGCGCCCGCGACATATTGAGCGCCCACGAGACGCAATTGCACGCGCTGGCCGCCAATTTATTGCGTCAGGGCACGCTCAGCGGCGCGGAAATCGCCATTATCCTCGATGGCGGCGCGCTCCAGGAACCACGGGAGAAGACCGGGTGACAATCGCCGTTGGCTTGGGCTTTATGGATTTTCCGTTTTCCTCGGCCGATGCCTATTGGCGCTGGGTGGCGATGTGCGAAGACGGCGGCGTGGATTCCGTGTGGCAAACCGACCGCCTGGTTTCGGATCAGCCTTTTCTTGAATGCATGAGCGCCATGGCGGCCCTCGCCGGCGCCACCAAGCGCCTCAAATTCGGCATGAATGTGGTCTCGCTCGGCTTGCGCGATCCGCTGCTCCTCGCCAAGCAGTGCGCGACCATCGATATGTTGAGCAATGGCCGCCTCCTGCCCGGATTCGGCATCGGCAATATCCGCGCCGCCGACTGGCGCGCCTTGGGCGCGGATACGGCCGGCCGGGGCCGGCGCAGCAACGAGGCGCTGGAGATTATCTCCCGCCTGTGGGTGGCGGATTCGGTCGATTTCGACGGCGAGTTTTATCACTATAAGGGCGCCAGAATTTCGCCGAAACCAACCCAAAACCCACTGCCCATGTGGCTCGGCGGCGCCAGCAAGGCGGCCATTCGCCGCACCGCGCGCTTCGGCACCGGCTGGCAGGCAGGCCTGGAAACGCCGGACGAAGTGGCGCCGGTGATCCGCGCCATCAAGCTGGCGCTCAAAGAGGAAAACCGGACAATCGACCATGACCATTACGGCGCCGCCTTTTCATACCGCTTCGGCACTTGGCGCGGGCGCGCCGTGCAGAGTACGGCGGCCTTCTTCCGCGACCGCCTGGCGCGCGCGCCGGAGCCGCGTATCGTTACCGGCGGCGCCGACGAAATCCGCGCCCGCATCGCCGAATTCACCGCCGCCGGCGCTTGCAAATTCATCCTCAGCCCGATCGGCGGCAGTGACGCCGACATATTCTCCCAAACCAAGCGCCTGATCGATGAAGTGCTTCCCGAAATAAGAAAGCTCAATGACTGAATCGCGCCGCGTCCAGGCTAACCGTGGCGGCGCGCGCTAGGCCGGGCCGGAAAGAAACGCGCCGATCCGTATAATTGCGCCGCTCGGCGCCTTGACACACCTGCGCAAGCCCGTCACGCGGCCGGTAGGTGGTGCGCGGATCGCCCTCGCGCGCCAGGACAAAACCGTTGTCCGCGACCGATACCTGCTCACCTACCGTATCCACGGCGCGCCGGCCAAGCTTGGCAAACATCTTTTCCAAACGCGCCGGCGATTTTAGGCGGTGGTCAATCAAATCCGCCTGTTTGAAGGCCGAACCCCGGATCACCCGCCGCAGCGCCCGCAGCGCCGCTGCTTCATTACGCCAGCGCCTCGTGCCACGCCGGGTCACCAGTTTGTAGCCCGGAACGGTCTCGCCACGCGCCATCAGCGAGGTGGCGCGGGCGCGCACCGCGGCAAGCCATGTCTCGATCCGATCGGTCTCGCCGAGCGCCCGGGAAAGATCGCGATGACTCATTTTATGGGGATGAACAAGATTAATGTTCAACATCGCCGGGGTGGATCGGCGCCGGGACCGGTCACTCATTTCTCGGCCCGCCGCAAACCGCTGGGCGGATCGTCCAAGCGGCGCGTCTTGCCAACCGCCGGCGGCGCGTGGCCAAGAGATGTCGCCGCTCCGCCCTTGGCGATGTCCAGCGGCCGCTCGCTCGCCGGGGAAACTTCGGTATATCTGACATCCGCCCGATGAAACCGGACATCGGAATTGCAATCCGTGCCGAAAAAGGGATTGGCGGGACCCGGCGGCAAGCCATTGGCGAGGCTGGAACGCACGCACCATATGTTGCCCCGGCGCTTCCACTCCGACACGTCACCGGATGCGGGCGTCTCCTCACCAGGCAATTTCGTCTCCTCGGGGGGCGTTTCAGCGCCGTCGATCCATTTAACCGGCACCAACCAGGTACGCACATTGAAGCCGAGCGAACGCCAGTAATTTTCGATCTGCCGGGCCAGCGCCTCCGCGCCGCGGCGGCTCAGAAAATTGCGCTTTGCCCGGGGCTCGAGATTGCGCGCATAGGTCCGTTTGACTTTCACCGCGCGACGCCGCGAGGCGCGGATCGCGATGCGCCGACGGGTCGTACCGCCGCGCCGTCTGCCGCCGCCCTTGCCGTCTGCTCTCCTGCCGCCGCCCATTCCGTTCGATGTCATTTCCTTGCTCCCTGACTGTTGTGTTGTGATTTCCTTCTGCCCCCTGGCTCCCCTCCAGCAACCGGCCGCAATCGACGACGCCGCGAGCCCGGCCTCGATGCGCAATTCGGCGATTTGCCGCCCGCTCTCGCGCAACTGCGCCAACAAGGCGTCGATCTGCTTGCGGTGGGCGGCTTGGAGGCCGCGGATATAGCGCCGCAAGCGGCGGCATTCTTCCTCGCAGCCGGGTGCGCCGTACAAAAATGAGCAGGCGTCCCGCGAAATGCCGTCCCGCCGGCTCATTTCGAACCCGCCTGATGTGGAGAGATTTTGTCCCATGCTGGATTGCGCCACCTTGCGTTGAACGACCCATGCGCGAATTTCATGAAATCGCAAAAATGGGTCAAATTCATGGCGGGCCCCGTTTTGGCCGGGCAATTCATAATGGAACCTCTC
>Ga0310122_10002626_pt1 | contig 11445 bp, 14 predicted proteins | sample CB6_Bottom_1051__FD_203503 | JGI IMG/M metagenome (GOLD analysis project Ga0310122, IMG submission 203503) | Marine microbial communities from Western Arctic Ocean, Canada - CB6_Bottom_1051 | ecosystem: Environmental > Aquatic > Marine > Oceanic | place: Canada: Western Arctic Ocean | collected...
GGCATCATCGAGAACGTCCGCTTGGCCAAGCGAGAAGCCATCCCGACTCATGGGTAAACCGAAAAACATTGTGCTGGGTGTGAGCGGCTCGATCGCCGCGCACAAGGCGATCGACTTGGCGAGCCTGTTGGCCAAGGCCGGGTGCGAAGTGGATGTCGTGCTGACCCGGGACGCGCAGGAGTTCGTCAAGCCGCTTCCGTTCCAGACCCTCACGCGCCGGAGCGTGATCACCAGCCTGTACGACGAGGAGGAAACCGGCGTCGCCCACGTCCGCGCCGCCGACCGAGCCGACTTGCTGCTGGTGGCCCCGGCAACGGCCAACACCGTGGCCAAGCTGGCCCACGGCTTGGCCGACGATGCGCTGGGCTGTGTGGCGCTGGCGCTGCGACCCGAGGCCAAATTGCTGGTGGCCCCGGCGATGAACGGCAAGATGTGGCAGCACCCCGCCACCGAGGCCAATGTCGCGATGCTGACGGAGCGGGGCGCGGAATTCATCGGCCCAGACGAGGGGCTATTGTCGTGCGGCTACGACGACATCGGGCGGCTCTGGCCCGTGGACGGGATTGCCGCCCATGCGTTGAAGTTGCTGGGCGTGAAGCCAGTGGACGATTGATAAAATGGCCTCTCCCAGGGGCAAACAGACTCGGATAGACTGGTGGCGCTTGTCCCAGTTGTTCAAGTCCGTTGCGCCCGACGACGGCTCGCAGCGTGCGCGAATCCAGTTCATGGAGCGCAACACGGTCTTGCCGGTTAAGGCGGTCTATTTCCTCGTCCTCGTTTTTTACCTCTACTTTGTCGAGTGGCCCGAGATGGACTCCGACCGGGTGCGCTGGACCCTGCTGCGCACCATCCAGTGGTTCTTCGTTTTCTGCCTCATCGTCAACGTGATCGTTGGCGTGATGCTCATCCGGATGGAGGAGTTTTCCACGCGGGTTCTCCGGGAGGTGGTGTTTTCCATCTGCCTGTTCGACGCGCTGCTGCTGGCGATGATGACGGAGCTGACCGGCGGCTTCGAGAGCTTCCTGTTTTGGATGTTCCTCGGGTTGCAGATTCGCAATGCCATCAGCATGCCCATCGCCACAACGCAAATCGTGGCGAACCTCACCGTCAGCGTGATTTACCTTTGCGCCGGCGCGTTTGACATCGTGGTTGCCCGCTCGGAGGAGGAACTCGAAAACATCACGGGCGAGCCGGTGATGCTCCGGGCGTTGCTGCTGATGTTGATGACAGCCTGCGGTTACGGGCTGCAGGTGTTGATCGACAAACAGAGACGGATGGAGGCCGAGGAGGATGAGTTCGACCGGCGCCAGAGCCAGCTCCAGGCATCGGGGCGGCTCGCGGCGGAGATTGCGCACCAGGTGAAGAACCCGCTGGGCATCATCAACAACGCCGCGTTCGCGCTTGGCCAAGAGACAAATGAAAACGAAGCGGCCAAGCGCCACGTGGGCCTGATCCGCGAGGAGGTGAACCGGGCGGACCAGATCATCACCAAGCTGATGGGCTATGCCCAGTTGGTCGAGGGGCGCTTGGCCAAGCTCGACGTGAACGAGACGCTCGACGCAGCCATCATGCAGGTGTTCCCAAAGGGCAGCAAGTTCGCCACCCGCATCCGGCGCGAGTACGGGATCGCCCTGCCGCCGCTGCTGGCCCAGCCCGAACACATCAGCGAAGTGTTCGTCAACGTCATCCAAAATGCGCGGGAAGTGCTGGCCGATAACGGCGAACTCCGAATAAAGACCAGCTACGAGGGTGATTACACTTTTCGGGTGGTCATCGAGGACAACGGCCCGGGGATACCGCCGGAGCGTCTGGAATCGGTCTTCGAGCCGTACCACACCACCAAGGAAAAGGGCACCGGGCTTGGCCTGGCCATCGTCCGGCACAACACCGAATTGTACGGTGGCACCGTTAAAATTGAATCCGAACTTGGAAAATACACCCGGTTCAATCTACTCTTCCCAGGAAGGACAGCCATTCGGCTCCAGTCGCAATGAACAAAAACCACAGCCTGTTGGTCGTGGACGACGAGCGCAATATGCGCGAGTCGCTCAAGACAGTTCTCGAGTCGCGGGGATACCAGGTGGCTACCGTCGAGTCGGCGGAGGACGGGTTGAAGGCGGTTGAGGAGTCTGATTTTTTCATGGTCATCACCGACGCACGGCTCGAGGGGATGAGCGGCTACGATTTTCTCCGGGAAACCCACGAGCGCTGGCCGGACTTGCCCGTGCTGATGATCACCGCCTACGCCACGCCGAAGCTGGCGGTGGAGGCCATTCAGACCGGGGCCATCGATTACCTGTCCAAGCCGTTCGAGCCGGAGGAACTGCTGCATTCCGTTAACCGCTGCGCCGAGCGGCACGAACTCATCCGGCAAAATGAAAAACTCAAGGCACGCCTGCCGTTTGGCTACCAGCTGGACGACATCATTGGGAACTGCCAAAGCCTGAAGGATTTGCGCGAGATGATCCGGACGGTAGGCCCGACCGAGGCAACGATCCTGATCCTCGGCGAAAGCGGCACCGGCAAGGAGCTGATCGCGGGTTCCGTTCACCATTCCAGCCAGCGGCGCGAGGAGTCGTACGTTCGATTGAACTGTGCGGCCATCCCGGAGACGCTGCTCGAGAGCGAATTGTTCGGGCACGAAAAAGGATCCTTCACCGGCGCAGTGAAACAGAAGACCGGCCAGGTGGAGGAGGCCAACGGCGGCACCCTGTTCCTCGATGAAATCGGCGAGATGTCCCGCTCCCTTCAGGCCAAGCTGCTGCGGTTTCTTGAGGATGGCACATTTGTCCGCGTCGGCGGAACGGAGGAGCACCGGGTGGATGTACGGATCATTGCGGCAACCAACCGGGACATCATTGACGCCATCGGGACCGGCGATTTCCGGGAGGACCTCTACCATCGATTGAACGTGGTTCAACTGAGAGTCTCGCCACTGCGGGATCGCGACGGGGATGTCGTCCTGTTGGCGGAGCATTTTCTGTCGCGGTTCAGCCGAAAGATGAGCAAACTGTTTCAGCCACTCTCCGGTGAGGTGCGTCACATGCTTGAGAGCCACCATTGGCCGGGCAACGTCCGTGAGTTGAGGAACACAATGGAGCGTGCGGTGATCCTCTCAACCTCCGATGTGATCCATGCCATCAATCTGCCCGACTTCCGGCTCGAGACGCGCCTACGCAAGGGGGACGACTCCGATTCGTCCTACGACGGGCTTTCACTCGAGGAGGCGCTTGCTTCATTTGAGAGCGACATGATTCGGACCGAGCTGGCTCGCAACGACAAGAACCTCAGCAGGACCGCGCAGAAACTGAGCATCAGTCGGCACGCTTTGCGCTACCGGATGACCCGCTTGCAGCTTATCCCGGAGACCGGCACGGACGATGAGGAGGACCCAACCGGCGAATGAATTTACTGATGGATATGCCCGTACGAATGTTGGCATTGCTGGATCCCGGCACTCCACATGCCGGCGGTTTTCTGGACTCGCTCAAGGGGCCGTTGCTGATTATCGCCATTGCGCTTGGCCTGGCTCTCATCATTGGCATGGTTATCCTGACGATGCACCGTGATGGAGGTGGAAAGCGGTCCAAGCGCGGCCGATCTGCCCGTTTAGCGGCTTCCAGGCCGATGGCTCCGGGCGAGGAGGGCTCTCGGCGTAAGAAGCGCCGCCGCCATAAGCGCCGCCGCCGGGACCACCGCAAACGAAATCCGACCCTCTCCGAAACCGGCGGTTTGCCTCCCAAGGACAGCGCGACACCGGAGGGCGACGATACGGAGCCGGATCAGTGACGCAAATTCCTCAAAGTCAGTTAGTTACGGCAAAAAGCGGCTCCAATTTGGCAGCCGCCTTTTTCTTGCTCCCCAAGACCAAGCGCCGTGCGATGGTTGCGCTCTATGCCTTTTGCCGGGAAGTCGACGACGCCGCCGACGATGATTCCCTGCCATTGGCCAAGCGCGCCGAAAGTCTGCGGCAATGGAGGGACGACATCCGGAGAGCCTGCGAGTGGGGAGAGCCTCAATTCCAGGTCTGCCGCGAGTTACGCCCGTTCATCCGGCAATTCGGTTTGCCCTTCAATTTGTTTGACGAGTTACTCGTCGGGATGGAGTCCGACTTGGAGAAAACCCGTTACAGGGATTTTGATGAACTGAAACTTTACTGCCACCGCGCCGCCTCGGTGGTGGGCTTGCTGAGCATCCGTGTTTTTGAGTGTGACGGCGTCGAGGCGCAACGCTACGCGGAAAACCTGGGCCAAGCGCTGCAGTTGACAAACATCCTGCGCGACGTCGCCGAGGATGCCGAACGAGGCAGGGTTTATCTGCCGCAATCGATGCTGGAAAAACACGGGGTCGCCGAGGATGACATCTTGAACGGCCGCTTCACTACTGGATACGCGAACGCCACCCAGGAAATCGCCGAGCGCGCCTGGGCGCATTACCGTCTGGCCCGCGAGGCGTTTCCGCTGGAGCAACGGCAGTTGCTCGTTGCCTCGGAAGCCATGGGGGCCATCTACTGGCGCCTGCTGGGGAAGCTTCGCGCTGTCCAGTACAATGTCTTTCAGTCGAACGGGCGAAGGTTGAAAATCAATCGCTTGGCCAAGCTGGGCATCGGGCTGAAAACCTGGCTTCGGTTGCGGCGCAAATCGTACACGCCGGTGTACGGCTAGGCGGTCCGCGAAGCCAGTCGTTTGAGACTCGTCTCGAGTTGCTTTCGGAACACGTACCGGTTGTGCGGGGTGATCACGACCGGTCGCCTGCCGCTTTTGCGGTAAAGCACCAGCATCCGGTGATCCCCCCTCAAGGTGTTCCGCCAAACTTCCGCTTTTCCCTTGAGTCGCTTTGAGACCCGGTCAATCTCTGACAGCGGAATTTTGCGCAGGTCAAAGCCCATCCACTCGATCACCACAGCCTTTGAGCCGACACGGAAATCGATCCTCGGCATCGCCCAAAAAACCGCCAGCACAATAACCACCCATGCCCCGGGTACCGCCCAGACGATTGCACTCCAATTCTCTGTCAGGAAATCCAGTTGCACGGTTTTGGTTGGTTGCCGAGTGCTACCTCGGATCGGGAATAAACAGCGTTTGCCCAATCCGCATTGTTCGCGGATTCAGGTTGGGGTTTGCGACGAGCACCGACTTGAGCGTGATCCGTTTTTTTGCACCCTGGCTTTTCAGTTTGGCGTTGTATGCAGTGATGATGGCCGAGATGGTCTCGCCATCTAGCACCGTATGCTCAAAGCTCTGTTGAGAATTGTGTGGGATATTGGGCGGCTTGGTTGTTCTGCCTCCGCTCGAGCCGGATCGGAGTAACGCCTGCATCTCCTTGAGAATCAGATCCTTGTCCTGGACGCGCTTGCGATCGATTTCGCGGATCGACGTGGCCAAGCCCTCCAGGTCAGCCCGGGTAACGGCGGCGGGATCCTTTGTTGCCGTCTGGGCACGGAGTTGGCGCACCTCGCTGCGGAGCTTGGAGAGTTCGCTTTTGAGGGCATTATGCGCCTCAAGGAGATCCGCCAGTTGGCTCTGCAATCGGCGACAATCTTCCCGCAACGCACGTGTATCCAGCGAAGTCCCTTGTGCCAAGGTGGACGTGGGCTCCAAAAGGCAGATCGCTCCAAAAAACAAGGCAAACAACAAAAAACGCTTCATGTCGGCAAGCTAATCCCTCTTTTCCGTCAACTCAAGCCGAAGCCGTTATATTTGCAAATTTTTGATTGCCGCCACCTGCCCAAGCGGTCTCTATCTGCGCCGTGCAAACGGTTTTCCGCTGGTTGACCAACCTGTTCCCGCTATGGTCCGTCCTTGTTGCCGTGGTGGCGCTGGCTTGGCCAAGCGCGTTCGATTGGTACTCGGTCACGATGATTCGGATCGGCCTTGGCATCATCATGCTGGGCATGGGGTTAACGCTGGCCCTCGCTGATTTTAAACGCGTTTTCTCGGTTCCGTTCGCGCTGCTCGGCGGCGTGACGCTTCAATTTGTTGTCATGCCTTTCTTGGGTTGGAGCATCGGGCATTTAATGGCGTTGCCGCGAGACATTGCCGTGGGCCTTGTGCTGGTCGCCTGCTGCCCCGGTGGGACCGCCTCGAATGTCGTCGCTTTTCTCGCCCGCGCGAATGTCGCGCTGTCCGTCAGCATGACCGCCATTTCCACGATGCTGGCCGTGGTGCTGACACCGGTGCTCACTAAATATTATGTGGGCGAACGAGTGCCGGTGGATGCGCTAGGCCTGTTGCAGAGTATTTTGATCATCGTGATATTGCCGGTTGCCGCCGGAGTCGCGATCAATCATTTTTTCGGAACGGCAGCCCGGCGGATCGCTGCTGTCTCGCCGTTTGTCTCGGTGGTTTTCATCATCCTGATCGTCGGTTACATTCTCGCACAAAACCGGGACGCCATTCTCGAGAATTGGCGGATGCTCGTTGCGGCTGTGCTGATGCTGCATGTCGGCGGGTTCGGACTGGGCTACGGCCTTGCCCGACTGATGAAGTTCGACGAGCAATCGAGCCGTACCGTGTCCATTGAGGTGGGAATGCAGAATAGCGGACTGGGCACTGCACTGGCCACGAAACATTTTGCGGCGTTGCCGTTGGCGGCCGTGCCGTGCGCTGTTAGTGCCGTCACACACTGCATTCTCGGCAGCATCGCCGCTGGGCTTTGGCGGATGCGGAAAGCCAAGTCAACCGGTGCAACAGATCATCATTAGATTGCCAAAAGGATCTTTCGGGTGTTTATTTCCCTTCTTTACACGGAAAAATGGCTGACCAAAAAGACATCCTCGACCTTTATTTTTTAGACGCCCGGGCGCGGTTGATCGACATCGCGGCATTCCTGGATCGCGTGGATCGGGCCAATGGCGGGACGGATTTTCGCCACGATGCCTTCCGCAGGGCGCTCAAGGCGCTGGAGAGCGGACAGGCGGATCGCGCCGAGAAGGTGCTTTTGGCCTTTAGCGATCCCACGGACGAACCCATCCCCAAGGCAATCACCAAGGCCGCTTGCGGCGCTTGGCCCGGGGCGGACAACGACTGACGGAACAGGACAATGCGTTACATCGAGCCACACGGGCACATGGTCAGCCGTACGACGGACGATTACCGCGCGATGGCCATGGCCGGCTGCCAAGCGGTGTGTGAGCCGGCGTTCTGGGCGGGGTTCGACCGCAGTTCGGCGCAGGGCTTTTACGACTACTTCTGCCAACTCACGCAACACGAGCCGCGTCGTGCGTCGATGTTTGGTCTGCCGCATTACACCTGGCTTTGCATCAACCCGAAGGAGTCGGAGGATCTCGCACTCGCTGACGAGGTGCTGGCGATCATCCCGGAATTCATGGACAGCCCGAACGTGCTTGGCATCGGCGAGATCGGCCTGAACAAAAACAGCCGCAACGAGATGACCGTGCTCGAGAAGCACGTCGATCTTGCCGGGAGCAGCAATCAGTTGATCCTCGTTCACACGCCGCATCTTGAGGACAAACGCAAGGGCACACGCCTGATTCTGGACGTGCTCAAGAGCGACAGCCGAATCCGGCCGGAGCGTTGCATCATCGACCATGTCGAGGAGCATACCGTGAAGATGGTGCTAGATGACGGGTTCTGGGCCGGCATGACCCTGTACCCCGAGACCAAGTGCACCGCCAATCGTGCGATTGACATTCTCGAGGTGTACGGCAACGAGCGCATCTGGATGAACAGCGCGTGCGACTGGGGCATCAGCGTTCCGTTGGCCGTGCCACAGGCCGTGCAGGAAATGAAACGCCGTGGCAACGATGCCCAATATATCGACAAGGTGGTTTACCAGAACCCAATCGAATTCATGAGCCAGAGTCCGCGCTTCACCAGGCCCGAGGGTCTTTGAGCTTGGCCAAGCGCACATGAGACTCAGCTACGGCATTCATCTCGCCTACTGCACGAACATCCATCGTGGTGGCGATTGGCCGGAGACGTTCCGGTCTCTCAACGAGCACACACTGCGGGTTCGCGACCGGGTCAGCGCTGGCAAGCCGTACGCAATCGGCCTGCGCTTGGGCGACACGGCATCCCGTCAGCTTGGCCAAGCGGATGAACTTGGGCGCTTCCGCGACTGGCTCGACGAAAACAACTGTTACGTCTTCACCATCAACGGTTTCCCGTATGGCGATTTTCACCGGAAGCGTGTCAAGGAGCAGGTTTACAAGCCGGATTGGGCGACTCCCGAGCGCGTGGAATACACCAAGCGACTGTTCGATATTTTGGCCGCGATTGCCCCGGCGGATGCGGGCGGCAGCGTCAGCACCGTGCCGTGCTCGTTCAAGGAATTCATCACCACCGGCGAGCAGGTAGAAGCGATGCGCCGCAATCTTTGGGAGGTTGTCGAGCACATCGACGCGCTCAGCGAAAAGAGTGGCAGGGATTTGCACCTCGGCCTCGAACCGGAGCCGTTGTGTTACCTGGAAACGACTGACGAGATGATCCGGTTTTATCGCCAACTCCGCGACGACCGACCCGGCGACGATCGCTTGGCCAAGCGCTTGGGCATCAACTACGACACCTGCCACTTGGCGGTCGAGTTTGAAGAGGCCGACGTCGCGCTTGGCTCGCTCGTCGCCGAGGGCATCCGCATCAGCAAGTTGCACTTCAGTTCCGCGCTCAAGGTGCGGCCAAGCGCCGAGGCGCTCGACGGCCTGGCCGGTTTTGCCGAGGACATATACTTTCATCAAGTCGTGGCCAAGGGTGAGGGCGGTGCGCTTATGCGGCATCGCGATTTGCCGGATGCGTTGGCCGCCGCCGAACGGGGCGGAACGACTGCCGACACCGAGTGGCGAATTCATTTTCACGTGCCGCTGCACTGCCCGCCGACTGCGCTGTTCGACACGACGTCGGATCAGTTGCAAGCTGCCATCGGGGTGCTTGGCGCCAAGCCGGCGATGTGTTCGCACATCGAGATGGAAACCTACACATGGGAAGTGTTGCCCGACGAGATGAAGCAGCGCGACGTTGTCGATCAACTCGTCGGCGAGTACGATTGGACTTTGGCCAAACTAGCCGGGCAGGGGATACTGCCTGTTGACTGACATGCGCCCAAAGCGCGATTCATCTTACGGTTATTTCAAGGCTCTTCTGCTCTTGGGGCGGGTGTCCAACCTGCCCACCGTCTGGTCGAACTGCCTCGCTGCCTGGCTGTTGGCAGGCGGCGCGCTGGTTGAGTCGGCGGATCTGCAACGCTTCGCTTGGCTTATCGCCGGGGCAACGCTGTTGTTTTTGGCTGGCATGTTTCTCAACGACGCGTTCGACGAGCAGTTCGACCGCGAGTTTCGCCCCGAGCGGCCGATCCCCAGCGGCGCTATCAGTGCGAAGGCGGTTTGGGTGCTGGGCATTGGCCAATTGCTGTTTGGCCTTGGCTGTCTCGTTTGGCTGAACACGGTGGCAGCACTCTGCGCGCTTGGCTTGGCTGCGAGCATTTTGCTGTACGATTGGCTGCACAAACGCACCGCTTGGTCGCCGCTGCTCATGGGCCTGTGCCGGCTGTTTCTTTATCTTGTGGCCGGCGCAACCGCCACAGGTTCGCTCGCCGCTCCGCTTGTCTTCGGTGCCGTTGCGCTGTGGGCTTACATCGTAGGCTTGAGCAACATCGCCCGGCGCGAAGCCACCGGCGGTCGGGTCAATTCATGGCCGTGCTGGCTGCTTGGCTTGCCGTTGGCGCTGGCTTTCGCACTGCCATATTGGCGCGGGGATGCTGAAGTGGCATGGCGAGGATTGTTGGTTGCGGCTGGTTTGTACGCCTTGTGGACGGTTCGAAGTTTGCTGTTCACTTTCAAGTCATTGACGCCGCAATACGGGCGAACCGTCTCCGGCTTGCTGGCCGGCATCGTGCTGTTCGATTTCCTGCTCGCTGCGAATCAAGACATTCGGACGGGTATCCTATTTTTCGGGTTGTTCGGCTTGGCCCTACTGTTTCAACGCGCCATCCCCGCTACATGAAGCCAGTCGTCAACAATCGAATGGATGTTTTTTCAGCGGACCGTAACAATTCTCACGCCGATAACGTATGGTTCATCTGCCAAGCCAAGCACTTGGCCAAGCGGGACTCTTGAAAAACCGGGTACAAAAAATCGTTTTGTCGATGCTGACTGTGGCTCTGCTGGGGGCGGGGGCTATGGCGCAATGGACCCGTGATCCCGGTGGGCGCAGTGGTCGTAGTGGCCGAGGCGGGTTTGGCGGGAGTGGCCGTGCCGGCGTGCCGGATTGGAAAAACGATGCTGAACTGCCTCATGACAAATTCACTTTTGCCCGGGTTCAATACTCAGGTTATGGCCGGGGCTTTGGAGGGTGGCGGGTGGATTATCCCAACGCAGACCTGAACTTTTCACACCGCATTGAGCAACTGACCGCCATCAAGGCCGATCCCAACGGCACCGTCGTCGAGCTAACTGGGGACAAGCTCAAGGCGTATCCTTTCGTTTACATCACCGATCCGCGCTCCATGTCCTTGGGCGAGGAGGAGGTCAAGGGGTTTCGGGAGTATCTGTCGAACGGGGGCTTCTTCATGGCGGATGACTTTTGGAGTGAATCGGAGTGGGATGCTTTTTACCGCGAAATGAAAAGGGTGTTACCCAATATCGAGCCGGTCGATTTGCCTCTCGATCATCCGCTCTTCAACCATGTGTTTCCGTTGAACGAAAAACCACAGGTTCCCAGTGAGGACTGGTACGTGGATCGGTTTGCCACGCCCCAGGAAGCCATGGCCAACGGCGTCACCTGGGAAACAAAACGGTACGAGACCATGCCGCCCAAGCCGCATTTCTACGCCTACTTCGACAAGAAAGGCCGGATGATGGGCGTCGCCTGCCACAACACCGACATCGGCGACGGCTGGGAGGAGGAAGGCGTCAGCGAATGGTTTTTCAAAAACTTCTCCGAGCCCAAGTCGTACCCGATGGGCATCAACATCCTCATCTACGCCATGACCCACTGAAGCTTGGCGTGCCGGTTTTGAGTGAGGTGTTTGGATGGTACCCCGGGCGGGACTCGAACCCACAAGTTCCTCAGGCCGCCAGTGTTGGGTTAGTTTTTCGGTTGCTGCCGAGTCGGTTTTAATGCTGTCGGAGTCACCCGAACCGGATGGTGGTTCGCTTTTCTGGATGGCAAAAATCACAGCAACAGCGGCAACTATGCCAACGGCCAATCCCACTGACTTGATTGTCCAGCCGGAACGAGGAGTGGCGGTTTTTAGGGGTTTTCGCCTGTGCCTTGGTTGGTTTGTTTGTTCTGAAATCCATCCGCAGGGCGTGTAGAGGCTGCGTGAATGGGGATCAATCTCCGCAGCCGCCTTGGCCGTGCTCCCAGTAAGAACATTTCTATGAGCTTTCCTCTCATCATTTGCGCTTAACCGACTCTTCCTTTCATACGTGCCTCTCACATGGTCTTTTCTAACCCTTAACCTATGCCAGCCAATAGTGGAAGCTAAAAT
>Ga0310122_10002627_pt1 | contig 11444 bp, 7 predicted proteins | sample CB6_Bottom_1051__FD_203503 | JGI IMG/M metagenome (GOLD analysis project Ga0310122, IMG submission 203503) | Marine microbial communities from Western Arctic Ocean, Canada - CB6_Bottom_1051 | ecosystem: Environmental > Aquatic > Marine > Oceanic | place: Canada: Western Arctic Ocean | collected...
ACCGTTCGAGGCGATCGAGGTCTATCTGAACGATGACAGAAGTCCGCAGCAGATCGCTGTTCGGGGTGCCATGAGCCAGCGGCTGTTGAAGGCGTTGAAAGAGCTGGATACAGCGACGGGATTTCAGGTAGCCACCGAAGATTTGTATGCCCGGTCACGGTCCGAACGGAGCGGCAGATTCCTGGGCGCCTTTGTCAGGACCGTGGCGGAAGTGTTTCCGAATGTGTATGTCTTCAGTAGCAATGCTGGCTTGCCAAGTGACGTCCGCGACACGTTTGTGATTGCCGCCTCGCGGAAACCCATCGACATGAACGATCTGGGCGACGCTGGCGGATATTGGCGAGCCGGACCATTGGCGGCGATCGAAACAAATCCGACGACTGACAAGAAAACCAAGATCGGGCTGATCGGCGAAGTTTTGGAATCGGCGCACGGCTTGTTCCTGACTGACGATTTTGCTCCGGTAGACAATCTCCTTAAACCTGTGTTCGTCGATGGCAATGACTGAAATGACATCAACACAAGACAAACGAATCGGTTTTGTTGGCGCGGGGCGGATGGCCACGGCATTGGCGCACGGCCTGATCCAAGCCAATTTCGTGCAGTCCGAGCGCATCATTGCCAGCGACGTGTCTGCCGCCGCGCGAGACGCGTTTCATGCCGAGACGACAGCCAGAGTCACCGAATCAAACAACGAAGTAGTGGTGAATGCTGATGTCATTGTGCTGGCCGTCAAACCGCAAATGATGGCCGAAGTGTTGCTCGGAATCAAAGACGCCGTCACCGCCGATCACTTGGTCGTTTCGATTGCGGCGGGAATCTCGATTAACACGTATTCAGAAATGCTTGGCGACGACACGCGGCTGATTCGCGTGATGCCGAATACTCCGTGTCTCGTGGGTGCTTCGGCGGCGGGATTTTCGATCGGTGGAACGGCGACGGGCGACGACGCTCAGTTCGTCAAAGAAATGTTGTCAACGGTCGGAATCGCATTCGAGGTTGCCGAACCGCTGCTCGACGCGGTCACTGGCTTGTCGGGCAGTGGCCCGGCATACGTTTACCAAATCATCGAATCGCTCAGCGACGGCGGTGTGCGAGTCGGATTGCCGCGCGACGTGGCCACTCAACTGGCCGCTCAAACAGTGCTTGGTGCCGCTCGCATGGTATTGGAAACTGGCGAGCATCCCGGCGTGCTGAAAGACGCCGTCACGAGTCCCGGCGGCACGACGATTGCCGGTTTGCACGCTCTCGAAAATGGCGGACTGCGGGGCACTCTGATAAACGCCGTCGAAGCCGCGACGGCACGATCGCAAGAATTGGGACGTTCGTCATAACCGTCCGCGATTCGGCTCGCCCGACCGATACCACTTTGGACAGTTCGTGCCGGATTTCGCCTGCCGTGCGAGGCAAGTTTGACTCCGAGTCACCGTGAGCTACGTTTCCATCATTGTGCGGATTCCGTGTTGCCGGTCTGCAACAACACATGTCAAGTTCATCGTTCGATGACCCAGAAATCGTCGATCAATAAGAGTGGCCTTTCGCTCCGCGAAAGTGGCGGTACTTTCGCGGAGCGAAAGGCGACGTAACGACAGTGGTTTCTCGAACGTTCCCAATTCGTGAGAGCCGTCTCCCAAGGCAAAAATCGATGGTGACCGGAGAACTTCTATCCGATGACCTGTTGTTGCCGGACCTGTCCGAGCAATCAGGGCAACCCGGCGATTCCTCACGTGTCTTGCTGGGATTGATGGCGTTGTCTCGACGTGCGCTCGAAGATTCGAATTCTGGTTCGAGTCTTGACGGGGTCGTTTCGCGGGACGCATTGCGCAGCCTGCTGTCGGCATTGCATTTTCGAGACGTTTCGACGGTCCGTCATTCGCGGCGGACAGCTCAGCTCACCGTTGGCATGGCTCAATATTTGAGTTGGGAGGGCCGCGAGCTGAAGGTCTTGGAAGTGGCCGCTCTGCTGCACGACATCGGCAAAATCGGAATTCCGGATAACATCCTGTTTAAGCCCGGTCAGTTAAGCCGCGAAGAAGCCGCGTTGATGGCGTTGCATCACAACATCGGCATTGACGTCTTGCAGGCGTGCCGCGTTGATCCCCAGGTCCTCGAAATCGTCAGCCAGGCGAACAAGCACTACGGCGCCGGCAGCAGCGGTTACCGCATCGGGGAAGATGTTCCCCAAGGAGCCCGAATCCTGTCGGTCGCCGATGCCTATGATTCGATGGCCACCGAGCAGGTTTATCGGCAATGCAAACCACATGACGAAATCATGCAGATATTGCATGGCGCCGCGGGAACGCAGTTTGACGGAAACATCGTCGCCGCATTAGACCGGTGGACTCAACGTGACGGTGTCCCGTTTGCCAGTGACCGTAGCGACGTCAACGTGCGGGCACACATGCGCGGTCCGGCTCATCTGGAAGACGCGATCGAGGCGAGTTCACTCTGTCATATTTTCTCGTACTTGTATGTCCTTGAAAATCTCTATGACGGTTTCTTCCTGGTCGATACCGATCTGAGCTTCGTGGTTTGGAACCAAGGCGCCCGAAAGCTGCTCGGTGCCGACTCGTCCAGCGTCATGCCTGATGTCTGGTCGAACCAGGTATTCGAGTACGCCGATGAACACGGCAACGTGTTGCACGGTGACGACACACCGCTTTTTTCGACTTGCAAGAGTTGCAAGGCAACAACACGGCAAGTCAAAATTCGCCAGTCGAACGGAGAATGGGCTGATGTTGAATTGCAGTCGGTTCCACTGCTCGACGAAAACGGCGACCTGCAAGGGGTTGCCGAAATCTATCGGGACAATGCACGCACCGGCCAGCATCCGCAGGAGTACCGCGATCTGAAAATGGCGGCCAGCCGTGATGCTCTGACCTCGGTTGCCAACCGTGGAGAATTGGAAACTCAGCTCGCTCTGGCGATCACTGATTTCAACGAGACACGCGATCAACCACCTTTCAGCGTCATCTTTCTCGATATCGACCACTTCAAGAACATCAACGACACTTTCGGACACGCGACCGGGGATGAGGTGCTGATCGAGGTGGCCCGGCTGTTGCAACACGAAACTTATTCCGGCGAACTTGTCGCCCGGTACGGCGGCGAGGAATTCGTCGTCATTTGTCCCGACACGGCGTTGGATCAGGCTGTCAAACGGGCCGAACGATTGCGGCTCTCGATTTGCGGATCGCGGATTGCCAATCTCGACGACCAACGTGTCTCGGCGTCGTTCGGAGTCACCGAAGCAGAAAATGGCGATTCTGTCGAGGGCATACTGCGTCGCGCGGATAAAGCTCTTTACACGGCCAAAGATTCCGGACGCAACCAAACTTGCTCGCTGACGACGGCCGAATTGATGGGCGGCGACGAAGGATCGAAATCCGAAATCGACGACACCGATCCCTACCGGTTCACGGGGTCATTCTCGGCATGCACGCAGGCGGACTTGATCGTTTACAAGCTGGGCGGCTTTGTCAGTGACAATTCCGCGAAGCTGCTGGAAGTCACTCCCAATCGTGCCGTAATCCGTGTCGGAAGCCGGGGACTGTTGCCGTTTTGGGGAGCCACCGAGGAAAAACAGCCCATCGAATTGCAGATTGAATTTGGCGAAGACCGCAGTTCAAAACCGGGTTCGCGCCGAGGTGTCAGCTGCCAAGTTCAGATCAACATCTTGATCACACCGGTTGGCAGAATCCGCAATCCCGACGTATTCCAAACGCGTGCCAAGAACGTGTTGAAGTGCTTGAAGTCCTTCTTCGCGGCTGGTGAGACCTTTTGACGCATCGATAAAGTCGTCTGTCCGATGGCCCGGTCTGTCACTATAATCCCCCGCCCGTTTCGAATCGGCTTGAGGTTTCCGGGATGCTTCGCTCTATAATAACGTTAGTTGTTGCATTGCAATGCCTTGCGTTGTGTGGGTGCCTTTCGGAAGCTCATACGCGATTTCCAACTTTGTTTCCGCGGCATCATTCTCGGATTCAAAGACAGGCGAGCGAGTTCCATGATCCCTACCCCAGCAATCAGCTCGGCCCGAACGTCGACCAGCGGCCGCGCGGATTCAACATTCCGCGGACGGAAACACGCGGCGGCAAAGAGGCCGCGGCGGAAGTCGAGCGCATCAAGCAGTCTCGCAGGCTCGCTCCACCACAGGATCTGCTCGGGAAGAAATATCCCAAAGTCGTGCGTCCTTGATCTGCTGATCATGGCTTCATGCCTCCATTGTCGCCCTTCGCTCCGTGAAAGATGCGCATCTTTTGCGGAGCGAAAGGCGATAATCGGCCACTCGCATGTAGTTTTGAAACTGCTGCTGCTGCTGCTCGCCGGCCTTTTCTTGGCCATGCCGCTCGACGCCGACGCCCAATCAAACTCGAAGCGGCGTTCATCCGAAGACCTCGCCAAGTTGGTCACTCCCGAATCGCAAAAGACGATCGACTTGGGATTGGCACATCTGGCCGCAAGACAATTCGAAGATGGGTCGTTCGGAGTTGAAGGCAGTTACGGGCACAACGTCGGAGTCACCGCGCTGGGCGGCATGGCATTTTTGTCGTCTGGTTCGACTCCGGGACGCGGCAAATACGGCAAGCATGTCGAGAGGGCCTTGAATTTCATCATGAATTCAGCCCAGCCCAGCGGATACATCAACATCCGCGACAGTGAATCTCACGGACCCATGTACGGACACGGTTTCGCCACGCTGTTTCTCGCCGAGGTTTATGGCATGAGCCGTACGAGAAAGGACGTGCGTGAGACTCTGAGACGTGCCGTCAAATTGATCGTCAGCACGCAAAACAAAGATGGGGGATGGCGTTACAACCCTGTACCGCGGAACGCCGACGTATCGGTGACCGTCTGTCAAATCATGGCGTTGCGCGCGGCGCGGAATTGCGGCATCTTCGTGCCCAAGGAAGTTGCCGACAAGTGCATTGATTATGTCAAGCGGTGCCAAAACACTGACGGTGGTTTTCGTTATCGGTTGGATTCCCGGCCTGAAAGTGCCTTTCCACGTTCGGCGGCCGGAGTCGTCGCGCTGTACAGCGCCGGAGTTTACGAAGGTCGCGAAATCGAACGCGGACTGGCCTACTTGGCCGCGCACGTGCGAAACGGTTCCGTCTTTCGCTATCACTACGGGAACAATTATTTCTACGGACACTATTACGGTGTGCAAGCTATGTGGCAGGCGCGCGGCCGTTATTGGCGAAAATGGTATCCGTTGATCCGCGATGAACTGATCCGTCGGCAAAACTCGAAAGGATACTGGCAGGACGCAACGATCTGTGACGAATATGCGACCGCCATGGCATTGATCATCTTACAGATGCCCAATAGCTATTTGCCGATCTTCGATCGTTGACGGTTTATTCTGCATCATCAAGCATGAGAGTCCTTGTACAAACTGTGATGCTGCTCGGCGCAGTGCCATTCAATGTTGCCGTGGCGGAATCCGTCGTTGTGCAGCATGTTGATAAAGGTCAGATCAAGGGCGAGCTTCTTTCGGTATCTCACGCCGCGATCACGATCAAGACGGTAGACGGCAACCGGCAACTAGAAACTCGCGACGTAATTCGAATCACGCTGCGAGATCTTCGAGAGACGGCTCGTCTGCCACGCGCATTCCTATTGCTTGCCAACGACGATCGGCTTGTCGTCTCGCCGCAATCCATTGACGAAGAGTTTCTGACCGCCAAATGGGATCAGTTTCCGGAATGGGCGACATTTCGAGTACCGTTGGAAAGCGTCCGTTCCATCGCGTTCAGATTACCCAGAAACTTGAAGGACCGGCGAAAGGCAACGGCCAGATTCCTCAACCAGAATCCCAAAGACGAGGACGAATTAGTCCTGACGAATGGCGACCGTCTTGGAGGCACTTTTGGCAGTTTCGACCGCTCGCGGATGGTCATCGAAACGGCGGCCGGTGAGACGTCGGTCACTCGATCGGATGTCCGCAGTCTCAGCTTTAACCCCGAACTCTTCAGCCTTCCAAAACAAAACGGTTTGCGCACACTGGTCGCGCTTGTGGATGGGTCGTGGTTTACCACGAAGGCCCTGCAAAGCACGCCAAACGGTGAAATCGACTGTGAGACGATTTTCGGCACGACGTTGCGTGTGCCGATCACTGCCATCGCTTCGATGCGATTTCTCGGCGGACGTACAGTATATTTGTCCGACTTACCGGTTGCCGACTATCAGTTTCAGCCGTTTCTATCGCGAAAATGGCGGTATCGCACGGACCGCAATGTAACAGGCGGATGGCTGAGTCTTCGAAGTCGCGAGTATGCGAAAGGACTCGGCGTACACAGCCATTGTGAACTGTCATTCGCGCTTGGTCACTCGTTCCAAGAATTCCAAACCGTCGTCGGAATCGACGACCAGACTGACGGTCGGGGCAGTGTCCGATTTCGCGTGAAACTCGACGACGAAATCGTGTGGTCCAGCGGTTCGCTGACGGGTTCAGACGTGCCGTTACGCCCGCCCGCCATCAATGTTCGTGACAAGAAACGGCTGACGTTGCTTGTGGAATTCGACAAGCACGGTGATATCCTCGATCATGCCAATTGGTGTGATACGATCCTGATTCGGTCTACGAAAAAGTGATGATCGTAGGTCAGTCTCTCCGAGACTGACACCGCGACCTGATCTCGGTTTTCGGAAACTCCGCTACACGAAGGCGGTCCAAAGTGAGTACCATTGGACGCTCAGTTTCAGATCCCGGTTTTTTCCACACGGTATCTTAGTTGGCAGTGCTGAGTAGGTGCCGCGAGCCGAGCGGGACCCCGAAATGGGCTGGCCTTGACCCGTTCGATAGCCCCGCTCGGCTCGCGAGACCTATCTTTTGTCGCGACTCAATGCTGTCGTAAAGTCATTCATGGGCGTAATCGAGACACAAATGCGACATCCGCAATCCAACCGTCGGTCGTTGTTGCAAGCGGGCGCGATTGGTTGTCTTGGTCTGGACATAACACGGTTACGAGCGCTTGCGGATGTCGCTCCGGCGGGTGCAACGGCAACCGCCAGCGCCGAATCGGTGTTGTTCATATTTTTGTCGGGCGGACTGTCGCAACTCGACAGCTTCGATATGAAGCCTGACGCCCCCGACAAGATCCGCGGTGAGTTTTCTCCAATTGCCACGCGAGTTCCAGGAATCGATGTGTGCGAGCACTTGCCGAAAATCGCGGCACACACCGACAAGCTGGCACTCGTCCGCTCGTTGACGCATTGGTCGAACGAGCACAATGAGGCTCACACGTTGATGTTGACCGGCCGCACCGATCTGCCGCCGGCGTACAACGAGAAAAAACCACAGCCGACTGATTGGCCGTCGACCGCTTCCATCGTCGGACGGCTGATCCCGTCGAGAAATCCCCGGATGCCGTCTGCGGTCATCGTGCCCCAACGTTTGGTCAATATGAATCAGGGCGGCGTAGTGACTCCGGGCCAATTCGGCGGAGAAATGGGCAGCCGATACGATCCTTGGTTTGTCGAAGCATCGCCTTACCGCGGCAACGATGTCAAAGGAGCATATCCCGACTTCGCCTACCGACGCCGCACCGAGAAAAGGGTTGTCGACCATTCCAAATTCCAAGCTCCGACGCTCGTGCTTCCCGAGGGATTGACAGACCGACGCATGACGCGCCGCGCGGAACTGTTGAAAACGATCGAGCGTCAGCGCCGCGAACTCGACGCCCACGCTCGAACTCAGAGTCTCGACCGATACCGTCAGGCGGCGGTTTCGTTGCTGACTGACCGTAAAGTGCAGCATGCATTCGACGTCGTCAACGCCGACGAGGCAACGGCGCACCGCTATGGCCGCAACCTATTCGGCTGGACGCTGCTGATGGCCAAACGGTTGATCGAGGCCGGAGTTACCTTGGTGCAGGCCAATTTGGGCAACTACAACACATGGGATCTGCACGGCGGCATCTTCAAGATCTCCCGCGAGCTACTCTACCCACCCGCCGACCAGGCGATTGCCGCGTTGCTCGATGACTTGTCCGAAAGCGGTCTGTTGAAAAAAACGCTTGTTGTCATTGCCAGCGAATTTGGACGTACACCGAAGATTTTTACATTGCCGCAAGTCTACAAAACCGCTGGCCGCGATCATTGGGGAGCCGTCCAAACGGCATTGTTCGCCGGCGCTGGAATCCAAGGCGGCACAATCGTCGGTTCATCCGACCGCATCGCCGCGTACCCCGATTCGTCGCCACAACGCCCCGAAGACTTCGCGGCCACGATCTACAACGCGCTAGGAATTCCCCAAACCGCCGCTTGGCCCGACGAATCTGGTCGCCCGCATTACATCTATCACGGCCAACCGATATCGGAGTTGTCTTGAACCTCGCTCCGAAATCCGTAAGCAAAGTTGACGGCTGAGATGCTCTGATTGTAGTGTCACATCTACAAGCACCCATTCTCAAATTCCCGTAAATCGTCCGGAGCGTCCTGCGAATGAAGCCTTCATCGTTCATAGTAATCATCGCGACATTCCTGGTTTGCCGCGTTCACCTGGTGGACGCGGCTGATGACAAACCCGTGAAACGACCGAAATTCACTGTGTCGAAAGAGACGACCTTTATCACCAAGCCGCTCACCGACGACGGCTTCCCGGATTATGTGGCGGCAATCAACGAACGGCTAGGCCAGGGTGTCACGCCCGAAAACAACGCCGTCGTAATGTACTATCGGGCGTGGGGGAATTCCGAATTTGATCGACCAAATCCTGAGCTTTTCAAGCTCTTGGGAATGCCAATCCCGGCTGATGACGGGCAGTACTTGGTGGGTTTCACGGAAACATTGAAGCTCAACTTCATCGAAAGGGACGATCGATATCGGGATATGTTGAATCAAAAGGATCAGTCGCTGGACGGTCCGTGGACAGAGAAGGAACTTCCCGAAGTCGCGCAGTGGTTGAAATTGAACGAGAAACCGCTTTCATTTGTGACCGCGGGATCGAAGCGGGGCCAGTATTATTCGCCCATGTTTCCGTATGCTGCTAAAAGGGAAGTCGATGCTCGTTCTGCTGCATTGATCAATATGAACATGTATGAACTTGGGCGACAACGCGAGGTCGCCCGCATGCTAACGAGCCGTGCGATGCTACATCTGGGCAATGGCAACGTAGATGCCGCCTGGCAGGACTTGCAAACGTGTCATCGCATTGCTCGATTGGTCAAACAAGGTCCCACGGCGTTTTCGGTCCTCGTCGGCATCGTGATAGACGCCAAAGCGAATCGCGCCGATTTGATCTTCCTTGATACAGTCCAACCATGTGCGCAACAAGCTCGCGAATATCTGAAGCAGATTGAACGGCTCCCGTCGTTACTCAATGTCGCCAAGCAGTTCGACTTTACCGAGCGGTTCATTTTCCTCGACTCCACGCTAATGATCGCTCGCGTCGGTAAGCAGGAAATGGAGAGTTTTGCCGACGATCTCTGGCCGAAGGCTTGGTCGGGCGAGATTAACATGGGCGAGATTGAATGGGACGTAGTTCTGCGCAATGGAAACGAGTGGTTCGACAGGTTCGGTTCCGCATTGCGAACAAACGATCGAGCGAAAATGCAACAGAAATTGGCTCAGCTTGAGGAAGAAGGAAAGAAGTTGGCGTCACGAGCAAAGGATAAGAAACGGCTGACACAGGTCTTCGTCGAATCGAAATCCAAGGGCGCGGAAGTCGCGGAATTGATGAGCGATATTTTGATCGCCGGCATGATGACCCCATTGTGTGAAGTCCCCAAAGCCGTAGACCGCGCCGTGCAACGAGATCGGAATCTACGAATTGCATTCGCACTCGCAGCCTTTCATGCTGATCACGGTCAATACCCGAAAACACTCGGATTGCTTAAACCGGATTGTCTGAAACAGATTCCGAACGACATATTCTCTCACAAGGAATTGAACTACCGCCGCGCCGACGACGGCTATTTGCTTTACAGCATCGGCCTCAACGGCAAAGACGAAGCCGGTCGCAGTCGCAGATATGATGACCCTCAAGGCGACGACATTCGCGTCCACATGCCACTCGCAAAATAGGGCTCTGCGTCGAGGCCGCGAAAGGCCCCTTCCTTACCTCGCTCGTGCAAGTTTGATTTTATTTAAACGAAAGTGTCGGCCGAGCGAATCTGTCTGTTTGATGGGAATCTTGATCAATAACAATTGCTGATTCTCTCGGAATTCATCGAAGGGACCTACAAATGACGCTGTCGCGACGCTTGTTCTATGCAATCGTTTTCGTGCTTTTTCAAATCGGACTCACCAGTTCTGCGGACGACAAACCAACAAAACGGCCAAAATTCACTGTCTCGAAAGAAACGACCTATGTGACAAAGCCGCTGACCAAAGATGGCTTTCCCGATTACGCGATGGCGATCAACGAACGGTTGAGCCAAGGGGTCACTGCCGAAAACAACGCCGTCGTGTTGTTTTATCAGGCACTGGGGCCGGTTCCCGATGGAACTCGCCAAAGTCCCAAGTTCTTTAAGTTGCTAGGGATGCCGATTCCGCCCGATGACGGTCAGTACATGGTGACGATCACGGATTATGCCCTGAACAATCTGAAGCTGGGCCAACAGGATGAACGCTTCCAGGCTGTTATTGAACAACAAGGCAAATCGACGGAAGGTCCTTGGACCGAACAGGAATTGCCGGACATCGCCTTTTGGTTGAAGTTGAACGATAAACCACTGTCGTTCGTGACCGCCGGATCGATGCGGTCGAAGTACTATTCACCAATGCTGCCGTTCGAAGACACTCCGGGATTGATCAATGTGCGCTTGCCGGGAGTCCAGATATCTCGTGCGTTTGCCCGTGCCTTGACCGCGCGTGCGATGCTACATTTGGGACACGGCAGAATCGAGGCCGCTTGGCAGGACCTTCAAACTTGCCATCGTGTGGGCCGACTGCTCGGACAAGGGCCGACGGTGATCGAGGCGTTAGTCAGCATTGCCATCGACAAGATGGCCCATCACGGAGATTTGATCTTTCTTCAAACGGTCAAACCGAGTGCGAAACAAACCCGCGAATACCTGCGGCAGCTTGAACAACTTCCGCCGTTACCCAACGTCGTCGATCAGATCGATCTGACCGAGCGGTGCTTGTTTCTTGATTCCACACTGTTGGTCGCTCGCGGAGATAAAGATGGCATGGAGGTCATTGATGCCGGCGCGTGGTTCAAGGCGTGGTCGGGGTTCTTCAATACCGACGAGGTTGAATGGGATGTTGTTTTGCGCAACGGCAACACATGGTACGACAAAATCGTGACCGTGTTGCGTACCGACGATCGCGCGGAAATGAAAGAGTCTTTCGCCCAGTTCGAAGAAGACTTCAAGAAGTTGACGGAACAGTCCAAGGATAAAACGCGCCTGGTTGCGGTCTTCGTCAAATCAAAGTCAAAAGGCGAAGCCGTTGCAAAACTGATTAGTGACGTGTTGATCACTTTGATGATGCCG
>Ga0310122_10002628_pt1 | contig 11443 bp, 10 predicted proteins | sample CB6_Bottom_1051__FD_203503 | JGI IMG/M metagenome (GOLD analysis project Ga0310122, IMG submission 203503) | Marine microbial communities from Western Arctic Ocean, Canada - CB6_Bottom_1051 | ecosystem: Environmental > Aquatic > Marine > Oceanic | place: Canada: Western Arctic Ocean | collected...
TCATTCAGCAATGAAGCATGAACGCCAAGCCGCATCAACACACCTTCCATGCGTCCAATTCCGCCTTTGATATGCTGCACGATAAAAATCGCCAGTTCGTTGCTAAGGGGAATTCCACGTTCTCTGGCTTTGCATTCCAGAATTTCAATTCGTGTTTGATCGTCCGGAATTCCGATATCTACCGTCAATCCTGATTCAAGCCGTCCGCGCAGTCCGGAACTGAGACCCGACATTTGTGTTGGCGCTTGTTCACAGGCAATGACGATTTGTGCCTTTTTCTTACGAAGGGCGTTAATTGTGTGAAGCAGCTCTGCCTGACACTTGGCAGAAGGAAGCAAAGCCTGTAAATCATCGAGCAGAAAAGCGTCAACTTTTCGGTAATGATCACGGAATTCTTTCATTTTGTTCAATCTGAGATGATTGATGAAGTCATTCAAAAAATCTTCTGCGGAAACCTGAACAGTATTTATTTTTGGTTTGCTTTGCAGGAGTTCATTGTTGATTCCTTCCAGTAAATGCGTTTTTCCTGTTCCGGATTCACCGTAAATCACAAATGGATTAAAGGCAATTCCCGGCATCTTGACGACTGCTTGGCAGGCTCTACTTGCTAAAAGATTCCGTTTTCCAGGAATATAGGAATCCAGAAGATAAGTACTGTGACTGTCTGAAGGGGCTTCTACTTGATTGATAGAATTGATTTTTACTGAATCTGTTTCATCAGTTTTTTCTACACTATGTTCTTGATCAAGATCAAATTCAGGCTGAACTGCTTTCCTGTGCTTTGTACTTCCACCAATTTTATATTCAAATCTTTTTTCCGAAAATGGAGCTTTTTCCGGATAAAGTTCGTCGAGGACTTTTTTGAGGAGAGCTTCGTGATTTGTTTTAATTTCGTAACGATAAACTTTGTGCGGAATACCGCCCAGCATCACTTTTGATGGAGTGATTTTCAGTAACTGTAGCGAATTCAGCCACGACTGGTTTGCATGTGGAGCTAAAGAGCGCCGTACGCACTCTTTAAATTCCAATGCTTGTTCTTGATTTAACTCCATCTTAAAAAAATTTCAAATCCATTTGCTGTTTTTATTACGTCGAAATTTTGCTTTTTATTGCATGAGATTGACGTAAATATTCTCCCGTCCATGGAATGTAAGCTACCAGACTGGTCTCACTAATTTAAAGCAAAAGCAGGTACAAAATCAACAAAAAAGAATTCTAAAAAGATGAAGCGCTTACACATAAATAACTGATAATAAATATGAAAAAATTTTAAAAAATATTATATTTCTTTTTATATATACAAAATCAAAGAGCAATAAAGTTGTTCAATATTAGGTACCTATGCCATACAAAAAATTAATTTAATAAATTTTATTTTCGTGTTATTGTTCATTTCACAAAACACTTTTTTCAAGAATCAAAAAATGAAACAGTTAACATCTCAGCTTGCAATGACAAAAGCAGAATATTTCAAATTTTTAAGTAAATTTCGGAGTCTGCAACTCTCCACAATTGGCGAAAATGGGCGTCCGGAAAGCAGTTATGCGCCCTTTGTGGTTGATCCAAAAAATCATTTTTATATTTATGTAAGTTCGCTGGCACGTCATACCGGAAATTTGCTGAATGACGGAAGAGCCGGAATAATGTTCATTGAATCAGAAGAAGATGCTGAAAATATTTTTGCCAGAAAACGTGTGACTTTTGATTGTGAAGTGGAAATAGTGGAAAGGGAGACAGATGACTGGCAGAAAATCATGTTGCTGTTTGATCAGCGTGCAGGTGAGTTGATGGAAACTTTGCGTATGCTTTCGGATTTTAAGTTGCTGCGTCTGCGTCCGAAATCCGGACTTTTCGTCAAAGGTTTTGGAAAAGCCTATCAAATTTCAGGCACACTGATGGATGAGTTGTCTCATATAAATCCACGAAAATAGCAGTTAGCAACTCAAAAAGCAGCTTCTAGCAAAGCTTGAGTATATGGATTTTGCGGTTGATTCAGGATTTTTCCGGCTGGACCTGCTTCAACAACAATTCCGTCTTTCATGACGATGATATCGTGACAAAGCGCCTGGATTATTTTTAAGTCATGACTGATGAAAAGGAAAGTCAGGCTGTATTTTTTTTGTAAATCACGCAAGAGTTCCAAAACCTGAGACTGCACTGAGCGGTCCAGCGAAGAGGTCGGTTCATCCAGAACTAAAAAACTGGGTTTAAGCACAAGTGCGCGGGCAATGGCGATACGCTGACGTTGCCCCCCGGAAAATTCATGAGGATAACGGTGTCTCAATTCCGGATCAAGACCAACTTCTTTAAGAACCTGTACGATATTTTTCTGATGATTTTCCTGATCCTCCAGATTGTGGATTTCAAGTCCTTCCGCAACTATTTGTTCTACAGTCATCCGAGGACTCAAGCTGCCGAACGGATCCTGAAAAACAATTTGCATCGCCTTCCGAATCGGTGTGATTTGCCGCTGATTTAGTGAATCCAAATAAACATCTCCAAACTGAATTAAACCTTCACTTTTTATTAGTCGGAGCAAAGCAAGTCCGAGGGTTGATTTTCCGGATCCACTTTCTCCTACAACACCGAGGCTGTGACCTTTGCGGATTTCCAAACTTACACCATCAACCGCTTTGACGTGATCCACGGTACGTTTTAAAACACCTTTCTGAATTGGAAACCAGACCTTTAAATTTTTGATTGAGACAAAAACCGGTGCAGATTCCGAAACGCTTACAGGATTTCCGCTTGGTTCTGAGGCTAGAAGTTGTTTTGTGTAGGAGTGCTGCGGCTGTATAAATAGCGGCTCAGTCTTGTTTGTCTCAACAATTTCACCTTGAGTCATGACCGCAACCCTGTCTGTATGATGACGCACAATCCCAAGATCATGCGTAATCAACAGGATAGCCATTTTAAATTGCTCCTGCAGTTGCCTCAACAGTTTAAGAACTTGCGCCTGCACCGTTACATCAAGCGCGGTAGTCGGTTCATCTGCAATCAGCACATCAGGCTTGTTTGCCAGCGCCATGGCAATCATCACACGCTGGCGTTGTCCTCCGCTTAATTCATGGGGAAACGCGCCTAAACGTTTTTCAGCATTTTGGATTTCCACCATTTCCAACAGTTCCAATGTTCGTTCACGGGCCTGTTTTTGACGGAATCCCTGGTGAACAAATAAGACTTCGCTAATTTGCTTTTCAATTGTGTGCAATGGATTCAGGGAACTCATCGGTTCCTGAAAAATCATCCCGATACGGTTACCACGAATACCACGTATTTTTGCTTCCGACAACTTGAGTAAATTTTGACCTTCAAATTCAATATTTCCTTCCGGATGCGAAGCAGAACTTGGTAATAATCGTAGAATAGAGTGTGCCGTGACTGATTTTCCGGAACCGCTTTCTCCCACAAGAGCGAGAGTTTCTCCCCTGTTCAAATCCAACGAGGCATTCCGAACCGCATGGGTTACACGATCACCTTGAGTGAAATCAACAGACAGATTTTGAACAGAAAGTAGTGGCGAAGACATGCGGTTATTTTCAGATCAAGATGTTTTTTCCTCTTTCGCGAGCTTGCTTTTCAGTTGTCGTACTTCGATCGACCTTGTAGGGCACTTCAATTCCTTTTTGAAAAGCAGGCCGCTCTGCTAAAACATCCAGCCAGCGCCGTAAATTAGGAAGTTCCTCAATTTCCAAACCTGCCCAGAGATAACTACGAACCCACGGCCAGGTGGCGATGTCCGCAATTGAGAGCTCGCCGGTCAGGAATTCGTTTTCTTTAAGCTGAGTGTCCAGCACAGTGTAAAGCCGAAAAGTTTCATTCTGGTAGCGCTCGATTGCATATTGGATTTTTTCCGGTGCATAACGATAAAATACATGTGCCTGTCCCTGCATCGGTCCTATTCCACCCATCTGAAACATCAACCATTGCAGTACTATGGAACGTCCTTTTGGATCAGCAGGCAAAAACTGTCCGGATTTTTCTGCAAGATAAATCAAAATTGCTCCGGATTCAAAAACACTAAAATCGCCATTATCACGGTCAACAATGGTTGGAATTCTGCCGTTAGGATTTAGTTTGAGATACTCAGGTTTTTTTTGATCTTTTTTTTCAAGATCAATTGCAATCACATGATAAGGCAGTTTAAGTTCTTCCAGCAGTATTGAAACTTTGAATCCATTTGGAGTTGCGCTTGTGTATAAATCAATCATTCTTTTTTTGTTTGAAAATAGGTTTTTGCTTTTTGAAATTCTTCCGGAGTATTTGCATCCTGACAAATCCAGGGAGTTTCTTCCGGAGCGGAAAGACGAGCCATGCGCCAGCCATCCCAAAGTAATAACGGTCGGCGTTTGCCCGCGGCAAGCAGTTCCGAGGCAGGTTCCAGTACAGGACGACGATAAAGTGCCAGTAGCGGATTTGTAATATTATCTTCTTCTGTACAGACAAGATCATATTCGTCAGTCATAATGTCACGCAAAGTTTGCAGCCATTCACCGGTTAAATAAGGCAGGTCACACGTAAGCAGAAAGACCTTGTCAATTTCGGCACTCAACAGTGGCAATGCGTCAACAATACCCTGAAGTGGTCCACGACCTTCAACTGAATCCCTGCCAACCTTGATCCAAGTCTTTAGTTCCTGTGGAATTTTCGGCAGAGTCTGTGTTGCTGCCCGGATCACTACCGTTTCAGCTACCAGCGGACGTAGTGTAACTAAAAGCCTTTCCAGCATAGTTCTGCCTTCAATCTCAAGAGCTGCCTTGTCCTGGCCCATGCGAGTTGAAAGTCCTCCTGCAAGCAGGATTGCGCCGTATTGTTTTTTCATTTTAGTGAGATTAAATCAAGGAAATGAAACGAAGAACTTTTGAAAATAACACTTCTCCTGAAGACGTGATTTTGTTTTGTAGCTGTTAAAATTATCAATTAATTCTCACTGGGATCAATAATCAAGGTCAAGTCTTCAGACGCTTTCTGTAAACGTGGGACATGATTTGAGAGTTCTTCGAGTGACATTCTGGTGCTTGGTGCATGAATTGACAAAGTGGCAAAAAGTCGTTTATGTTTGTCCAAAATTGGAACAGCAACACAGACCATTCCATCAACAAATTCCTCGTTATCAGTACCAACTTGTTCTCTCCGGACTTTTACCAAAGCTTTTTCAAGTGCCTCGCAGCTAGTAAGTGTGTTTGCGGTTTTTTGTTCTAAATTCAAATTATTTATCAAATTGGAAAGTTGTTCGCCGTGAAACTGACTGAGAAAAAGTTTACCGCTTGATGTACAATGCAGAGGCACAGTAGTTCCAACTGGAAGTTGCATCCGTAAAGGCCAGTGAGTTTCAGCACGATCTAAATATCTCATTTGGCTGCCGTCCGGAATTGAAATGTTGCATGTCTCACCAATGTCCTCTGAGAGACGCATCAAAACAGCATTGCGCCGAGTTCGGAAATGTTCATTACAAACAACGCCCAATGCAATTTTGCGCAGACGATTTCCGGGCAAGTAGCGTTTACCGTCAATTTCGCGTTGTAAAAACTGCTCATCTTCCAGTTTTGTACAAAGGCGGTGAATGGTTGCTTTGGGGAGTTTTAATTTTTCGTTAATTTCAGTTGGTGTAACAGGTCGATCAGAGTTTGCCACTTGCTCCAAGATGGCAAGAATGCGCTGCATTGCAGAACCTTTATCAAAAAAATATTTATCCATATATTTTCCTTTGACTTATTTTGGAAGCAGTGCTAGATATTTAACTGACAATTATATTTGCTGAGACTTGAAGTCTCACGGAATGAATTGTAGATTAAATCGTTTAGATTCTCAAATCAAAATGAATCTGACATTTTCCTGAATGTCTGAAGCCCCGATACGTTGTCGGTTCCTGCTTTTTTCGGGAAACATCCAAGATATTTCAATCAAACATTTACATTTAAAGAAGAGTTGGCTGAGTCACAGTAGAGCTTTAACCTCGCAGATTATTTCTGCAATCATGAAAACAAAATATGTCACGAACTTATCAATATCCGGAGTTTGCAGATCCGCAACTTCGCCCCCGTTACACAGGCATCCCTACTTTTTTCAGGGCGCCGTTTCAGGAATCACCTTCCGGACTTGATATCGCACTTGTCGGAGTACCATTTGACGGGGGTGTGACAAATCGGCCGGGAGCAAAACACGGTCCGCGTGAAATCCGGAACCAGAGCAGTATGATCCGCAAAATGAATCCTGTCACCGGAATTGATCCTTATGCTCTGGCAAAAATTGCGGACGTCGGTGACGCGTGGGTAGAAAGTCCTTTTAATCTTGAACAAAGTCATCAGGAAATTGAAAATTTCTTCCGTGAAGTTCATGAATCCGGAGTACTGCCTGTTTCCGTAGGCGGAGATCATTCTGTAACCTTACCGATTTTCCGGGCAATTGCGGCAGACAGGCCGCTCGGAATGGTTCATTTTGACGCACACTGTGATACAGGTGACGACTATCTCGGCTCCAAGTTTCATCACGGCGCTCCTTTCAGAAGGGCGGTTGAGGAAGGTTTGCTGGATCCGAAACGTACTGTCCAGATTGGCATCAGAGGTTCTCTGAATGATCCGGATCTCTGGAAATTCAGTCATGATTCCGGAATGCGTGTGATTTACATTGAAGAATTTTTCGAACGAGGTTGGAAAGCTGTGATTGATGAGGCCAAGTCCATTGTAGGTTCAGAACCGGCTTACATTAGTTTTGATGTTGATGGACTAGACCCAATTTATGCGCCTGGAACCGGTACACCGGAAATCGGAGGATTCAGCAATTTGGAAGCACAATTGATGATTCGTGAACTGGGCGAACTTAATCTTTATGGTGGCGATGTGGTAGAAGTAGCGCCTCCTTTTGATCCAACTGGCTACACTGCTTTGACGGGCGCAACGCTGATGTTTGAAATCCTCTGCGTGGTTGCGCAATCACTTTCAAGAAGGAAGTGATTTACATGTTTTATCTTGTTTTTAAAACGTAACATCCAAAGCAAGGTAAAGTTTAAAATTGGTAAAATAAATTTCAATGAAATATATATTAACAAAAGCCTAATTCTAGTATTGGTTTGAAATTGCGTGACAAAAATGAAATCAACTGATCAACCTTTCCGCTTTTTTGATAACCGTGAAAAGTATTTGCTTTTTGTCACAACTACAAGTGAAAAAGCGGTAACGGCCGAAAGAGTCGGCCGTGAATTTGATTGTATCAAGCCCAAGCCTCCCGCCTTAAAAATATTTGATGCAGGGGTAGGGAATGGCACTGTGCTTAGCCGTATTCTGCGTGAAATGCATTGTCGTTTCCCAACCGTTCCTTTCGTTGTTGTGGGTAAAGAAATCAGCTTGGAAGACACACGCCTTTGCCTCGAAACATTGTCGGACCGCTTCAATGAACATCCCCAAATGGTGGTTATCCTTACCAACCTTTACTACTCAGAAGCCCCCTGGCTTGAACCAAAGCGAAAATCAGCCAGAGAAGAACAACTTTGGTGGGATATCCCTCTCGAAGGAAACACCGCGCACGATTTTAGTAAACAAATTTCTCAACTTGATTTGCAACTCCAACAGGGATGGCAGACGAAATCCAGTCCTAAGTCGGGCAATCCCATCTACGTCAAGCCCTCAGTGATGGTTCTCTACCGCCAAGACCAAGCTTTTGCACTCGAGAGCATCATTCCCCGCAAGGGACGTTATGAAGGCAACTATGATTTGGTGGTGGCAGCTCAACCATACCGAAGTCGAATGCCAGCCGATTTCAAGGTAAAAAAAGTACTTGCTCCACTTGCTAAAAGCCTTAAGGTCGGTGGTCGAATGGTTGTTGTGCAGTCAACAGGACACGATCCCGGAATGGAAATAATTCGAAAATTGTGGCCCGACGAAGAACCGTTTGTGACACCCCGTCATTTGCTCATCAAGGAACTAGAACACGAACTCAATCAAAACAATGAGGACTTTGCTTTTGATGACTTTAACGATGAGCGATCTCTGTTTACTTATCACCTTCACGCCCTGCCGGATGAAATAGGCAGTAATACCGGTACATCGACTTTGATGGCCGCGTGGAATGCGGCAGTGTATGTCGCCCAAATCGAAGATGAACGATTTAATGAAAAACTTCAATCAGGTGATTATTTGGAAGCGACCACCAACGTTCTCCAACGCCACGGTGGCCTCTGGTTTCAAGATGAATCTTTTGTGGTGGTGCGGACAAAAAGAGGATGATGAACAAAATTGAATTCAAAACACACTTGTCTAAAATTTCCACCTGCTACATCAACCTGATATTTTCCAGACGAAATAATTCCTAAATTACGGAATTGATGTTCAATGTTTACGTGTAATGGTGAAAGTAACTTGTCCGCAAGTTTTGCGTGCTTGATCGTGTTGTTGCATGAATGGTTCGAGTTTTCCATTTTGCTTCAAATCCGAAACTGTTTCGAGTACGTCTACCAGGGTTTTTTCTTCAACCAGACTCCAAATCGAATCACCACGTCGCCAGTCTGGATCAAGGATTCCGTCTGCGCGAAAATATGCTTCGTCCTGCAACATCAAATCAAGTGGCACCTCTTGTCTTGTCTCCGAAAAACCGATTATTTTCAACTGATTTGCTAATGTGTCAATTCCAATTGTCTTTTCCTGCACTGCCCGTATTGCATCCGGAATTAAATGGTAAAACCAGAAACCCTTTTCCAATTGTTCCGGACTGCAACTGTTGATGATAAGACAACCTCCGGGTTTCAGTACCCGAAAAAATTCACAGAAAACATTGGCGTGTGCAGGCCAACCGTCAGCGGCATTATCTGGTAGATGGTGCAGGACTTGATTCAACATGACGGCATCTACGCTTTCATCCGCCAGCGGTAATGAGTCAATTGCGGTTTCGTGAAAACGGATACGGCCACTCTGCTCTTCTGTTTGCAGTTTGGCTTGAGCCATTTTCAGCATACCAGCGTTAAGATCTGCGGCCTCAATACGGCGTACTTCGTTCACCAAAGCTGCTGAATACAAACCGGTACCGCAACCTGCGTCAAGCAGCACCTGTTCCTTCAACGGAAGGGCTCCTTCTTTCAATGCTTCGAGTATAATTTCAACCCCGCCGGCAGTACGGGTTTTGTCGTAAACTTGGCTGGTTTTATGATAATTTTCGTAGGTACTCATATTTCATTTTGATAAAATTAAATTCGCCTAACCGAACTCTTGTCAGTTTGAAAGCATTAGCTTTGGGAAAGTAACAGGATTGAACCTATTGCACAAGTTATGGCGCCTAGTTTCATCATGTTCATTTTCTCCATTTTCAAAGCGACTGAGAGCAACAAAGCAATCACGAAGCTCATGTTTGCAATTGGAATAACTGTACTTGCTTCACCATGTTCGATTGCGAGCATCAAAAAGTTGACTATGCCAACAATCAACACAGAAGAGATCAAAATAAAACGTGCTTTTTCCCATGTTATGCGGAATCGTTTTTCACGTAAAATCGCATAAATTGCACCGCCAACAACCCAACTCGCTGAAATAATGATGAGCATGGAATTGCGGTCCGCTCCATCAAGAAAACCTGCTTTAGAACTGATACCATAGGAGGCTCGTAACAAAGAAGCAACTCCTGCAACTCCCATGAAAAGGAGTAATTGTTTTTGATGAGTTTGATGGTTTTGACTTTTGTAGAGAAAGAACACTGCAATCAGGCCGAGAGAAATGCCAATTCCCTTGAGCCAGCCAAATGATTCGTGTAAGAGGAAATATGAAAGCAGAACCACACCGATTGTGTTCAAACGGTAAATGGTTGTGGCAAGACTGACTTCAATGCTTCCGAGACTCTCTAAAAGCATCAGATTAGAGAGTGTCAAAAACACACCGGCCATCAGTCCAAAACTGAGAGTCGCCTGATTAAATTCAAGTGGAGTCCCTTGAATTTGAGCAATGCCCAATTGAGACAAAGTCCAGATCAATCCAACTCCAAAAAGCAACATTCCGCGCGAACGTCCTCCAACAGAGTAGATTTTAAAAACAATATCATTCACACCGCTCAATATCAAACTGAGTAAGGCGAAGACTACAGCAAAACTCATCGTTTCATGACCAAGTCATCCGGTGGAATTCTATTTCCCTGCTTGTTTGTTGAAACCGAGTTTCATTCATGCCCTGTTTAAGGGCATTTTCACGTACAGAGAATCGTCAAGATAATCGTGAAAATGCACGGTGGTTTGAAGTGGCTCCAGGAAGATCACGCAGTAAGCAGGAGGTTCATGGCAGTACGGCAAATAATCCACGGCGTTTAGATCAAGTTGGACTTGGTGATTAGTGCCCCGCAGGGTGGTGAACGGAATTCCCTGCCAACTGCCGCTTACAGGTCGGTGAACGTGTCCGAAGAAAAGATGTTTGATGTTGGAAAAATCGTTCACGATTTGTTGAATACGCTGTGCGTCTTCCCTGAGACTTAAAAAATCAAGAGATGGAATTCCAATGTTAAATGGAGGATGATGCATAAAAAGATAAACAGCTTTGCTTCCGGCATCTTCAAGTTGTTTCCGGAGCCATGCACCTCGTTTTTCACAATATGAACCCCAATGTTTACCATGCTCAACGGTGTCCAGCAACAAAAAACGACCCTCCGGAGTTTCCAACATTTGTTGTACAAATCCGTTTTCGTCCAGTGGAACTTCCGGAAAGACTTCAGAAAAAATTTCACGGTGGTCATGGTTCCCGATCAGAGGATGATAAGGTATTCGGAGTTGCTGGAGTATTTCACGGAAATCTTGATAGGCTTCAGGATGTCCACGATCGGTAAGATCGCCGGTGATGATACACAATTCAGCGTCTGGATGAAACTCGTTTATGCTGGCTATACAAGCCTCAAGCCGCTCGCAGGGATTGAGGCCGTGCAGATCAGTTCCGCGAGGCATTAAATGGGTGTCTGTAATTTGAATGATTTTCATCAGTTGTTTTTAAACAATGATTATGCAAGTACAAAGGATTAACTGCTGATTTTAGCATTATGGTTTGTATCTGTAAAATTTATTTTTTCTATTCTTTGGATTGATTTAATCGATATATTATCCAATAAGCAGTCAGTTCACTAACTGGGTATTTATTTCTGCTCAATTGACTCAATTACATTTTTGTGTCAGTTTAGCTGAAATAAAGCAATATCAGCATATTTTAACAAATATTTTGTTTTGACATTAACTTAAAATACTTTTAAAACAGCAACAGAAGTGAATGACACACTGCGTTTACGTTTGGTATGCTGAATACAACAAATTAAAAATTAAGAGGTGTTGAGATTTTTTTTCTTGACGCATTTTGATTTTCGTGTTACGTATGCTTATGCGTACATTTGATTTTTTTCTGGATACGTATTGATTTTCAAATTTTATCTGTTGTTGCACAAACTGGATGCTAGTTTCAGTGCAGAACGACTTGTGAAAGTCAAACCTAAC
>Ga0310122_10002629_pt1 | contig 11441 bp, 5 predicted proteins | sample CB6_Bottom_1051__FD_203503 | JGI IMG/M metagenome (GOLD analysis project Ga0310122, IMG submission 203503) | Marine microbial communities from Western Arctic Ocean, Canada - CB6_Bottom_1051 | ecosystem: Environmental > Aquatic > Marine > Oceanic | place: Canada: Western Arctic Ocean | collected...
CTGGACGTAGAAACGGCCCGAGAGGATGCCTGCCTTGACCAGGAAGACGGCTCCGGTGAGCAGTCCGAGGATGGGTGAGAGTTTGAGGGTCTCGAGACCGAGGATCGGTTCGACCACGTACAGCAGTATGCTCCCGGCCATGCTGCCGGCCCAGACATGAGCGATCTGGCGTTCGACGAATGTGACCGGTCCGGTTCGCTTGCGGAGATTCCAGAAGATCAGGGCCCACAACCCCGCTCCCGCCCCCCAGACCCACAGGTAGGGCCACGGCGTATCGAAGTTTCGAAACTGCAGCCAGTTGGTCAGCAGGCACAGCACGATCAGCACCAGGCTGTGCCACATCCACAGCAGTCCCCAGTTCTCGAGTACCACGGCATGGTGCGTTTCGCGGAAGGCTCGGCTGAGCACCTGTGAGAACTGGGACGAGCGTGCCGAGACGGGTTCGTTGTTGAGGAATGCCTGCAGGTCGTCGGCGAGTGCTCCGGCGGTGTCGTATCGGAGGTCGATCGGTTTCTGCAGGCACTTCAGCGTGATCATTTCCAGATCGGCGTCGGTGTCGGGGTTGAGCAGCCTGGGTGGTGCCGGGTCCTGCTCGAGCACCAGCATCATGGTGTCGACGGGCGAGTCGGCTCGGAAGGGTGCTTCGGAGGTGATGAGTGCATAGAGGATGGCTCCGAGGCTGTAGATGTCGCTGCGTTCCTCGACCCGTCCCCGCTGCCCGGCGGCCTGTTCGGGAGCCATGTATGAGGGTGTACCGAGGATCGCTCCGCTGCCGGTCAGCGTGTCGGGCTCGGACGGGTCCGCCTGGGTCGGGATCCTCTTGGCCAACCCGAAGTCTGTGATGTAGGGCACGTCATCGTGATCGACGAGGATGTTGGACGGCTTGAGGTCTCGATGCAGGATCCCTTCGTGGTGTGCAGCCGCAATGGCCCGGCAGACGGGCAGCATCAGCTTGGCCGCAGCTCTCGAATCGAGTGGCCCGTCGGCCATCTTCTGTGAAAAGGTGACCCCTTCGATCAGTCGCATGCTGAAGTAGGGCAAGCCTTCGTGTTCGCCGACCTCGTAGATCGGCACGATATTGGGATGTTCCAGCCGAGCCGCACTCTCGGCCTCACTCCGAAACCGCGCCATGTCCACCTCCGAGGCCCAGTCGCCCCGCAGGATCATCTTGACCGCGACGTCTCGATCGAGGCTGGCCTGGTGGGCTCGATAGACGACCCCCATGCCGCCCCGGCCCAGCTCATCGAGCAGCTGATATTCTCCGATCGACTCGGGCATCGTCAGCAGGGAGTCCGGTGGATCGAGATCATCTGAAGCCAGCGTGCTGAATTCCGCGGCGACATGGACCATCGCCCACAGTTGCCTCAGGTCCTCGGCCAACTCCGGCTGCAGCAGGGATTCCTGCTCGATGTCGATCTCCTCACCCGCGCTCGATCGCTCCAGCAGACCCTCGAGCAGGTCAGCCAGCAGGGCGTCGGAATCGGGATGTGGTGTGTCTGAGTCGTTCACGGAGCGGGTCGTTGCGAGGGTTCACCGAGTGGGCTGACGGGAGCCGGCGAAAGAGCTTGTCATCCCGAGCCGTGCGAGGGATCTCAACCGTCGCCGATCATCCGCCGTGCGATTCCTGGCACGGCCCAGAGCGACACGACGTTCAGCTTAGATCATAGCGGCCCGTTGTGGCACAATCGTGGCTCGAAGGCCCACGTGTCACTGTGTCGAGTCCCCGTCCATGACGACCAGCATTCGCTCACTCGCCCTGCTGCTGATTCTCGCCGGTTCGGTTCAAGCCGAAGTGGTGAAGCTGGAGATCACCGAGCGGGCCTCCTTTGCCGACGGGCATCATTTCGGCAATGTCGGGCCGTATGAACGGGTCAAGGGTTGGCTGAGGATCGAGGTGGATCCCAGGGGAGCTCTGCATCGCAGGATCACCGACATCGACCTGGTCGGTACGAACAAGCGGGGCAAAGTGGAATTCCGCACCGAGTTCTTCCTGTTGAAACCTGTCGATGCACGTCGTGGCAACGGTCGCATCCTTTATGACGTCAACAACCGGGGCAACAAGCTGGCGGTGGGTGCGTTCAACAACCCGTCGGGAGGCAATCGGAACGACCCGCGGAGTCTGGCCGATGCCGGCAACGGGTTCCTGATGCGTCAGGGCTACTCGGTGCTGTGGTGCGGATGGAACGGGGACGTGCGACCCGGCGGCGACCGGATCATGATCGAGTTGCCGGTGGTCAGGAATCCCGACGGCAGCTCGATCACGTCGAAGATCTACGCCGAGATCTGCGTTTCGGGCAGTTCGAAGAGTCAGCCTCTGTACTGGGGCAACTCGGTCGCCTACCCCGCCGTCAGTCTCGACAACGGCACCGCCCGCTTGACCAGGCGGCCGTTGCGCAGCAGTCGGCCCGAGGAGGTGCCGCACGAGGAGTGGTCCTTTGCGAAGCTCGAGAACGGCCAGGTGGTGGCCAGCCCGGGTCACCTGCACCTGCGAGACGGATTCCGTTCGGGCTGGATCTACGAGTTGGTCTACACGGGCAAGGACCCTCGAGCGACCGGCCTGGGCCTGGTCGCTGTCCGCGACGGCATCTCGTTTTTCCGCTACGCCGGGGCTGACTCGATCGGCACCCGGAATCCGTTGGCCGGAGCGATCCAGAAGGCCTACATCTTCGGGATCAGCCAGTCGGGCCGTTTCATTCATCATTTTCTGTTCGAGGCGATGAACACCGACGAGTCGGGACGCATGGTGCTCGATGGCGCGATGCCTCATGTCGGAGGCGGCGGTAAGGGCCAGTTCAATTACCGGTTCGCTCAAACGACCCGTCACGGCAGCCAGCACCAGGACAACCTGTTTGCATCCGACTTCTTCCCATTCAACAGCGTGCCTCAGGTCGATCCGGTCACCGGCCAGAAGGGCGACTCGTTTGCGAAGCTGCGGGCACGGGGGCATCTGCCGAAGGTGTTTTTCACCGAGACGTCTGCGGAGTACTGGAACCGGGCGGCGTCGTTGCTGCACACCGACACGGTGGGCAAGACCGACGCGGGGATCGACCCCAACCTGCGGCTGTATTTCTTCACCGGTGCCCAGCATGGTGTATCGAGTTCGACGTCTCGCGGCATCTTCCGTAACCTCCGCAACGATCTCGACCATCGCCCGTTGTTGCGTTCGCTGCTGGTGGCGATGGACCGCTGGGTGACCTCGGGCGTTGAGCCTCCGCCGACGGCGATCCCGCGGATTGCCGAGGGCACATTGATCGAGTTGTCGGCGTGGCAGGATCAGTTCCCCGACCTACCGGGCGTGACCAGGGCGGGGATCATGTTCCGTCCGCTGCGGCTGGATCCCGGTCCCCGCTGGTTCACTCGGGGAATCGCTGATCACATACCGCCCAAGGTCGGTCCCGCCTACAACACTCTGGTGCCGGCGGTGGATGCCGACGGGATCGAGCGAGCGGGGATCAAGCTACCGACGGTGGCTGTGCCGCTGGGGGCCTACAGTGGTTGGAACGTTCGTGGCGAGGCGGCCGGAGCCGGCGGGATGCTGGGTCGGTTCACCGGCAGTTGGATGCCGTTTGCCAGGACCAGGTCCGAGCGTCTCAAGAGTGGCGACCCGCGTCGCAGCGTGCTGGAGCGGTATCCCACGAAGGCGGACTACATTTCCGGGGTCACGATGGCGGTGCTATCGCTGCGACGTCGCAAGCTGCTGCTGGACGAGGACGTGATTCGTATCCTCGAGAAGGCCGCCCGGCAGGACCTGTGGGCCAAGTGATCGGCTGCCCAGGGACTGGCTCCGCAGCACCGCCTTTGGCGGAGCGGAGGTGCCTGTCCCCTGCTCGACCAAACGCCACAAAATCGCACGCGTGTGCTGGTTGTTGGCAGGTATGATGGAGGAGCGATGGGTGAGCTGTTCGAACGGATTCAAGCTGCTGTAGAGCGTGAGGACTACTTGGTCAGTTGGCATGCCGACGAGCGATGCGAACAGCGGGGCATCGCTGTCTGGCAGGTGGTTGTCGGTTTGAGTGACGGGAGACTGGTTGACGAGCGACCGGCGACTCGTCCTCATCCCACGGTGGTAGTTGAGGAGTTGTTGCCCGATGGCCGTTCGATCGAAACGGTTTGGTCGTGGCTGGCCGAGACGAATCGTTGCAAACTCGTGACAGTCTATTTCAAGAGCGCGTGACAGTGACCGAGAGTCGAGAGACCAGGAAACGCTGGGTTCAGCGCGGACGGTACGCCGTCGAAGTGGACGTCGAAGTCGTCTTTCCTGAGGACGATCCAGGTGAGGGATGTCTGGAGCCTGAGACGGTCAAGTGGCTTGAGGAGATTGCACGTCGAGCCGAGCAGGGTGACGTGGAGTTCCTGGCGCAAGTTGGCCGCGTGTTCGAGTCGGTGTCGTCCTGACGCCCGGGGACTGGCTCACCCGCCCGTGGCGGGCGGGCGAGCCAGTCCCTGGGGCTAATCGGCTGCTGCGAAGCAGACGGTTCGGCCGTCGATCAGGGTCAGCACGACTCGCCCGTCGCGGTCGATCGCCAGGCCCCACTTCTGTGGCGGAGCCGGCAGGGCCTGGGCCCAAAGCGGCTTGCCGTTGGCCGGGTCGCGGGCGACCACCGCGGGCCGCAACGGTCCGTCGGCCTTCAGAGCAGGCAGTTCACCCGCCACGATCACCGCGTTGGGCGTCAGCACCACCGCTTCGGTCTTTGCGAAGCTCGAGTCCTTCCAGAGGATCTTCGACTTGCCGTCGGGGCCACCCTTGGGGTCCACCCGCAACAGGGTCTTGTCGGTGCCCTGGATGATCACGTCGCCCAGGCTCGCCTGCAGCAGGTACTTGGCGTTGTAACGCGAGGGGGGCCCCGGTGTTCGCGCCGAGTAGAGCATGTCGCCGGCCACGGCAACCTTGCCCTCGACCAGGAACAACTCGCTGCCACGGCTCGAGCGCTGCATCTTCCAGTGCTCGTCGAGCGACTTGCCGGGTTTCTGGGTCAGTCTGTTCAGGCACTTGCCGGTCCTGGTGTCGTACTTCGCCGGCGAGACCACGTTGCCTCCAGCCAGGTGCACGATGCCGTTGTGCAACAGCATGTGACCCTGCACGCTGACTCCCACCGATTCGTCCTCGCCCAGCAGGTTGCCCGAGCTATTGTTCTGCCAGCGGATCTTGCCGGTGGCCGCATCGAGTGCGTAGACGTGGGTGCCGTCGTGGCAGATGATCCCCGCCGCACAGTAGGCGACTCCATCGGCGACCATCACTCCGCTGGCCACCGGCCAGGTCGAGAGCAGTCGGCCGTAGACGGGGATCTTCCGCTCGAGCGGTGCAGCCCGGAAACACCACAGGGTCTTACCCGTGGCCAGGTCGAAGCACCAGGCCAGGCCGTCGCCGGAACCGACATGCACGCGGCCCTTGGCGATCGTGGGAGGATAGGCGATGGCTCCGCCGGTATAAGCCGTCCAGCGGGTCTTGCCGGTGGCCGAGTCGAAAGCCCGTACTGCTCCGTCGGATCCCGCCACCAGGGTCAGGCCCGCCGCAGTGACAGGTGCGGTCGGCTCGATCGTCTCACGCGGCGATGTCTGCCACGCCAGCTTCAGTTTCGCGGGAACCCGAACCGGTGTTGCTGCGGTCCGCTGGTTGTTGGCCCGGTAGGTCGGCCAATCGGCGGGGGTCAGAGACGGAGACCGTACTGCGGAGGGAGCAAAGGTCTCCAGCCGCTCACTCTCGATCGCCTCACGATCGAATTCAAAGTCACCCGCCCCCGTCAGGCTGATGACTCCGACCAGCGAGTGATTGCAGTCGCACATCCAGGGACCCCAGTACAGCTGCCCGTTGGCGACGATGACTCCATCTTGGCAGGCGGGTCGCATCCCCGGCAGCCGCCTCGGCTTCCCGTATGAGACATCGAATCGCATCGTGCCGGTGTGCCGGTAGCCTCGAGCAAAGATCGAATCAACCGTCCCGGTCGCCCGCGTGCAATTGCCTCGGAAGCACTGCAGGTCGGCCAGCACCTTCCCGGTCAGCGGGTCGAACTTCTTGCTCTGGCTCAGTCGGCCCATCGCGTACAGGCCGTCATCGCGGAGGATCAACTGCATGTTGCCGTCCTTATAGCTCCAGAGCAGCTTGCCGGTGTCGGCCGAGACGGCGACGAGTTTCGTGCGTGTGGGTCCGGCAAAGAACAGCGCGTCGTCGTTGCACTTGAGGTAGGCGGAGGTGGAGTAGCCGAGGCTGGCGGTCTGGGCTCGATGGTGGGCCCCGATCGTCTCCAGTAGTTGCTTGTCGGAGGTCTTCCAGGCCGTCTTGCCGTCGGCGGCGTTGACCGCTTCGAGGTGGTTCTGGTGGCTGTAGAGGAAGATGCGGTTCTTGTTCATGACCACGGCCCGGCCGTCGATCGGGGCGGTGGTGGTGTGAGACCAGAGCACCTTCTTGGTCCTGGCGTCGAATGCCAGCAGCATGCGGCCGAAGCCCCAGGTCTCGATCGAGCCGCCGTAGGTGGAGCGGACCGTCGCCCACGGCCAGCCGGTCTTGGTGCGGGTACCGAGGTGGACCTGGTGCAGTTTTTCGCTGGGACCGACCAGTGCGTAGAGCACGCCGTCGCGGAGTGTCATCCATTTCCAGGTCTTGCCGTGTCCGGCGTGCGATTCGGGCACGACGATTTCATCGCGGACGGCTCCGGTGGCCGCGTCGATCAGTTTGCAGGAGGTATTGTCGGCCAGGTAGAGCGTGTCGGGGGTGGCGACGATCGTGTTGCGATGGATCATGAACCCGGGCGTGAGCATCCTGGTCCAGAGAGTGGCTCCGTTGTAGCCGTTGAGGCAGATGAGCTTGCCGACCATGGGCCATTCGCGACGCTTGAACGCCAGGAACCCGAACGCCTTGAACATCCGTCCACCGGAGGAGACGGTGACTTCGGGCATCGGCCCGTACCAGGGGGTGGCGAGGAACTTGGTCAGGTAGGGCGCCCTGGCCAGCCGGTCGTTCGATTGCGGGTTGTTGTCGGCTCCGTGGTAGGGATGACTCCATTCGCCGGTCCCTTTGGGGACCGGCTTGACGCGGACCTCGCCGTCGATCACCAATCGGCCTCGCGGCCGGATGACTCGCATCAATTCAGAAACCGGAATCCCGACTCGCCCCTCGACCACGACCGCGTCGGCCAGGTCGCTGGCCAATCCGATCCGGGTCGCCAGGCCGTGGTCGATGATGATCCGGGTCCCCAGCAGGCCGGCTTTTTCGGCGGCGGCCCGCACGGTGGCGGCCCGGGCATGAGTCGTGGTGGGGACATAGATCACCAGGTCGCTGACCTTCGCCAGTGCCAGGGCCCGTTCGGCCTGGTTTTCACCCAGCAGCACGCACAAACCGGCGTGCACGCCGATTTGCTTGTGAGTCTCTCTGGCGTCGGCGCCTGCTGAGACCGCCGTGGTGGCAGCAATCAGCAGGACAACAGCGGTGACGCGTTGCAGAAGATGGCGCATGTCAGGATCCCCGGTGCGTTGGCGAACGGGTGCCATCGTACCAAAGCAGTCCGGGGACTGGCTCCGCAGCCAGTCCCTAGCGATCCCGAAAGGCGAATGCCCGCTCGGTCTTCTCCACCGGCCAACTCTTGCCATCCACCTCGATGTGCGGGTAGATGAAGTAGTTGAGTGGTTCGCCGTGCTGGGCGGGTTCGAGCGTGATGTCGCGGCCGACGGTCAACTGCACCCGGTCTTCGGTCAGGTTGCCGTAGTAGTAGTTCTTGAGCTCGGGGTGCTTGTCGGCTTCGGAGATATCGGTGGGCACCCAGCCGTGCCCATCGACGTGGAACTGGGCCCAGCAGTGATAACCACCGATGGTCCCCTCGCCCCGAGTCGGCGGCAGCGGGAATCCGATTTCGAAGCGGGCCGGCAGATCCTGGCCTCGGGCCAGCGAGATGAACAGGCTGTGAAAGTCGGTGCAATTGCCAAATCCGCTGTCGCAGGCCCATAGCACGTCGCCGTTGCCGTAGCCCGGCTGCGACTTGTCGTAGCGCATGTGGTCGTCGACCCTTTCATAAAGCGACCGGCCCAACTCGATCGGGTTGTCGCGTGAGAGCTTTGAGGAATCGATCAGAGTCAGCGGCTTGCCGTCGATCGGCACCTTGGCATTGGCCGACAGGAAGGTCTTGCGCTTCGCGTCGTCGAGCCTGGCGTCGGGGTCGGAGTGGTCCAGGCCACGCACCTCGCTGCGAGTGATCTGCCAAGTGACCTGGAAGGTGAGCGGTTTGGCCGAGGACGGTTCGAGTTCGAAGTGCAGCATCTGGTTGCCGTATTTCGATTCGGTCGTCTGCTTGGGTTCAACCGGCACATCCAGTCTCAGCCGGCTGGCCTGCTGGTGGCTGGTCGTCTGCGGCACCGGCAGCCAGACCCTGAGCCGCGATCCCTCGGGGACGTCCCGAACCGTCACGCCGTAGTCGAACTCGAACGTACGAGAACGCGGCTTGGCGGTCGTGGGGCTGTTGGCATCGGTGCCGGGTGCAGTCGCTGGCTTGGTGGTCAACGTCGGCGGGGCGTCATCTTCCTGGCAAGCCGGGACAGTGAGTCCCACAAGCAGGAGTGCGGTGAGCACAATGAGCCGTTGCCCAATCAACGTCGTGTGCATCTCGCTGTACGATCCCTGACAGGCTGCAAAGGCATCATGTCGACGTTTCAATAGTTGCATCAGTTGCGATGCCTGTCGAGAGACTTGGTCGACGGCGTATCGCGTGGCAACGGTTCTCGAGACTCGTAGACTCTTGGCGATGGACGTACCCAGCGAGATTCGTCGGTCGTTTGACCTGTTTGCGGCCGGTCGGTTGGATGAGGCGGCGGGAGTGGCTCGCGAGGTGCTGGCGGTTTCTGCCGATGAGCCGTCGGCGCACCGGGTATTGGCGGGCGTGTTTCTGCGGCGGGGCGACCTCGAGCAGGCGGAGTCTTCGGCCCGCCGGGCCTACGAAATCGACTCGACGGTACCCGAGGCGGCGGCGAACCTGGCGGCGGTGCTGGTGGCCGCGGGCGAGGGCGGCGAGGCCGAGCTGATGGCACGGCGGGCGATCGAGCTGGATGCCGAGTTCGTTTCGGGATGGGTCAACCTGGGCCTCGCCTGTGGTTGCCAGAAACGACCTCACGACGCGGCCGAGGCGTTTCGGCGTGCGGTCGATCTTCAACCGGGGCATTACGGTGCCTGGACCAACCTCGGAAACGTGCTGATCGAGATGGGTGAATATGTCGAGGCAGCCGACTGCAGCCGCCGGGCGCTGTCGATCCGTCCAGGCCTGGCCGCGACCGAGAACAACCTCGGCAACGCACTGTTGAAGCTCGGACAGCTCGACGAATCGATTGCCGCCTACCACAGGTCGCTCGCGATCAGTCCGAGTGATCTCGAGACCCGCTACAACCTCGGGATTGCCCTGGAGCATGCGGGTCGATTGTCCGAGTCCGAGGCGATGCAGCGGAGCGTACTGGAGCGTGCTGAGGGTCACGCTCGAGCGACCAATAATCTCGGTGTCGTCCTGAAACTGCAGGGTCGACTTGCCGAGGCGGCCGAGCAGTTTGAGCGTGCCAGGGAGCTTTCACCCGACTCGACGGCCGCGGTTGCCAACCGGCTGGCCACGATGCTCTGCCGGGACGACGTGTCGGCAGCCGAGATCCTGGCGGCACATCGCCAGTCGTCGCTGGAGTTGTGGGGTGATCTCGAGTCGTCTCGATCGAGCCCTCCCCGGGCCCGCTCGGACCGATCCCCTCTACGGGTCGGCTTCGTGTCACCGGACTTCGGCCAGCATCCGGTGGGCCGCTTCCTGCTGGGCGCGTTCGAGTCGTTCGACACCGACCGGGTGCAGGCGGTCTGTTTCAGCGATCGGGTCCAAGTCGACGCATTCACCGACCGTTTCCGCTCGGCTTCGGCCGAATGGTTCGACATCCGGGGCCGTGAGGACGCGCTGGTGGCCGAGTGGATCGGCGGTGCGGGAATCGACGTGCTCGTGGACCTGGCCGGCCACACCGGTCACCACCGCCTGGGCGTTTTTGCTCGTCGCCCGGCACCTCTGCAGCTGACCTGGATCGGCTACCCCTCGACCACGGGTCTCGAGGCGATCGACGTGCTGGTGGCCGATTGCGTGCTGGTGCCCGAGGGGGCAGAGGTGTCGTTCAGCGAGGAGGTTGTGCGGTTGGAGGGCGGACACATCAGCTACCTGCCGGCGGTCGGGGCCCCCGAGGTGGTGGCTCGGCCCGAGTCCGACGAGGTGGTCTTTGGCAGCTTCAACAAGCTCGACAAGACGACCCCCGAAGTGCTCGCGACCTGGGCCGAAGTCCTGCTGAGCCATCTCGGGTCGCGACTGGTGCTCCGCAGCCGCGGGCTCGATGATCCGCAAGTCGCCGATCGCGTGATCGGGATCCTCGGCGATGCGGGACTCGAGTCGGACCGGATCGAGTGCCACGGGTGGGTGAGCCATACCGAGCTGCTGGCCGGATACGGTGAGATCGACATCGGCCTGGATCCGTTTCCGTTTTGCGGCGGCCTGACCACCTGCGAGGCACTCTGGATGGGAGTCCCGGTGGTGACCTGGGCGGGGGACCGCATGTGCGGTCGCCAGAGTGCCGCTTTCCTGGCCCGAGTCGGTCTCGAGGACCTGGTCGCGTCGTCTCGCGAGGACTACGTGGCCAGGGCGGTCGGGCTGGCCGAGGATGCCGGGCGTCGGGGGGTCTTGAGGGATGAGCTACGAGGTCGAGTGGCCGAGGGTCCCCTGGGTGATGGACGACGACTGGCGCTGGAGTTCACGTCGATGGTCGAGCGGGCTTGGCGGGAACGGGATGTGGTATGATCGACGATTGGCCACCAGGCCAACGTCTTCGAACCCGTTTCCCACTCATCCCCCATCCACCTCCAACCCATGCTTCGTCACAGTTTCCAGGCCATCCTGGCCACCCTGCTGGTCGGTTCCGGAACGGTCCCGGCCGCAGAGGGCCCGCTCTTCGAGGAGCGTGTGCAAGGGTTGCTGAAGACCTACTGCTGGAAGTGCCACGGCGGCGAAGGTCGCCAGGCGGGCCTGGATCTCAGGTCGCTGCCGCTGATCAAGCGGGGCGGTAAGCACGGTCCGGCCGTTGTCTCCGGGGATCTGGAAAAGAGCCTGCTGGTGCAGAAGCTGATCAGCGGCCAGATGCCACCCGGCAAGGAGCTTCGACCAACGGATGCTCATATCGAGATCATCAAGAAGTGGGTCGCCGGCGGGGCGCGGGCCCGCTACGTCGAGCGGGGTCTGGATGAGTCGGAGGAGCCTGGTCTGGACGAGTCGGATCGGCAGTGGTGGTCGTTTCGTCCGCCGCAGCGGCCGGTGGTGCCCGGAGTCCGGGCGGCCGATCGTGTGGCCGGCGGGGTCGACGCCTTCGTGCTGAAACGACTCGAGGACGTCGGCCTCGAGCTGGCTCCCGAGGCGACTCGGACACAACTGGTCCGCCGAGCTCACCTCGACGTGCTC
>Ga0310122_10002633_pt1 | contig 11432 bp, 9 predicted proteins | sample CB6_Bottom_1051__FD_203503 | JGI IMG/M metagenome (GOLD analysis project Ga0310122, IMG submission 203503) | Marine microbial communities from Western Arctic Ocean, Canada - CB6_Bottom_1051 | ecosystem: Environmental > Aquatic > Marine > Oceanic | place: Canada: Western Arctic Ocean | collected...
GATTCTTGAGGAAGCCCTGCGGGGAAACTACTAAGCCCCGAACGACGCAGACGCGTGGTTCGGCACGTTCAGCGAGAGCTGAGCGTGCCGGAGCGCCGGGCTTGTCGTGTACTGGGGCAGCTCGATTCGTTGTTCCGAATTCCGTTTGTATGCCACGACAGAGGCCATAACTAGCTCCCTCGCCCGCCCCTGTGTCCGGACGAACGCGCCCCGCGGGGGCTGGTGACGTTCATCGTCGCACAGAACGGTCTGTATAAGGGGAAGATACTCCGCAAACGCCCGATGATAGACTGAAGATATATCCCTGCTGGGTACTCGGGAAGATGGAACTAGAACAGCAGCTTATCAACGTATTCGAAGGCCTAAGGCGAGTCGGACTGCGTAATCGATTGCGACGGCTTGGCTGGATCGTGTTGCTGCTGGCCACAGCAACACCGGTGGTCTTGCATGCCCAGGTGGCTGGGATCCAAACCGAGGCCGCCGACTGGCCGACCTATAACCGCGATCTGGCCGGAACGCGTTACTCTCCGTTGACGCAGATCAATACCGAGAACGTCAGTAGCTTGCGCCAGGTGTGGTCCTACCCGTTGGGCCGCAATCACACGACCGGTGATCTGGGGGGCGGCTCCCAATTCACGCCTCTGGTCATCGATGGTGTCATGTATCTGGCGGGTGCCGATCACGTCGTGGCCCTACAGGCGGATACCGGAGCGGAGATTTGGCGGTTCAACCTGCGTGAGGGCGCGCCTTCGCGACGCGGCCTGGCCTACTGGCCTGGCGACGGCGAGAACCCCGCCATGGTACTCATTACCGCTGGTCAGCAGCTACTCGCCATCATTCCCGAGGAGGAGAACAGCACAATTCGCACCATGCCGGTCGCGTACGCAGGGGCACCGGTGATATTCGAGAACCTGCTCCTCGTGGGATCCAACACACCGCCCGGCAGCGTCCGGGCGTTCGATCTCCGCAGCGAGTCGGAGGCCTGGGTCTTCCACTCGACGCCGGGCCCCGGCGAGGTCGGCCACGACACCTGGGAGAATAACGCCTGGCAAAATCAGCCCAATTTATTCCACTGGGCTTTCTCGTTGACCGTGGATACGGAGCGGGGTCTCGTGTTCGCCGCCTTCGAGAGTGCCGGGCCTGGCGATTACTATGGCGGCGACCGTCCGGGAAACAATCTCTTCAGCGATTCGATCGTGGCATTGGATGTGCGTACCGGCGAACGACGCTGGCACTATCAGACGGTCCACCACGACATCTGGGACTTCGATCTGCCAGCGCCGCCTGGATTGTTGGACGTCGAGATCGAGGGTGAACTCGTCCCGCTCCTGGCGCTCGCCGGCAAGACCGGCTACCTGTACATCCTGAATCGTGAAACCGGTGAGCCGGTATTCGGCATCGAAGAACGAGCAGTGCCTCAGAGCAACGCGCCGGGTGAGCAAAGCTCGCCCACTCAACCGATTCCGATCAAACCGCCGCCGATCGCGAAAGTCGATTTCGCAGCGGAAGATATCGTAACGGCCGAGGACACGACGGAGGCGCACGCCGCGTTCTGCCGCCGGATCTACGAGGAGAACGGCGGCTTCAGCAACGACGGGCCCTTCACGCCCTACGGATACCACGAACCCGGGTCCGAGGTGTCCTCGACGATAATCTTTCCGGGCTCCATCGGCGGCGCAAACTGGGGCGGTACGGCGGCCGACCCGACGCTGGGCTACGTCTTTGTGAACACGATGGACGAGGGCAGCTTCGGCTGGATCGAAGAAGAGCCCGGCTACCCGGGTGACTACCGGCGTAACAGCCCCCACGGCCGGTTATCACGCTACTGGTGGAATGAGACGGCGCCTGATTCCGGAGGCAGCGCGCTCAGCGGCGGCGAGGACGCCTGGCCCTGCAACAAGCCGCCGTGGGGCAGCCTGGTTGCCATCAATGCGGCGACCGGAGACATCGCCTGGCGGGTGCCCTTAGGGATTACCGAGGATCTACCCGCGGATCGGCAGAGGACCGGTCGGCTGGGGCTAGGTGGGCCGATCGCGACGGCGGGCAACCTGGTCTTCATCGGAGCCACCAACGACCGGCGATTTCGGGCCTTCGCTTCCCGGACTGGTGAGGAGCTCTGGGTCGCCCGGCTCGAGATGAGCGCATTTGCAGTTCCGATCACTTACCAGGGTCGTGACGGTAAGCAGTATGTGGCCGTGGTCGCGGCGGCGGCCTCGGCCTTGGACGATCCCAGCCCCGACGAGGCTCAGAAGCTCGTCGTCTTCAGCCTGCCGTAGCGCCAGATCTCATCGGGGAAAAAAAACGGCACCTCCGAGGAGGTGCCGTCTGGTCTCATACGCGAGTGATCGCGTCGTTGTGCTTGTACTTATTAGCTGCCCCAGTTGTACTGGAATTCCAGACCCCAGGTGGCCGGGCGTCCCATGCGAGTGTACATCGCTCCCGCTCGTCCGTTGCCGCACCAATCGAAGTAACGCTTATCGGTGATGTTGCTACCGAAAAGCGAGGCCTGCCAGTCGCCGTCCCCGGGCAAGTAGGTCACGCGAGCGCGGACCTTCGCATAGGCCGGCTGGAAGCAATACGACTGATAGTCCGACGTGGTATCCAGACCGCCTACGAAGTCGTAGTCGTCCTGAAAGTAGATTCCCACATTCGGTGTCAGGGTCGCGCCGTTACCGAGCGCGAACGCATGCTCTAGCGACGCGTTGATCGTCCACGCCGGCGAGAAGTCAGCGATGGACAGAGCGGAAAGATCGACGACGCCGCCAACGGAGTTCGGATCGCTCGGATCGAACGTGTCCCACGTACCGTACTCGCTATTAAGGTAGCCGACGTCCAACGAGACGAAACCGCCATCCCAGGGCGCCGCGCGCAGCTCGAACTCGATGCCCGTGATGTCCACTTCCGCCGCATTGGTGACGATTGAGATATCGGCCTCGTTACCGAACTTCCCGTCGGAGTTGTCGATTGAGATCCCCTCGTGCTTGTCCGTGTAGTCCATGTAGAAGACGGCAGCAGAATACCTCAGCCTACCGTCAGCCAAAGTTCCCTTGAAGCCGAACTCGTAGTTAGTCACAAACTCGGGGCCGTAGGTCAACAGCGGCGCCAGCTCGGGCACGAAAAAGACATTGAGCTCGTCATTGAACGCGCCCGACAAGAAACCCTCCGAATAGGAGAAGTACATCATGCCGTCGTCGAAGTTTCGCGTCAGGCTGACCATCGGCGTGGATTCGGTGAAGTTCGCCTTCTGGTCGTTGTAGAACCCGTCGAGGAACATCGACTCATAGTTAAGGTTATAGTTTATCGCGCACATCTCGGTCGTAGCCGGGTCGCCCGCGGAGCCGAACCTGCAGCTTCCGCCCACGCCAGCGAACTCGATTTGATGGAAACCGCGGTCCTCAGACGTCCAGCGGATGCCGGCATCAAGTGTCCAGTTATCGCTGAGCTCGTAGGTCAAGTGACCGAACAGAGCCGTAGACTCGGCCGTCACGCTGCCCGCCCGGCCGCTCGCTTCCGGTCCGCCCGGCATCGCGCGCGGGTATGACAGCCAGTCGAACTGCGTACCGCCATCGGGTGTACAGTCGACGTTGAAGGCCGTGACCCCGTCCGCCATTAAGCTGGTCTTGTCGGACAGTTTCGCATAGTTCGCCATCGTCTTATCCATGCAGTCTCTGCCGTTGTAGACGAAATCGTCGTAGTAATGCGCGCCGACTATGAAGCCGAGCCGATCGCTGACATCAGCCGTCATCAGGAACTCGAGACTCTTCGTAGCGCGATCTCGCCCAACGGTACCGCGACCCGGCGGCGTGCCGATCGCGTCGATCGCTATCGGCGAAAAGTCGCGGTCCTGAAAGTAGTTGTAGTCCGTCTGGTGCTGCGATGCGATGACCTTGAAGTTCAGGTTGTCGAACGAACCGGTCGCGCCGGCGGAATCCCATTGGACCGTCAGGTTGATGTTCGTATTGTCCAGCTCCAGAAAAGTTTCCTTCTCGGACGAGAACGTGTAATCGCCTGCGGCATTATCCGCATCACAGGCTTCCCAGAATTTGAGTACCGTGCCGGGGCCTAGCCGCTCGACGTGGCCACCGACGTTATATCTCACGCCGTCGTCAGCCTTTACTGATCCTCCCCACTGGTTGCGCCCATTGGCATACACCGGGCCGGTATAGATCTGGGCCGGGTGAACAACGCCCCGGGGACCGGGAACGTTGACAGCTCTGGCAAGGTTATCGACTATCGCCTGACTCGGGTAGGTATTGCATTGCCCCCCCGCGTTATCGTCGTCCTGTGAATTGCTACGAAACCCGAGATCAATCATCCAGTTGTCGTTGGGCGTGAGGCGAATCGCGCCGGCGAACGCGGTCAGGTCCGTCATTCCATAGTCCTTGGCGAGAAATCGATTGTAGTAGTAGCCGTCCGATGTCTCCTTGGCAAAGCTGAAACGCGTAGCGACGGTGTCATTGACCGGCATGTTGATCATCCCGCGAACATCCGTCTGGCCGAAGTCAGCGACACGCATGAGAAGCGACGATTCGAATTCCCCAGTAGGTTTCGCGCTGACGATGTTGATCGCACCACCGGTCGTGTTCTTGCCGAACAACGTCCCCTGGGGCCCCCTCATGACCTCGATGCGGGCGATATCGACAGTATTCAGCATCTGCCCGACCGTGTTGGGCAGGTAGTGGCCGTCGATATAGATGCCGGCGCCCGTCGCTCGTAACGCAATAGGCGAAGAGTTGCCGATGCCGCGTATATAAAGAGCCGTGATCGCGCGTCGTCCGGTGTGCGTAAAGTTCACATTCGGCACGAAGTTCGAGACATCCATGATGTCGTAGATACCCTGCGCCTGCATGGCGTCGGCCGTAATAGCCGCCACCGATAGCGGCAGGTCGGTAAGCGTTTCCTCGCGACGGCGAGCCGTCACGACGACTTCCTCGAGCATAGCTGCTGCTGAGGCAGACTGCCCCTGCGCGGCAACCTGCCCTGAAGAAAAGAGTAGAGCCGCGCTAAGGACTCCGGTAATTCCCGAGATCAATCGGTTGATATACATATACTTCCCCTGAGTTATTACTGAGGATCCCTCGATCCATACTTTAAACATCGAGCAAGATACCCCCTGAAACACGCTGGAGCCCGTAGCCATTGCCGGCTCTGCGGGCGAGTCTTCAGCTAGCAGCGAAGCGTGTTGTCTAGTCGCATCATAATTGGCACGCTGAACGCCTACAGATCACTTTTAGCACTCGGTCACGAATATGTCAATCAGGCGAGACAAGGGGAACTCGGTACCAGAGGTAGTTAGATCGACAATCCTCGCCGGAAAGACGCAAGTTTCGTTTTTTTACAACAAAGCGGCCGTTGCTCGATCGCAGCAAGCGAATTTCGGGCGCTATTTTTACCGGCTCGCGATGACTAAAGGAGCCCGACGAGCGCTGCGACCTTATCGATATTTATGAAAAAAGGTTATTTTTCTCGAAAAAGAAAGCTAGTCTCAAACAGGGCAGCAATTACGAAGAATCGTTTAACTTAATCTAATGCTGCACCGATTTCTGTCCCATTAAAACAGCAGGCCGCCGCCCATAGTCGCTGAACGCTTTATTTATTGAGCTTCATCGAGTATTGCAAATAGTTCTGTAGTGTAGCTTCCTTACTACAACCTAACCTTAAGGGGAGCATTGAAGATGCGTCTAAGACAAACCCCAATTGTTTTCGCCGTATTCAGCGCAAGCGTAGCCGCGTTTTCCACCACCACCCTTGCACAAGAAGATCAAGGTGTCCTCTTAGAGGAGATCGTCGTTACCGGCTCCTATCTCTATACCGGCATTGACTCACCGTCTCCGGTGAGCGCGATCTCAGGCGAGGACATGGTGGCCTTCGCACCGCCCGACCAGCCTCTGGCTGGTCGGCATTTTTTTGGAATACGGGGAGGACGGGATACGGGGACGGTCTGCCTAACTATCTATCTAGACAGTTCAACAGGGTTCGTGAGTTAGATAGACCGTCCCCGTATCCGTAGCCTCGTCACGATATTTACCGGCCGGCGCGGCGTGCGACTTCCGCTTGCGTACACTCGGAGATAACGCCCAGGAAGTCCTGGTATGCGTCAGCCCCCACGACGAACGGATGCGTGCCGCCAGCCAAACGTGACTCCAGCTGCGTCAACTTGTCCGCCATGTTGTCGACGATCGGGTGATTCTGGATCTCGACATCGACACCCATCTCCCGGGCGACGGCTGCGTAGTGCTCGATAGAAGCCAGATACTGTTGCAAGCCCTCGTCGGAGATTCTTGAAGTGATCAGAATCGTCCCACCAAACAGTCCCGCGGTATACGTGTCTTCGCCATCGTTGACGGCAAAAATCATCCCCAACGCGCCGGGCGTGTGACCGGGGATCAGAACGGGGGTGAGTTCCACATCGCCGACAACGATCGGCCGACCCTCCTGAGCGATGAGATCGCGGACAGCCGGCCGCCCTGCCGCCGTCTCGGCCATCTCGGCGCCGTCCCGCTCCAGCATCTCCCAATCGGCGGCGGACAATACGATCGATGCGCCGTACTGCCTCTGTAAGTAGCCCGAGCCGCCATAGTGATCCCGATGACCGTGAGCAACAATGACATGGCTGATGTCGGCAGGGTCGAGGCCGAGTTGGCTAAGGCCGGGTAACAGGACGGACTCGACCTGATCAGGATAGCCCGCATCGATCAGGATGATCCCGTCATCGGTGGTAAGCGCATAAACAACCGTTTTGCTGCGGCCAAATGCGTAGAGATTGTCGAAGATTTGTACCGGCTCCAGCAGCCGGCTTACCGCTGCGTTACCGGGATCAGGATCAGGGCCGCATAGAAAATCGACGGTCGCTCGCCATTCCTCCCCGGCTGTCTGGCGCGCGGCATCCAGATGTCGTGTTACTTCCGACGGATCAGTTCCGTCGGCCGCTACACTCTGCGTCATTCCGGTCTCTATGCCGCCGAGCATCAGTACTGTCGCTGCAAAAATCCCGTAACCAGTCAATCTTCGCATCATCGCCCCCTGTTAGGTCCTACTAAAGCTCTCGGAATTTTGTCTAGGTTATTCCGCTTGTTCCCAAATTATACGTCTACCTCAGAATGATTGATTCGACGTTTGAGGACACAGTAACGAAAGTCGGTTTCGAATTTTCCTCTCAGACAGATAGAATCGACTTAAACGAATGATTCGCCCGTCAGGAGGCACCATGAGACTCGTAGCCGTATCGCTCGCACTAGTCTGCTGTCCTCTGGTTACATCTGCCCACCACGCCAGTAATGTTGGTTACGACTGGGACAATATTACCGAGCTCGAGGGCGAGATTACGGCCGTGATCTGGCGCAATCCGCATGTGCGCATAGATCTGAGCAGCGTCGGGGAAGACGGGGAGCGCGAACTCTGGGAGCTCGAGTCGGCCGGCATCAATATTGTTCAACGACTCGGCGTCGGCTCCGACGATATTAATGTCGGCGACCGCGTTCGCGTCGCGGGCGCTCCGAATCGTCGAGGCGAAACGAAGATGTTCATAGCGAATGCACTTCTTCCGGACGGACGCGAGGTCTTACTGCGTGCCAGCGCGGAGCGCCGGTGGACGAGCAGCAGCGCGGACCTCTCGGTCATCTCCGCTGAGCAGGCAGCAGAGGCGGAGCGTCTGGCGACGGGAATATTTCGCGTGTGGAGTTGGAGCATCGATACGCAGACCACAGCTTCCTTGACCGAGGAGGCGCAGCTGGCAAGGGACTCATGGGACCAGGAGCGGGACGATACTGCGTTGCGCTGCATCCAACAGGGTATGCCCGGAGTCATGTTCAGCCCCTTCCCGATTGAGTTTATCGATCGAGGAGACGAGATCGTTCTTAGGGTCGAAGAGTGGGACGCCGTCCGTCCCATCAATATGAGCGAACGTGAGAATTCCGTAGCCCAACCCTCTACGCCGCTCGGCTACTCCGTCGGACGATGGGAAGGCCGAACGCTGGTGGTGGAAACGACTAGAGTCGACTGGCTCCATTTCGACAGCATCGGCACTCCGCAGACTGACGCAGTGGAGATAATGGAACGCTTTACACTGAGCGCTGACGAGCAGACTCTGGGCTATGATGTGACCGTGACCGATCCAACGATCTTCACTGCTCCAGCTGAGATTTCCGGCGGTCAATACGTATGGGTCCCGGGCGAAACGATTAAACCCTACAACTGCGCTCTTTAGCACGAGCAGCTTCAATTCAGCCGGATCGGTAAACCGCGGATTCTGCCGGCAAACTCCGACATTCTGCTGAGAACGATTAAATTATCGGTTTCGATTTCAGGTGAAAAGCCTGATCGTTCTAAGTGCCCTGCTTACGCTCGCGGCCTGTGAATCCGACGATGACGAAGAGTTCGTCTTCGAGCGCATCAATCCGGAAACGCTCAACCGACATCCCGCGTATTCGCAAGTGACGACGATCACTGGCGAGACCAAATTTATTTACGTCGCAGGACAGACGGACCGGGGATTAGAATACACGCCCGGCAGCAACGCCTGCCAACACAACGACTGGCGAGGCCAGATGATCGGCGTGAACGAGAACGTCGAGAGAGGCCTGCACGCTGCCGGGGCGACCTGGGACGATGTGGTCTTCATTCGTCGCTTCGTGCTGGACATGGCTGCCTATCGCGCGGTCTTGTTCGACCGGGATAACGCGATTCCCGGCGTGTGGGAGGACCGTGACCCACCACCCAGTACGTTGATCGAGGTCGGCGCCTTGTCCGAGCCGTGTCAGTTATTGGAAGTGGATGTCTTCGCGGCGGTGGCGTCTGACAACTAACAACGTACTGAAATTGTTTCCTCGCCTGTTCTTGTTGTTTGCCGAGACGAGTGAAACATGTTTCTCGGTATCGTCCGCACAAATGGCTCTCGCCAACGCGGCGCCTTTCTGGCCTCATTCCTAAATAATGGACGGACTTCCCGAGGAGAAGAAAAAATGAGTCCTACAATAGAGAATCCATCAGACAGCACAGACGATATACTCACCGCGGATCTTCACGATCTATTTGGTGTATTGACGAGACTTTTCGATGAGATAGGTGTAGACGGTCCCTTAGGCGAAACCCTGGTCCGAACGGCTACGATGGCATCTCGCCGACAACCGATCACATTTCCCCCGAGAGGCGAGACGAGTCCGCCGATCTGGCATCGACAAACGGCGGCGACTCGCGAAGTCCAGTTCTTCCTTCCCTTCAGCCCAGTGCCGTCGCACCCAGCCTCCAGAAAATAGTAATTTCATCGTTGACGGATCTCGCCAGCACTCTGCTTCACAATCTCACTCGATCTGATTCCAATGACGCGCACTTCCAGCGAGTGATGTGGATGGATGATCTTCCTGAGCAGAGTAAGCTCGCGTTTCACGAGTTCGTTGTTGGGCGAGGGGCTGCCCTTCTAGACAACTTGGATGGTCGATTGGCGGGAGATGACGTCGAAGCGAGATCAGAGTGCGCCACATCAGACACGCGGGCGGGCGTGGGGATCTATTATTTTGAGCGGAAGCCGAGTGCGTCTCTCCCCGACTAGAAAATCCCGTACCGCGGTGAAGTTTCGTGCATCGAGGCCGCTTTACAGCATGCTCGTCTCTAAGACGCTACATCCCGGAATGGTTTGGTCCGCCGCCGCCCTCGGGCGGGACCCAGCTGATGTTCTGCTCCGGGTCCTTGATCTCGCAAGTCTTACAGTGCAGGCAGTTCTGCGCGTTGATCTGAAAACGCGGCACGCCTTCCGACTCTGAGACGATTTCATAGACGCCGGCAGGGCAGTAGCGCTGTGCCGGCTCGTCGAATCGTGGCAGATTATGCGCCACGGGTATGTTTGGATCTGCGAGCTTAAGATGACACGGCTGGTCTTCTTCATGATTCGTCGCGGAGACGAAGACCGATGACAGCTTGTCGAACGAGATAATGCCGTCCGGTTTCGGATAGTCGATGCGGGAGGCCCTGTCCGCCGACCGCAACCCCACATGATCGGGCGTCCTGTTGTGAATCGTGAAAGGCAAGCGCCCGAAAAATACGTTGTGCTCAACAAAGGCCAGTGCCGCACCAAACAATGTCCCAAGCTTCGTCATCCCGGGACTGAAGTTGCGGGCACGACGAAGTTCTTCCCAGACCCAGGAACTCTCGACACGCTCTTGATAGCTCGACACTTCGCGCGTGTTGGCGGCGCCAGCCTGCAGGGCTTCGAAAATTGTCTCGGCGGCCAGCATGCCGGTCTTCATCGCCGTGTGTGACCCTTTTATCTTGGCGCCATTCAGGAATCCGGCCTCGCAGCCTACGAATAAACCACCGGGAAACGTCAACTTGGGCAGCGACTGGAAGCCGCCTTTGTTGACCGCCCGCGCCCCGTAGGACACGCGCGTGCCGCCTTCGAGCACTCGGCGAATTCGGGGGTGTAGTTTCCAGCGTTGAAATTCATCGAACGGACTCAAATGGGAATTTTGATAGTTGAGAGCGACGACAAAACCCAGATACACCTGATTGTCGGCGGCGTGATAGAGAAAACCACCACCTTCAGTGCGATTGTCGAGCGGCCAGCCGAAACTATGGACGACTTTCCCGGCCTCGTGCTTATCCGGTGCGACATTCCAGATCTCTTTGAGTCCAATTCCGTAGTGCTGGGGGTCGCAATCGAGCCGCAGCGAATACTGTTTTTCGAGCTGTTGTCCCAGACTGCCACGACAGCCTTCCGCAAAGATTACAAACTTCCCCTTGAGTTCGTAACCGCTCTGGAAACTCGGCTTCTGCGAGCCATCCGCAGCCGTCCCCATATCACCGGTCACAATTCCGCTGACACGACCGTCGTCGTCATAGAGGACGTCTACCGCGGCGAAGCCAGGAAAAATATCGCACCCCAGGTTCTCAGCTTGCTCCGCCAGCCACTGACAGAGACGGCCCAGACTAGCTATATAGTTGCCGCGGTTGTGCATGACTCGTGGGATAAGAAGGCCAGGCATTCTGACCGACAGCCGCTCACCGGCGAGCCAATAGAAATCATCGGCGGTAACAGGAATATCCAGCGGCGCGCCGCGCTCTCGCCAGTCGGGAAAGAGTTCGTCCAGCCCTCGGGGTTCGATAACCGCCCCGGAGACGATATGAGCGCCAACCTCGGCGCCCTTCTCCACCACGCAGATCCGAAGCTCAACGCCGGCCCGAGCGGCCATTTGGCCGAGCCGGCACGCAGCCGCCAAGCCTGCCGGACCGGCACCGACGATGACGACGTCGAATTCCATCGATTCTTTTTCCATAGGCACCACTCACTTTAGTGGACTGCGATGCGTATTCCAAACCGCCAGATGACTGCTGTGTTTCATGCAGCAATCATCGAGTTTCGGTTGTATACTTTTTTTCTCATCCAATCCTGCAACATCACAAGCTAGTTTGCGGGCTAACGATTTCTGATCTCTCTACCC
>Ga0310122_10002635_pt1 | contig 11418 bp, 10 predicted proteins | sample CB6_Bottom_1051__FD_203503 | JGI IMG/M metagenome (GOLD analysis project Ga0310122, IMG submission 203503) | Marine microbial communities from Western Arctic Ocean, Canada - CB6_Bottom_1051 | ecosystem: Environmental > Aquatic > Marine > Oceanic | place: Canada: Western Arctic Ocean | collected...
ATGTCAACTTGCACAATATCATACGGTTTGGGATCGCGGCCAAAACAGCAAATCTGATTGTCACGGGCCAGCACGAAACCCTCAAGCCCCTCTTCCTGGAACGGCGGATACATGAAGCCGCGCACCCGAATTCGTTTGCCTTCAAGCTGCTTCAACCAATCTGGCATCAGCTTGGTTGCGTTGAGCGTCACCGGTTCCATGTTGAGGATCTTCAGCAGATCGAAGTCATCGTAACTGATGCGCAGCGCTTTCTGAGGGCCTTCGACTTTGAACTTGCGGTCCTTGACGAGCAGCTTGACCTTGCGCGGTTTCAACGGCGGACCTAACGCGGGACGCAATGGGTTCGCCGAGAAAGCTCGAGGGTTCGCCCCCGGCCCCAGAGCCAGCGGATCAATCTTCGTTTTTGTGCTCGGTGTTTTTGTGCTCGGTGTTTTTGGCGGCGGACTCGCTGATGCAGTATTCGAGCCGTCCTCAATGTCGGCAGCATTAGTTGAAATCTTCGAGTCATCAGCGTCCACGCCAATGGCGTCAGCGGGTGATTCTGTTTTCGTCTTTTTCGGAGTTGTCTCTGATTCAGAATCCGGTTCTTTCGAATCGGTTTCGGCGTCAGGTTTTGCCTTGTCGCCAACGACTTCCCCGCTCGCTGGCAAAGCAGCGCCGTTTGGTTCATTCAGGGCAAAGTCGCCATATCCGTCGTCATTTGTTTGGCCGCAACCAATTAGAGTGACGGCGAGCAGCCCAAGTGCCATCGACAACAACTTGAATGTGGATGCTCTCATTTCATAGCCGATCGGATTGCCGTAATTTCCAGGCGACTAACGCCTGCATCAACTTTAACGCCGTTTGGCGACACCGCAATAGAGTCCGACAGTGTATCAAATTCACACAACGGTACCTAGCGAATCTTGTTCGACACTTAAATTATCGTCGCCATCATGACCCGGAATATGGCAAAGAAGCCCGGCTTTGTCAAAAAGCCGGGCTTGGGTGATGGCTAAATTGTCTGTTCGGATTTTCGAGGTCCAAAAAACTCGGAGTCTCGATCAATACGCGGTCTTGGCGCGACTGTAATAGGCTCCCTTCAACTCGTAAATTGGAGCCAACACGCCGGAACGTTGCGGAACACCAGCCTTGAATTCTCCGGCCACCGAGACGAGGCCTTCCATGTAATCAATCGTCTTGCCAGGTTCCATCCTGACCAAGATCATGTCAGTCTGACTCGGCTGTCCGCCAAAACAACATTTCTCGCTGTCTTTGACCAGCACAAATTCCGTGAGGCCTTTGGTTTGCCGTGTTGGATAAACGAATCCCTTGATGAACACTTTCTTCCCATTCATTTCATTCACGTCCGGATGAACCTTCACTACGCCAGCTTCCAAAATCGGCGCCTTCTCAGAAACGTCATGCAAAAAGCTGATACGTCGAAATCCTTCCGGAACTTCTGTCGCGTAAATGTACGCGTGCAAGGACGAACCGCCGACGAGCAGAGACACTGACAACGTGAGTCCGATCAAGGTCAATATCTTCCCGCCAAGTTCACCACGTGAGCGAAGAATTTGCGTCATGCACAAGAACCCGGTGACGACACCGGCAAGTGCCAAAGCGATTCCAAAAATGCTGACTAACGACGAAACCGCGCAGGTCGCGATGACCATCGTCACGGGGGCGAGCGGCGGCACCGGCTTGTACGTAAACTCCTCACGCTGCCGCGGTTCTTGCACGGCGGGAGTCGTTTCGTCAATCAATTGAGACATCGCGTCACACCATCGAACAAAAAGTAATCGAAAGAATCAACAATAAATTCCGAGAGCGGGCTTTTCCATAATACCATGTCAAGGATTCTGTTCCATCCAATTCTCGTCATGGCGGCCATTTGTTTGAAGGGGTCGGTTGGTTTTGACGGGTTTGCTGTCCGTTTCTGCCTTCATACCCTCATAGACGTACGTTCGAGACGCATTGTTTGAGGATTTGCGCCGCAAAAGCCTCCTCAGTCAGCTAATGTCTCTGCCACATCCGTCCGATACGCCGTCATTCCGGGAATAAAACCGATCAACGAGGCTAAGACAATCAGCATCGGCAGCAGTACCAACTCCATTGGCTCAAACGCGAACGGATCAAGCGGCAGCCCGCTTTGCGCTTCAACGATTGGCGACGCAAGGAACACAAGCCCATGTCCCAACACCAGTCCGATCACACCGCCCGCGACACACAACAACGTCGATTCTGACATGATGATCGAGAACACTGTTTGCCGGCTCGCTCCCAGAGCCCGCATGATGGCGATCTCGCGACGGCGGTCGGACATCGAATTGTAAATGCTGACGAAGATACTGACTCCCGAAACGACAATGATCAGACTGGTCATCACAACCAACATTGTGCGAACGTGTCCAACGATGTTGTCCATTAGCCATTTGATCTCGCCAATCGGATTCACGGCCTGCGCCTTGAATCCTTTGTTGATTTCGGACTGAAATCCGGGAGTATAAATTGACACGGATGAATTCTCGCGAGTCTTCATGCGGATCAGTATTGCGGTCACTTCCTTTTGAACTTCCAAAATGTCGTGCTGGTGATGGTGTCCGTCATTGCTGGCGTGTGCAGCTTCGTCTTCCGCCGCTTTTTTCACCTTCCGCGCCAATTCTTCCTCGTCGACGTCTTCGTTGTAGAAATCGGCAACACGGCGCACGGCTTCCTCGATTGGTTTGTCGTGGCCCTGCACCATGTAAAATCCCTTCAGATTTACAAAGACCGTCTTGTCGTTCGGGGTTCCAGTCGGACGGAGCACGCTGACGACGGTGAATTCTTCATCATGGACGTGTTCTTCATTGCCTCCGTGAATCAACCGAAACGTTTGGCCGATATCCCATCCGTTCGTCCTCGCGACATTCGAACCAATGATCGCGTCAAACGGCTTCGCGATTAGTTCGCCGTTCCCTTGAAACGTGCGGCCCGGCATGTACTCGGTCACGAAATACTCAGGAATCGTGCCAACGATCGTGAACCCGCCTTCCTGAGTCGTATCGCCCAGCGCCAGCGGTAACGCGATTTCGATGCGTTTGTCTTCTTTTAGCTCTCTGTAAAACCGGTAGGGCAGATTCTCGATCGGCTGGCTGACTCGATAGATGGCGTTCAGCACAAGTTGCAACTTGCTGCCTTTGGGACCAATGATCAAATCGTATCCCGTCGCCGTCTGACTGAACATGCGATCGACGACACCGTGGATCACCAAGACCGTCACCATCAACATGACTCCCAGCGCGACGCTAAAAGCCGTTAACGACGAGGCCAACGCCCGCTGCCGGATACTCTTGTAAGCGATCGTCAGCAGATTCATGCGGCAGTCTCCGGCTTGTTGAAATCGCTGAGCGTTTCAACGCGGTCGAACAGAGCCGCCACATCCCGCGAGTGCGTCACTATCAGTAGCGCCACTTGGTTCTCGGTACATGCATCGCGGATCAAATTCAGAATCGTGTCTTGATTGGCGACATCAACGTTGGCTGTCGGTTCGTCGGCCAGCAGCAACGACGGGCTATTTGCCAGAGATCGCGCGACGGCAACCCGCTGTTGCTCGCCCACGGAAAGTTGGCCGGGCCGGTGAGTCAGCCGATGGCTCAGGCCGACGCGATCCAGCAATTCCGTGGCTCGTTGTCGATCGGATCGTTTGCCGGAAAAGCTCATTCCCAGCAACACATTTTCCAATGCCGAAAACGCCGGCAACAGGTTGAATGTCTGGAAGACAAACCCAATCCGCTCGGCCCGAAACCGGTCGCGGGCCGCTTCCGGCAGACCAGTCACATTGACACCGTCAATCGTCACATTCCCCTCATCCGGCGACGTGATTCCGGCAATCACATTCAACAAGGTCGTTTTTCCACCACCACTGAAACCCACCAAGACGACCTGTTCGGCGTCCTGCATTTCAAAAGCGGCAACGTTCAATATCGGCAATAACGAGCCGTCCGGCTCGCGGTAAGTCTTGCGCAAATTGCTAATAACTAACGACATCGAGTCTTCCAAACTCCTCGATTTCACCTCAGACGGCCGAAACGCGGCGTAATCTTGACGCATCACTTCGCCACGTGCAAGTACCGACTGGCTTGTTGGAGGCGCTAATTTAGGCGAGCGGCAGATGAGAATTTACCAAGGGATGCTGGCAGCATCCGCCACGTGGCCGACGCTGCCAGCGTCGGCAGGCAAAATCTCAATTGCCGCTCGCCTTACTGTACGCCGATCGTCGCGGAATTGTGGGAATCACGGCCGGTTGGACAATTCACGCCGCTTGCACTGCCAGTTCGACACTTGCTAGGTTGCGGCCATGAAGATTATTCCCGTCATGGATCTGATGAACGGGCTCGTCGTACGCGGCGTTGCCGGGCACCGCGATGAATATCGGCCAATTGAAAGTTGCCTGGTTCCGTCAGCCAAACCGATGGAAGTCGCTGCGGCATTTCGCGCCCGGCTTGGCTTGTCGGAACTCTATGTGGCCGATCTCGATGCGATATTGAAGGATCAGCCGAATCGAGAACTCTATGAACGGCTGGCCGACGCGGGATTCCAAATCATGGTCGATGCTGGACTCAAGATGGCGGATCAGGCACACCAAATCATTAACGCCGGGATCGAAACGACCTCCGTTGTCATGGGACTTGAAACAATCCCCGGCCCCGAATTGGTGGAGGAACTTTGTCATCAAATTCCCAGGCATCGGCTGATTCTTAGTCTCGACATGCAAGGTGGCAAACTGCTGGGCAACTTGGAGCGTTGGAGTTGCCGCGACCCATTCGAACTTGCTTGCCAAGCCGTCAAGCTGGGTGTTCAACGGATGATCGTGCTCGATCTTGCTCAAGTCGGTGTCAGTGGCGGGCTGGCAACAATCGAATTGTGCCAGCGTTTGCAGCAAGAGTTTCCCCAATTGGAAATCATCACCGGCGGCGGTGTCAGGAACGTCGACGACCTGGAACGTCTGGAAGCAGCCGGAGTTGCGGCGGCCCTGGTCGCAACATCGCTACACAATGGAACAATCCGTGCAATCGACGTGCGACGATTGGAATGAAGTTCTCGGTCAGGAGGCCGAGTGTTGCAGGTTGATTCATGCGGCTTCACAAGAGATCGGCATACGTTTCGCGCAAGTCGAGTTGATCGCCCGTTTCTTCTTGAAGCTTTCGTAGAATGCCGAAGAGTTTCTTAATCGTGGTCTGATGCTTTTTATTTTTGGAAAGATCGGTCATTTCAAGCGGGTCGTTTTTCAGATTGTACAGCAGAACTTTGCTAATCTTTGGATACAGAATCAATTTGAAATCGCCGTGCGTGACCATGCGTTGAAATTTCAAATAAGCTCCGTAAATCGAGTCGTACTGTCGGTCTCGTTCTCCTGACAGCAGCGGCATCAGGCTTCGAAATTGGACGTGCCCGGGTTTCTCGATGCCCGCCAGTTCGAGCGTGGTGGGCATGATGTCCTGCAAATAAATCGGTGTGTCGATCTTCTTGCCGGACATGATGCCGGGACCGGCAACCATAAACGGCACCCGAACGCTGTGGTCATAGAGATTCTGTTTTCCCATCAGACCGTGATGGCCGACGGCCAGTCCGTGGTCGGCGGTGAAGAAAATGTAGGTGTTGTCGGCTCTGCCGGACTTTTCGAGAGCATCCAGGATTCGCCCGATCTGGACATCCATGTGCGTGATGATGGCGTAGTATTCCTGACGGTTCACTTTGATAGCCCGTTCGGTGCGTGGGAACGGAGCCAACCTTTCGTCACGCAATCGCTTGCCGCAACCGATGTGCTCATGGCCGGGATACTCGCGCAGGAAGTTCTTCGGCAGTTTGATGCGATCCAGCGGATACTTGTCAACAAATTTCTTCGGCGACTGACGCGGATCGTGAGGCGCGTTGAACGCCAAGTACATGAAAAACGGTTTGTCCCGATCGGCGGCTTGGTTCAGGTAACTGACACCGTCGTCGCCAACGACTTCGCTCCAATGCTTACCGCCCTGCCAGAATCCGCCGAATTTCGGATCAAAGGGACTCCAAGCATCCGGCTGGCCGTCGATGGGACGGTTGTAGCCCGCTTCGGTTTGCTTTGGCATGCCGCCGCGAACATGAGAAGCAAAGTTGAACGCCTTGTTCGCATCGGCACGCACGTGCCATTTGCCCGTGAAGTACGTGTCGTATCCGGCTTTCTTCATGTACTCGGACCAGAAGCGGCCGGCCTGGCGCTCTTCTTCAGTCGACTTGTAGACGCGATTTGCGTGCCACAGAAACCGTCCGGTGTTCAACATGGTTCGGCTGGCGACGCACACCGCGCCGCTCCACGAACCCATGTTGTAGGCGTGAGTGAACGTCGTTCCGCGCCGAACCAGCCGGTCGAGATTCGGAGTTTCAATTTCTTCGTGACCGTATGCCTGCACCGTTTCGAAACACTGGTCATCGGCAAAGATGAACAGCACGTTCGGTTTCTCGGCAGCCGACACGTCGGAGTGACTTGTCAGTTCGAGGACGATCAGGCTAACAATCAGGTGTGCAACAAGAGTTGCCATTCGTCGCATTGTGGTGCCCCCCGGTCGATCGGACCATTCTGAATTCGCGGGTTTGAAAACAATTCGCAAGGCAAACGGGCCAACACGCCATGCTGGCTTCAGTTACGCCCACGTGGATCGGGAACTTGCGCCAAACGGCCAGCAAGTCCCTTGTGGGACTGGTTTGCAAAATCCACACCTTCAACCAAAGAAATACGGCCGTTCTCAAAACCGCTATCATTACATACCCTTCGTCAAGTTCAAACTCTGACCAGCCCAAGAGCACGATAGACTGGCATGATCAAGCAACCGTCTTTCAAGCAAGACCTGACACTCGTCGCGCGCGGCATGATGATGGGCGGAGCTGACATTATTCCCGGTGTCTCCGGCGGAACCGTCGCGCTGATCGTCGGAATTTACAATCGACTGGTCACCGCGATCAGCCATTTTGACGTGACGCTGATCAATCACGTGCGAAAAATGGAATGGGCCGCGGCGGCGCGGCACATCGATTTGAGATTCCTAGCGGCCCTGGGTTTCGGCATCGCTTCAGGAATCCTGCTGTTGGCCTCGGCGACGCACCATCTATTGCATCATCACCTTCAACCAACGTTTGCTGTTTTCTTTGGGTTGATTCTGGCATCCAGCGTGTTAGTCGGTCGGATGGTCGATCGGTGGTCCGCATCGACGATTGCGTGTGCGGCCGTTGGAGCCATCGCCGCGTTTCTCTTGGTGGGCGTTACGTTGTTGCGGAATCCGCCGGACAGCAATTGGTATGTTTTCTTTTGCGGTTTGATTGCGATCTGCGCAATGATCCTGCCGGGCATCAGTGGTGCGTTCATCCTGCTGATTCTGGGTGAATACGACCACATCACTGGACTGCTTCGAGACGTCAAGAACGGTGATTTCTCGTTCGAGTCAATCACGACCATCGCCGTTTTTTGCTGCGGGTGCGCGATGGGACTGATCGGATTCAGTAAAGCCTTGCGCTGGCTGTTGGCTCGTTACACGCCACAAACGATGGCCGTGCTGTGCGGATTCATGGCGGGTTCGCTTCGGAAGATTTGGCCGTTCAAGGTCGATCACACTCCGAACGTTCAGGAATTCAAACTCAAAGTTCTTGAAAACAGATGGCCGGCGGAATTCGATACCGACGTCATTCTTGCCTTTGGGCTGATCGTCGTTGCGGCGGCGTTTGTATTTATGGCCGATTGGCTAGCGACTCGACGCGAATCGAACGAGAACGGCAACGCCAGCCCGGCGTCGGAATGAATGCCCGACAGACCCGCCCAACCTGCCGGTTTGTAGCGAAATTCCCTGTTGTGCGGCTTATCCCAATGCCGATGATTGGGATATACGTATTCCGGCGTATTCCTCAAGACTTGAGCGTGCAGAGCACAAATTCCATGTCCATTCGACCAACAGGAGATATCTCGATGTTTCGACGCATCGTCCTTTCGAGCGTTATTTTTGCCGCGGTGATGGCGGTTTCTACCGAGAATTCCAGTTCCGAAGCCAAAGCGGCCGGACGCGGACAACCCACCGACTGGAACCGGTTCTACTACTACCCGTACGTCTATTATCCCCACAACTTCCAGCAACAGCAGAAGACGTACAATCACATGTACTACCGCTATCCACCAAACCGCCGGATTCCGGTCTACAACAAGGACTGGTACAACTTCTACCCGAGCGCACGCCCGTATCACCGCGGACACCACTTCATACTCGATGTGTTTTAGACACGGTCTATATTGCCCCGATATTTCCCATTTGGGTCGAGCCTGCAACCGATCCAGGCTCGCGGTGTCGCGATGATAACACGCTGCGCTCACCCGCGCGTCTGTTGCGCGGTGATTCTTCTCCCCCGCAGCTCGACGTCGAGGTCGGTCTGACTTTGGACGGTTATCGAACTGACCAAGACTTCCTTCGTGCCTGCTCCAGCACACCAATCTCACATTATGGCAATCACCATTCACAACGCAGGGCTCAATAAGCATCCACACGAAGATTCCGGGCAAGGTGGCTTATCGGCCGAAAGCGGCAACCGAGCGATATCTAAGCAGATACGGTCGGCGATAAAGGGGCCTCGTCCTGCCGATTGCGGTACACGTGAATTGCGGTTGCAATCGGCTCATCGCGGTAGATTTCCGAAAGCCGTTGTAATAGATTTGCATCGAGAACAGATTCTGCCGGCAACAACAACAATCCTTGATTGTTAAACAGATCCTCCGCGAGCTTCATGCCGACCTGCAAGTCTTTCGGACTAATTTCGATTTCGTTTGCCCAATGAGCGTGCGTCTCCTGAGCGTCATTCAGTAGTCGTTCCAGAGCTGAAACGACGTCAACATCGAACCAACTGCCTGCTTTCTCGGCGACATGCGCGAATGCGGCCTGGGGTGTTATCTGACACAGGTCCGTTCGGCCGTTCAACATCTTGTCGTAGTAGTCGGCAACGGCGATGATTCGGGCGCCGAGCGGGATCTGAATCGCGCTCAGTTGGTCCGGGTAGCCGGTCCCGTTCCAGCGTTCGCGGTGGTGACGCACGAACCGCGCCGCCTCTTCACAATTCGGAACCATTTGAATAATCGATTCCCCGTGAGTGACGTGCTGCCGTAGCAGAGACCGCTCCTGATTCGTCAGTGAATCAATTTCCCTTTTCAGAATGGGAGGGGGCACGCCGATCTTTCCAATGTCGTGCAACATGGCTCCTACGCGTATCTGTCGAAGTTCTTCTGACCGTGAAAGACGAGCTAAAGTTTCAGTGACCCGCCGAATTGCATGGAAAACATTCGGTTGACACCAATTCGAAGAAACCCCATCTGTTTCACGAGAGGAATGCCGCGATGACGGAAATCAAGGTCTTGTTTGTTGACGACGAACAACATTGGTTGAACGCGCTACGCCGTTCGTTGTGCACTCATCACCTGCCATGGAACATGGAATTCGTAAATTCCGGCTTCGACGCGCTCGAGCGGTTGTCCGAGTCTCAGTTCGACGTACTCGTTTCCGATCTCAATATGCCGGGTTTGCGCGGTGATCGGCTATTGGAACAGGTGACGCGACGCCATCCGGAAATCGTTCAAGTGATGCTGTCGGCAGCAGCCGAAGGCGAATTCGAACGCCGTCGAGCAGACAGCAGCGTTCAGTTTCTCTCGAAGACCGGTTCCACGGAGGATCTCATCAAGGCGATTGAACGAGGTCTGACCTTGAAGCGTTTCTTCCAGGGGACATCCTTCCGCAATTTGATCAAACGCCTAGAATCGCTGGAGTATCTGCCTGAAATCGATATCAGAATCAGGCATTCTGAAAAGCTGGGAGGTTACGCCGAAGTCAGTTGTCCGTTAACGGGTCTACAATTCCGACTTCTGATGAAGAACACGGACATTGCCGAGCTATCCCTCTGCTAACGGCAATGCAACTCGCAAGCGCTTGTACAACAGGAAAGCCATAATGGTCAGATCTTGACTTTTCACTTTTCGTCGTATCCGATACTTTCCATTTGGGTCGATCCTGAAACCGATCCTGGCTCGCAGTGTCACGATGATAACACGCTGCGCACACCCGCACGTCGGTTGGTGATTACCTGATTCCTTCTCCCCCTCGCCACGAATTCAGGGTTGCGACCGCCCAAAGTACCCAGAGCAAAAGCCTTTGGTCGAGCTTTGGCCGTTGGTTGCAAAAAACTGAATCCGTTTCCAAACTTCACTCTCCTTGACCGATTGCTTGGCTACCAAACTGAGGCGCCCGAGAAAACAATCCGTTGAGTTAGCCGTAGTTGGATGCAGAATGTGTCATTGAGTGCGAGGCGGTGCAGTTCACGACCGGGGCTTACCCTATTCGACTACATCCGAGGTTGCCGTGTTTCTTGGAATTGAAATCGGCGGAACCAAGTTGCAACTTGGCGTAGGCACCGGTGATGGCGCCAAGTTAATTGAACTGCTCCGAGTTGACGTTGATCCGGCACACGGCGCTGACGGCATCGTCGAAAACATTCGCCGATTGGGAAGGGTGCTCATTCCGCGACATGATATTCAGAGGATCGGAATCGGGTTCGGTGGCCCGATCGATCCGGCGAACGGTCGCGTAATCACCAGTCATCAGGTTGCCGGTTGGGACGGCTTTCCGTTGAAGGATTGGTGCGAAGAAGAGCTTCAGCGGCCCACGATCCTCGGAAACGACTGCGATTGTGCCGCTGTCGCAGAAGCAATCCACGGTGCCGGCAAGGGACATCGCACCGTGTTTTACATCACCGTCGGCACGGGCGTTGGCGGAGGCCTGGTCATCGACGGGCAGCTTCAAGGTTTGGGCCGGCCCGCCGTCGCCGAAATTGGGCATCTTCGTCCCGGCCTGAACGCCGATCAGCCACATCTTAGTGTGGAATCATTGGCCAGCGGACCGGGTATCGAATCAACCGTCCGAGCGATGTTGGCAGCTGAGGAAATCCATCCGCTCAGTCCACTCAAGAACTCGTCGCTCGAAATCCGGGATGACGACAAACTCGATCTGATCAGCCGAAGCAGCGGCAACGTCGATGAGATTTCGGCCAAACACATTGCCGACGCGGCGATGGATGGAAACGAGTTGGCTCTGGCCGCGATTCAACAGGCAACTCAGACACTGGGTTGGGCGATCGCGCAGGTCATTTCGTTGATTGCTCCCGAAGTTGTGGTCGTCGGTGGTGGCGTCTCGTTGGCGGGCGACGAGCTGTTTTACGAACCGCTCAGGGAACAAGTCTCAAGATATGTTTTCCCTCCGTTGGCAGAATCGTATCACATCGCTGCACCGCAATTCGGCGAAACGGTCGTCGTGCAAGGCGCGGTCACCAGGGCATGCAACAACGCGTGACCCGAGAAAACGTTTCGCATCGAGCCGAAAACGGGTTTTCTGAACCTGCTGA
>Ga0310122_10002636_pt1 | contig 11417 bp, 12 predicted proteins | sample CB6_Bottom_1051__FD_203503 | JGI IMG/M metagenome (GOLD analysis project Ga0310122, IMG submission 203503) | Marine microbial communities from Western Arctic Ocean, Canada - CB6_Bottom_1051 | ecosystem: Environmental > Aquatic > Marine > Oceanic | place: Canada: Western Arctic Ocean | collected...
TTTCGAGTCTCTTCACCGGCGGGCTCATCACGTTCGGGGCCATGTGGTACACCTACTACGCACGGGACCGCGTCGACCGCGAGGGCGCCATCTACCATGTCTTCGAGCGGCTGGGACGGCAGCGGGACGAAGGCCTCGACCGGGAGTTGCGGCAGATCATGAAGGAAAAGGGTCTCCGTGACGCGGATCCCTTCGAGGAAGTGGTGACAGCGGCTTCCATTATCGACACACCCCGCGGCACAGGATTTCGAGACGTGATAACGGAGGCGTCGGCCCATCTCGCAGAGGCTTGTGAGATCTCCGTCAAGGAACTCTCAGAGGACTTCTTGCAGGGCACCCTGGTGGGCATGACGCCCGTTTCTCACGGAGTCGCGCTCCCACACCTACGCCGACCCGACATCGAAACCGCCCACATGGTGCTCGTGCGCTGTCCAGGCGGAATGGAGATGGACGTAGACCTCGCAAAAGGCCAGGATGGTCGATCCGAGCCGATACAGGCCGTATTTTTTCTCATGAGCCCACTGAACGACCCGGGCCAGCACCTGCGGCTCTTGGCCCAGATCGCCGGGCGGGTCGACGAGGGAGACTTCATGGAGGCCTGGCTCTCGGCCTCCGATCATCAGGAGCTCAAGGAGGCCATACTTCGGGACGATCGGCTGCTGGCGCTGACCCTCGAGCCAGCTACACCCTCGGCGGCCCTCATCGGACGGGCGCTCAAGGATATTCCCTTGCCTGAGGGCACCCTGATCGCCCTGGTTCGCCGCGGGCCCGAGGTGGTGATCCCGAGGGGAGCTACCGTACTCGAACGGGGTGACCGGCTCACGATCATCGGAGAACCCGTGGGCTTGGGTGCCCTTGAGGAACGCTTCAAGTCACCCGCCCAAGCCCACGCCACGAAGCGACCGTGATGGGAGAGGGATAGATCAACCGGTAGCCTCCGGTTTCGCCAAAGAGCAACCGGGATCCTCCCGTCGGGCGCGATCTGGATCTGTCCGGGCGGAGATTTCATCCATGAGCCGAGAGCTTCACACGCCAACTCCCGCACGATCCGGCTCGGATCGGCACCGCGTGCCTCCAGGCGTTCAACTCCGTGACTCACTGGACAAGGGAGGGAGGGGGCGCCTCGCTGGGTAGACGGAGCACGACAGGGGACACGCGCGGCAGAGACTGTCGCGACCGCATGGACCCATTCGTCCGTTCGATCCAGCTGAACCTCGAAGGAGCCGGCCTCGTGCATGACTACCGCCCGGCCCTGGGAGATCGATCGAACCACAAAATCCCTCGGCAGAAACCGGACCGCGGGATCGAGCTTCTTAGCGACCTTGTACGAGCTCTCTTTTGCGGCCCAAAGGGTCCACCTGAGTTCGTGCCAGGAAGCCGAAGCCGGAGCGGAAACGCTCAGGGCCTCCAGCTCAACGGATGTGAAGACACGGGCGTCGAACCGGGCGTGAAGCGCCCCGGGGCGGCTCTCGGGATCGTGAAGATCCACAATGTCGTTACCGACCAGCAAAATATTTCTTCTCCATACCGACGAGCCGATCGATGATCTGTTGAGAGAAGTCCCTGGAACGCCGCATCCCCGAATGGTCAGACTGCGGCTCGACGAGCTCGAAGTCGATATAGAAGGAGTCCCCACGAGCAGGTACGGTCGACCAGGTGTGCTGCCGGTCGCCACGCAGGTATACGCAGAGTAGCTGGCATCCCGGGACCGAAGTGAGGATTCGCCCCACGGCGTGTGCTACGGAGTCGGCCTCCACTCGTCCACTCCGACTGCGCCCGGCCTCGGGGAAGATCAGAGCCGTCTCACCTCTTGAGAGAAGGTGCTGTACGCGCTTGATCACCCTCGAGACGTCCTCTCGGCGTCCTCCCCGGATAACGGGAATACATTTGGTGAGCCACGCCCCGAGACGGGCGGGCCATTGGGAAGCGAAGTTGTTGTACTCGGGCAGGTTCCAGGGCATCCGAGAGTAGTGGAAGAGGTACCACCAACTGCCGCCCAACGCCCAGGCGATGACTGCGGAATCCATCATCGTGAGGTGGTTGGGGCAGATCAGGAAGGGGCGGCCCTTCTCCTTCACCAGGGCCCGGTATCGGGTCCGAACCCGCGCGACGTCCCTGATACGGTACCGCATGAGGACGCGCAGGATGAACACGATCGTAAGGACCCAGAAGAGGGCGGCCAGACGACCCACTTCGCGCTGAACCGCGTGGGCAGCCCGGGTCCTGAACGGAAGCCGTGTCAAAAAGCGAGCCTCAGGAAAGCTTCTCCTGGATGAGCGCCACGGCATCCCCCACCGTGTTCACCGCATCCGCGTCCTCGTCCTCGACCTCGATGTCGAACTCATCCTCGAAATTCAGGATGATGTCCACGAGCCGGGCCGAGTTCACCTTCAAGTCCTCGAGAATGTTGGTGTCGTCGGCGACCGCCGCGAGGGCGTCTTCATTCTTTACGTAGGGCTTCACGATCTCGACCACCTTCGCGAAGATCTCGTCTCTCGTCATGGGTACTCCCTTTTTAGTTGGCCCACCTGCGGAAGATCGCACAGGCGTTCACATCGCCAAAGCCGAAGCCGGCCTTGATCATCGTATTCAACTCGGGCATCTCCCGCACCACATGAGGAATCGAGCCGGCATATTTCTCGATCTCGGGATGCACGTCCTCACAGTTGATCGAGGGGTGCACGAACCGCTCGCGAAGCATCAGGACGCAGGCGACGGACTCGAGCGCGCCGGCAGCGCCCAAGGCATGCCCGATCATCGACTTCGTGGACGTGATGGCCGGGAACGTCTCCGGAGAACGCTGCAGGGCCTTGGCCCAGGATGCAACTTCCTTGGGATCGGCTCCGGTCGCGGTCAGATGACCGCTGATGGCGTCGACCTCGTCCGGATCGATCGCAGCGTCCACCACCGCCGCGCGGATACATCGCTGTACCCCTTCTGCGTTCGGAGCCGTCATACTGCCCCCACGACGGTGTCCCCCGCAGTTTATGGCGCCACCGGGGATCTCGGCGTAGATGCGTGCGCCACGTATCTGTGCACTCTCCAGGCTTTCGAGGTGCAGTATCGCGGCTCCGCTGCCTGGAACGAAACCACCCGCAGAGGCACTCATCGGCCGCGAGGCCTTCTCCGGCTCATCGTTATGGGACCGGCAGAGCACGCGCATCGAATCGAATCCGGCCCAAGCATATTGGCTATAGCCCTCGGTGCCACCGCAAAGCATACGTTGGGCCAACCCCGCCCGGATGCGCTGGCAGCCCTCGATGATCGCCTCGGTTCCCGTGCTGCAGGCGCTGGAGTTGGCCGTCACCTGATTGCCCAGGGACAGGAGTCCGGCCACCCGGGCGGAGACCCCACTGCCCATCACCTGCTCGACCATCGTGCTCCCGAGACGCCGGACGCGCCCGGCGTCCACGAGGGGAATGAGCTTTTTGCCGGCCGTATCCAGCCCCCCGATTCCCGTCCCGATTACGGCGCCGGCCTCCCAGTACACACGGTCGTCGGCCGGATCGGGTCTCTCCAGACCCGCATCGGTCCAGGCGTCGATCGCGGCGATGCAACCGAAGCGATGGCTCGAGTTCATCGCGAGCAGCTCGTCAGGTTGGAAGTACGCCTCCGACATCTCGTCGATCCCTTCTGGGATCCCCCCCACGGTACAAGCAAACTTCAGTTCCTCGTGGAGCCCGATGTGTCGGATCCCGGATACGCCCTCCCGCAGCGCCTCCGTGTACGCCTCCAGACCGTACCCGTTGGGCGCCACCACACCCAGACCCGTGACGACGACCCTCTTCGCGGGATTCCCACGGTCCGCCGACCCTGCCGTCATCGCATCATCACTCATCGCTCTACCCCGAGGCCCGAAATCGTCCCGGCGCACACCACCGTGCCGCCGTCGAGGCACATGGAGGCTTCGCACCGAAGCTTGTCGCGCCGAAAGAAGGTCTTGTTAGCAGTTATCGTGACCCTCTCACCGGGCTTCACGATCCCGGAAAAATCGATGTTCGCATCGGTGAAGAGCGCGATCCTCTTCTTCACCCCTTCGCGCCCATATTGGAGGGCGTAAATGTAGATACCCAGGGCCACAACCCCAACCTGAGCCAGAGATTCGAGCAGAATCACACCGGGTGTGATCGGGTCACCCGGAAAGTGCCCTCGGTAGAAGTCGGCGTCCGGCCGAAAGCGGTATCGGGCCACGATATGGTCCTCGTCCACCTCGAGGATCTCGTCGACGAATCGGAAAGGCTCCTGTTGCGGAAGGAGCTCCAGAACCTCCTCGCAGCTCAGCCGAGCGGCGCCGACGTCGAGGGCCATTACTCTCCCATCCTTCCACCGCGGGAATGCTCGCTGGGCCACGGATAGTCCGCGTAGTCGATGTCCTGAAATACGCCGACCTTGGCGCGCTTGATCTCGTAGATCACCTCACCGTCCACCAGAACCTGTGCATCTCCGATCGTAATCGCCGAGCCGGACTTGGGTAGATCCTGGTATCGAACGATGTCGATCTCGTATCGTACGACCCTGTCGTGCGGCCGGATCTGGCCCGAGAACTCGACCTCCGCACAACCCAAGGCACGTCCGCTGCCCAAGGCGCCGTTCCAGGAACAGTACAGTCCGAGCAGCTGCCACACGCCATCCACTCCGAGGCACCCCGGCTGAACCGGATCCCCCAAGAAGTGGCACTGGAAGAACCAGTCATCGAGCCGCACGTCACGCTCAGCGACCATCCGTCCCCGGTGCCCCTTGCGCGAGACGTGTTCGATGCGATCGACCATCAACATCGGGGGCAGAGGCAGGCGGGCCTTACACCCAGGCGGGGCATCATCGATGAGACGCCCATGGGCGATCGCCAAGACCTCCTCTTCGGAGAAATGCGAGCGCGCCTGAAACTCCTCGTAGGTCACGGCTGACGTCCCATCATGGCTGTTCTCCAAAGCGAAGAACATAACTGGCCCACGTCAGTCCCGAACCGACGCCGATAACGGCCACGTCGTCCTGATCCGTCCAGCGGTCCCAGTTCATCGACAACACCGAAGGCGCGCCAGCGGCGCCCCCGTTTCCGTATTCGATAACGTTGGAGTGGTGACGCTCCTCATCGATGTCACATTGCTGGCAGACGGATTCCAGCATGCGGAGGTTCGCCTGATGCCCCACGAAGTTCAGCCTGCGTCCGGCCGACGGAAAGGTCTCCTGGATCTTCCGGAGGCATCGCACGGTCTTCTTGATCGCGAACATCTGCACGGTGCGCCCCTCCTGGTTGAAATGCCCGAAGAGAGGTACCATCACCTTTTCGTAGCCCGCTGGACTGGTCTCGAGCGTGTTGTGGAGTATCTGAATGCGGGAGGGAACGCGGGTGGAAACGATCGCCGCCGCCGTGCAGTCGCCCCACAGCACCGAGGCGGAGCGGTCGCAGTAATCCACCGTGGTCGTGAGGCTTTCCGGTGCCACGACGAGCACGTAGTCCGGCAGGCTCTCCGGGCGCATGTTCGAGAGCATGTACAGCGCGATCCACATGCTGGTACAAGCCGAATTCATGTCGAAGGCGGGCACCTCCATCCCGAGGGCGGCCGCGATTTGACATGCGTCGGCGGGCGACGAAAGTCCTGGTCGGCTGGATCCAGCGATGACCATCCCGATGGCGTCCGTGGTGATTCCCGCGCGCTCCAGGGCCATCTCGGTGGCGAGCACACCCGTATCCGCGTGCGTGTACAGGGACGCCTCCATGGCCTGACTAGGATCCCGATTTCGCGTGTCGCGGATGTAGTCGAGCGAAAGCACGGTGCGGCGACTGCGGATACCGACACGGTCCAGGATCCAGTCTTCGTCTGTACCGATGTCCAGCTCCTCGAGAAACCGATTCGTGATCTGGTTCTCGGGGTGGAAGTGGCCGAGGCCGTGAAGGTAGAGGGTCACCGGGACGCTCCGGAAATGCGTTCTCCTCCGTCCACTCGGATGATCGCTCCGTTGATCCAAGCCGACTCGGGAAGGGCCAGCAGGTAGATGGCGTCCGCGACGTCCTCCGGTGTCGTGAGGCGTCCAAACGGGTTACGTATGCGCGCCTGGGCCTTGAGATGGTCGCTCCCGGGAATGATACGCAGTGCCGGTGTGTCCGTGACACCCGCCTGCACGATATTCGACCGAATCCCGAACTGGGCCATCTCTACGGCGATCGAGCGCGATACCGACTCGAGCGCGACCTTCGCCGCCGCAACACCCGCGTACCCCTTCCACGCAACCACATTTCCTTCGCTGGTCAGGCCCAGCACCCTCGCGTCGGACGCGAACAGGGCTCGCTCCCAGAGCGCTTGAGTCCAACCGAGAAGGCTGGTCCCCATCGAGTGGATCGTCCTGGCCATGTCCTCCTCATCCAGGAACGAAACAGCGGAGTACTCGGGTGGCGTGGTCAGGCCCTGAACCCCGTCACAGCCCTCGGCGAAGAGCCGGTCCGCGGCCTCGCCCAAAGCAGCCGCCTCGATGCCCAGCTCCTCGGCGAGCCGCTGTCGAGCGGTGTCGTTCACGGGCGCCTCGGGTCCGATCAGCTTGAGGTTTCCGAAGGCGATGGAGTGAAGAACCACTCGGACCCTGCCTTCCACTCCCAACGCCTCCGCCAACCCATCCAAAATCTCCGAACGCACTTCGGCATTCAGCGCGTCCTTATTGAACGTCACGAGGGACACGCCCCGATCCCGAATCCTGTCGAACTCGGGCTCGATGCGGCTCATCGCGCCCCGCCGATCCCGATGGACTACGCAGACGTTGAGTCCGTGCTCGGCGAGCTTGTGAGCGCTCGCGAGTCCGAACCCACTCGAGCCCCCGAGAATCAGTGCCCATTCATCAGGTGGAAACGACATATCAGACATCTTCGGCGTGTTGTTGGCTCGCGTGCATTAGGGAAAGGGCCCAGAGCCCCGTGTGGACCGGGCGATCCTTCTCGGGGTCGCGCCCGAATCGGCACATTTGCCGGGACACAAGGATACCAAAGGGGAGCGGTCCTGACTAGGAAGAAAGGCCGGCTCACACAGTCGGACGGATGTTCTGGTTCATCCGGAAGAGATTGGTCGGATCGTACCGATTCTTGAGTCCGACCAGACGTTGGTAGCTAGGCCCGTACGCCGATTCGAGTCGGTCCGCCTCCTCCTCGGTCATGAAGTTCACATAGGCTTCGCCGGTGGCGTACTGGTCGATGGCGTTCCACAGGTCTCTGCACCAGCTGATGTCGCCCTCATCCTGGGAGGCGTCGCTCCAGCGACCGTGCACGTTCATGACGTACGCGGCGCTGCGCCCTTGGTAGGCGGTCGCTTCATCCGGCACGCGGCCTTGCGCGCCACCGACCTGGGCGAAGAAGACCTCGCACTGGGGGTCCGGAAGCGTCGCTACATACCCCAGGACCTTGTCGATCAATTCGTCGCTCAACTCGGCGAAGTCGTGCGTCTTCCGGTAGTTACGTTCACCCGGGGTCAAGAGCGGGTCGAAGGCTTGTTGCCAGCCAGTGAAGGGGTGAGGGCTGACATGGGTGTTTACGTCTTACCTATCGTGGATAACGTGGCCAACGCAAGCCAGCGCATCCGAGTCTACCGCTACAACGAGGTGAGCATCACGGGAGGCCTGTTCGGATCTCGGATGCGAGTCGAGGTACGCCAGACGCTCGAGCCGTTCACGGTTCAGTAAGGACCGAGCCCGACGAGGCAGGGCGACCCCCGCCTTCGAGAGCCTGGATCCTTCGCCGAAGGGGTGAGGGATCCGGGCTCCGTTCGAGTCAAGCGGCAACCCATCAGGAGGCACGAGAACTAGCGTCGGCGATCTCCTGCCACACCCAGTGGTTCGTCTCCCCTCGCGGCATTTCCAGGAGCGACTCGCGGGCCTCACCGGTGCCAACCCGACCCAGTGCCCAAGCCGCATGCCCGCGCACCAGTGCCTCCGCATCCGCGAGGGCCCGGACAAGCACCGGTACCGCCTCCGGCGCCCCCCAGTTGCCCAACGCAACACACACGTTGCGCAGCAGCCCGGCCCGCTTGGCTCGCGTGATGGCCGAGCCTCGGAACAACTCGCGAAACCCCTCGTCGTCTACGCTCAGCAGCGTGTCGGCCAGTTCCACAAGCAAGGGCCCGTCCAGCCCTTCCCCCGCCCGATAGGCCTCTTCTTCCGCCGGCCGGGCAAACTTCTCGTTCCACGGGCAGACCTCCTGGCAGATGTCGCACCCGAACACGCGGTTCCCCATGAGCGGCCGGAGCTCGACGGGTATCGGGCTCCGATGCTCGATGGTCAGGTAGGAGATGCATCTTGTGGCGTCCATCACGGGCGCCCCCGACGCATCCCGCCCCAGCAACGCTCCCGTGGGGCACGCGTCCAAACAGCTCCGGCACGTCCCGCAGTGGTCTTCCTGGAACGGAGCGTCGGCATCGAGCTCTAAACCGAGAAGAAGGATCCCCAGGAAGAAATAGGAACCCCGCGTCGGGTCGATCAGCAGGGTGTTCTTCCCGAACCAACCCAGCCCAGCGCGCATCGCGAGCTCCCGCTCCAGGATCGGCCCCGTGTCCACGTAGGCTCGACCCGCAACCGAGCCTCCGGTCCGCGACTCGATCCAGCGGTGGAGCTCCAGCAGCCGCTTCTTGACGACGTCGTGGTAGTCCCGCCCCCGGGCGTAGCGAGCCACCACGGCCCTGGACGGGTCGGCGGGCACGCCCGACGGATCCTCCTGGAAATACTCATGACCGACCACGACCGCCGACCGGACCGACGACAATGTTCCTCGGAGATCGGCGCGCCGAGCGACAGCGTCCTCACGGGCGAGATACGCCATCTCCCCGTGCCTGCCGTCCTCCACCCATCTGCTATAGAGATCCAGATGATCGCTCGGCTCGACCGTGGTCACCCCCACCAAACCGAAGCCCAGGCGCCGGGCCTCCTCCTTGAGGCGCGTAGTCAGCGTCACACCCAGTACTCCCTCCCTTTCCACTCGACGTGACCTCCCCGGATCCAACTCCTCATGAAGATGTAGGTCACCACTCCAGCCGCCAGTGGATAGAACAGGCCGGTCCAGAGTGGCGCTCGGAGACGCCAACCGGCCAGGCTCCAAACGAGGAGGCTGAATCCCGTGATCGAGGCCGACCAAATCCCCCAGCCCGCCGGTCCGACCCCCGCAAGAGACATGAGCAGCACCACGGGAGGAACGATCCAGATCAGGACGCCGACCACGATCGCGCTCGGCATGACGATCGGAACCGCCCAGCGTGGAGCCGCTTGGCGAGCCCCCAGGGACACGTTCTTCGACCAGCCAACGATCAGCTCAGCAAGCGACCTGTACATCCGAGTGGCGAGGACCGTCTCACCGTCACGGACCACGAGCCGTTTTCCGGATCTACACAGGATCTGGGCCAACCGCTGGTCCTCGACGACCTCCCCCCTCACGGCTTCATGACCCCCGATTTCATCGTAAGCACCTCGGTCGAAGAGGATGAATTGGCCGTTGGCGATGGCACTCCGCCAGCGCTCCGGTGGGCGGGGTTTCCCGGGGTTCGGAAAGCGAAATACGATCGATGCCATCATGTGGGTCTGAATCAACCGCTCCCAGAACGTGTCCATGATTTGCCACCCCAACAATGTGAGGGCATCCCCTTCGTCTTCAACCATTTCCGCTACGGCCCGCTCCAGCAAATCGGGGGCATGAACGGTATCGGCGTCGGTGAAGAGCAGCAGATCTCCCTTCGCCACGCGGGCCCCCTGCGCGCACGCCCAGGGTTTGCCCATCCACCCCTCGGGGAGTGGGTGTCCTTCGACCACCACGAGCCTCCTGGCATGGTTCGGCGGGACCGCCCGCGCCATCTCCAGGGTGGCATCGTCGCTCCGGTCATCCACGACCAACACCTCGAAGTCGGGATAGGCCGACGCACAAATCGACTCGACGCAAGAGCGGATGCTTCTCTCTTCGTTTCGGGCCGGGACGATGACACTCACGAGCGGAAACGCCCGATCCGTCACGTCCACCACCGGTAGCGGAGGTGGAAGCCTGACCTTGATCAGGAGATAGACAGCGAGCGCAATCCAGGGGGCGAATGCGACAGGAGGTGGCATGGGGGTTGATCCACCCTCCGGCCTCTGGGGTCAGCGGCCGAAGTTTGTTCCGCTCATAACACCGTGCGGCTGACCCGGACGGTGACCCGCTTGTCGGTGAAGAGTCCACCGTCGTCAGCCCGGCCCTGGAGCACGTACGTGCCGGGCTCGTGGAAGGTCACCTCTGTGATCCAGCGCCCATCCTCCGGCAACTCCGGCGGTACCCAGAAAGAGGACCAGGGAGAGTTGGAGTAGGGGCGGGTGTCCTCCCAAGGCGCGATCTGCCCTGGAGTGAAGCTCACGTCGCCACCTACAGGCCCACGATAGACGTACCAGGTCATGTGGAGTCCCATGACCTTCTGCACGGTGATTCGTGAGGGCCTGCGTATTGCCGCCTCGAGATTCAGCGTCCCGTCATCCTTGAGGGGCAGCCGCGCCCGTGTGCTCCGGTTGGGAAGGCTGTCGTCGGTGACGTGGGCCGTGAGGGTCACGGGCTGGCCCACTCGAGCGTCGATGACCGAGTCCATCTCCAATTCGACCACCGGGGGGGTGTGTGCCCGGAGCTCCGGATCGCTGCTGCCCGGCCCGAGCGTTCCCGTCTCCGACATGATCACCATGTTGTCGACGAAGTAATCAGGCTTCAGCGAGCCGTAGGCCTTCCTTTCTTCTCCGTTGGTCGTGATCGTCCAAGCCAACTCCTGTTCACCAAAGTCCGCCGGCACCTGAACCCTGAACACGAACCGGTTGCGGCGGGGGAGGAAGTGGGTGGGTTGTCCCCGATCGGCAGGCCCCGGCGAAAAATTGTTGTCGGATCCTACCGGGATGTCCGGCTCCGCTTCCCAATTCCGGTTTATATAGCCGAAGATGAGGCTGAACGAGCCGTCCGGATTTTGGCCCCAACCCTCGAAGGCGGGAGAGATGGTCTGGCCGCTCGCGTACGTAAGACCCTGGGCGAAAGCCGAATGCGCACCCGCCGCCAAGGCCAGCACGCCAATGACGAATCCCGTACTAACGGCTCTGATCACGGCTGTGCGCCCGAATCAGCATCGGCGGGTTGGGCTGGCGGCGTTGCTACGGTGGCCAAGCAGAGCGGACACCCGATGACGTAGTCGTTCTTGGTCAAGTTGAGTTTTTCCACCCGATCGGCCATCTCCTCCACGAACTGCTCGTCGGTGAGGCCGACGCGCTCTCCCAGATCGATGAACATGTTGGCCACCGACCGATTACCCGATCCTTGCCAGTTCCGCGGGTCGGGGATGTTCTGGTTCGTCACGGTGTTGTTCATGTAACCGGTGATGTGGAGGATCGTGCCCTTGGGCAGCAAGGGCTGGTAGTCGTTATTGAAGACGTAGGTGCGGACCCAGTTGTGGTCG
>Ga0310122_10002637_pt1 | contig 11417 bp, 9 predicted proteins | sample CB6_Bottom_1051__FD_203503 | JGI IMG/M metagenome (GOLD analysis project Ga0310122, IMG submission 203503) | Marine microbial communities from Western Arctic Ocean, Canada - CB6_Bottom_1051 | ecosystem: Environmental > Aquatic > Marine > Oceanic | place: Canada: Western Arctic Ocean | collected...
AAACTTATTAGTGTATTTCGTCTCGTCTCATTGGCAAAATGCTGAAAATCGTAATCACATTGTGGTCAACTGTAAGTAGAGGTATACTGGTTTTCTTAAATCCGACAATAATATTGGACTATCTTCGTAAACAGTCGTCTAACTCCGCTCACCGGCAATAGCGCAAAAATACCGAAGGGCGGATTGGACAAGATTTCTACTCTACGGAAGGGCTTCATAGGTCGATGGCTCGGAGGGGAGCATACAAGTTACCCCTAATAACGTGGTAAGGGTCAAAAGAACCCCAATGACTTTTTCCGTATAACTCAAGAGGAGCGATTTCATGGCCTCAGGTAAGTACGATTTTGCTCTCGCCATTGGCGGCGAAGCTGGTCAGGGGGTTGCGACGCCCGGCGATGTATTGGCTCGGATATACGTACGGCGCGGACTCAATCTAAACACCTACAATGCCTATCAGTCCATCATTCGGGGCGGTCATATCTTCTTGACCGTTCGAGTAAGCGACCAGGAAATTTACACCCATGGCGACAAACTTGATATCCTCCTTTGCTTGAATCAAGACACCATGAACCGCCACCTAGGTCTCATGGGGCCAGGAAGCAAGGTAATCTACAATGGTGACTCCATCTCCCCCGGGGACGCCGCCGATGGTGTGGAACTGTGCCCGTTGCCTGTATCGCAATTGACCAATAACAATCGCAATAAATTGCTGCAAAACACCCTGGCGGTGGGCGCGATTATGGCCTTGCAAGGGCTGGATTTCCAGGTTCTGGAAGAGAGTCTCACCCTCCGGTTCGAGCGCCGGGGCCAGGCCGTGGTGGACGAAAACGTGGGCGTCGCCCGGGCTGGTTACGATTACGCCAAGGCCAATTTCCAGTCTTTCGCTGACGCCCCTCCCGTGGGCGCCAAGCCCTTGGCCGTATGGTCCGGCAATGAAGCATTGGCAATGGGAGGCGCGGCCGCCGGGGTTAAGTTCTACGCAGCGTATCCCATGAGCCCGGCAACCGGCATTTTGCACTGGATGGCTCAAAACGCTAGAAACCTGGGCATCATGGTTCGCCAAGTGGAAGATGAAATCGCCGTGTCTAACATGGTCATTGGAGCGGCCCACGTGGGTTGCCGGGCCATGTGCGCAACCTCCGGCGGCGGTTTTGCTTTAATGAGCGAGGCTGTGGGCGCCGCCTCCATGATGGAAATTCCCGTGGTTTACATAAACGTCCAGAGGGCCGGACCTTCCACCGGCGTGCCCACCAAGACCGAGCAGGGTGACCTGTGGCAGATGCTGGGAGCCAGCCAAGGTGACTTCGAGCGGTTTATTGTCGCTCCTTATCACGCCCTTGACGCATACAACTCGTTGCCTCAATTGTTCAACTTGACCGATAAATATCAGTGCCCCGGATTGCTAATTTCGGATCTGCTAATTTCCGAAGGCAGGTATAGCTTTGACCCCGAGACTCTCGACATGCACCCCACAATCGATCGGGGAGAATTGATCACTGAGGGTTCAAGCCCCAACGGATATAAGCGATACGAGAATACGGAGAGCGGCATATCCCCTAGGGCTTTGCCGGGTTTAGAAGGCTACTTGCACATTGCAGCCACTGACGAACATGACGAGGATTCCACCTTGATTAGCGACGAGTTTACCAACCCTCACATTCGACGGATGATGGTTGAGAAACGGGCCCGCAAATTTAGCCATGCCCTGGAGCAAATCGATCCTCCCAAGTTGGAGGGCCCTGAAGATGCCGAAGCGACGCTAATCGGTTGGGGTTCCACATATGGTGTGATCAAAGAAGCCATTCAAAAGTTGGCGGAGCGCGGCGTCAAGGTTAACCACCTGCCAATTAAATGGATAGTCCCTTTCCATGGGGATGCGGTGGTGGAGGTTTTTTCCAGCAGTAAGCGGACCATCATCGTTGAGAACAATTACTCCGGCCAGTTCGCCAGATATTTACGCAGCGAAACCGGGCTGGCGGCAGATGGTCATATCCGCAAATATGATGGTGAGCCCTTTGTTCCCCACCATATAGTGGAAGGTGTGCTGGAGCAACTGGCTGGCGAAACACATCTCTATGTGCCATATCAGGAAGTTGTAACCTAAAGAAGACAATTTACCGCAATGTTTGATGCCTGAGTGGGATCAAGATTAATCATCAAACAATTAAACGCTAAATAACCCTTAGGGAGGAAACCTAATGGCGACAACCCTGGACGTAGCCGAAGACAAGCCGGAAAATCAACTGACAGCTCGAGATTTCAAAGGTCTGGTGGACCCTGACTGGTGTGCGGGCTGCGGCGACTTCGGTGTCCTAAACGGTCTTCAGCGGGCCTGCGCTGAATTAGGCCTCAAACCTCACGAAATTCTGGCGGTCAGCGGTATCGGCTGCTCATCTAATCTGCCCGGTTATTTCAACGCTTTTGGGATGCACACCCTGCATGGGCGTTCGCTCGCCTATGCCACTGGCGCTAAGTTGGCCAACCACGAATTGACGGTCATCGTAACCGGCGGCGATGGGGATGGCTACGGTATTGGCGGCAACCACTTCACCCACACCGCCCGGCGCAACATAGACCTGACCTATATCGTCATGAACAATCAGATTTACGGTCTCACCACCGGCCAAATCTCCCCCACCAGCAGCCTGGGTATGAAGACCAAGAGCACCCCCTTCGGCAGCGTGGAAACACCGATCAACCCGATTACCTCGGCCATCATGAACGGTGCTACATTCGTTGCCAGGGGTTTCAGCGGAGATGTTCGCCACCTGACCGAGCTAATGAAGCAAGCCATCCAGCACAAGGGATTCGCACTGGTGGATATCTTCAGCCCTTGCGTCACTTTCAACTTGGATAACGGCCACTCTTTCTTTAAGGAACGGGTGACCAAGCTGGAGGACGAAGGGCATGACACCTCCGACTGGCAGAGCGCTTGCGAGAAAGCGATCGCCTGGGGCGACACGATTTACACGGGTCTCTTCTACCGCAACGATGAAAAGCCGGACTTGGGCCAGCGTGAACAGGTATTAGAGAAGGAAGGGCCTTTGGCTCACAGGCCATTGGGTCTTTCTAAGGAACAGGTTGAAGGCATCATCAGCCGAATGATCTAAAGGTTTATCTTCACTCAGGTACATCAGATAAAGCGGCCGGTTATTGGCCGCTTTATTTTTTGGTGCCCTCTGGAGACTTCTCGTGCCTTGCCCCTCTTGTCTTGGTGCTTTAATATCTAAGCCACCGGGAATCAACAATGCGGCATTGTCGTTTGACGGCAGCAGATGATTTCAGAAACGCCGACCAAATAATCGGCTGGCCTAGGCGGGTCCGCCCGGCGTGAGCGCCCGATTTTTCGCCCTATTCTTAGTGTACTTAATCATCGGCCCTAATCACCCGCCCTAAACACCGGCTCTAATCAAAGGAGGACAATTTGGCAACCTCAATCGTAATGCCCCAGATGGGCTATGACATGCAGGAAGGCACTGTGCTCAAGTGGCACAAGAAAGAAGGAGATGAGGTAGCCAGGGGCGAAATCATCGCAGACATCGAAACCGACAAAGCCACGGTGGAGTTTGAAGCGTTCGTCGGGGGTGTCCTTCGCAAGATAGTAGCCGAGGAAGGTACCGTCATTCCCGTGGGAGAATTGATTGCCGTCATAACCGCCCCGGACGAGGCATTGCCCGACGACCTAGTGGCTCCAGTAGCTGCCCCTACCCCTGCTGCGGCGCCAGTTTCACCGGCGCCAACCCATCCGGCAACCAGCGCGCCTGAATCGGCATCGCCGGATGGAGAGGTTCGCGCCTCCCCAATAGCCAAACGTTTGGCCAAGGAAAAAGGGATTGATCTGTCCAATGTAACCGGCACCGGACCGGGCGGCAGGATCGTAGAGGAAGACGTTTTGGCCCACCAAGGCCAACCCGCTCCTGAACCCGCAAGGGCGGGAGAGTCCACACCGGCTATCGCCGATGGAGAAGTGCGGGCCTCGCCCATCGCACGCCGTTTAGCTCGTGAGCGGGGGATTGCACTCTATAAGATTCCTGGCACCGGACCAGGAGGCAGGGTTATTGAGGAAGACGTACTGAACTATCAAGAGCCTGCCAAAGCTAGGGCTGCCGCCGGACCTGCGGCCTTGGCCGATGAGCGAGTCGACCTATCCCGAATGCGCCAGACGATTGCCAAAGTCGTCAGCGACAGTAAACGTGAGGCACCCCATTTCTATGTCACCGCCGAGATTGACATGACCAAGGCGATGGCCTTCCGCCGGGACATCAACGAAACCGTTCCATCCGAGTCTCGGGTCAGCGTCAACGACCTTATCATCAAAGCCAGCGCCATTGCCTTGGGTCGTCATCCCAAGTTCAATGCCTCTTTCCAAGGGGAATACTTGCAGATGAACGGCTCGGTAAACATCGGGATTGCCATAGCCTTGGATGCAGGCCTGATGGTCCCCGGAATCAACAACTGCGAGAATAAGAGCCTTTTGGAGATTGCCGCCGCCAGCACCGACCTGATAACCCGGGCCAACAGCGGCACATTGCGCAACGATGAGTACAGCGGCACCACTTTCAGCATCAGCAACTTGGGCATGTTCGATGTGGAGAATTTCGTAGCAATCATCTACCCGTCGCATGCTGGAGTGTTGGCCGTGGGCACGGTCAAGGAACAGCCGGTGGCCCGAGACGGGCAGGTTGTATTGGCCCAGGTAATGAAAGCGACCCTTTCAACAGATCACCGGGTGGCCGATGGAGCCGAGGCCGCCCAGTTCTTGATGGAAGTAAAGAAACTGTTGGAAAACCCAATCAGCATGGTGATTTAGAACAATCATAGCGGTCAGTTGTCGGCTAAATACCGTAGCTTGGTGCTTAGAACTGACGGCTGATAGTTACATAATCGGAGGAACTAACGTGGCGATAATGACTGGTGGTCAGGCGATGGTCGAGTCCCTGAAGGCTCAGGGAGTGGACACGGTTTTTGGGATAATTTCCATCCATACATTGGACCTTTATGATGCGCTTTTTGATAGCCAAGACAGCCTGCGTTTCATCGGAGGACGCCAAGAATTGGGTTGCGGCTTCATGGCCGACGGGTACGCCAGGGCCACCGGCAAGCCAGGGGTTCTGCTCACTAGCACCGGACCCGGCGCCGCCGACTCGGTTGGAGCGGTGGGAGAGGCTTACTTCTCAAGTTCGCCTTTATTGGAGATTACCACCAACATCGAGCAGGAGTTTCTTAACGAAGGAAAGTTGGTGACCCACGAGACCAATGACCAACTGGGCATGTTCAGTTCCATCACCGACTGGAATGCCATGATTGACCAGGTCGAGTCTATTCCCGACCACCTAATGGAAGCTTTCCAGAGGTTCAAGACCCGGAGGCCCCGGCCTATTGAGTTGGAGATACCCACGGATCTGTTGGGAAAACAAGCCGAGGTTGAGGTATTGGGACCCAGGGATATTGAGCCGCCCCAAGGTGACCGTGCCATGGTGGAGCGGGCGCTGGATGCCATACTCAAAGCTAAGCGTCCGGTGATTTTCGTCGGAGAAGAAGTTCAAACTCTGGGCGGAACCGATGAGGTAATTCGTTTGGCCGAGATGCTGGGAGCCCCAGTGGTTACCGGCGACGGCGCAAAGGGCGCCTTCCCCGAAGACCATCCCCTGTCTTTGGGACAATCCCTCGGCAAACGCATCTGGGGCGACAACCCGGTGCAAGAATGGCTAGGAACTTGCGATGTAGCAGTGGTGCTGGGTTCCGCTCTCAACTACCGGACCACCTCGGGAGTGGGCATGAAGCTGCCCAAGACGATTATCCATGTTCTTTTGGACGGCGATATAATCGGCAAGAATTATGAAACAGCCATCCCCATCCAAGGCGAGTCCAGGGCGGTGGTGCGTCAATGGTTGGACGCCATAGGAAGCAAGGACGTGGATAAGGGCGGAGATTTCAAGGCGGAAGTCTCGCGGGTCAAGCATGAGATTTACGACAGTTTGAAAGACCAGTGGGGCAACGAACTGAAAATCTTCGAGGCTGTGCGGGAAGTCACGCCCCGGGAGACCATCTTTTCATTGGACCCGACCATCGCCGCCAGCAAGGCCAGCCGTTGCTTGCCAATCTACGGTCCTCGCACCTTCATGCACCCCCACGGTTGGGCCGGATTGGGATTTGCATTCCCCGCTGGGTTGGGAGCTAAAGCCGGCATGCCCGAGAGGCCGGTGGTCTGTGTCACCGGCGACGGTGGTTTCCAGTACAATTTCCAAGAGTTGGCAACCGCTGCGCAGTACGGCATCCATCCCGTGGTATTGATGTTCAACGACAATGCTTGGGGCGTCTTGAAGAAGTACCAGAATGACCGCTTCGGAAATGGCAGAAATTTTGCTACCGAGCTGGTCAACCCGGATTTCGTAAAGATTTTTGAGTCCTATGGGTTTGAGGGCACTAAGGTGTCTACGCTGTCCGAGTTGAGCAAGGGCCTGGAAAACGCCATCTCCAGTGGCCGTACCCACTTGGTGGAGGTGCAGATTCCCGACGGCATTGGCGCTTTCGTTTAGAAACGACCTTCACGACCCGTCTGATTCCTTTCTCTAAAATACGCGTCTCTAAAATTCGCGCCTGATGATGTGTGGAAGATGACAACTGACCGGCAGAAAGCAACCTACGCACGCCGCGTCTACCCGTTGGATGCTCATGATTTAACCGAAGAGCAGATTGCGGTGGCCTTTGCCATGACCTCCCGGCGACCCGAGGCTTTCGACGAAATTGCTAAGCAGGTCAGCCAGGAAAAAGCCGCCGACTTTCACGAAAGATGGGTGTTGGGCTACGGCCATGGTTCGGTCGCCGAGCATGCTGTGGTCCACTTGGCAGTGGAGAATGTCTCCCGTCTCGCTTGCGATACACTGGAAGATAACCGCTTAGGTTCCTACACCGAGAAGTCTTCTCGCTATCAAGTCATGGCCCAGGATTACTTCTATTTTCCGGAAGAACTGTCCTCTGACCTTGAGCTTGGCAAGCTGTATACCCAGGCGTGCCAGAACCTTTTCCGAGAATACCTGGATTTCATCGATTGCACCATAGATCATCTCCGTATTGTGAATCCCAAGCGGGAAAAGGAGAGTGATTCTGCCTACAATATGCGTCTGCGACGCTTTGCCACCGACAGTTGCCGCGCCGTTTTACCCGCCGCAACACTGACCAATGTGGGAGTCACAGCTAACGCCAGGGTATTGGAGCATGCAATCTCAAAGCTGCTCTCCTCCGGTCTGGCTGAAGAGCGCGACTTGGGGAAGGAATTGGCGGAACGAGGCCGGGAGATAACACCCACCCTTATCAAATACGCCGACAGGAATCCCTACCTGGCCCATATGCCTGATGGCCAGATTGCGTTGACCAACATGAACCTGCCGGAGGCAACGGCGCAAGAAAGTGGGTCCGAACAACAAGCCCGGGTCCGCTTGGCCCACTGGGATGCGCAAGCCGTGGAAAAAATCGCGGCGGCCATTCTCTACAGACATTCCGGGCTCGGCTACGAAGATGTGTGGCGTAGAGTACTGGACATGGCGGAAGATGACCGGAACGAGATAATCAGGCAATGCCTAGCCGGGTTGGGACCTCACGACGCTCCGATCCGGGAATTTGAACTGGCCGAGTACACTTTTGATTTCGTGATGGACTACGGTGCTTACCGGGAATTTAAAAGGCACCGGATGATGTCCTATATACCCCAGCCGTTGACCGTATCAAATGGCTTTCACGTGCCGTCGTTGATATTCGATGCTGGCCTGGGAGACCGATTCCAGCAAGCCATGAGCCAGACCGAAGCAGCATTTCGGCAGGTGAGCGTCAATCATCCATTAGCGGCCCAGTATCTGGTGACTCACGCTCACTACCAGCGGGTGTTGGCCAAGATGAACGTCAGAGAGTGCTTCCACCTGTTCAAACTGCGCACGTCCCAACTGGCCCATTACGCTATACGGGAGCCGGTTATCCAGGCTATGAAACTGGTGGTTGAAACCCATCCCGGCTTGTTTAGCTACCTGAGTCTGAGGGATTATCCGGACTGGTGGCCGTTTAAACGCAATGATTGAACTTGCCGATCTTTCGCGTTTCCGGTGTTTTAAATCGGAGGTTTAATCCGGCGTATCAGGTGTAGCTGGCTTCCAAGTTCTTCTTGAGCTTCTTCAAATCTTTTTTAAGCCGGAACATGATGGACAGCCTTACCATTGGGCCTAGGCCAACGTATACCGCTCCCATGTTCTGCTGGTTTAGGTCCAATTCCATCAAGTGCTTCACCTTGGTTGAATCTCCAGATGATTTGAGCTCCACTTCGTTCAACGAGGGATGAGGCCCCCCTAATATCCGGTAACACAGGCGATATGGCGGATCGAACTCAGTCAACCGATAAGTTAATGCGTGGGATTTGCCGTCGAATCGGTAAGCGCCAGAGAAAGTGGCGCCATTTGCAAGCTCGCCTTCCGATGTCGGTTCCACGGCGGATACTCCGTCGATCCACTGGCTGTTATTCCCTAAATCGGAAATGAACTGCCATACATCTTCAATTGGCCGGTTTACTTTTATATTTGCGGAGCCTCTCATGGCCACCACCTTAGATTCAGTTTTCTTGTTAGTCTCGCGGGGACGTCGGCTTGGTGTGTCCAAGCCTGATTCCTGACGGGTCGTATCTAGCCTGTTTTCAGGCTTGCTGCGATAGCTGCCAAACGCGCGCCCAATTGCCTGGCTTGGCCCAAGTCGTCAGGGGTTGGTGGGCCGCCACCCGCAGCAGTCGCACCGTAGTAAGACCCTGATTGCCGCATAGCCTCCGACCATGGTAGACCGACTACTAACATACCGCAGGCTAGCATCCAATGGATAATTTGCAAGAGCGTTATTTCCAGGCCGGAGTGGAGTCCCCCGCCGGTGGTGAATGCGGCGCCGGGAATTCCTCCCAGGCAGCCTTCTTCCCACAAATCCCCTTGGTCGTCCAACCACAGTTTCATTGTTCCGGTGATACCGCTCCAATTGGGGGAACCCAACATGATAGCGTCCGAATCCAAAAGGTCACTACGTTGGGCGTCCTCCAATTGCTTTATCCGGGCTTTGGCCAGCCCCGTGCGCTCCACGCCATCGGCCGCCGCTTGGGCCAGACCTTCTATGGCCCCGCCTTTTCGGTCATAGAGTATCAGGACGTTAATCGGCATTGGCTCATCAATAAATTTTATCCGCAGCTAGGATTGGCCAGTCAGAAGTTGGGGCAGGCTAATGGAGCCAAGTATAGCAGTCGGGAAGAGGGCGCACATCTCGAGGATTACTCGGAGCATGGCATTATTCGGGAGCTTGCTGCTGGGATCGGAGCTGAAATTGGTTGCTGGCCGGAACCAACCGGATACTTGGTCCAACATATGGCTGGTCCGCTTCATATATGAAGAGCGGGACTCTGTTGCTTGCCTGTTACCTGATTATTGCCCGGCTTACTGGCTAGCTTATTGCCTGGCTTATTGCCATGCAGGCAAGGCGAGCATCTGAGAAGGCAGGGCGCCGGGGATATTGGCCTCCATCACCATGTCGGCGGATGAAGCAGCCGCTCCTTGGACAGTTTGGGAGACCAATTCAATCTTATCGAAGCGGTATAGTGATTCTTCCGGCCAATATGCTTTGCTGCCCCAACCCTGGTCGTCAACCTTTACTTCTGCTACCCAGACCCGATTGCCTTGCCGCATCAGATACACCTGGTAGGTGGAACCGGGGGTATGCGTCTTCATATTGGTTACCATGATTATGGCGCCAGAACCGTCTTTGGCCGACAGCAGCACGCCCTTGGAGCCTGCGGCTGATTGGGACGTTTTTAATGCCAACGGATGGTTGGCGGGATTCGCCAGCCAATAACTGGTGAGTTGCAATTGGTTAAGCTTATCTTCCATCAACTGCTTTTCCAGCTGATTTTCGGTGATTGACAATCCAACCTGGGCCGCAAGGGTGGAGTTCTGTTGCTCCAAGCCATCGGTGCGGTCCGACAAACGGACGTTGAGGACCATTGCGGCGCTGAAGAGCCCCACCATAATCATGGCTGCCACCGGCATCAGGAAGCGGACGGCCGGTTTCCAAAATAGGGAATTCGAGCCATTGCTTGCGGCCACCGGCGGAGAGAAAGAGAATTCTTGACTGTCCTCTGAGCCGGTATCCAAAGAATGCATCAACCTGGCTTGGAGTTCCGTTGGCGGTTGTGTCCGCTGCGCCATCAGTTCCAATCGTGCCACGCTCTCTTGCAACCGGGCTGCTTCCCTGCTACACGGGCCGCACCAGTCAAGATGAGCCTCCACTTGAAAGGACTCTTCCGGTTCCAAGGCGTCTAGGGCGTAGGCCTCTAATAGCTCAAGAGGGTGAGCGCCGGCCCAATGTTCGTTTTCAGAGTTGTTCGTTGTCATCTCGTTCCAATACGGTGCGTAATTTCTGCATTGCAAGTCGTACTCTAGTCTTTATTGTCCCCAAAGGTTGACCCAGTTTATCCGCCATGGCCGATTGGGAATAACCTTCGAAGTAAGCCATCATGATCACTTCTTTCTGGGCTGTTGGAAGAATCTCCATCGCCTTCATGATTCTTTCCCGTTCCAGGTTACGGCTAACTTCTTCCTCGGTGGAGATTTGCCCCGAAGGCAGCAGGTCCAGTGTTTCGTAGTCGGCAGGGTCGGTCATGATGGTGGACCGGCGCCGCGAACGAATCAGGTCAACCACTTTGTGGTGAGCAACGCTCATAATCCAAGAGCGCGGCTGACCCCGGTCGGCGTTAAAACTGCTGGCTTTGAGCCAAATATTTAGGAATATCTCTTGAGCCAAGGCTTCGTTTCTCAGCATGTACATGGCCAGCGAGTAGACTGACGTCGAGTACCTGGTATAGAGCTCTTCCAGTGCGTCTTTGTCCAATGACGCAATCAAGCCGATGATTTGGCGGTCTTCGATCTCTTGGTAGTCCACCATTTCAGGGCACCTCGCAGCCGGTGTGGCGGGTGCTCTCACTGATATATACGAGGACATTCTCTAGCTGGATTGGCGACATATTTCTAGACTACCAGGGAGTCCAATAAAGCATCTAGGTTGGGCAAGGTGTCCAATGACCAAGCCAACTCCAATGTTCGGTCATAACTGCTTTGACCCAACTCCGTGGAGGCAAGGCCACGAAACTTGGCTTCAACCTCGGAATCGCTTAATGGGTTGAACCGGTTGCCCTTCGGAAATGACGTGTGAGCGGTTAGTAGTTGGCCGGTTTTGCTGGTGATTTCAATCCGGCAGTTGTACTCGTTGGGGTACTTTTCAGTAAAGTCCGTATCTTCTTGGATGGTCATCTTGTTGATGATCGTGCGCAAGGCTGGGTCTTGGATTCTTTGAGTAGTGAAGGTTGTTGGCGAAATCTCCCCGTCTTGCAGGGCGGCCGCCACTAG
>Ga0310122_10002638_pt1 | contig 11408 bp, 13 predicted proteins | sample CB6_Bottom_1051__FD_203503 | JGI IMG/M metagenome (GOLD analysis project Ga0310122, IMG submission 203503) | Marine microbial communities from Western Arctic Ocean, Canada - CB6_Bottom_1051 | ecosystem: Environmental > Aquatic > Marine > Oceanic | place: Canada: Western Arctic Ocean | collected...
TATTGCTCGGCTCGTTGCTGCTCTTTTGGATGAGAAGGGCTGCCATCCTCGCCGACCCGACCAACCCGGCCAACCCGACCAACCCGGCCAACCCGGCCAACCCGACCAATCCGACCAACCCGACCAATCCGACCACGCAGATTCTAAACCCAATGGAGACCAGGCTTCAAGATCTCGTGAATTCCTAGCCTGGTTTGGCACCGAGCGGAACTCTCAGCATGACGAGCCACGGCGAGGGAACTCTGCTGATCGTCGATGACGACCGGATTTTCGCACAAACGCTGGTTCTCGAATTCGAGGATCGTGGCTACTGCGTCGAGTGGCTCGATGGACTGCAGGCAGTCGAGAACAAGTCCGACCTCAACTATGCCTACGCCGTGATCGATCTCCGGCTGGGCCACGACAGCGGCATCGACGTAATCAGGATCGTCAAAGCCCGCTCTCCATCGACCGTCATTGTGGTACTCACGGGCTACACCAGCAGTGAGACAGCCGTCCGAGCCCTTGAACTCGGAGCAAGAGCCTGTCTGACCAAGCCCATCGACATCGATCGTTTGGAGAGCGCCTTGTTGGGCGGAGAAATGTGAGGGGAAATACAAGGTCCTCAGCAAATCGTTGGCCCACGAGTTGACTTCACGAAGATCGAGGGCTTTTGACTCGATGACGGATCTGCCAAGACGGCGAAACACCGCCTCGATTCCTTGACGATAGTGCCGAAACTGGCTATCCACAGCGCCGATAACGGCTGAGGTTGGTGTTGTTTCCCTGCATTGCGGGGTTCGCCGAACAGAAACTTCCATCGGTTATGCTGCGCCGCGCTTCGACCCTCCATTCCCAGAGACGAGGGTTGTGGAGGCTGGTGCGCGAATGGGTCGATTGGCCGCGCGACCGCGAACAGAGTCGTCCGGAGGGCATCAAATTAATGCGTCAAATGCTGGCCACCGTCGCTTCGATGCTGCTGCTTGCCCTGACCGCACCGATCGGCGTGGCCGATGCGGATGAACTCGAGGATGGCCAAAAGATTTTCGCGCTGTGCGCGCAGTGCCACGGCGACAATGGCAGCGGCAACAGCCTCTTCCTTGCGCCGGCCATCGCCGGGCTGGAGTTCTGGTATATCGAGGCGCAGCTCAAGGTCTTCCGAAGCGGCTCGCGCGGGTTGCACCCCAGCGATGTCGCGGGGATGCGGATGGCCCCGATGGCGCGGACCCTGCGCAATGACGAGGACCTCGCTGCGGTGGCGGCTTACGTAGCCAGCCTGCCGCCGACGCGGCCGGAGCGGGAGATCCATGACGGCGACCCCGAACGAGGCAAGACTCACTATGCGCTCTGCGGTTCGTGCCATGCGGCAGACGGCGCGGGCAATCAGCTGATGAACGCTCCGGCGCTCCGACACGCCAGCGATTGGTACCTGCTGTCCCAGATGAAGAAGTTCCGGGCTGGCGTGCGTGGTGCCAATCCGGGCAATCCCCTGGCCGCCATGATGGGCCCGATGGCGCTGGCGCTGCCGGACGAGCAGGCGCTGAAAGACGTCATCGCTCACATCATGACCCTGTCCAAGTAAGCAAACGAAGTAGCTCGGGAGAAGACAATGGCGAAGGAATTTACCCCCGAAGAACTGGTGGGCCGTATGTTCTTCATCTCGATGGTTGGCATCGGGCTGTTCATCGCCTCTGTCTTTATCTTCATCCTTTAGGAATCCGCGATGCCCCATCTATATCTCGAAGCCCTGTCGACCTACGCCAGCGATATCGACAACCTCATTTTGCTGATCGCTGCCCTCGTCATCCCTTGGTTCATCCTGTGCGAGCTCATCTTCTTCTACTTCATCTTTCGTTTTCGGGAAAAGGATGGTGTTCGTACCGAGTACATCACCGGCGAGAACAAGAGGCACAAGCGCTGGATCACCTACCCGCACCTTCTCGTTCTGGTTTGCGACCTGTTCATCCTCGTCGGCGCCGTGCAGGTCTGGTACGACGTCAAGCAGCGGCTGCCTGAGCCCTATGAAACTGTTCGCATCGTCGGTCAGCAGTGGGCTTGGACCTTCGTCCACCCCGGTCCGGACCATGTGCTCGACACGGCCGACGACATTACGACGGTCGACGAGTTTCACGTCGAAGTCGGCAAGATCTATCATTTCAAGCTCGAATCGCGAGATGTTCTGCACAGCTTCTCGGTCCCGGTCTTCCGCCTGAAGCAGGATGCCATTCCCGGGCGAATCATCACTGGCTGGTTCGAGGCGACCGGTGTCGGTGAGTACGACATCCAATGTGCCGAGATATGTGGCATCGGCCATGGTCTGATGGCGGCCCGAATCTTCATTGAATCCCCCGAGAATCACGCCGCCTGGATCGCAGAGAAATCGCCGTTTCAACTCGTCGCAGCGGCGACCATACCGATTGTTGAGGACTAGAGATGGCCGAATCCGTTCAGCCCGAATCCGCACATGCTCACCACGGCGAGCAGAGCTTCTGGAGCAAGTACGTCTTCTCGACCGATCACAAGATGATCGCCATGCAATACATGTTCACGGGCATGGCGATGGCGCTCATCGGTGGTTTCATGGTGTACGTCTTTCGCATGCAGTTGGCGTTTCCCGGCATCGAGGTTCCGTTCTACGGAGCGGTGACGCCCGCTAGATACAACACGCTGGTGACCCTGCACGGCACGATCATGATCTTCTGGGTCGCCATGCCGGTGTTGATCGCTGCGTTCGGCAACTTTCTGATACCGCTGATGATTGGCTGCGACGACATGGTCTTTCCGAAGATCAACCGGTTCAGCTATCAGATCTTCCTGCTCAGCGCGATCGTACTGGTGGCCTCGTTCTTCGTGGAGGGCGGTGGCTTCGGCGGTGCCTGGACCGCCTATCCGCCGCTATCGGCGAAGGCGGAGTACAGCCTGACGGGCCTTGGCTCGTCGCTCTGGTTGGTTGCCGTCGCACTCGAGTTCGTCGCGTTCCTACTCGGCGGAATCAACTTCGTCACGACGGTGATGAATGCGCGAGCACCGGGCATGAAGATGTACGACATCCCGATGGTCATCTGGATGATCGTCATCGCGAGTGTTCTGTTCATGGCTTCGGTGGGCCCGCTATTCGCCGGTGCCGTGATGCTCTTCATGGACCAGAATATCGGCACCGCATTCTTCGACCCCAACAAGGGTGGCGATCCGATCCTGTGGCAACACCTGTTCTGGTTCTTCGGCCACCCCGAGGTCTACGTCGTGCTGCTTCCGGCGATGGGAATCAGCGCGGATATCATCTGCACCTTCGCACGCAAGCAGCTCTTCGCCTATAAGACATTCCTGTACACCACCTTTGGCACCGGCGTGCTCAGCTTTACGGTCTGGGCCCACCACCAGTTCATCGCCGGCATCGACCCGCGGATGGCGAATATCTTCACCGTCACCACGCTGCTGATTTCGATTCCGATCGCCGAGATGTGCTTCATCTACATCGCGACGCTATACGGCGGCTCGATTCGCCTGACGACTCCGATGCTGTGGGCCCTGGCATTCGTCGCCGAGTTCCTGATCGGCGGCGTGACCGGTGTCTTCCTGGGTGCGAGTGGCGCCGACGTCTATTTCCACGACACCTACTTCGTGCTCGCGCACTTCCACTACACATTCTTCCCGATCGCGATCATCGGAACCTTTGCGGGCTTTACGTTCTGGTTCCCGAAGATGTTCGGCAAGATGATGAACGAGACGCTCGGCAAGATTCACTTCTGGGGCACCATCATTCCGTTCAACTGCATCTTCATTCCGCTCTTCGTGTTGGGCGCGGCGGGTCAGCATCGCCGCATCTACAGCTACGAAAATTTTCCGGATCTCGCGCTACCCCAGTACCAGGACATGCGCGTGTTCGCGACGACCGCGCTGTTGGTGATGCTCGGGTTTCAGCTGGTCTTCTTCTACAACTGCTTCATCAGTTGGCGAAAGAAAGAAATGGATGCGGGCAGAAACCCGTGGCGGTCAAATACGCTCGAATGGGTGGCCGAATCGCCGCCGCCTCATGGCAACTTCCCCGAGCTGCCGCACTGTTATCGCGGTCCCTACGAGTACGGGACTCCTGGCCGTGAAGAGGATTACTTTCCGCAGAACCTGCCGGCTTGATCCGCGGTTCAGCGAATAACGCCGAAGTCGAAGGAACCGGATGAGACCCATCGCGAATACTCGCAGTGAAGCTGGAATACCGACTGGCCGTCTGGCGGTCTGGTGGGTGGTCGCGTCCGAGATCGTGATCTTCGGTGGGCTACTGGCCTCCTATGTCATGTATCGTCTCGGCAACCCGGAATGGGCCGGTCATGCAGCCCACACGAACGTCTGGCTGGGCGCGACCAACACCTTCGTGCTGCTGACGTCGAGCCTGTCGGCCGTGTTGGCCCATCAGGCTGCAGTCGCAGGGGACGGAAAGAAGGCCGCGAAACTCCTCTATTTCACGTGTCTGGGCGCGGTCGCCTTCCTGTGCATCAAGGGCTTCGAGTGGACGACCGAAATTCAGGCCGGCTACACGATTACGTCGAATACATTCTGGTCGTTCTACTACACCGCCGCTGGGTTGCACGCGCTGCACGTGATCGCGGGCGCGATCATCATGTTGATCGTCGCCGAAACCGCAAAGCGAAACGAAGAACTCCACCGTGTGGAGCTGATCGGGATCTACTGGCACTTCGTCGACATAGTCTGGATCTTCCTCTTTCCGCTGCTCTACATCGCGAAGTAGTACGAAGGGTTTCGAATGTCTGAAAACGCAGCGCACGCCGATCATCACCACGTCAACTACATCAAGATCTGGAAAATCCTGCTGGTATTGCTGGTCATCAGCGTCGCGGGTCCCTTCCTCGAGATTCAGGTCGTTACGTTGATCACTGCCTTCGGCATCGCGATCGTCAAGGCCTACCTGGTCGCAAAAAATTTCATGCATCTGAATCTCGAGCCGCGCTACGCGGTCTATCTGCTGCTGACGATGCTCATGTTCGTGTTTCTCTTCTTCGCCGCTACCGCGCCCGACGTGATGAAGCACGAGGGCCAAAACTGGGTCAAGCCGCGCATCGAAGTCGTCGAGGCTCCGGTACACCACTAGGGGGCATGACCCGAGACATTGGGTCCGCGCTCCGAACGATGAAGTTCCACCGCATCTGCAGCTGAGCGCACGAGGTCCTCCGTGCTCGCAGCGAGGAACCCCATGGCGCAAAAATCATCCAGCGTGTCGCAGCGAGTCGCCTCTGATCCGCGGCCGAAACCGCTGCTTCCGAGCCCGGTGCTCGGCATGTTGATTTTCGTGATCGCCGAGCTGATGATGTTTGGCGGCCTGATCAGTGCGTTTGCGATTGTCAAGGCCGGCGCAATCAGCTGGCCACCGCCAGGACAGCCACGGCTGCCGATCGAGGCCACCGCGTTAAACACAGCGATTCTTCTTACGAGTGCTTGGGTTTTGTTTCGCGCGAATCGGGCCTTCCACCTCGATCCTGCAACAGCCAAGCGCCCGCTCTTCATTGCGATCGGGCTCGGTACGTTTTTTGTCGGCTTCCAGGGCTACGAGTGGGTCTCGCTGATCGGGCATGGCCTGACGCTCACGTCGAGCAACTTCGGCAGTTTCTTCTATCTCATCGTGGGATTACACGGCCTACACGCGTTGGCTGGCCTGTTCGTGCTGTCGCGCTCCGCGACGAAGCTGCGCCGAGGTGTTCTGGCAGCCGGTAGCTTCGCGGGGTCCCAGGTGCTGTGGTATTTCGTGGTCGGATTGTGGCCGGTGCTCTACCTGCTGGTGTATCTATGAAGGCGATGCGCAACCGACTCGCTTCCGTGGTCGCACTCGCGATCGTGCTGTCGCCGCAACTCGCGAAGGCTTGTTCGGTTTGCACGACGGGCAAAGATGACGAAACCCGCGCCGCCTTCGTCGCGATGACCGCCTTCATGACGTTTCTGCCCCTGGGTTTGATCGGCGGGTTCGTCTGGTGGTTGCGTCGCCGGGCACTCGCGATGCAACAGATCGAGCCGCGGCGCCCTGCTCAGGCCGGCCCCGAGATCGTCGAGCCTTAGCGGATCGCAACTCCCCAGGGGATTACAGTGGGGGAGGGCCGTCCATCTCGGCAACCCGCGAGGATCGCGTAGATCGCGTCGGTTCCGACCTCGCAACACCGCACCCCATTTGTTGACCCCTTCGAGAGCGACGGATAGACTGGCTGGAGCCGTTGATAGTCCGATCGTTTCCGATTATTGCCATCGTGTTTCCGGCACCGCCGCAACAGCGCGATGAATCGGATCGGGTGGAGGGTTTGTGATGGCGCCGAAGATTTTCAGGATCAATTCTACGCCCAACACGCTGGGTGAGTATTTCCTGGAAGCGGTCTACGCGGGTATCTTCGGCGGGTCCGCGGTGGCGATCTGTTTTCTCTTCATCGACATCCTGAACGGTCAGCCGCTCTTCACGCCGTCGCTACTGGGTAGCGTGCTTTTCCTGGGTTTCGACGCCACCGAAGTCGCTTCGGTGCGGCTCGATGCGGTCTTCTATTTCAGCCTCGTCCATGTCGCCGGATTCACCGCGCTCGGGGCGTTGGCTTCGTTTGTGGTCCACGAAGTCGAGCTGTATTCGAAACATCCCGCGATCGTGTTGCTCGTGTTCTTCGGGATCATCGAAGCCGCCTTCTTCGTCATCGCCCCGTTGGCTTTTCCCGGTGTGGTCGGAGTGCTGGGGATCGCTCGCATCGCTTTTGCGAACCTGTTTGGGGCGATTGCGCTGGCGGTCTTCTTCGTGGTCACCCACCACGCGGCGACGCGGGGGAAGTTCAAGCATAATATCGGCGACTTCGCATTCGACTCGGTCTACTCGGGTGCGATCGGTGGAGCCGTCGTGGCCCTGTACTTCCTTGCGGTCGATTCGATCGCCGGCGTGCCCTTCGCCACGCCGGCGCTGATCGGGCACGTCCTCTTCGAGGGCGTTGCGACGGAGGCCGCGACGAACCTGGCCTTCGCAGCGGTGCCTCCGGTCATCCTCGTGCACCTGGGCTGGTCGGCCGTGATGGGAATGGTCATCACCTTCGTGGTTCACGAAGTCGAGCTGCACGCTCGGCATCCCGTCGAGGTCCTGCTGGTGCTCTTCGTTCTGATGGAGGTGACCTTCATGACCGTGGCCCCGCTCGTGATTCCCGGTGTGATTACAGAGCTGGGGATCGTGCATATCGGAGCCGCCAACCTGTTGGCCGCGGTCGGGATATCACTGTTCTTCTTGTGGTCTCACGAGAACGTGCCCGGCGATCAGGTTCCGGACGCCGAGACGACGTCTTCCTCGTCTGAAGGTTGATCCAGCGTTCCTGCACTGAAAAGATGCTCGCGCTCTGGAGTTCCGGGTCGAAGACGATTCGCGCCTCACTCCGATCGAGTTGCTCGAGGATCTGGGCGACCTTGTCTTTGAGTGTCCAATCCCTTCCGTCGCCGCTAGCGCTGCGGCATCTTTCGAGCCTGCTCCTTGATTCGCTCGGCAGACGCCTCTTCGCCTTCGCCTTCGTCATCGAGCAGAGTCATCGGTGCCGGAACCGCGACCCCGCGCCGGCAGGCGGGGCGGGCGTCGAGTTTTCCATCCAGCGCTTCAAATGGTCGAGATCGTCGGTCGAGACCCCCGACCAGCCATGGCTGCGGATCCAGGACCAATTCGCGATGTCGGTGATGCTGTATTCGGCCCCGGCCAGCCACTCGCTTTCGCGCAGACGGCGATCGAGGACCTCGAAGAGCCGTCTCGATTCGTGCTGGTAGCGATCGATCGCGACCCGACATAAGCCACCGGCCCGCGCTGGCTCGGGCTAGGCTCTCGCTGCATTCGCAGTCTGCGAGACAAAGAAGCGAAGTCGCGCGAAGCGGCGGCGGGGGGCTATCGATGCTGAAGTGGTTTTTGGCCGCCGGATTGATCGTGCTGATCGGAATCGGGGTTGCCGGGTACTACCTCTACGCAAATCTTGATTCGCTGGTTGCGCGGGCGATCGAGGAGGTCGGGTCCGATGCCGCGGGCGTGGCGGTCCGCGTCGATCGCGTGTCGCTCGAACTCGAGACCGGGCGAGCGAGCATCTTCGGGCTCCGCGTCGCCAATCCCTCCGGCTTCAAGGGCGAGTCGGCCTTCACGCTCGGTGAAATCACGATCGACATCGATCTCGAGAGTCTTCGAGAACAGAATCCAATCGTGCTCGACGAGATTCGCATCGAATCTCCGGTCGTCTTCTACGAACTGAATGAAGCGCGGCAGTCGAATCTGGACGTTCTCAAGAAGAACGTATCGAGTGCCTGGGATGGGGATTCGACTGGGGATGCCACCGGCGATTCGGGTCCGGAAACCCGTCTGCGAATTCGAAAGTTGCGATTTTCCGGCGGGCGGGTCGAAGCGGATACGCGCGCCATCGGAGGCAATCAGCTCGAAGCCAAGCTCGCCACGGCTTCGCTTTCCGATGTCGGTGGAAGCAGTGGTGCGACCGGCGGAGAAGTCGGCGAGATCGTGGTGACGGAGCTTGCCCGGCAGACCGCGCTTGCGATCGGACGCGGGCAGATCGAGTCGCTGATCGAGGATCAGATCGGGGAAGAGCGCATGAAGGCGGTCGAAGGATTGCTCAATCTTTTCGGTCGCTGATGGCTCCCATCTCGCTGATGGCTCTTGCACGGCTCGCAAGGCCCACGGTGCAGGTGTCAGGTCACGGCGCCAGCTGGGCGCTCAGCTTCGAGACCGCTTCAGAAAACTCGCGAACGGTGTCGGAGATGATGTCGGCGACGGGGCGGATGGCCTCGATGCGACCGGCGACTTGTCCCGTGAGCGCGACCCCTTCTTCGAGTTTGCCTTCGAAGTAGACGGCCTTGACGCCTCCGGCGAGTCCCGCCATCGCATTTTCCTCACCGGCGTCGATGCGCTCCGTTCTTTCGGTTCGCAGCGCGCGCAGAGACGGGCCGGTTTCCGAACGAAGGAAGATGGTGTCGGTTTCGGCGGCGGAGACGATCGCATTCTTCCAGCCGTCGTGGACCGGTGACTCGAGGGCCGAGACCATCCGCGTGCCCATCTGCACGCCCTCTGCACCGAGGGCGAATGCCGCAGCCATCGAAGCACCGTCGCAGATGCCGCCGGCGGCGATGATCGGTACATCGACTTTTTCCCGAACCAACGGAAGCAGGACGAGGCTGGAAACCGGAGAGGGAGCCTTGAAACCGCCCCCTTCACCCCCTTCGACGATCAGTCCATCGACTCCCGCGTCGACGGCCTTCAGCGCCGCGCGCAGCGTCGGGATGACGTGGTAAACCGTTAGGCCACGATCCTTGAGCGCCTTCGTGTACTTCATCGGACTGCCCGCCGACGTCGTGACGAACTTCACGCCCTGGTCCGCGACGAAGTCCACGATATCGGGATCGCGTACGAAGGCCTGCGCAATATTCACGCCGAAAGGCGAGTCGACGAGTTCCTTCATTTTCTGGATCTCGACTCGGATCGCATCGAGCTCGCCCGAGGAAGTTTCGATGATGCCGAGCGCACCGGTCTTCGAGACCGCAGAGGCCAGCTGGGATCGGGCGATCCAGCCCATCGGGGCCTGCAAGATCGGAATGTCGACGCCCAGGTCTCGGGTCACTCGGTTGTTGAAGCGCATGCGATGATCCTCGTTGATGTTGGATGATTTGGATGGGTGACAGCCTAGCGATTCGTTCAAGGCTAGCCGGCCCGTGATGAGACGTGCCAGAGCAGAAAGACGCGCTCGCCAGCGCCGCGCTACGTTCCCTGCGCGCGTCAATCGCCGGGAGATTCGAGTGTCCAAGCTCGTCGAGAGAGACCAGAAAGTCGTTTGGCATCCCTATGCCCCACCCCAGGCGTCGCCCCTCTTTGGGGTCGAGAGTGCCGAGGGCGTGCGACTTCGTCTCGATGATGGGCGCGAGCTGATTGATGGCATGTCGTCCTGGTGGTCTGCCATTCACGGCTATCGCCATCCGGCCATCGAAGCGGCCCTGAAAAATCAGCTGGAACGGCTTCCTCACGTCATGTTCGGCGGGCTGACTCACGAGCCAGCGATCGAGTTGTGCGAGCGGCTGGTTTCGATGTCTCCGGTGGGTCTCGAGCGGGTATTCCTTTGCGACTCCGGATCGGTCGCGGTCGAAGTGGCGATCAAGCTGGCGCTTCAGGTCTGGCAAGCGCGCGGCCGCCCCGAGCGCCGTCGTCTACTCACGATTCGTGGCGGATATCACGGCGATACTTTCGGTGCGATGGCGGTTTGCGACCCGGTGACCGGGATGCATGGACTTTTCGAAGGATCGCTGGCGTCCCACTTGTTTGCGCCGCGGCCCGAATGTCGGTTCGACGAGGGCTGTGCCGATGCAGAGTTCGAAGAATTCGCGCGACTGCTCGAGGCCAATCAGACTGAGATCGCGGCGGTCATCCTCGAGCCGATCGTTCAGGGTGCGGGGGGAATGTGGTTCTACTCGCCGGACTATTTGCGTCGCGTTCGGAGCCTATGCGATGAATTCGATGTGCTTTTGATTGCCGACGAGATCGCAACGGGCTTCGGTCGCACGGGTCGCCTCTTCGCGTGTGAATACGCCGCGATCTCTCCGGATATATTGTGCGTTGGCAAGGCGTTGACCGGTGGGACGATGTCGCTTGCCGCGACGCTGGTCAGTCGCGACGTTGCGCAGTCGTTTGGCGATGATTCTGGCGGTGTATTCATGCACGGCCCGACCTTCATGGGCAATGCTCTCTCCTGCGCGGCCGCCAACGCAAGTCTGCGTTTGCTCGACGAGGGACATTGGCAAGCGCAGGTCGAGACGATCGGACGCCAATTGAAGGCGGAGCTCGAAAGGTGTCGGGAGCTGCCGGCCGTGTCGGATGTACGGGTGCTGGGTGCGATCGGCGTCGTCGAGCTTCATGAACCGGTCGACATGTCCGTCGTTCAGCCGGCTTTCGTCGAAGAAGGGGTCTGGATTCGTCCATTCGGGAAGCTGGTCTACACGATGCCGCCCTATGTGATCGAGCAAGAGGATCTCGCGCTGGTGACGGACGCGATTCACGCTGTCATTTCGAAATTCTGTTGACCGCGGTTAGTCCCTTCGAGTCGGGCTGACTTCCCTCGCCCGAACGCACCCGGACGAGGGAGCCATGGATGCGGACGCCCTTTCGGGCAACTTACCCGCAGAGATCTCCCTTGGGTCTCCCTGCGTTCGCCTCCGGCATGTAGGACCGGAGAACGCCTTTGTGACCGATCGTATCAACGCTCCTTCGCCGCGTGCGTCCAGTGGGTACTGGGGACGCCACTCGGGAAGCGAGTAGGGCAGGGGATTCGCCATGCACTCGGCATCGATTGGATCGGACGTGTCTGCTTCAGATGAAGCGACGACGGTCGTTGGCAGGCTCGCATACCAGGGTCGGGTTTTTCGCGTCCACTTCGATGAGGTCG
>Ga0310122_10002640_pt1 | contig 11404 bp, 8 predicted proteins | sample CB6_Bottom_1051__FD_203503 | JGI IMG/M metagenome (GOLD analysis project Ga0310122, IMG submission 203503) | Marine microbial communities from Western Arctic Ocean, Canada - CB6_Bottom_1051 | ecosystem: Environmental > Aquatic > Marine > Oceanic | place: Canada: Western Arctic Ocean | collected...
GCCTAGCGGTGACTCTGACCCTTTCGGTGTTTAATGCGCCGGAGCGGAGTAGCGGCCTGGTGCGATCTGGTGCCCCCGGGGATTCTGGTAAGATCGGTATGGCGGGTGTCGAAGGGGAAGCGACTTGGTGGCCGCTTCTCCGCCGGCTGTGCACTAGTGGGATGGGCGCTTATCGGATATTCGACCGGGGCCGCTCGGTACGCTGGCCCAGTGGCTGCGGGTGCCGCCTATCTGTGATTGACCGGCGCGCCTAGCGGAGGTTCTGACTCGGTTTTCACGGCGTCTGATACTCGTACTTGGGAGAATGCTTTTGGCGGCATGGGAAAATTATCTGGAGCAGCATAAGATTCGCTTTCTGTCCGAGCTGGTTGAGTTTCTTCGCATTCCGAGTGTTTCTTCGCTGTCGGAGCATGCCGCTGATGTAGAGCGGGCGGGCGAGTGGGTGGCGGAGCGGTTGCGGGCGGCGGGTATGGAGGGGGTTTGTCAGCTGCCGTGCGAGGGGCCGCCGGTCGTGTATGGCGAGTGGCTGCACGCTCCGGGCAAGCCTACGGTGCTGATTTATGGTCACTTCGACACTCAGCCGGTCGATCCTGTCGATCTGTGGACGAATCCACCTTTTGAGCCGGTGGTCCGGGGCGGGCGGGTGTACGCGCGTGGGGCGTCCGATGATAAGGGGAACATGCTGATTCCCATTCTCGCGATCGAGTCCATGCTCGAGACCGAGGGGGTGCTTCCGGTCAACGTCAAGGTTCTGTTCGAAGGGGAGGAGGAGGTGGGAAGCCCCCATCTGTCGGCGGTGCTGGAATGGAACCGCGAGCGGCTGGCCTGCGATCTGGCGGTGAGTGCGGATGGTTTTCAGGGCGGTGAGGAGCAGCCGATTTTGCTTCTCGGCTTCAAGGGGCTTTGTGCTCTGCAGGTCGATGTCGAGGGTACCAATGCCGACCTTCACTCTGGTGTTTATGGCGGCACGGTGCAGAATCCGATTCACGCCTTGGCGCGACTGCTCGACACGCTGCGAAGCGCCCAGGGGCAGGTCCTGGTTGAGGGGTTCTATGAGGATGTAGTCGCCGCGACGCCGGAGGAACGCCGGCAGATTGCGGCTGTCCCGTTCGACGAGACTGCGTATCGCGAGCAGCTCGGGGCGGGGGAGCTCTTCGGGGAGCCTGGGTATACGACGCGGGAACGGGCCTGGGTTCGACCTACCCTCGAGGTCAACGGCATCTGGGGCGGGTTTCAGGGAGAGGGCATGAAGACGGTGATTCCCAGGGAGGCCCACGCCAAGATTTCCTGCCGTCTGGTGGCGGATCAGGATCCGGAGAAGACGCTGCAGCAAGTCACCACCCATCTACACACGAAGGCGCCGCCCGGGGTGAGGGTCGATGTTCATCTCGAATCCGCCATGGCATCCGCATATGTCATGCCAGCGGACCATCCCGGCAACCGAGCCGCCCACGCGGTTCTCGAGGAGCTTTACGGATGCCCGCCTTATCACACCAGAATGGGCGGTACGCTACCGGTTTGCGGTCTTCTCCTCGACCTCCTCGACGTCCACACGGTCACCTTCGCTTTTGGCCTCGAGGACGAGAACGCCCATGCGCCGGACGAGTTTTTCCGACTCGACAGCTTCGAACGCGGCCAGGAGGCCTACCGTCTGCTGCTGCGGCGCCTGGCTCAGCAGGACGGCCTGCAGAGCTGACTGCGGGCTCGCCAACGGCTTACACACATACACACACAGTTTTCACCAAACCAGCCTGACATCGAAACGAGGAGACCGATGGCCACCAAGGATTTCGAAATCACCAACATCGAGCGACTTCGACTGGATGTTCCCTTTCATCCGCGCTGCGTTCAGACCATGACTATCCGGGGCTCCGGGTGGTCGGTAGTCGATCTGTACAAGGTGACTCTGGGCTCGGGAGTAGTGGGAATCGGCGAGACCATCGTCGGCTACACCTGGGGCGCGACCACGGACGAGCAGACCGCCCGCCTGATAGGCCGGAACGCCTTCGATCTGCTGTGGGATGACAGTCTCGGCGCCGGCGTGCAGATGGCGATCTTCGATGGGGCCGCCAAGACGCTCGGGGTGCCCTGTCATCGCCTGTTGGGGCGACAGCATCGGGAGGCCTGTCCGGTTTCCTGGTGGGCGCAGGATATGAAGCCGGAGGAGTGGGCGGCCGAGGCGCGGGCGGCCGAGGAGAACGGGTTCACCACCATGAAGGTGAAGGCGAGGCCGTGGAACGACATCGATGCTCAGCTGGCGGCCGTATCCGAGGCCGTATCGCCGCATTTTCACATCGACACCGACTTCAACGGGCTGCTGCTCGGTGAAGACGTGGCGGCGCCGCTGTTGTGCCGGCTGGAGGAGAAATACCCGGCGCTGGCCATGGTGGAGTCGCCGATACCGCAGGATGACGTGGCCGGCAATGCCATTCTGCGGCGCAAGATCCGCAGTCCCATCGCCATGCACTTTGGGCAGCCGCCGGTGATGACGGCCATTCGCGAGGGCGTGTGCGATGGCTTTGTCATTGGCGGGGGCGCCTCTCGGGTGGTGTCGGACGGGACTCTGGCCGAGCACGCCAAAATGCCGTTCTGGCTGCAGATGGTGGGCACCGGTTTGACCACCACTTTCGCGGTGCACCTGGGGGCGGTGCTGACGCACGCGCGCTGGCCGGCCATCCCCAGCCTCAACATATACTCGCACACGCTGCTGAAGGAGTTTGAGGTCGTAGGGGGGCACATCCATGTTCCCGACGGACCCGGCCTGGGTATTGAGGTCGATTGGGACGCGGTGGAGGGGTTCCGGGTGGACGGCGACTACAGCAAGCCGGCGGTCCGGCAGATCCACACCATCCACTGGCCCGACGGTCGCCTGTCGCACTATCCGGACGGTAGCTATCGCGATGACTTTCTGGCCGCGAAGCTACCGGGGTTCCTGCCCGGTGTCTGGCTGGAGCGCCGCCTGGACGATGGGTCGGATGAATTCGGGCGGGAGTACGGGGAGCTGTTCCCCGAGCAGTAATGGTGGGGGGGACCGGGTACCCGCCGATGAGATGGCGCCGACGTATCGCTGTTGACGGAGACTCTGTCTTTACTTGACCAGGCGGGCGATCTCCTTGAACGGGGGGGTCCCCGCCTCGCGCAGCAGTTCGAACAGCGCCGTCTCCACCGAAGTGATGCCCGCTCCCGCACGCGACATCTTGTCCAGCCCCACCTGTCGATTGGCCGCTGTTCTCGACGAGACCGCATCGGACACCACCTCGACGCCATAGCCACCGGCGATCAAGTCGCATACGGTCTGGTTTACGCAGATGTGGGCCTCGATGCCGGCGACCAGCAGCGTTCGCCGGCCACTGTCATCCAGCCGTTGTTTGAATTCCTCCAGGCCGCAGCCGCTGAAGCTGAGCTTCGCCATCGGCTCGAGATCGGTCAACAACTCAGCCAGCTCGGGAATGGTGGGTCCCAGGCCTTCCGGGTACTGCTCCAGCCACAGCACGGGGAGCTCGAGAATCCGCGCTCCCCGAACCAGGATCTGCAGATTCCGGTAGAGCTCCTCGCGCTCGTGCATCAGCGTCGCCAGCTTGCCCTGCACGTCTATGATGACGAGGGTGGTGTCGTCGGTCCGCAGCATCAGATGTATCCGGTGGCGCCGTCGGGTCGCACCGGGCAGGTGCGCTGCCAGTGGATGTACTCGTTGTCGGTGATGGCGTCTTCGTTGACGTCTACCCCCAGTCCCGGTCGATCTCGCAGCTCGAGATATCCGTCTTTCGGCAGGTAGGGGTCGTCCACCCACTCGTTCCACTCGGTGTTGGTGGGCAGGATGTACTCGAGGATCTTGAAATTGGGGGTGGCCGCGGCGAAGTGGACGTTGACGGCGGTGGCCAGCGGACCCATGGGATTGTGGGGGGCGACGCTGACGTAGTGGGCCTCGGCGATGGCGGCGATCTTCCGCATTTCCAGCAGGCCGCCGCAGATACAGACGTCCGGCTGGATGATGTCGGCGGCCTGAGCGGTGAGGAGGTCGAGGAACTCGAAGCGGCCATAGAGGCTTTCGCCGGTTGCCAGCGGTACTCTCATCTGTTGGCGGAGGCGCGCCCATTGGGCCTTGTGCTCGGGACGCAGGGGCTCTTCGTAGAACATGGGATCGAATGGCGCCAGGGCGTCGGCCAGCTGCAGGGCGAGGATCGGCTCGAAGATTTTGGCGTGGGGATCGAAGGCGAACTCGTAGTCATCGGGCGCGTGCTGGCGGATCTCCTCGAAATACTTCGCCGCTTCCGAGCAGATGCGACCCCAGCGGTTGGCGTCCGGATCCAGGCGATAGGGTCCGAGCTTGAAGGCGGTAAAGCCGTATTGGTCGTTGAGCTTCTGCGCGTGTTCGGCGGTCTGTTTGCCATCACTACCGCCCAAGCCGTGATAGACTCGTACCCGGTCGCGGACCGCTCCCCCCAGCAGCATGTAGACCGGCAGGCCGGCCGCCTTGCCGCTGATGTCCCACAGGGCGTGGTCGAGGGCGGAGATCGCCGGTAGTCCGATACCGCCGGGAGGGAAGCGGAATTGCTGCATCAGCTTCATCATGATGTACTCGATGCGACGCGGGTCCTCTCCCTTGATCATCTCGAAGAGGTAGTCGGCAACCGGCTTTACCGACAGGTCGGGGCCGGTGGAGTAGGCCTCTCCCCATCCGTGGATGCCCTCGTCGGTTTCTACTTTGATGAGGGCGCGGGGGCGGTTGCCAAATCGGGCGACAAACGTCTTGATCGCAGTGATCTTCATTGTCCGGCATTCCTTTCAGTAGACGGATCAGCCAGTGTATCAGTCGGTAGATCAGTCAGGGGATCAGTCAGGGAAATAGTCAAGGAGATCAGTCAGCGGTAAAACAGGGGATAGGGGCCGCCTTCCGCCTCTCGTTTGACGAGCTGGATCAGCTCCATGGCGTGGTAGTCGCCCCACATGCAGGATTCGCCGCAGGGGATCTTCCGGCCCTTGGGGACGTAATCCCAACCGTTGGGATGGTGGTAGATGGCGTGAAGGGCGATCCCCTGATGTCCCTTGCGGGTGGACAGATAGGGCTCTTCGAGCAGCGCCCGGGCAATGGTGTAGGCAGCGCTCTTGTAGCGTTTGCCGTCGCGCGTTTCGCCCTTGTTGAGCAGGTAGTTGCCCAGCCGTAGGTAGCCCTGGCCGCAGATGGCGGCGGCCGAGCTGTCCAGGGGTTCGACATCGTTGTACGGATCTGACGTCGTCTTGCTGATGTCGCCGAAGGAGGCCACACCTGGTGCTCCCGTATCCCAGAAGGGGATGCCGTCGGCAAAGCTGTTGCGGATGTGGAATTCGGCCGTGGCGCGCGCCGCCTTCTCCATGACGCGGGTCAGGCGGGACTTGCCGCCAAAGGGCTTGAGAGCACTCGCCTTCAGGGTTGAGAGGTACTCGAGTTGCTCGGCGTAACCGCACAGGACCCAGGACAGCCCTCGTGTCCAGGTCGAGAAGGGGGAGTAGCCTTGCTGGGTGCTGGCGCAGCGGTACCGGCCATCCGCGGTGTTGAAAATCGATTCGTGGACTACTCGCCCGGACAGATCGTAGGAGTCTCGCCCCTCGTCGTAGTAGACGTTGAATTCAGCTGTGGTGAGGGCGTGCTCGAGGGCTCTTCCCAGCAGGTCGACGGCGCAGTCCCCCTCGGCCATGAGCACGTGGCCGAGCTCGTGAGCCAGCACCATGATGCGGAGGGTGCGCATGGTGTCGGAGAACAGGGAGTGCGGCCCGTTGAAGGAATGGACGAAGCCCGTGCCGTGCGCGGTCTGGGTCCAGCGAGCGGCCTGAACCGCACCCGAGACTTTGAGGGCGAGCTCGTAGAACTCCAGTTCGCGCTGGTCGAAGGGAAGGCGCTCCTCCAGCATGAGACGCCGCAGATTGCCGTAGGTAGACATGTTGTTGAAGCCGTGGTCGTGGACGCCTACGTGCGAGACGTGGGGGGCCATGCGCTCGACGGTACGACTCCGGCCGATCTCGAGGAACTGCTCGTCGCCGGTCATGTCGAACTGCAGAATGGCGCAGCCGTACTGGAAGCCCTGGGTCCACTCGGTCCAGCCGCGAGTGGAATAGCGTCCCGCTCTGGTGTACACCGGCGTGCCCCTGGCGGGATCCCAGGAGCGGTCGATGTCGAGGATCTTGGGCCCGGTCAGATCGAGAAAGCGGTCGATGGCGGGTTGGAGTTTACGCGGGGAAAGCGAGCGATCGATTTTCATGGCCGTGTTGTCGGGTTGTCGTGTTGTCGGGTTGTCGTGTTGTCGGGTTGTCGTGTTGTCGGGTTGTCGCTTCAGGTTATGGATGATGGAGCGGCGAAGTGAGTGAAGGTTACGAAAGGCGACACCGAATAGTTTCCCCGCGCGAGGCCCGTGGCTGGAATGGCAGGGGGCCTCGCCTTCTCCAAAGAGCGACGAAGATAGCCGGCGCCTTGCGGCGGGTCAACAAGGCTTGTCACTCGCGGCTTGCGGTGGCGCGATGGCCGTCTTGAGGGGACCTGTCTTTCCTACAGCGACTGGCAGCACTCCTCTCGCGGCGCCGCTGGCGCTCACTCAGGCGGCAGCTCGGCACCAGTCTGTTCAACGATCATCCGGTAGTGCTCGGTCCGCCGGTGGGCGGCAAAGTTGAAGGTCGTCTGCTTGTAGCGAGTGGCCTGATCGAGATCGCAGCGGGCGGTCACCAGTTCGTCGCCGAGGGTCGAACACATGGCCACCACCTCGCCGGAAGGGGCGATGATGCAGCTCTGGCCGATCTGCTCCACGCCCTCTTCGATCCCCGCCTTGGCCACCCCCACGACCCAGGTGGCGTTCTGGTAGGCTCCGGCCTGCATGCTGAGCATGTTGTGGAAGTTGGCCAGGTGGTCGCTGCCGGGGTTTGCGGGGTTGTGGATCGGAGAATTGTATCCCAGAAGAACCATCTCCACCCCCTGCAGGCCGAGGACGCGGAAACTCTCCGGCCAGCGTCGGTCGTTGCAAATCAAGAGACCAAAAACACCGCCGAACGCACGCCACGCACCGAAGCCGAGGTCGCCTACCTCGAAGTAGAGCTTCTCCAGATTCTGGAAGGGCTGACCGGGCTGTAATTCGGCGTACCCGGGCAGGTGGATCTTGCGGTACTTGCCGACGATCCGGCCCTCGCCATCCACGAGAATCGAACTGTTGTAGCGGTGAGGCTCGCCATCCGCTTCGTCAAGCTCGGCGAATCCGAGATGAAATCCGATTCCCATGCGTAGAGCCTCGTCAAAGAGCCGGCGGGTGTTCGGCCCGGGCAGGTCGCGTTCGAAGTAGGCGTCGATCTCCTCCTGATCCTCCATGTGCCAGTGCGGGAAAAAGGGGGTGAGGGCGACTTCGGTGAAGACCACCAGGTCGCAGCCTCTGGCGTGCCCTTGCTCCAGCAGATCGAGGAGTCGATCGACAACCTCATCTCGCGTTTCTCGGCGTTGCACCGGCCCAAACTGCGCCGCGCCTACGGTCACGTATCTCGCCATGTCTCATCCTCTGGTTTGCGCTGGGGCATCAGTCTATCGTTACTTCGCGCCCGGTGCAAGGCCTAAGAGCGCGATCGACCTGAGGCGGCCAGCACGTGGCTGCATCCCTACGTTCCCTGTCCGCCGCGGGCGGAAGCAGGTCACCCGTGAAGGAGTCTGTGATGGCGAAGTACAATCCATACATCACCCCGAAGCTGTTCCGCTTTTTCCGCGATTTGAAAAAGAACAACGACCGCGACTGGTTTCAGGCGAACAAGCAGCGCTACGAGGATGACGTGCGCGATCCGCTGCTGGCCTTCATCGATGAGTTCACCGGGCCTCTGTACAAAATCAGTCCCCACTATCGCGCCGAGGCGAAGAAGGTCGGTGGTTCCCTGTTCCGCATCTTCCGCGACATTCGCTTTGCCAAGGACAAGACTCCGTACAAGACGCACGCCGGCGTGCACTTTCGCCACGAGAACGCGAAGGATGCACACGCACCGGGCTTCTACCTGCATATAGCGCCAGGGGAGGTGTTCATGGGCGCCGGCATCTGGCATCCCGAGACGGCTGTGGGGAGGCAGATCCGCGGCGCCATTATAGAGCACCCTGAGAAGTGGAAGAAGGCGATGAAGAGCGCCGCTTTCGCCAGACACGGCTTTGGGCTCGAAGGTGACGTCTACAAGCGACCGCCGGCTGGCATCGACGGCGAGCATCCGCTCATCGCCGATCTCATGCGCAAGGACTTCATCGCCCTGGCTGATCTCACTGAGAAGGAGGTCTGTGCGGCCGATTTCCCCAAGGTCTTCGCCGCCATGTGCAAGTCGACGACTGCCTATATGAAGTTCCTCACCGAGGCCGTGGGGCAGCCGTTCTGATTGTTCTCACGAGGGCCATCCGGTCCGCCGGGACGCCCCGCGCCAGCGGACCGGCTATATCTCATGGCGCCCGGTCACTGGATGGCGTATCGGCCGCGAACACGCGGCGCATGGCCGGGGTGAGGCGCCCCGTCTCCTGCATGCGGTCGGCCCAGTGTGCGGGTGTGCCTTCGTTCCAATGGCCTGGGTGGCGACTCGGGTTTTGGCGGGTCGGCCGCTGGGCAGGGTCTGGCGTCCGGTAGGCCATCAGCAGCCCCCACCGCGTGGGCGCGTCATGATTGCGGTGGCCGACGTGATGGGGCATGTGGTGGACGAAGGAGACCATGCTGCCCGGTGGCAGCGACAGGCGTTCGATGCGCAGGGGCTTGCCCGTGACAGGGTGCGTCTTGCCCCGCATCCAGCCCGCTTCGAACTTGTCGTCGTATTCGGTGCGCCCCAAGTCCCACAGATAGGGTGTGCGATAGAGGTGGGCACCGGGGATCACGGCGAGTTCGCCGCCGCCGTCTCCAGCCCCCATCCCCTCTGGGTAGCACAGGGTGCGCACGCACTGCTGTTGAAGGAACTCCACTGCAGGAGAGCCACCCACGACCGGGTCCTCGGTCTCGTATTGGCCCTGTCGATACGCGTGGCCGTGCCAGCGTCGACCCCTCGACCCGGGTGTTCGGTTGAGCATAATTACGTGATCGATCAGAAAGCGCGGGCCGAGAACGCAGCCGAGCAGTTCCATCATCTGCGGGTGACCGGTGGCGATATCGAGGATGAAATCATCGTAGGCGAGGGGGAAATACTCGGGCATCATCCCTTGCCAGGCGAATTCATCGGTGACCAGACCGGGATCGAAGAGCCCGCGCTGGTACATGTAGTCCCGCAGGCCGGGTGGCTGAAAGCGCATCTGCTCTGAGCCACCACGATAACCGGCGAGGGTCTCGGGGGTGATCTTCCCCGGGTCGGGGCCGGTCAGGCCGCGACCGGCGTAGTCGATGGCACCCCAGTCGCTGTCCACGACGACGGCGTCGTTCATCGCCTGAAGCTTACTCAGGCTCGACGACCACTGGGTTCGACCGGCATCGGTCATGATCCCATCCCAGACCCAGTAGCCCTCGCGCTCGAAGAAGGCGCGGTCGAAGGCGGCCAGCCTCTCCGGATGCAGCAGGTCGTCGAGGCGGCTGGTTACACCGCGGTCCCTAGTGGGCATGGGTCAAACTCCGTCGCTAGATCAGGCAAGGTCGAAGCGATCGAGATTCATGACCTTGTCCCACGCCGCTACGAAGTCACGCACAAACACCTGCTGCGAGTCGTCACACGCGTAGACTTCCGCAATGGCTCGGAGCTGGGAGTTCGAACCGAAGACGAGGTCGACGCGGGTGCCGGTCCACTTGGGCTCGCCGGTGGCGCGATCGCGTCCCTCGAAAACATCCTCGGATGTGGAGGACACCTGCCACTCCGTGGCCATGTCGAGCAGGTTCACGAAGAAATCATGGGTCAACGTCTCGGGTCGCTTGGTGAAGACGCCGAGCTCGGACTGACCGACGTTTGTATTCAGGGCGCGCATGCCCCCGACGAGAACCGTCATCTCAGGAGCGGTCAATGTCAGCATGTGCGCCCGATCCACCAGCAGCTCCTCGGCCGATCTCCGGTGTGTGCTTCCGAGGTAGTTGCGAAACCCGTCGGCGGTCGGTTCGAGCGCCGCAAATGACTCTACGTCGGTGTCCTCTTGCGACGCGTCCGTGCGTCCCGGCGAGAAGGGAACCTGCACGTCTTGTCCCGCGTATTTCGCAGCTTTTTCGACCGCTGCGCACCCGCCCAGAACGATCACGTCAGCCAGCGAGACCGCCCGCGAAACCTTCTGGCCGTCGGACTGCGAGCTGTTGAATTCCTTTTGAACCTCCTCCAGGGCCTGCAGCACTTTCCCCAGTTCGGCCGGCTGGTTGTTTTCCCAACTTTTCTGCGGCTCGAGGCGAATGCGCGCCCCGTTCGCCCCACCGCGTTTGTCGGTGCCGCGGAACGTTGCCGCCGACGACCAGGCAGTCGAAACCAGTTGGGAAATGGACAGTCCCGATGCGAGGATCCTGATCTTGAGGTCAGCGATGTCTTGCTCCCCGATCAGTTCAGCAGGGGCGTCGGGGACGGGGTCTTGCCAAAGCTGCGGCTCGGCGGGAACCATCGGACCAAGACACCGCGTGCGGGGCCCCATGTCGCGGTGCGTCAGCTTGTACCACGCCCTGGCGAAGGCGTCGGCGAATTCGTCCGGGTTATCGTGGAATCGCTTGGAAATCGGCCCGTAGATCGGGTCCACTTTCAGGGCGAGGTCCGTCGTGAACATCATGGGGGCGTGCTTCTTCGACGGATCGTGAGCATCCGGCACGGTGCCCACCGCAGATGCATCCGTGGGAGTCCACTGCGTCGCACCGGCAGGACTCTTCACCTGCTTCCACTCGTAGCTGAACAGGTTGTCGAAGTAGTTGTTGTCCCACGTCGTCGGCTCGGTGGTCCATGCGCCCTCCAACCCGCTGCCGATCGTATCGCCGGCTTTGCCGCTGCCATAGCTGCTCTTCCAGCCGAAGCCTTGCTCCTCGATGCTGGCACCCTCGGGTTCGGGACCTTTGTGCTGCTCTTCGGCAGCACCATGCGTTTTGCCGAACGTGTGTCCGCCGGCGATGAGCGCAACCGTCTCCTCGTCATTCATCGCCATGCGACGGAACGTCTCTCGAATGTCCCTGGCTGCAGCGAGCGGATCGGGGTTACCGTTCGGCCCCTGCGGATTCACGTAGATCAGGCCCATCTGAACGGCGCCGAGAGGATTCTCGAGTTCCCTGTCGCCGCTGTAGCGCTCGTCTTCAAGCCACTCGTTCTCAGGCCCCCAGTAAATGTCCTCTTCGGGCTCCCAGACGTCCTCGCGCCCGCCGGCGAAACCGAACGTCTTCAATCCCATCGACTCCAGGGCACAGTTCCCAGTCAAGATCATCAGGTCGGCCCACGAGATCTTCCGGCCGTACTTCTGCTTGATCGGCCCGAGCAACCGGCGCGCCTTGTCGAGGTTCACGTT
>Ga0310122_10002641_pt1 | contig 11404 bp, 11 predicted proteins | sample CB6_Bottom_1051__FD_203503 | JGI IMG/M metagenome (GOLD analysis project Ga0310122, IMG submission 203503) | Marine microbial communities from Western Arctic Ocean, Canada - CB6_Bottom_1051 | ecosystem: Environmental > Aquatic > Marine > Oceanic | place: Canada: Western Arctic Ocean | collected...
GGCGCAGTGTGACTCAGAAACGTCAATGACCAGCTCAGGTCGCTGGTCGTCCGGACGCCGTGAACGAAGGCGATGGCACAGAGGCCAAGAACGATGAGGAACGAGCCTCCCGGTCGCCGCCTGGGCGCCTGTGCTGGGGTAGACACGGCGAAGTGGATCGAGCCCCGGGATGGCGCAGCCGTTGCCCGAGGTCACGATGCACGAGGCAGGGCAGCGAGTTGGCGGGCGAACGGGTCGCTAGCGCCCCGCCTCGTTGGCGCGCTCGACGGTCAGGATGTTCGTCATCGCGTAGTTGCCCTCGTGACACGCGTACTCGTAGATGATGTAGTCGTCGAGCCGCGGCATCGGGCGCACGGCGGTCCAGGGACCGGTGTAGACCGTCGAATCCTCGATCGTGAACTGATAGTCGATGCGGTCCGCGCTCACCCGTGTGAAGCGCTCGACCGCCCTCGTGCTGCGGGACGACGGGAACCGATGCACGGTGGCGTCACTGAAGTTCGCGGTCTCGACCACCAGGGTGTCGCCGTCCCAGTGCCCGCGCGAATCGCCGTTCCACTGGCGGACATCGTCGTCGAGCTGCGGCCGCCCATCGAGTGGGATGATGCGGACGTCATGGATGTTCTCGACGCGAATAGCGACGAAGTCGCGTGTCTGGAGGATCTGATACGTGTTGTTGTACCCCGTCGAGATCGGCGGCACGCCGTGGTAGGTGATGCACCGATCCCAATTGCTGCGGTCCAGCCAGGAGTCGCCGGGGTGCCCACGTCGGTAGTCTCGTTGCGCCGCCGCCTTCTCCTCTGTCTCGGGCCGCACGGGCAGCCTGCCGTCCGGGGGATCGACGATCAGTGACGTGCGCAGATCCGCGCTGACCTGCCCACGGTCGAACCAGAGCGCGTTGTAGGACCCAACCTCGCCCGGTCTGTCCGGCTGGTCCAGGGTCACCGACAGGTTCCGCGCTGCCGCCTCCTCGGCTGTATAGAACTCCCGATCTCCCATCGAGGCAGGTCGTTGCAGCGGTGTGAGAGACGCATACGACCAGGTGCCGTTGAGGTCCGGGTCCCCCCAGGCCGTGCGCGGTGAGTCCTGGTCTGTCGGGGTCTGACCAGCCGCCGCAACCGGTAGGAGCATGACGACGGCAAGTATCGTCACGATGGTGACGACGGTCGCGAGGGCCGGCACGAATCGATCGCGCATCTGAGACCTTCCTCTCGTTTCACTCTTTCTCGTTCCAGGAGCGTCGGTGGACTCGACTATAGCACTCGCTCGATCCGCAGGTCCGGGGTCTGCCCCAACCGGCCCACCTCGTCAGTGCCGACTCACCGGGCGTCCAGGGGCGGCTCCACACCACTGGCGGTGTACTGCGCCGGATCGACCCGGGCGACCAGTGGATGCAACATCGAGGGTGGACTCGTAGCCGCGCCGATCTGCACCGGGGTGCCGACGAAGTGCTGATACACCGTCAGCCGATGCTGTGTCACCGGGGCGACCGGGGACACATGCAACGACACCTGCCCGGCCCCGTCGAGGGCGATGCGGTAGGTGCCTGGAGCGAGGGCAAAGCGGTCCATGGCGAAGGCCACGACCTCCGTCCCGCCCTGCAGATGCCCCCAGCCGGCAACTACGGGTCGAGTGGTCCCGGTCGTTTCGTATGGCCGCTCCCGGCCTTTCGGACCGGTGTCGACACGCCACCCGGTCTCACCATCCACGTCGACCATGTTCGTCAACACCACCGAGCTGTCCTCACTGCGCAGTGACCCGTATGTCCAGCGGTCCGTGCCGAAATCCCACACCCAGGGGTGCGCGCCTAGGGCGAACGGGGTATGAAACGACAGCGCGCGCAGCCGCTGGTCGGGGTCACCGAGGGACGCCGTCACCTTGACCCACGATTTGCTGTTCGGCATCTCGACCGTCACCAGGAACGGCACCTCGGCGCCGGCGCCAAGCGAGACACGGCCTGAGTACCGCAGCTCGACGTAGATGGGCCCTCCCCTGACGACCTCGAACATGACGCCGGTATCTCCTCCAAGCTCGTAGGTCGTTCCGTCGCGACCCTCGACGACGAATCCGTTCGGACCGGACCCGCCGGACTCGATGATCTCACCACGATAGCTGACCGAGCGGAGGAGCGGAGCGGCGGTCTTGCTGAACCGGACACGGCCGACCTGAACACTGCCGTCTTCTTCAGCCAGGGAGAGCCCGCGACCCGGGCCAACAGCGCTCACCCCAGGCCCATACTCGACTCGATACGCCTGTGTCTCTTCCGGCCCGATGCTGACGTTGAAGTCGACCAGCAGCCACTGCACCGATCCATCGCTCCAGCGCGAAGCGGCAGTGAACTGGGCCGGTATCTCCTCCCCGTCGTCGTCGTCGATGAGCACCCTGACCTGGTCGGCCTGCGCCAGCGCCCCGTGCGGGAACGGCACCCGCGCGTTGACGGGGTAGCGCGTACGACGGATCCCAGCGGTCTCCTCGACGCCGAGGCTGACGCTCCGACCCGGCTGAGCCAACGCGATGTCGGGGACACCCGCCCCGAGTCCGAGGACGGCCACAACCGCGGCCAGTGCTGTCACGGGGAGGGAGGCTAGGCGGCACATCGTGTCGACACGTGCCTGACCGCTCTGATCTCCAGCTCTGGGAGCTTGGCTGCTTCCATTCTCGGTGCCGGGATGGAGGAGGTGTTGGGCACCACCGGACGACGGGCGCCGCCAATCCAGATGCGAGCCCGCGAGCCGATGCTCCGCTCGAAGCCGGCGCGCTGGGTGGTGCTGGTCTCGTCGATCAGCGTCCCGGTGATGTCGACTTCGTGACCAGAGTGCTGAAGGAGCTCCTCGATGAGGTCGTCGTCGCCAACCACCCGAAAGCGATCAGCGGTGGTGGCCCGCACCGGCGAGACCGCCGACCGATCGTCCGGGACGTCAGTCGCGGTGAGGAACGCGCCGTCCACACAACCCCGGATAGTGACGAACCGTCGGGAGCCTTCGTCCCGTTCGGCATCGAAACGATCCGGTTGCGCGGCGACTGAGCTGACAATCACCAGCACAAGCCCGACACCAAGAACGAGCTGATACAACCTCATGGGCCCTCCCGTCGTCAGACATCAACTCTCGACGCCCATAGTCAGGATCGTAATCGAAATAATCCCGGTCCGCACGCCAGACACACACTGGACTTGCAACCACGAGCCGATCGGGTCCTAACCCACCGTCACTGCCGTGCCACTGGCTGACACCATGAGCATGCTGCCGCCTTGTCCCACTACTTCGTAGTCGAGATCGACGCCGACCACCGCATTCCCTCCCGTGTCCCGGGCCGCCGCTTCCATTTCCTGCAGGGCTATCTCTCGAGCTGTCCGCAGTTCCCCTTCGTAGGCGGCAGATCGTCCACCCACAATGTCGCGGATGCCGGCGAAGAAGTCCTTGAAGATATTGGCTCCCACGATCGCCTCGCCGGTGACAATGCCGTGGATACGCACTGATGGTCTTCCCTTCGATACTTGGGGTCGTGGTGAGAATCATACGTCTCCTCTCCCTCGTGTGATTCGATCCTATTGATCCCGACGACCGTGGTTTGGGTCAGCAACGGGTCGTGCGGGTGCCGGCGCCTACCAGGTTCGCCGCGACCAACTGCGGCGCCTGCAATCCATCGACACAGCCGATCGCCAGGATCGTCGGGCTGCCATCGAACGCATCCGGCGCGATCGGTTCGGCGCGCAGCTTCAGATGGGCGAACATCCGGCGGCGGCCTCCCTCGGGTCGCAACCCGACGTCCGGATCGCGCACGGCCGGCATCAGCTTCAGGCCAACCGTGCCGCGCACATTGCCACCAATCGTGAGAATCCGATCGCGCACCTCATCCAGCTTCACGACGACGTCGCAGTGTGTACGGGCGCCTTCACCCAACTGCCGGCGCCGCTCGGCAAGCGTACGGTAGGCCGGGCGACGTCCGCTGCACAGGAGGTCACCTGGCGAGATGGTCGTTTCGCCGATGTCGTAGGCGGTGAACGCCGCCGGCGATCCGCGGCCGTCCCGCGCACGAATCGCCTGGTCGATGTAGGTGTGGTGCGCGACGGCACGTCGAAACGTCGACGATTCGTCGAGGCCGCTCTCGCACATGACCCACGACACGAAGGCGGCCGACCAGGGCGTTCGCCATCGTGCGCCGCTGCCTGAGTCACTCCACCGCTGATTCTGACGATCGATGATCCAGCTGCCTTCCGGCGTGACCGTCCAGTAGCCGGCGATCGAGTCGGCCACGCGCTCGCTGTCGGCGGCATTGAGTCGCGACCAGCGCGGTCGGCGGCCTCGAGTGGTCCGGGTCGTCCTGTCAGTCTGGCCGGGGGGCTCGACACGTGTCTGGTCGACGACGGTGAACCCGAAGAAGCCCCATTCCTGCACCGCCAGGTCGACAATGCGTCGTCGGAGCCGGTCGCTGGACAGGCTACGGCATGAGGTCTCTCGAATCGTCAGGTCTCCGAGAGTGCCGGCGACCCGTGCCGACGGCGGCGCGACGTCGAGCTGGTCCGGGGGCAACCGGTCGAACGAGGTCTGTTGCGCGAGACCGATGGATGTGGCGACCAGGGTGGCGGCCAGCGCCACACCGCTCGACCTGAACAACCGTACGGAATCCATCGGCGGGCTACACCAGTCCCCGCTTGACATAGGCGTAGCACCGGGCAACTTCCTCAGCGGGCGACCCGACGCCCCGGTACTCATACTCGAGGTGCGCACGAATCGGCCATCCCTCGCGCTGGAGCAGCTGCAGGACCTCGTGAATGGGCGTGTCACCGGTACCCCAGGGTACGTTGTCACCCTGGTCACGCCGGCGATCCTTCAGGTGCAGGTTCGAGATCGAGGCATGATGCTCGCGCAGGTAGGCGACCGGGTCGTAGTTGGCGGCTGTGAAGTGGCCGATGTCCAAGTTGACCTTGACCAGCGGAGACAGCGCCATGGCCGCAGCGAAGCTCTCCGGTCTCGCGAACTCATTCGGATCGGAGATGTTCGAGTGGTTGTGCACGGCGACCACCATCTGGTGTCGTGCCGCGAAAGGGACAACCCGCTTCATGGCCGAGAGGGTGGACGAGGCGGTGATGATCTCGGCGCCGAGCGCGCGCGCCATCTCGAACCCGCGGTCGATCTCGGCGTCGGAGAAGGAGTCGTTGAAGCTGTAGTTGAATCCGTAGATGGTGAGGCCGGCCGCCGTGAACCGGTCGCGGATACGCTCGAAATGCGTCAACGGGGTCTCGATGCGCCACCGGCGTAACCCGTCGCGAGCCTGCCGTCGTGCGTCCGGGCTCGCGGTGCCACCGACCCGCGCCGGCTCCAGCATGGGCGACCACAGTTCGCAGTCGCCGATCCGGCAGCTCTGCATCGCCTGGATGATGGCGTCCGTCTGGTCGCCGCCCGGGGTCCGGGGCAGCGCCCGGAAGCTGTAGGTCTGCACCCCGATCTGCACACCGCCCACTGTCGAGTCGATCTGGGCGGCCAGCGGCGTGGGCAGGGCCACCCCCCCCACGGCCATCGCGGTCAGTGCGCCGAACTCACGTCTCGTATACATCTCATGCCCCATCATGAAAGCGGCGTCCTGTGAACGACTGAAGCCGTAGCCCAGCGCCTGTCGCCAACAGACCGGCGATGACCGCGGCCTAGATCGCCGCTATTGTCGCCGCACCGCGGTGGGTGTCAAGAGAAAGCCGCACCCAGCAGGGTCGTCCTTGACACACCCCCCCAACGGAGATAATCGCGAAACGTGTTCTGGCACCCCGTCCCAGAGCGTCGATCCGCAATCAACCGGAGCGTGTCGTTCACGGTTTCACTGACACCGGACTCGGGCACAAGGGTAATGATTCAGAAGAAGATCTGTATGGTTGGTTGCTCAGGAGTCGGTAAGACCAGCCTCGTCCACCGGTATGTCGAATCGATTTTTCCCGCGCGCTACCACTCCACGGTCGGCGTCAAGATCGACCGCAAGCGCGCGACCGTGCGAGACCAGGACATCACGCTGCTGCTCTGGGATCTGGAGGGTGGAGATACGACCGTCGAGCTGCGCCCGAGCTATCTCCGCGGGGCCGCGGCGGTGTTCTACGTCGTGGATGGCACTCGACCTGAGACACTCGACCTCTTGTTCGAGCTGCGCAGGCAGGTCACCGACGCCGTCGGATCGGTGCCGGCGATCGTCGCCCTCAATAAGTGCGATCGGCTCACCGACTGGGCGATCGGCCCGGATGACCTGTTCCGACTCGAGAAGGCGGACCTGCCGGCGTTCCAGACCAGTGCTAAGACCGGCGAGCGGGTCGAGGACGCCTTCCACTGGTTGGCCCACGAGACCACCTGAGTCCGAGCGTGAGGGTGCCTGACCGGCAGATCACAATGCACGACTTCTTCGGGATGACCCGTCGTGGCCAGAAACGCTCGGTGAATCAGGATCAGTTCCTCGTTGCCCGGTTGACCAGGACAGCGAGCCAGCTCTACACCAGTCTGACCCACGTGGCGCATCCCTTCTGGGAGCACGCGTCAGAAGCCTATCTGCTGGTCGTCGCGGACGGGCTCGGCTCGGGCGGACGGCCCGCCAGCAGCATCGCCGTGGAGGTGCTGTCGGAAGAAATCGCGGCGGCGGCGCGTGGCTACTGGGGACTCGACGTCGAATCCGAGCACGAGCTGCTCGAGCGGCTCGAGGGCGCCGTCCGGGCCGCCCACGAGCGGGTCGTAGCGCGCAACGTCGGTAGCGACCTCTTGGAGGTCTCGAAGGCCGCCACGACCATCACGATGACGATGCTGCTGTGGCCGCGGGCCTACGTGTTGCACGTCGGCGACAGTCGCGGCTACTACCTACACGGCGGTCAGCTGCGGCGGTTCACACAGGATCAGTCGGTCGAGGAGGCGCTGCTAGACAGCGGCGCCATACCCGAAAGTGAGGCCGGTCAGTCGGGCTTGAGTAAGGTCCTGGCTCGGGCGGTCGGTGGTGAAGATGCCACCCCACGCGTCGGGCTCGTCGACCTGGATGAGGGGGACGTGCTGATGCTCTGCACCGACGGGCTGACGCGGTGTGTGGAGGACGACACCCTGCGGGCGGTGCTTGAACAGGACATCTCGGCACAGCAGATGTGCGAACAGCTTCTCGCCGCGGCGCTCGACGCGGATGGCGAAGACGACATCACGATCATCATCGGCCGGATGGGGTTTATTACTTGAACGGGGCTGCGCCCCGAACCCCGCGCCGCCGACGCAGGTCGGGCAGGTGCGCGCCCTGGTAGAGTCAGCGGGGTGAGTATCCAGCGAGCCGGCGTCGGTGTCCTGACACTCGGGCTCTGTGTCGGAATCGTGCAGGGCCAGCCGTCTCCCGCCCGACTCCCGTCGCCAGCTCTCCCCGAGACACCCTATCGGTACGCCGACGCCGACCTCAGGCTGCCGGCCCACTTCACCACCGGCGGACCGGACGGCATCGCGGCGGCTGACAACACCCCGGACGACAACCCGACGACCAACGATGGCGCCGCGCTGGGGCGAGTGCTGTTCTACGACACCCGGCTCTCGGCGAACGACACCGTCTCGTGCGGCACGTGTCACCAGCAACGGCACGGGTTCGCAGACCCTCGGCCGTTCAGCATGGGGCTCGAGCAGCGACCGACACGACGGCACGCGATGGGACTGACCAACGCGCGCTACTACACACGCGGCCGATTCTTCTGGGATGAGCGGGCCGACTCACTCGAGTCGCAGGTGCTAGCACCAATCCAGGACCCGGTCGAGATGGGACTGTCGCTGGAGAGGCTCGGGGAGAAACTGCGAACCGCGCGGTACTATCCGCCGTTGTTCGAGCGTGCCTTCGGCACGCCGGCCATCACAACCGGCCGCGTGGCCCGAGCACTCGCCCAGTTCGTGCGCGCGCTCGTGTCCTATCGGTCGCCATACGATGCGGCGCGCGTGGCGGGCCCGCCCGGGTCCCCGCCGTTCGACGCGCGTCTCACCGAGAGAGAACGTCTCGGGCATCGGCTCTTCGTCGCCGTGCCTGGGGAGGGGGAGCGCGCAGCCGGCTGTGGCCGCTGCCATGTCACCGACACACAGATCAGCCTGTCGCCGCGCAACATTGGTCTCGACGGGCTCGACGGGCTCGACGAACTCGACCCGGCAGACACGCGCGACGAGGGTGCCGGCGACGGACGGTTCAAGGCGCCGTCGCTGCGCAACGTCGCGAAGCGCCCCCCGTACATGCACGACGGTCGCTTCGCGACTCTGCGTGATGTCATCGCGCACTACAACGCCGCGGTCCAGCCCCACCCATTCCTCGACATGACGCTGCTCGACCGGCGACTGGCGGTAACAGGTGGCGCCGTACGACCGGTCCGGCTGAACTTGACTGACATCGAGATCGACGCGCTGGTCGCATTCCTGCACACTCTGACCGACGACGCGTTCTTGACGGACCCGAAGTTCGCCGACCCGTTCGCGCCGGCCGCCGCAGGTGGCTAAGGACCCTGGTCTAGACTGAAGATACCCTTCTGACCGCCGCCCAGAACCGACACAACCAGGGTCCCAGGAACCCGATCGGGTCCTACGCCTCGTTGAGCGTCAGGGGATGGGGCCGGCGACCGTCCAGATCGGTGAAGTCGTGATGCTCGGCGAGCGCGGCGGCGACGAGCCGCTGGCCACTCCAGCGCGCGACGTAGGGGTCGCAGGCCAATGCGGCCACCGCCCGGCCCTGGAACTCCGGGCTCTCAGAGTTGCTCAGATCGAACACCCCCGCGGCCAGCACGTTCTCTGTGCGCACAAGACCGGGATAGAGCGACACGACCGTCACTTCATGCTCTCGGAGCTCGTGCGCCGCGTCGGCCGTCAGCTTGTCGATGGCGGCCTTCGACATCCCATACAGCAGGCTACCGATATGCTTCTGGGCCGCCCAGTGGGAGATGTTCACAATGAGTCCGCGGTGCGCCGGCACCATCACTCTGGCGGCATGCTGACTGGCCACGAACGCGGCCCGAACACCAACGTGCATCATCGCCTCCCACCGCCAGACCGGCTGCTCCCAGAACGGGTCGGCCCAGGTGAAACGCCCGTCCTCGACCATCCGCTCGTAGCCCCCCCACGCGTTGTTCACGAAGACATCGAGTCGTGACTGCTCAGCGCTGATACGGTCGAAGAGACGGCGCACGGCGTCGTCGTCCGTGTAGTCGCACCGGATGGATGTAATGGATGTATCCAGCTTAGCCTGGTCGATCGAGCGACCGGTTGCGTACACCGTGGCACCCGCGTGCGCCAGACCGATCGCGATCCCGCGTCCGACACCGCGACTGGCCCCGGTGACAAGTACGACCTTCTTCTCTAACACGGACATGAGCGGCTCCTTATATTCGTATTTTCTTCGCCCTCTAGTTTGGGTCTGGCCAATGACGATGTCAAGAACACGACCCGGCTCACGAAGCTGTAGATAGCGCTACACTGAGCCAACTGGACACACCGATCGAGCGAATCGGCGCCAGCACCGGCACGTTGCAGGATCTCACCGACGTTTACGTGCCGCCTTCGTTGCAGCGAGAGGAGACCGGGATGACACGATGGCTGGTGGTGTTGCTGGTAATGGTCGTGCCGAGCGGTGCGCTGGCGCAGGAGACCTACGAGCTCGGTCCTGATTCGCAACGTCACGTCGGTGTACCTCGCGGCGAGATCACGCAACTACGCTGGGAGAACAGCCGGGTGTATCGGAACACCGAGCGCGACTGGTGGATTTATGTGCCCGCGCAATACGACGGCCAGACCCCGGCAGCGCTGATGGTGTTTCAGGATGGCGGTCGCTATCTCAACGAGACCGGACCCATCCGTGTACCGGTGGTCTTCGACAACCTGATCGCCGCGGGCGACATGCCGGTCACCATTGGTGTGTTCGTCAATCCTGGACACGTCAGAGGCGACGATCCAGACGGTCGGGCGCGCAACCGTAGCGCCGAGTACGACTCGATGACGGACCAGTACTCTCGGTTGCTGCTCGACGAGATCATTCCCGAGGTGCGCAAGACCTATCGGATTACCAACGACCGCGAGGGGTGGGCCATCGGTGGCATGAGCTCGGGCGGTATCTGTGCGTTCACCGTAGCCTGGCAGCGCCCAGACATGTTCAGCAAGGTGGTAAGCCACGTCGGCAGCTTCACCAACATTCGCGGCGGCCACGTCTATCCAGACCTCGTCAGACAGAACGCGCCGAAGCCGATCCGGGTCTTTCTGCAGGACGGCTCGAACGATCTCAACATCCGACCCGGCAACTGGTGGCTCGCGAACCAGCAGATGGCCGACTCGCTCGAGTTCGCCGGCTACGACTACCGCAAGGCGTGGGGCGACGGCGGGCACAACTTCGAGCACGGCGGTGCGATCTTCCCCGACACCATGCGCTGGCTGTGGCGCGACTACGAGCCTGGCGAGTAGCGCTGCTCTGATCCTTACCTGACCTACGACTCGGGTCCGCGGTCCATACGTCGAGAAGTTCTCTCAGCACGCCGTCCAGCTGGTCTGCTGGAACCGCGGGACGGCCGAATAGGGCCCGCGCGACGACGCCGACTCGAGCGCGGTGGTGTCGAACAGATCACGGGGAAGCCGGTCGCTGGCTGCGCGGCAGGCCCACTCGGGCGCCTTCGTGCCCGTCAGGGCTGGCAGATCGGGCCGACCGTCAGAGAGGACTGATCGAATCATGCTAGAGCTGACTCGTGTCACCAAATACTATGGCGCACTGCCGGCTGTGAAGGAGGTCAGTTTCGTTGCGCGCCCGGGGGAAGTGCTCGGCTATCTGGGTCCCAACGGGTCGGGCAAATCGACGACCGTCAAGATGGTGACCGGTCTGCTGACGCCGTCCGACGGCACGATCAGCTACAACGGTCGGAACATCCAGGAGCACCTGCTCGAACACCGCCGGAGAATCGGCTATGTACCCGAGGCCCCGGACCTCTATACCTATCTGACAGGTCCCGAGTATCTGACCCTTATCGGACGACTGCGACAGATCGAGCCGGCGGTGCTCGAGGAGAAGATCGACCGCTTCCTCCACCTCTGGGGGAATCTACGACGACCGCTACGCCTCGCTCTCGGCCTACTCGAAGGGGATGAAGCAGAAGATCCTCATCTCCGCGGCGCTCCTACACGACCCGGAGATCGTCATCCTCGACGAGCCGTCGTCAGGGCTCGATGTCGGCTCCACGCTGGTACTGAAGCGGCTGATCCGGGCGCTGGCCGACGCCGGCAAGGTCGTGCTGTATAGCTCGCATGTCCTCGAGCTGGTCGAACAGATCTGCTCGTCAGTGGTCATTTTGCGTGAGGGCGTCGTGGTCGCCAGCGACCGCATCGAGCGGCTCCGTCGCTTGATGGAGCAGCCGTCGCTGGAACAGGTCTTCACCCAACTTGCGGTGCGAGAGGATGTCGATCAG
>Ga0310122_10002643_pt1 | contig 11399 bp, 10 predicted proteins | sample CB6_Bottom_1051__FD_203503 | JGI IMG/M metagenome (GOLD analysis project Ga0310122, IMG submission 203503) | Marine microbial communities from Western Arctic Ocean, Canada - CB6_Bottom_1051 | ecosystem: Environmental > Aquatic > Marine > Oceanic | place: Canada: Western Arctic Ocean | collected...
GAAGTACTCGTTGGCGAACCCCGAGTCGGAAATCAGGATGCCTAGACAGAGGGCGGCCGTCGGGGGACCAGGAAGAAGAGGCAGTCGTAGATCGGGCTGACGATGTACTCGGCCGGCGCGGGGGCGGGGACGCGCGGTGTGGTCTTGTCCGGTGTGTGGTCCGACATCAGGCAGGTCCCTCTCCGACCGGGCAGCGATCGCAGTATATCAAGACACGCCGCGGCGCCTGTTGCTGGCGTGTGCGCGTCGCGGCCATTCCGGCGGGGCCAGGTTCTTACCCCTCTTTGATTGCGCTGATGAGGTCGAGCACCGCCTTCTTCCCGTCAGCGAACAGCATCAGCGTGTTGTCGGCGGCGAAGAGCGGGTTCGGGATGCCGGCGAATCCGGGTGACATGCTACGTTTCACCACCACGACCGTCCGCGATTTGTCGACGTCGAGGATCGGCATGCCGGCGATCGGGCTCGTAGGGTCGGTGCGGGCGACCGGGTTGACGATATCGTTCGCGCCGATGACCAGCGTGACGTCCGTTTGCTCGAACGACGGGTTGATGTCGTCCATCTCGCGCAGCTTGTCATAGTCGACATTCGCCTCGGCCAGCAACACGTTCATGTGACCGGGCATCCGTCCCGCCACCGGGTGAATGGCGAACTCCACCTCGGTGCCCCGCGACTCGAGCAGGTTGGCCAGGTCCCGTACCTGATGCTGCGCCTGGGCGACCGCCATGCCGTACCCCGGGACGATGACGACCCGCCGTACGCCGTCGAACAGCATCGCCACTTCTTCGGCAGACGTGCTCTTGACCCGACCGGCGTAGATCTCGTCGGCGTCGACGGCGGGGCCACTGTCCGGTCCGATGGCGCCCGTTAGGACGTTCATCAATGACCGATTCATCGCCGTGCACATGATCATGGTCAGGATGAACCCCGAGGCGCCGACGAGTGCGCCGGTGATGATGAGGAGGTCGTTGTTCAGGACAAAGCCGGTCGAGGCGGCCGCCAGCCCGGAGTACGAGTTGAGCACGGCGATCGCGACCGGCATGTCGGCGCCACCAATCGGAATCGTCAGCAGGATGCCGAGCACCGAGGCGACCGCGACGAGCAGACCGAAGGCGGCGAGGTTGCTGGGGTCGTTGACGACCCAGATGCCCAGCCCCAGCGCCGACATGCCGAGCAGGGCGTTCACCGCCTGCTGCCCAGGGAAGTGCATCGGCTTGTCTGGGAGGATCAGCCCCTGTAGCTTGTCGAAGGCCACCAGACTGCCCCAGAAGGTGACCGATCCGATGATGCCGGAGGCGACGGTCGCCACCGCGGTCTGCGTGGTCGGGACCCCTGCCTCGGCCAGCACGGCGCCGGCGATGAGCGCCGAGGCCGCGCCACCGAACGCGTTCAGCAATGCCACCATCTGGGGCATCGCCGTCATCTGGATCTTGAGGGCGAGCGTAGCGCCAATCGCAGAGCCCAGCAGCACCCCGAGGAGGATCAGCCCGAGCCCCTGCGGCCCGGCGCCCAATACCTGACGGTCGACGAGCGTGGCCACCACGGCGAGCAGCATGCCGGCGGCGCCCAGCAGGTTGCCGCGGACAGCGGTCCGCGGATGCGTCAGTCCCTTGATCCCCAGAATAAAGAGGATCGACGCCACGAGATACATCAGGTCGATCAGAACGGAATCCACCTAGCTCTTCTTCTTGAACATCCCCACCATGCGATGGGTGACGAGAAACCCGCCAACCACGTTAATCGTGGCCAGGACCAGCGCCAGAAACCCGAGCGTCGTGGAGAGGCGGCCCTCGGCGGCGATCGAGATGAGCGCCCCGACGATCGTGATGCCCGAGATGGCGTTGCTGCCGGACATCAACGGCGTGTGCAGCAGGGGGGGGACCTTCGTGATGACCTCGACCCCGACAAACACGGCGAGCATCAGAATCGTCAACAGCGGCAGGAACGTATCCATGTCACTACTCCTGAGTCCGGCTGCCAGCCCCCGCGGCGCGGGGCTCTGAGAGAAATGTCACCGCGTTCACTCGTTGGTTCGAGGCGCAGCGTCGCCTAAGAGCTCGCGCACACGAGGGTGCACCACGTCGCCGTCCCGCGAGACCAGCGTCCCCTGGGTAATGTCGTCTTCGAGATCGATCGTGAGCGTCCCGTCGTCGACCAGGTGGAGCAGCAGGGTCGACACGTTCTTGGCGTACATCTGGCTCGCGTGGAACGGCACCGTGGCTGGCAGGTTGGTCGGACCCAGGATCGTGACCCCGTGTGCGATCACCGTTTCGTCCGGTCGTGACGGCTCGACATTGCCACCCCGCTCCGCGGCCAGGTCGACCACGACGGTGCCCGGCGTCATTCCGGCGACCATCTCGTCGGTGACGAGGACCGGTGCCGGCCGGCCGGGGATCAAGGCGGTGGTGATCACGACATCGCTGGCGGCGACCACTTGGGCCATCATCTGGCGCTGGCGGGCCAGGAAGGCGTCGTTCTGGGCCTTGGCATAGCCCCCCGTATCCTCGGAGGCCTCAGTGTCGAGCGCGAGATCGACGAACGTGGCGCCCAGACTCTCGACCTGTTCCTTGACAGCGGGTCTGACGTCGTAGGCCTCGACCCTGGCGCCGAGCCGGCGGGCGCTGGAGATCGCCTGCAGCCCGGCCACCCCCGCGCCCACGATGAACACGCGCGCCGGTGTGATGGTGCCGGCGGCGGTCATCAGCATCGGGAACATCCGTGGCAGCGTCGCGGCCGCCAGTAGCACCGCCTTGTAGCCGGCGATGGTCGCCATCGACGACAGGGCGTCCATGCTCTGCGCGCGGGTGATCCGAGGGATGAGCTCCATCGAGAACGCGGTCACGCCGCGTGTGGCGAGTTCGCGTGCGGCGCTCGGTTCGCCAAGTGGCTCGGAGAATCCGATGACGGTCTGACCGGGTCTCAGCCATGCCAGGTCGGCGCGCCCGGCGACCGGATTGGCGCCCAGCGTTCGGACCTGGAGCAGGACGTCCGCGTCGGCGAATACCTGCGCACGATCACGGGCGACGCGCGCGCCCTTGTCTGTGTAGGACGCGTCCCGGAACCCGGCCGGCATCCCGGCGCCTGGTTCGAGGAGCACCTCGAGCCCGGCCTTGGTCAACGCCGGGACGACGGCCGGAATGGTCGCGACGCGCCGCTCGCCAGGGAATGTTTCTGTGGGAATGCCGACGATCATGTGGTCCGGTGGCTCGCGGGCAACGCCCCCTCGTGAGGCTACCCGTCAAGAAGAACCGAAAGGCGCGGCCTCGCGAACCGAGCCATTGCTTATGGCCCCGCTACGCGGGGGCGAGACATCTTCCCGAGGCGCACGAGACGGCGGTTCGTGTTCCACAAGGGCCACGCCGAACGATGTCTCGCAGCGAAGAGATCAGCCCGATGGCCTCAAACTGACAGGCTTCATCGTACCACAGACGCCTGGGCAGCGGTAGGCGGGGCACCTGTGCAGGGGCCCCGACGAAACTGCCGGCGGTTGTGGTCAATGATGGACAACACGACCGGTTGAAGTTAAAATGACGACGCTGAGCTGTGGTGCTCGGCAACGGCCGTACACCGACGGCTACGACTGTGGTTGACACCTGGAGATACAGGAATGAGAAATCTCAAACTTCACGCGGTGCTTCCGGCGCTCGTGGCAACCGTAACCATCATGATGGTGCCGGCCCAGGCGGCTGCAGCGGTGCCGGACGATCCGACGTTCCACAAGGACATCGAGCCGATTCTCCAGCGCTCCTGTCAGGTCTGTCATCGGCCCGACAACATGGCGCCGATGTCGCTGATGAGCTATCAAGAGACTCGGCCCTGGGCGCGGTCGATCAAGAACAAGGTCGAGGCACGCGAGATGCCGCCGTGGCATATCGATCCCAAGGTTGGCCTGCAGGGGTTCAAGAACGACCGATCGCTGAGCAATGACGAAATCGCCACGATAGCCCTGTGGGTCGACAGCGGCGCCCCGCGGGGAGACCAGGCAGATGCGCCGCCGCCGGTCGAGTTCCAGGAGTTCGGCGCGTGGACCATCGACCCGGATGTCATCGTGTCTTCACCGCCGCACACCGTGCCGGCCGAGGCGGGTGACTGGTGGGGCGACTACATCGTCCCGTCGAGCATTTCGACCGACCGGTATATCCAGGCCATCCAGACCAAGGCGGGCGATCTGCGGGTCGTACACCACGCATTGACCTATGTGGTGACCGACCCTGACTCGCCGTTGAGCGACAGCTCGTCGGACGCCTTCCTGAACGAGTACGCGGTCGGCAAGAACGCCGACGTGTATCCGGACGGCACCGGGCGGCTGTTCGAGGCCGACTCGCGGGTGCGGTTCAGTTTCCACTACCACTCGGTTGGTGAGGAAGTGACCGACCAGACCGAGCTGGGTCTCGTGCTATATCCGGAGGGGTTCGAGCCGGACCACATCCTGTACTCGCGACAGCTTGGCCAGGCTGGCGAGCTCGACATCCCGGCCGGTCAAGTGACGCGGCACGACGGATACGCGAAGATGTGGTTGCCTGGGAAGCTCACCGCCTTCCAGCCGCACATGCACTTTCTCGGCACCCGGCAGTGTCTCGAGTTGATCTACCCGACCGGTGCCACCGAGATGATCAACTGCGCCAACTTCGACTTCAACTGGCACATCGTCTACAACTATGAGGATGAGGTGCAGCCGATCTACCCGGCGGGTACCACGCTGCACGTCATCAGCTATCACGACAACACCGAGGCGAATCGGGGCAACCACGACGCGAAGAACTGGACCGGTGGGGGTAGCCGAACCGTCGACGAGATGGCCTTCGGTTGGATCAGCTGGCACGACATCAGCGAGGAAGAGTACGCCGCTGAGCTCGAGGCGCGGAAGGCGAAAACCGACAACGACTAGGAGCGTGGGTCGTCGCCGTATCCAGAGAGGTATGACACGCCCTCTGGGGGAGCCGGATGCTTCCTCAGGGGGCTTTTCGTAGACGGAAGGTGACCATGAAGTCTGTGTGCCAGTGGGTCCCACCAGCGGTGTGCGCCGGAGGGCTGGCGGTTGTCATCGTGCTGGGTGCCGCGTCCAGCGGGCGTGCCCAGGTCAATCGGCGCGATATCCCGATCGCGACGCAGCCACAGCAGCGGTTCAATTCGGGGCAGGATATCCAGCCGATTTTCGAAGGGTGGTCGCTGAACGACGACGGTAGCTACAACTTCCTGTTTGGGTATCTCAACCGCAACTATATGGAGCGGCCGCAGGTGCCGGTTGGGGAGAACAACTTCTTTTCGCCCGGTGATCCGGACCGCGGGCAGCCAGCCTACTTCTATCCGCGTATCAATCGCTATCAGTTCGAGGTGCGCGTCCCGGCCGATTTCCGGCGTGATGGTGAGTTGATCTGGGAGGTGACCCGCAGCGGCAGTACCCAGCGGGCCTACGGGTGGCTCCAGGCCGAATGGGAGATCGACGTGAATACGATCACGTCGAATGGGCGTACGCAGTTTGGGCGCGGTGTGGAAGAGCTGTATGGCAACGTGGCGCCGAGTGTCACGGTGGACGCGAGCCACCAGTCAGTCGCGGTCGGCCAGCCTGTGACGTTGACGACGCGGATGACCGACGACGATCTGCCAACGGCGTTGCCTGAGCGTGACGAGGACGAGCCACGGCGGCGTCGGGACCCGACCCTGGTTCCACCGGATGACGCGCCGGAGATTCCGGACAACATCCCGCAATACAAGAAGCCGACCCCGACGCGGAATCACATGTCGGTGCTCTGGGTGGTGTATCGCGGACCGTCGGAGGCCGAGTTCGAGCCGTCCGGGTATCAGGAGTGGGCGGACGGGATGGACGGTGATGGCTGGACCTCGGGGACGTTCGAGACCGCCGTCACATTCACCGAGCCGGGCACCTACACGCTACGCGCCTTCGCCAGCGACGCCATGCTCATCTCCACGGCCAATGTCACCATCACGGTGACCGAGTAGCAGGCGGGGCTCAGGGTCCTAAGCACACTCGTCTGTGTGGCGCAAGACTTCAGCCTTGCGACGTCAACCCGGTGGGTTGCCGCGCATGCCGAGCCATCTTGTTCGAGGTCAGTTGCGCTGTCGTGGTTTCCTGCCACCCGGCCGTTGTCCCGATTCTCGTGGCGCCCCGTCGAGCGATCCGCTCGCACGCGCGATCAGGAACACGGCAATCACCAGCAGCGTGGCGCCCACCGGGACCGCCAGGATGCCCAGACCCGGGTCGCCGTCGTAGAAGCTCAGGCCCCCGAGAAAGAACCCGCCTGGCAGTACTATCGACGCCCCGACCAGGCTCACTGAGATCGGACCCAGGGCGCCGGCAGCCAGGCCGGGAAACAGACGCAGACAGAGCGCGTAGAGGATGTGGACAAGACCCAGCAGCGCTCCGTGCGCGTGGGCCAGCGTCCACATGAGACGCCGGGTCTCGTTCGACACGTCCAGATACAGGCCAGCCTTGAACCCGTGCAGGAGCTCTAGCACGAAACCGAGGATGAGAAACGAGAGCAGCGACCACCAGCCGAACCGCAGGTGGCGCCTCGTGTAGTTGACGGCGGGACCCGACGTGCGAGTCATCATTCTCTGAGGAAGAGCGGGCGCCGGTCACGTTGTTCGAAGAGCCGGCGCATTGCGTCGACACGGAGCTCTCCGTTGGCATCGACCAGGAGCTCCGGCTCGCGTCGTAGATGTGCCGCCGGGCTCGCGCGCCATTCGCGCAGCACCCGCACCGCAGCCTCAACCCGTTCCTGTTCGGGGGCGACGAAGTCATAGTCGAGACCGGCGTAGCCGGGCACACTCCGCAACGAGCGCGCCGCGATGAAGCGCACGGCGTCGTAGCCGTCACCAAGCGCCTCACCCAGATGCGGCACCATCCAGCTGGTGCCGGACGTGGCTTGTGCCGGGGCCCATCCCATGCTCTGGGCGGCCAGGGCACGGAGCCCGGCGTCTCCCTTCAGGATCCAGAGCAGTGAGGCCGCCACGGTCTGCTCATCATCGCTCAACGCCGGCATCGGTGTGCCATACCAGTCGCGCAGCCGGTCGGCGGTCCAGTCGAGCGTCTTGTCGAGATGACAGAGGTTGCAGGCGTTCGGGCGACCCAGTTCAGTGCTCTCGGTCGCGGTGGGACTGCTGATGGTGTGGCTTCGGACCGTCTTGAGCAACCCGTAGCTGGTGTAGGGCATGTGGCAGTTGTAGCAGCTGCTGCCGGACGACTCGGTATCGTGCTGTGTGTGGGCGGTCAGCTCGGCACGCATCGGCTCGTGGCACTGAAGACAGGCGTCGTTCCCGTCCATGTCGGTCGACACCTGATGGGTATCGGCCCATTCTGCCGTCGTGCGTGGGTCCTCGGGCGGCTTGTGCATCGTGTGGCACGAGAAGCAGGTCAGCGTCCGGTCCGACGCGGTGGCGTTCCGGAAGCAGGGTGAGTCGATCAGGCCGTTGTACTCACGGCCCGACACCCGGACCATGCCGTCGGGCCAGAAGGAGCCGCGTACGAACTCCGGGTCGTTCTCGACGAACGCGAGCATCTCGGCCGAGTCCCTGTCCACTGACGGCTGCGCGATGAAGCGCGTGTCCCGGAGCTCGTCACCAGGTCTATACGGTAACCCGGCGCGGTTCGCGTGGCGTTCCCCATCGACGTCGTAGAACTCCCACACGCTGTGGCACTGGCCGCACGTCTGTGACGAGCGCGTCGGATCAAGCTGCGGCGGCAGCATGATCGTCGGATCGCCCTCCCGGTCCCTGCCCTTGGCGAGATGGAGTCGGTAGCGGCGCAGTGGGTTCCGGTTGGCTGTGACGTGCGCTTCTGCCGGTCCGTGACAGGACTCGCAGGCAATGCCGAACTCCGCGACGGTCGTCTCGATCGTCTGTTCCTCGAACGGCTCGGAGCGGTAGGGCGTGTCGAAGGCGGTCTTGCCGAGGGTTGTGTGACACGCGATGCAGATGGCGTTCCAGTGCCCATTCAACATCGCGACCGACTGCCCGGGCGAATGCAGCACGACTGCGCTACGTGGGACCCACTGCTGCTCCTCCAGGAGATAAACACTTGGTAACACGTTCAGCCCGCGGTCGTGCCCGGTCGCGTACCAATAAATGTTCTGATGATGAGATCCGGTGACCATCACCACCTGTCGTCGAATCCGCGGACGCTCCGCCGTGGGGCCCTCCCACCCCGGGTCATCAAACTCTGCCCAAAACTCCTCGCCATCGCGCTCGAGCACCATCGGTCCACCCTGTGTGAGCTCGACGCGGACGTTGTCGAAATCGGCACGCACCGTCTCCGGCGCGGCGACCTGGGTCATCGTGCGATGAAACGAGTCGTACCAGGTGTCGTACTGGGAGGGATGGCAGGATCGGCAGGTGTCAGATGTGGCGTATCCGTCGCCAGCGTCTTGGACCTGGATGGGCCGGTTGTCGACTTCCGATTCGGGAACCGCTCGGTCTCCGTTGAGGGCCAGGGAGAGCCCGAGACCGGTCGCCCCGGCGAGCAGCGCGACCGCCGGTGCGAATCGGAGTGGCCGCCGGCCTCGCTGGGGTGACATCAGGAGTAACCGGGTCAGCAGGCGTTCGCCGACTGACCCGGCCCGAGCCGCTAATTGGTGGCGAAGCAGTAGAAGTAGCCGTTGCCGCCGGTCGCGATCAGGTTGTCCTGGCTGCACCCGCGCGAGCCGTGCGCCGAGTTCCACGAGGCGGGGTTCGCCCCGCCGCCGTTGCGGTCGAAATGTCCCACCAGTGCGCTTCCGCTGCCATCGGCGCTCGAGGTCCAGTTGCTGCACGTGGAGTCGTCGCTGCCGGAGACGGCGGTCCCATCGAGATACGAACCCGTCAGGATGTCATGCTGGTTCGGCGTGTCGCCACGCCCGTTCGTCATCATGCCCTTCTCGTTGAGCACGCTCTCCTTCGTCAGCATGTTCTCGAAATGGAGCTGGTCGAGATTATTCGCCACGACGTCGCCGTTGATGTTCTGCCAGGGGCCCGACCCGATCCGGTCGCGGGCGTTGACCCCGCCGCCACCGGTGGTGCTGAGATAGGCATGCCAGGTCTTGCCACCGCCGCTGACCGCCGCCGCCAGCGACTGGCAGTGGGCATCGGCCCCGGAAAGGCCACCCAGGTCCGCGCCGTTGCCGGATCCGACGCTGGTGAGGAAGAACGTCATATCGGCGGCTTGCCCGAGTGCCGGCGAGACGCTCACGAAACAGAGCAGGGTGACGGCGCAGAGCGGCTGCAGGAACTTCATCTGTGGTTCTCCTTGTCGAGTCCCATCGAGATCGCGGGACGGGGTCAGTCCAAAAGTATCAGTGATTATAGCGTGTGGGCCCACGCCTGGGCCCCGGGTTGTGGATGTTGCGTATACTGATTGGTCATCGTGTGCCAGCGCTGGGACAGGAGACGCGTAACTTCATGAGCTCATTGAGACAGCCTGCCATCGCCGCCGCCGTGGCCCTGGCACTGGCGGGGGCAGTCGTGACCGGGTGTCTGGAGCAACCCAACCCGATCAGCCCGGACGCCAGCCAGCCGACCGTGATCCCGGACTTCGCCATCATCGACTTGGTTGTCGGTACGGGCATCGTGGCCGCCATCGGGAACTTTGTGGACGTCACCTTCACGTTGTGGCTGTATGACGAGACGCAGCCTGACGAGAAGGGCGAGCAGGTGACCGCGAGCACCGACCCGGTGAACGTCCTGCTGGACTCGCTCCAGGTAATTGCTGGGTGGATCCAGGGAGTGTCCGGCATGCGTGAGGGTGGCCTGCGGCGGTTGATCATTCCACCGGCGCTGGCCTTCGGTGGGGCCGGTTCTCCCAGCGGCGCAGTCCCGCCGAACACCACGGTGGTGTATGAGATCGAGCTGCTGAGCGTCGACGTGGCCCCGGACTTTACCATTACCGATCTTGTGGTCGGGACGGGCGCGACGGCGGCTGGAGGCGATACCCTGACCGTCGAGTTCGGGGGATGGGTGTATGACCCGAGCGAGACCGACAACAAGGGGACCGAGTTCGATGGGTCCGATGGCACTTCTTTCGAGTTCGTGCTGGGGGATCCGGGGCTCGTCGACGGGTGGAATATGGGAATACTCGGCCTGAGTGGGGCAGGTTCCGGTGCCGGGAGTGCGATGCGTGTGGGTGGCAGTCGGCGGCTCATCCTTCCGCCAGCGCTGGCCTTCGGTCAGACCGGGCAGGGATTGATTCCGCCGAACGCCACTGTTGTGTTCGACATCGAGCTATTGACCGTGGAGTAGCACATCGAGACCGTCTGGCAGTGCCCGATCGAATCACAAACCGGGCTGCTGACATAGGAACGAGCATGAGAAGCACACGGCTAGCCGTAGCGGCGCTCCTGGCCGCCTTCGCGTGGGCCGCCCCGGTGTTGCCGGGCGTCTCGGCACAAGAGCGGGGCACCGGCGACTGGCGCCAGTGGGGCGGCGCGGGTCGCGATTTCATTGTCGCCACCGGTAGTCTCGCCGAGACGTGGCCCGCTGCTGGTCCCCCGGTCCTGTGGCGTCGCCTCCTTGGTACCGGGCACTCGGCCATCCTGGCTGCGGAAGGGCGGTTGTACACGCTCTATCGGGTTGGCAACGGTCGCGACCGGTCGGGGCCATGGGAGGCGGAGGAAACGGTGGTGGCGCTCGACGCGAGGACGGGCGACACGATCTGGGAATACACCTATCCGTCTCGCCTCGAGGACACGAGTTTCGGGTCCGGGCCGCACGCGACGCCGCTGTTGGTCGGCGACCGGCTCTTCGCGACTGGGACCAATAAGCAACTGCACGCGTTCGACGCCGCCAGCGGCGAGCTGATCTGGTCGCACGACCTGGTGGCCGATTTCGGTGCGCCGCCGCTGTTGGTCCGGCCTCGCGTCAAGGCAGGCTACGGCTGCAGCCCAGTCGCCTATCGCGACACGATCATCTGCTCGGTGGGCGGTCCGGGGCAGTCGGTCATGGCGTTCCGGCAGAGCGACGGCGCGGTGGTGTGGAAGAGCGGTGATTTCCTGATCTCGGAGGCGCCACCCGTCCTCATCGATCTCGACGGGCAGACCCAGCTCGTGATGCTGGGCGGCGGTACCGTCAACGGGCTCGACCCGGCGACGGGCCGCATCCTGTGGACCCACCCGCACGACCCTGGCAACGACTTCAACTTCATGGCGCCGTTGTGGGGAGACGACCACATCCTCTTCGTCTCGTCCGGCTACAAGACCGGGAGCCGGGCGCTGCAGTTGACCCGCGACGGTGACGCCACGCACGTGGAGGAGCTCTGGGACGACCCGCAAGTGCAGTTCATGTTCCTGAACCCGATCCGGGTCGGCAACCACGTGTATGGCACAGACGGCACCTTCGGTCCGGCGTTCATGACCGGGCTCGACGTGCGGACCGGAGAAGCGATGTGGCAGGCACGTGGGTTTGCTCGGGCCAGT
>Ga0310122_10002645_pt1 | contig 11396 bp, 10 predicted proteins | sample CB6_Bottom_1051__FD_203503 | JGI IMG/M metagenome (GOLD analysis project Ga0310122, IMG submission 203503) | Marine microbial communities from Western Arctic Ocean, Canada - CB6_Bottom_1051 | ecosystem: Environmental > Aquatic > Marine > Oceanic | place: Canada: Western Arctic Ocean | collected...
TGTGCGCTCGACAGCGGCTTTCGGGATCGCTACCTCTCCGCACTTCGGGCCGTAGCGCAGCTTGGTAGCGCGCTTGACTGGGGGTCAAGAGGTCGCGGGTTCGAATCCCGCCGGCCCGACCACTGCGCTCACCCGCGCCAGGCCCGGCGCGTCACCGGGCGCGCCGCGGCGCCTCAGGGCGCGGGGCAGCGCCAGCCTTCGGCTGGTTCGAGATCCGAGGCGACCCGCAGCAGCAGGTCTTCGCGCCCCGTCGCCGCCACGAATTGCACGCCCACCGGAAGCCCGTCCGCGCTCCAGTGGAGCGGGAGCGAGATTGCCGGCTGGCCCGTCACGTTGAAGGGAGCGGTGAAGCCCGCCTGGTTCCCCGAACGCTGGAAGGCGTCGAGGGGACGATCGGTATGCGGGACGAGAACGCCGATCTTCGGCGGCGGATTGGTCAGCGTCGGGGTGATCAGAAGATCGAAGCCCTGCTGCCACCACCCCGCGGCTTGTCGATGGGCGGCGTGTAGCTTCTCGAGCGCCTTGAGATAGCGAGTTGCGCTCATCTCCTGGCCGGCAGTGGTGACGAGCCAGTTGTCGGGGTCGAGTTCGCCCTCGCTGATCTCGCGGCCCCGGTAAGCACCGAGACGTTCGACGTCGCGCGCCTGGTGGCTGGCGATCACCGTGACCATCGCCTCGGTGAACTCGGGATTGGCTTCGAGCCCGTCCGGTCGGGCTTCCTCGATGCTGTGGCCGCGGTCCTCGAGAGCACGTGCGGCCGCCTCGACCGCGTTCCGGCACTCCGGGTCGATGGGATTTCCTTGCATCGCCGTGCTGAAGCCGATGCGCAGTCTGCCGCAGGGCGCGCCGACTTCACGTGCGTAGGCCCGGGCCGGGGGCGCAATCGAGTAGGGGTCGCCGGCCCGCGGCTTCGCAACGGCGTCGAGGAGCCGGGCGGTATCGCGTACCGAACGGGTCACCGCAAATTCGCTGACCAACCCGCCCCAGGCCTCGCCGACATCGGGGCCGAGCGAGATGCGTCCCCGCGTCGGCTTCAGGCCAATCAGCCCGCACTCGCTCGCGGGAATGCGGATCGAACCCCCGCCGTCACTCGCGTGGGCCAGGGGCACGATGCCGGCGGCGACCGCCGCGGCGGAACCGCCACTCGAGCCGCCGCTGCTGTGGTCGGTGTTCCAGGGGTTGCGCGTGGGGCCATAGGCCTCGGGTTCGGTGGTGGTCCAGGCGCCCAGTTCGGGAACATTGGTGCGGCCCACGACGATCAATCCGGCCGCCTCGAAGTCCTCGACCAGGTACGAAGTGGTCGCCGCCCGGTGTTTCGCGTGCTTCATGACCCGTGTGCCGAAGTGGATCGGATCTCCGGCGCGATGACCGCCGCCGAGGTCCTTCAGCAGAAAGGGCACCCCGGCAAAGGGACCGACGGCGGGTGCGTCCGCGGCGAATTCGCGGGCCCGTTCGAAGTGCTCGTGGATGACCGCGTTGAGCGCAGGGTTTCGCTCCTCGATCATCGCAATCGCACAGTCGACGAGCTCGGCAGCCGTGACGTCCCGGCGTTCGACGCATTCCGCGAGGCCGGTTGCGTCAAAGGAGGTGTATTCGGCGGTCTTCACGGTGGCCTGGCTGGCTCCGGATTGTTCAGGGCTTTTTCAGCCACTGTCCAGAGGTGCTGCGGGTGTACTGGCCCGAAGGCGTGCGCTGGAGCAATTTCTTCCCGGCGAGGCGGGCAACGACGCCCTCCGCGGTTCCGTTCTTCGCCGCGATGTTTGCGTAGTAGGCGCGGCGCTCCGCGTTGATCTGCGCGACCAGCGCGTCGGCTTGCGCCGGCGCCCCGGGAAGCGCACCGAGGTAGCCGTCGGCTTGCTCTCCGATGCTGCCCGCGGCCTTCGCCGCAGCCATCGCCGAGTCGGCCGGGTCTGCCAGGGCCGGGAGGGAGAGGCAGAGCGCCGCCACCAGGGCGACGAGCAGAGTCGGTCGTAGCAAGACGGACAAAGTGGACCTCCGCTAGAAGATCGAGGGATCTTCCTCGAAGAGTTGATCGAGATCGCGATCGACCTTCACCCGGATCTCGTGCTCGATCCGGACATTCAGGTTGATCGTAATGGGTTCCTTCGGGGGCACGACTTCAATCCTCGGCTGGCACGCCGCAACGCCCAGCAGGCAGGCGAGGGCGAGGATTCGTCGAATTTCGATCACAGGGCTGCGCCTCCGAGGTCGCTCGACCGAAAGCCTACTGGCCTTGCGGCGGGGCGTCGAGAAGGGGGTCGGCGTCGGCCGACCCAAAAACGGGGAGACCGTGTTCGCAGGCGGGGAAAGGCGTCGCACGGGCCGCCGGCCTCTCGCCCTTTGCATGGAGTTGCTCTTCGATCTGCGCCGGCAGCGTGTAGAAGCGGGCAGTGCGATCGACGAGATCGACGAGTCGCCCAACGATTTCGAGATTGAAGACATAGGGTTGGCCGTCGCGGTACGCCGGGTTCGCCCCGTCGAGAGTGGCACGGACGGTGATCTCACCGCCGAGATCGCCGTCGAGGCCGAGGTGGAGTCTGCGGTAGTGGAAGTCTGCGAGAGCGGCTTCGAGGTCGATGAGTTCCGCAATGCCGAAGCCCGAAAGTGTGCCTTCCCCTTCGGCCGGCCGATAGCGCAGCCAGCCGCCCGCCTCGTCCCCCAGCGCGCCGTTCTGGATCACGAGCGCACCGTCCGCGAAGCGAAGCGGTAGCGAGCCTTCAAGGACCCCTTCGCCGCTGAGGCCTTCGATCGGCAGGAGCGCCAAGAGGTCAGCAAGGCGCAGCTGATTCGCCTCGATCATCAAGCCCTCTCCGGTCGCGCCGTCGCCGAGTGTTCCGTGCGCGGCGATCTGGCCCCCAGCAAGGTCAAAGCGAGCGTCGAGGCGTTCGGCTCCCCGGCTTTGGTGCCACTCGAATTCGATGCGTCCGTTGTGCAGGGGGAGACCGGCGTCGAGACCCTGCAATGTCAGCGTCTGTGGGCCGGCCGTCCGCCAGGGCAGGCCCTGGAAGTGGAGTTCGCCCAGCAGGCAAGAAGCTCGCACCGGGCCGCGCGCGAGGCTGAGGTCGATCAGGTCGACCTCTGCGGAGGACACGATTGCGCCCGGGGACCAGCGCGCCCGCGCGCGGAGGGCGACTTCGCCGGAGGCTTCGATCCCCGCCTCGGCGAGCGCAGGCACGAGGTCGAGAAGCGAGTGCCCCGGCCCCAGCACCAGGGGCAGGGCGTCGAGGCGAGCCCGCCCGCGACGAGTCCCGAGGTTCTGGCTGGCTTCGAGGCGCAGGGCCAGCCAGCGGTCGGTGTCCTCGAGCGAAAGTTCGGCGCGGAGGTCGTTGCCGTTGCGGCTCACCGAGCCCCGTCCAGCAAGCGGTGGGAACCACCCGGCACCGGACGTCAACGCCTCGATCTCGATCTGGGCTTCGAGCGCCCCGAGGCTCGGAGTAAAGCGGCCCTTCGCTCCGATCCCAACGAGGGTGATCGGGGGGTCGGCGAAGACCAGTTGCCCGCCGCTGGCCTTGAAATCGATCGGCGCGTCTAGGGGGCCCGATTGCGAGGCCGTGAGGGCGGGGAGATGGATGGCCACCTCCAGCGCGTCGGGTGCCGGGCCGCGCACGACGACTTCGCTCGGCAGCAGGCGTAGGCTGCGCTCGGCCGGGTCCAGAACGGCCTCGCCGTCCAATGCCGCGGCGGGAACGTCGATGTTGCCGCTCGGCCCCTCGACCCGGAAGGCATCGGTCTCGATTCGAAAGGCGAGCTGCCGCCCATCGTCGAGGCTGAGCCATAAGCGGCCGCGCAGCGCGACGTCCCCCCACTTGAAATCGAAATGGGCCTCCTCGATCTCCAGCCGGTCGATCGGGAGTTTCGGCCAGGGTTGACTCCCAGGCTTCGACGGCGGTGGCGGAAATGGCGTGGCTACCGCCGGCTCGGGGCGGTCGGGCTGCTGGCCGAGGCGCAGCCCCGCCGCGCCGAGATGCCCGCTCACGCGAAGGCCGTGCACTTCGACTTCGTCGATGCGGCCCGCCAGCAAGCCGAGGAGCGAATAGGAGAGCGTGACCTTCGGCAGCACGAGGTCGGGGGGGTCTCCCATTTCGAGATCGACGATCTCGATGCGGCTGAAACCGATCTGTTCCAAGTGGAACGAGACGGGCCCGAGCTCCCGAGAGGCGAAGGCCGCTGCGAGGCGCTGGGTCACCAGCGGACGTGCGTTGTGCGCAGCCCAGAACGCGGTGCCGGCGAGCGCCAGGATGCCGACCGCGAGGGCGATCAGCCCCACGCGTCGTGATGGATTGCGGCCTTCGGGGGTCACGGCCTTAGGATCGCAGAAACTGCCGAGACCGGAGCATGGGGTGGACAAGTTCTCCGGTTTGCGCTCCAATTTTCTGATGCAACACACGAACTCGCGACTCACGAAGTGGGCAGTGACGCCCCTGGCCGTGTTTTTTCTCTTCGCAACTGGCTTGGCGGGCTGCCAGACGTCGGGTGACGGCTGGCGCCACCAGAAACCGGTGCTCTACCCGAACAACCACTACAAAGACGTGGGCGCCCAGAAGGCGCAGGGCGACATCGCCGAATGCATGTACGTCGCCCAGCAGGGTCCGACCCAGCGCAACCAGGCAAAGGATGCCGCCGTGAACACCCTCGGCGGTGCCGCCGGGGGGGCCGCACTCGGTGCCATCAGCGGTGCGATTCTTGGGAACGCGGGCATGGGTGCCGCCGCCGGTGCAGCCGTCGGGGGGACTGTCGGTCTGGGCAAAACGATCTACGACGCCGGGAAACCGACGCAGGCCTACAAGGGCTACGTCAATATCTGCCTCGAGAACAAGGGCTACCAGATCGTCGACTGGCAGTAGTCCGCGCCAGCGGGAAGGCGCGTTTCAGTCGAGCGGCTCGACCAGAAGCAGATCGATGCCGAAATCGCGCCCGCGGCCTTCGCCCACGCGGCTCGCGCCCAGGCTGGTGATCCGCAGGGTGTACGGGCCGGCTTCGAGTACATACGTGCCCAGATCGACCCCGTCGAGATTCGAAACGATCGGGTGCCCGAGGTCGAGGGTCAGGGTCGTCGCACGCGCCGTTTCCAGCCGGACCGCAAAGCGTCCGTAGTCGCGGCCGCGGGTGAAATCTGCGGCCAGCCGGTAGCGCCCGGTCACGGGGACATCGAAGCCCAACTGCAGCACGTCGTCGGGCGCGGGATCGCGCCAGCGGAGTTGACGGTCCTGGCTCCAGAAGCCCCCGAGGTAGCGCAGGGTGCTCTCCGGCGCGGCCGACCCGTGCGTCGTTTGGGCTCGCATCAATTCGCCTTCGATGGCGTGCGCGACGGCCTTCTGCGGAAGCGGCGGGGGTGGGTAGTTGCCCGCGCTGCCGGCGGTGGGCTCGAGGGCGTTGGTAGAAACCCCCGGCTCGGCGTAGAAATAGGCAACGGCTGCGAGGGCCAGGGTGGCGTCGGGTTCCCAGTGCCAGACCTCCAGATCGAAGCGGAGAGCCTGCTCGAAGGGAATCGGATCGAGAATGTGCCATCGGTGCATCGAGAAGCGGCCGTAGCCGCCGGGTCCGTCGGCGCGGCTCTGGCCGTGGTAGGGGCGCGCGAAGACGCTCGGAGTCGACCAGGCGTAGCCGAAGTAGTCCTCGGTTCCGGTGCCGAAATGGCTGGGGCTGCGCTCGCCGTCGACCCAGATTTTCTCGTCGCCTTCGCCCCACCAGGCCTTTGTCGAGTTCGAGACCTCGAACTTCGTGCCGGTGTAGAGGCCGCGGCCCTGGATCGAGATCAGGTTCCAATCGAAGGGGGGGCCCGACGGGCCGGGCGGCCGCTCGCGCCACGCCGCGTGAAAGCCGAGCGCGTCGGTACGGGGGGCCCCCGACTGCAGCCGCACGCGCCCGGGGAAGGCGACCTCCGGGAGTCCTTCGATGGCGATTTCGAGTGATTCAAAAAAGGGCATGGGCCAGCGCGAAACCAGCGCGCCATCCGCTCGGACCTCGGCCACCAGCGAGGTGAAGGGATTCAGGCCGGGGCCCGTTCCGAAGAAGTCGCCGACGGGTACCCGCACGGTTTCGCTTCCATCCACGCTCACCACGAGGACCGCCGTGCGCAGGGCTTCCGCGTCGACCCGGCTGGGAGTCACTTCGAGTTCCCGCAGCGTGCCGGGACCCGTCAGAGCGATCCGGCGTTCAAACGTCTGGGCCGGGAAGGCCTCGACCAGGCGCGCCGGGTCGGAGAGCGTGCCCGCGACGCGGCGCATCTGCGGCACCAAGTTTGGAAGAGCGGAAGGCGAGAACGATTCGACCGGGGTGCCAGCGGGATAGCTTCGATAGTGCACCTGGTAAAAGGCCCCGTCCGAGTCCATCGTCACCTTGCAACCCCGGGCAAAAGCGATCGGGAAATAGAAGTTGCTGCCGCGGGCGGAGACGTAGGCGAAGGGCGGTCGGAAGAGGCTGACGCGTCCACCGAGGAGATCCGCCATGTCGGCCTCGAGTGTGGGTTCGGCGGCGCCGTCGAGGTAGATCCGCAGGGTGCCCGCCGGGTTGGCAGACCAGATCCGGACCAGGGCTCCCGGGCCCTCGGTCTCGAGCAGCACGAATTCGCGCCGACCATTGCGCTCCTCGCTCGCTTGGTAATTCCCGAGGTCGTGGTTTCGAAACCAGCCTGCTTTCTGGTTGGGGTCGCGGGTCTGGCGATCGGTACTCGAAGCGAGGAGCAGCCGGTAGGCGGGGTCCGGAAACCGTGTGAGGTGGTCGAGGTCGACCATTTCCGCGAGCAGGCGCGGCGTGTCGATCGGCGTCGCCGGCGGCTCGTCGCCCGGCCCACACGCCAGCGCAAGGGCGAGGGGGAGCAGCGCCCAGGACCGCATCAGGCCCCGGCCTCGGGGGTCCGCGCCCGCCACCAACCGCGGCCAGCGAGCCACAGGGTCGCGCCGCCTTCCGCTGCGCAGACTGCGAGCGGGGGCAGCGCCAGCAACAAATAGTGCGCCCACTTCGTGGGCCAGAGCAGGAGAAAGGCCACGGCCACGACGGCCCAGCAGAACCACAGCGGCCGTCGCCTCGCCGCGCGAGGCGCGCCGATGAGCGCGAGCAGCAGGAAGAGGCGGTCGGCCACCACCCCAAAGAAGACGGCGTGGTGGTCATCGTGGGTCACCCGGGAGAGCAGCGCGATGGGGTGCCAGAAGGGCGCGGCGTGGTCCGAGGCAAACTCGCCGTGGAAGGCGAAGGTCGCCGCGGCGAAGTCGAGGGGGGCACTCCATAGGCCGGGGTGTGCGGCGTAAAACGCGAGAGCGGCGACCGCGGCATAGAGGAGGGGTGTGGCGGCCCGCGTCGAGCGCGCGAGCAGGAAGGGTGCAATCACGATCGCCGGTAAGCCGTAGGTATATTTCGTGGCTGCGGCGAGGCCCAGGCAGACGGCACTGGCCAGCAGGGGGAGGCTGCGGAGAGTCGCGGGCTCACGGTCGTACCGAATGCGCCAGGCGGCCCCGAAGAGCATCACCGCAAGGAGCGAGAAGAGTCCTGCCAACGGCTCGAGCAGGATCTCTGCGGTGTAACGCACGTGGTAGCTCTCGAGCGCGAGCCAGAGACCGGCTGCGGGTTGGGCCAGCGCCAGCAGTCCCGCCTGTGCGGCGCCGAGCAGCGCGGCCGTCCTGCGCAGCCCGTGCCACTCGTCGCGCAGCGCTTCGGGGATCGGGTCGCCGGAGCGCAGGGCCGGGATCGCGGGGCGCTCCTCCCCGGCCAACTGAAGGCCGTAGAGCAGCTTCGCCAGCGGGGGGTGCTCGTTGTTGATCGAAACCCCGGCGATGCCGCCAGGGCGGGGGGCCTCGATCTGCGCGGCATACACGTGCGCGGCCCGCAGCGTGACGAACTCGTCCCAGTTCACCGGGAGGGCCGCGGCTGCAGTCAGGCGCAGCGTCGCCGCGATGGCGGCGACGACGATGGCCAGCGCCAGGCACACCTTGATGCCGTGTCGCGGTGCAGGCTCCACTGTGCGCAGCCAGCGCACCCAACGGCCCCCCATTCAGGTTCCCTCCACGCGCTGCGATCGCAGCCAGCATAATCAGCCGCCGGTGCGAGTGCTACGAGGCGGCGGACCCGCGATCCGGTAGGCTTGCGTCATGAGCTTGGGGGCGAGACCGGGGGCTCGGGGGTTTCCGTCGTGACTGCGGCGGAGCGCTACGTCGAAATCGATTGGCTGAAGGCGATTTCGGTGGCCGCGGTGGTCTGGATCCACTGCATCCCCAATTTCTTCGCGCCGGATCTCTCGTGGCTGGACCAGTGGTTCCAGCACGTGACGCGGTTCGCGGTGCCTGGCTTTCTGCTCGCGTCAGGCTTCCTGTATGCCGCCAGTGCTCGCGCGGGGGCGCCTCCGCTCGTGCGGCGCCTCCGGCGCCTGCTGGTGCCGTATATCGTTTTCTCGCTGGTCGCCGTCGCCTTTCGGCTCTTCTACCCGGTGCCGGCCTACGCCTTGCCCGAGCGGCCGGTCTGGGAGCAACTGCTGACGGGTTCGGCGATGGGGACCTACTACTACGTCTTTGTCTTCTTCTGGTTGATCCTACTCGCGCCCCTCGTCGCGCGGATACCGCGAAGGCGTTTAGGGCTCGTGGTTCTGTTGGCCCTGTGTCTCCAGTGGGCGATCGAGTCTCAAGTGATTTTCTACGCGTTTCCCTTCTGGTCAATTCGAGATCCGGCGCGTTGGATGGGAAGTTTTCTGGTCGGCTGGTGGTTGTTTGGCCAGCGCGATCGGATTTTGGCCGCCCTGGGCGATCGGGCGCTGGCGTGGTCGGGGGCGGCACTCGTCGTCTGCGGTGGACTGGCCTTCGCGCTGACGCACACGTGGTCGGTGGCGGTCCTCGGGACCCTCGAGTTCATGCAGATCTACGCGACCCTTGCACTGATCGGCTGCGCGGCAAGCGCCATCGGCCGGGTTCCGCTCGCGGTGCGCTGGGTGAGTGACGCGTCGTACTCGATCTACCTGAGCCAGCTTTTCTTCGTCGAGCCGGTGCTGGCGGAGATCGAGCGTGTGCCGGGCGAGTTCAACTGGCTGCGTGCCCTGGCGGCCTGGACCGCTGGACTGGGCGGAGGCGGAGCGCTGGCGGGGGCAGCGCGCGCGCTTTTCGGGAAACGAAGGGCGCGGGCGTTATTGGGCTAGGGCTTGGGGCCCCGTCGCGGGGCGGTCGTTTCTCGTAGGGGAGGCGGCGGACCTGACGGAGAGTGACGGACGGAGCCAGACGTTCTGTGAAGGGAGATCGGGATGGAGCCTTTGAAACGGGAGATCGCGCGCCGGTTTGTATCCTTCGCCTCGCCGACGGCCGCCCGCAACGGCGCGGGTTTCCATCCCTGCCAGGGCCTGTATCACACGCCCAAGGGGGCGCGGCCGCGCACTGCGCTCATCGCGACGCATTACAACGTGGACTTCAGCGAGCACTACCTCGCCGATGAAATGGCGGCCCTCGGGTTCGGGTTCCTCGGTTGGAATACCCGTTTTCGGGGGGCCGAGACCTATTTCCTGCTCGACCATGCCCTGATCGATATCGCGGTGGGGATCCGCTGGTTGCGCGAGGAAGCGGGCGTCGAACAGGTCGTGCTGCTCGGCAATTCGGGCGGCGGTTCGCTGCTGGCGGCTTATCAGTCGCACGCGCGGGCGGGGGAGCTGGGCGAGGCGCCGACCCACCGGATCCCCGGCTGGCCGCGCCTGCCGCAGCTCGACGACCTGCCCGCCGCCGACCTCTACATCTCGCTGAATGCCCACCCGGGGCGTCCGGAAGTGCTGACGGCGTGGATGGACCCGTCGGTGGTCGATGAATCGGACGCCTTCTCGGTGGATCCCGCACTCGATATGTTCGATCCGAGCAATGGGCCGCCCTACGCCCCGGAGTTCGTTCTGCGCTATCGCGCGGGGCAGGTGGCGCGCAACCATCGCATAAGCGCGTGGGCCCGGGCAGAGCTCGAAAACCTCGCATCGCGAGGTTATTCGGATCGGGTCTTCACCTTGCCGCGAACCTGGGCCGACCTGCGTTTTATGGACGGCACACTCGATCCGTCCGACCGCCCGATTGGGAGTTGCTACGCCGGGAAACCCGCCCGCGCGAACTTCGGACCCTTCGGCATCGGCTATTCGTGCACGCTGCGGACCTGGCTCTCGATGTGGAGTCTCGACGATTCGGGGTGCTGTGGCGCGCCGCACCTCGAGCGCATCTTCGAGCCTTCGCTGGTGATCCAGAGCCGCGGCGATACCGGCGTCTTTCCGAGCGATGCGGAAGCAATTTTCGCCTCGCTCGGAGCCCGCGACAAACGACTCGACTGGGTCGACGGGGACCACTACCTGCAGCAACCCGAGGACGCGCGCGCTGCCGTCGCGCTTCGGATCGCGGAGTGGCTCGGCGCACGGGCGGGCTGAGTTCGCGCCGCGGGAGTGCGCGAGCGGGCGAGTGTCTCAGTTCGGGGGAAGCGGGCGCTCGCGGAACCAATCGACGCTGTGCGCCAAGCCTTCTTCGAGGCTGACGCGCGGCTGGTAGCCCAGGCGCTCGCGAATCTTGTCGATGCAGGCGGCGGTGCGAAGTTGGTCACCCGGGCGGGCTGCCACGTCGTCGAGTTGGGCGCTTCCGCCGATGAGGCGCTCGACGATGCGGATGGCCTCGAGGGTCTTGAACTCGGAATCGGAGCCGAGATTGAAGACCTCGCCGGCGCAGGCATCGGTGGCCTCTGTGGCGCGGACAAGGCCCTCGACGATGTCTCCGACATAGGTGAAGGAGCGCGAGTGCTCGGCCGCGCCCGCGTAGAGCGGGAAGGGTTTTCCCTCGACGATGGAACGGATCAGTCGCGGAAAAAGCTTCTCGGGGCGTTCGCGCGGGCCGTAGACCGAGAACAGGCGGAACGAGGTCGCCGGAAGCAGGCGATTCTCGTGGTAGGAGAGCGCCAGCGCCTCGGCGGCTAGCTTGGTGACCCCGTAATACGAGGCCGGCCGCAGCGGTGCGGTTTCGGGATCGGTCGCGTTGCGGCCGTAGACCGAGGAGGTCGAGACGTTGACGAAGAGGGCTAAATTTCCGGCCGCCGCGGCCGCCTCCAGCAAGCGCTGGGAGGCAACGAAGTTGTTGCGGAGGTAGCTCTCGAAGGGCGTGCTGGCGGAGATTCCGGGTTGCGCTGCGAGGTGGTAGACGATTTCGACGCCGGCAAGGGCGCGGCTGAGGTCGTCGCTCGCGAGATCGATTTCGAGTATTTCTGCGCCCGACGCGGCAACGGCTGCCGCGTTTTCACGCTTCAAGGCTTCCGCGTAGTAGTCGCTGAAATTATCGAGGCCCAGTACGTCGTGGCCGTCGCGGGCCAGTCGCTCGGCAAGATGGGAAGCGACGAAGCCGGCGGCGCCTGTGACGAGGATTCGCATGCTGCGGGGCACTCCTTTCGGCGGCAAAGATAGCAGCCACGCAGGC
>Ga0310122_10002646_pt1 | contig 11396 bp, 8 predicted proteins | sample CB6_Bottom_1051__FD_203503 | JGI IMG/M metagenome (GOLD analysis project Ga0310122, IMG submission 203503) | Marine microbial communities from Western Arctic Ocean, Canada - CB6_Bottom_1051 | ecosystem: Environmental > Aquatic > Marine > Oceanic | place: Canada: Western Arctic Ocean | collected...
CGGGGCTGTTTAGCAGTCCGTGGTGAAAGTCCCGCTCGCACCGAGAATCGTCGTGGTCCATGCCGCGCCTGGCCCGTACAAGGCGCGATGAGGGAGCATACCGGTAGTATTCGACCGAAAAGCAACGCCGTCAGGCGGGATGCAGCGCCGTTCGAATGCAGTGGGACTTTCACCACGGGCTGTTAGCCCATCGCCTAGCGTCCGCGTGGGGTTCCGGGCATAGCCCCGTCGGAGTGGAGACGGCCAGGGCGCGCACGTGCGCGCCCCGCGGCTGCGGAGTGGGGCGATGGGGCCCCGCGAGCGTCCGCGTGGGGTTCGGGGCATAGCCCCGTCTAAGATGAAGATCTGCGTGGTTGGTGCGGGTGCGATCGGGGGCTATCTGGCGGTGCGTCTGGCGCATGCCGGGCACGAGGTGTCGGCGATCGCGCGTGGTCCGCATCTGGCCGCGATCCGCGCCAACGGGCTGAAGCTGGTCGAGGCGGACCAGGAGCTCGTCGCGACCACCCTCGCGGCCACCGACCGGATCGCCGACCTCGACACCCAGGACGTCGTCCTGCTGGCGCTCAAGGCGCATCAGATCACGGCAGTCGTCGACGACCTGCCGGTGCTGTTGGGGCCTGACACGGTCCTGGTGACCCTGCAGAACGGCATCCCGTGGTGGTACTTCCAGAAGCTGGGGGGGGCCTATGCCGACCGCGTGGTCGAGACCGTCGACCCGGGCGGAGTGCTCTTTGGCGCCATCGACCCCGACCGGCTCATCGGGTGTATCGCCTATCCGGCCGCCTCGATCGCTGAACCGGGAGTGATCCGGCACATCGAGGGCAATAGGTTTCCGGTCGGTGAGCTCGATGGCAGCGACTCGGAGCGGCTCCGAATGGTCTCTGGGTTGTTCGAGCAGGCCGGCTGCAAGTCGCGGATGCTCGACGACATCCGCTCCGAGATCTGGCTGAAGCTCTGGGGGAACCTGACCTTCAATCCGATCAGCGCGCTCACCCATGCGACCCTGGTCGATATTTGCCAGTTTCCGCTCACCCGCGAGCTGGCGGCGACGATGATGACCGAGGCCCAGACGATCGGCGAGCGGTTGGGTGCGGGGTTCCGGGTGCCGTTGGAGCGCCGGATCGCCGGCGCCGAGGGCGTCGGGAAGCACAAGACCTCGATGCTCCAGGACGTCGAGGCGGGCAAGCCGATCGAGATCGACGGCATGCTGGGGGTCGTTGTGGAGCTGGCCGAGATGACCGGTGTCGAGGTGCCGACGCTGCGCGCTCTCTATGCGTGCGCCAGCTTGTTGAACAAGACGATTCAGGACGAGCACGTGTGTGTCAAGAGCGCCCCGTCACCCCAGCCGCGACGCTAGCTTCGCACGAGTCCCGGACTGGGCCGCCGGTCACCTTTCCTATGGCGTGGCGTGGCGAGGTCGTGACCCAGCGAGGAACTGCTGGGGGGTCACGAAGCGCGTGTGAAAGGTCTGCCAGTCTTTCGGGTGCAGACGATACGCCGGATCGCTCTCCAGCTCGAACCCCGCTGACGGCAGCTCGTAGGTCTGGGCAGCATGCGACGGCAACGGTCGGACGGTCTTCGAGAACGACGTGTTGTAGTCGCCGTCCTTCACCCAGCCATCGCCGATCAGCACAAAATCGCGGGTCCAGCCGTCGGGCGGGGGCGCGAGCGCCGGGAACAGCGCTCGCAGCTCGTCGCCCGCATTCATGATCACATACCGGTCGTCCACCTGCGCCAGCAGTGGTCGCACATCGCCAAACCGTGTGTGATAGCCGGTGAGATCGCGCCAGCGCTGGGTCGTGTTCGCAATCTCGTCGTAGTGGGGGATCTCTGGTGAGTAGGGCCCTGCTTGGCTGGTCCGGGAAAACCCGCGGTAGCGGAGCTCGGCTGTCGCGGGGTCTATACGCCGCGTGACGACCGATCCTGGGTCGACACTCTCGCCGTAGGCGATCCAGTCCCAGTACACCTCCAGGTTGGTTCGTAGACGCAGTCGCCTGGTCTGTCCCGGGTGGAACAGACCGCTCACGTCAATCACCATCGTCTTGTTCTTCCCGGCGGGGAAGCCCAGGTCCGGGTAGACGACCACCCATCGGTCCGTCTCGTCTCGCACCTCGAGCGCCACACCCCGAGGCTGTGACTGTGTGCCCTGAGCGATCGCGAGATTGATGCTGCTGTCGGTCGGATAGACCCAGCCCTGTGCCAGCAGCCACAGTTGTGCATGTTCCGGTGCGGCGTCGTCACCGAGGTCGATCTCCACGAAGTGATCCCGTGTGATGCCCTGATAGGGGCCACGTCCAAACGTACCCAGATAGCGACCGTCGCGGGCACCCACGATGTCGCTGACGTCGTGCCCGTCGTCATCCCAGGCGCCCGCGACCGGGTGCGGCCGCGTCATGGCGTGGATCGCCATCGATGGCGGCGTGTTCGCCGCGAACCCCTCGTCGACGAACACCTCCAGGTCGGCGGGGTGATCCACCGCCATCAAGGACAGCTGATCGATGAAATGCGTCTCCCAGAGCTCCGCCGTGATCCTGATGTCATACAGGCCATCCTTCGGTGTGAGCTGATCGGCTCGAATTTTCACCCAGTCTTCGGTCTGTGTGATGCCGGCGGTGTCTTGCGCGTTGATCCGTAGGCCGAGCGGCGACCGCCACAGAAAATCGGTCACGAACCGCATTCCGGTGCCGTCGTAGGCGAACACCCAGGGGCAGGAGCCCTTGAGCCGTTGTTCGACCTCTATCTCCTGGTTCGTGGGGGCGAACTCGGCCTGCATGACCCCGTTGGGCCAGAGGACACGTGCCACGTCGATGTTGGTCCGAGTGCCAAGACCGAAATGGACGGGCGCGCCCGTCAGGACCTGTTTTTGGACGAGCAGGCCGGAACGAATCTCGATCTCGCCTCCCACCCCGAACGAGTTGATCCGTTGGTCGCCTGCGGCTTGCGTGGCCCGCGGTCGGATCACCTGCCAGTGATAACCACGTGGGCTGTGGCCGATCATCGCGACCGGCTGGCCGTCCCTCAGACCGACGAGATCGAGGAGGCCGTCATCCGACAGGTCAGCCACGCTGAACGTGTGGAGGTCGGGCTCGGCATGCGGACGCAGTGTGCCCATGTCGTCGGAGAGCCAGACCTGTGTGCCAGTCGGACTGGAGCCGACCACGTCCAGGCCGCCGTTGTTGTCGAGATCGGCGATGAAGAGGCGATAGCTGCCGGCCGGCGCGTCCGACGGCACGGTATCCCAGGTGGTCGCCGACCGCAGCACCCACGCACCCTGGTCGCCGCTCGCCGACACGCTCTGGACGGCGCCGCCGGCCTCGAGCACAACGAGGTCGAGAAGGCCATCCGCGTTCAGATCGCCGACGGTCATGCCCGCGGCCACACCGAGCTCCGCTGGCGCGGGCCAGGCACTGAACAGTCCGCCCTGCTCGTTTCGAAACAGATGGACCATCCCCTCGGCGTCGAGGAGCGCCGCATCAGGGTCACCGTCCCGGTCCAGGTCGGCCCACACGAAGCCTCGCACACCGGTCACGTCCGGGAACGGCCGCATGCTGAGAAAGGTGCCGTCACCGTTGTTTCTCAGCACGAGGTTCGGCAGGCGGCTCAGACCGACGACCACGTCGAGATCGCCATCCAGGTCGATGTCGGCCGCCCAGACGCCGAAGCAGTCCATTCCCGCGATGGGCGCGTCGAGCGCGGCCAGGGCCTCCAGGGTGACATCGGCAAACGTGTCGTCATCCGTCAGACGGAACAGCCGCAGACCACCGCCACCGGCCAACACCAGATCCATCCGGAAGTCGTGGTCCCAGTCGACGGCCAGGACCGAGTGCGCGCCTGGTGGCACGGCGTCCGGGCCGGATGGAAACACGAGCGCTCCGGCCGCCGCGCCGGCCCGCTGCATGGCCTGGCTGTCGCCGAGGAAGACGGTCGGCGACATCCGCGGTTCGAGCGTTGGCTCGAGCGTCGCGGCGAGCAGCGTGGTCCATGGGCCCGACTGAATCGTGTCGATCGGTTGAGCGGAGAACCGGAGACCGTCGTCCACCGGCGACGGAGTGGTGGGTGGGGGCAGCAGAGCCAGAAATCGTGCCACAGGGTCGGCGATGGCGTCCGCGCGGCTCACCCGCGACTGAGCCGCTCTGTATGTTGGCACGCTGCGGAGCACGTTGCGAAGACGGGTCACGCTTGTCGCGGCCAGGGTGAAATCGGCGTCCTCGGTGGCGCGCTCGAGTGCCTGCAACTGCTGAATGGCCGATGACGGCCATGTGCCTGTGAGCGTGCCGAGGCGCGTGAGCGCATCGCGGAGCTCGTCCAGGTTTTCACGCGCGATCCCCAGCCGTGCCCGCTCGACAAGCACCGCCACATTATCTGGATCCAGGGTCAGGACGTCGTCAAACAGCACCTGGGCCTCGGCATCACTGCCGTCGTCGTCTGCCCGCTCGAGCTCTTGCGCGAGCAAGTAGCGCGCTCGGGCGTCCCGTGGGTCGAGATCGACCGCTCGGCGAAAGTGTGCGATACCGGCACTGAGGCGACCCTCGAGGGTATCGAGCGTCCCCTGGAGCACCGCGATCTCACTGCTCGCCGGTGCCAGGGTGTGTGCCTGTTCCAGATACGCGGCCGCGTCTGCGAACTCCCCGCGTCTCAGATGCAGCACCGCGAGATTGGCCCAGGTCGCCGGTTCCTCCGGGATCAGCTCACTCGCCCGACGTAATGCGGGTTCGGCGTCATCGAGCAACTCCCCGACCTCGAGCGCGGCCAGGCCGACGTAGAAGGCCGAGACCATCTCTTCATACACGGTCGATCCGGGTCCCGGGAGGGCGTCCGCACGGCGGATGAGCACGTAGCCGGCCGCGACGACCAGCAGCAGTATGGTGACGATGAGCAGTGACCGCGCGCGCGCGTGGCCCGAGTGACCGAGACGGCGCCCGTACCGGTGAGGTTCGCGAATCATGACTGTCAAGGATCCTACTATCACTTAGACGGGGCTGCGCCCCGAACCCCACGCCGACGCGTCGTCGGGGTTGCCCCCCTGCCCACCCACGTCAGCCCCGTCGCCGGCCTGCGCCCGTGTATCGGTACATGTTGCCCGCCCTGGCGTCGCAGAGACCCACGCGGTTGAACGGTGCGATGCTCCGCTCGACCATCCGCTCGAAGTCGGCGATCTGCGCTGCCGACAGCTCGTCCGCGGCCAGCAGGGACGCCAGCTGGCCACGCACGTCCCGCATCACCTGACGCAGTGCTGGGTCCTCTGCGCAGAGGAACAAGCCGCTGAACCGGTCGGTCGTCGCGAGCCGTCGTTGCTCGTAGCTGGTCGCTGCCGCGAAATACAGCATGGTGTAGGCGGTGAGCAGGCCGAAACGACCGAAACTGTCGTAGCAGCCGGACACGAGCTCGTCGATGAGCGTCAGTTCCGTGTGCACGGCCTGCTCGTAGCTCCTCAACTGGGACTCGAAACAGGCGTCTCGCCAGTAGTGTTCCACGACATGCATGAGCCGTTCGATACCGCAGAGGGTGTGGGCGATTCCGGTGCTGAGCAGCGGGTCGATGAAACCGGCCGTGTGGGGCAGGAGTGCCCAGTGTCGCCCGACGACATCGGTGATGCGGCGTTGCAGACGCCCGGTATGGCGTAGCGTTCCAGGTCGCTCGGCGACCGTGGCGTGACGAAACTGATCGGCGAGGGACGGGTAGCGGTCCAACCAGCGGTGCCACTCTTGTTCCGCGGTGACGGCAGGGTCATACGGATGGCGTCGGTCGTCGATTGCCAGACCGGCACTGGTCAGGCCGTTGTTGAACCTCAACATCCAGAGCCAGGCACCGGCGAGCACATGATGCTGGGCGGCATCGTCGCAACAGAACGGATGGTCCCCCACCTGTCCCCCGAGCGCCGTCAGCCGATCGTGCCACGGCTCGACCCCGACGAAATGGCTGAATACGGCTCGAGAACGCGTGCGCACCGAGGACACGTCGTTCGTCAGACCGAGCGACCGTGGCAGGACCCCGCCGGCACCCGTGGCATCGATCACAAAGCCGGCGGTGATGGACACCGGCGTGGTGCCCCGGTGCCCGCGGAGGACCCAGCGACCGGTGTCGCTCATGTCGGGCACGGCCAGCTCGGTGATGTCGGTCTCGTCCAGCACGGGCAGACCCGCACGCTCAACCTCGCGCACGAGGAACTGGTCGATATCCGCACGCAGCCACTGGGTGTCGCTGTGCGCATCCCCGCTGCTTGCCGTCACCAGCAGCTCGTTGGCATGAGTCGCATCCGGGACGAACGTTCGGTCGGCCTCATGTTTGAAGAAGCTGAAACCACGCTTGAGCCCGCACCCGACCGATGGATACGTGGCTTGCCAGGAGCCGTAGGCTGTCAGGGGGCGCAGTCTCGGCAGCCGGTAGCGTCGGGCGAGGTCCTCGAGGACGAGGTTGGCGATCGGCGTCGATGACTCGCCGATGGCGAACCGTGGATGGCGAACCCGGTCGACCAGCACCGGCCTCAAACCGATGCGGTCGACGATCAGCGTCGTCAGACTGCCCGCGAACCCGGAGCCCAGGACCGCGATGTCCGCGTCGACCTCGATCACCGAGGCGCCTCGCTCTGGCGACCGACGCATGGGGGTGTCCGCCGCGACCGGTTGATCGCGCACCGTCTCGCGGTCCGATGTCGCCCGGGATCCTCTGATGTGATCATCGGTATGCACGAACCAGTCGGCAACCATCTGTGACGCCAAGGCACGGCCTGACCTCGAGGTCTCGGGCGGGCGCGGTACGGTCCGGCCCGGGCCCTCCAATTTATCGTACACTCGAGCGCGAACCTGTCACGAGAGGCGGGGAGGTCTTCTATGCGAATCCTCAAATGGCTGGCCGGCGCGATCGGTGTCATGCTGCTCGTGGTAGTGGCGCTGGTGATCGGCGCGCGTTTTGGGGACGGGCCGATCGCGATCATTCCGGGTGGACCGCTGGAATCGGGTGAGCGGGTCACCGGTGTAGAGCCGGACTGGACGTTCGCGCGCGACATCATGGAGATGGAATTCCAGCTGGTCGAGCCACCCCGATCGCGGACGATCTGGCTGCAGGTACACGACAAGAACCTGTACGCCGTCAGCGGCTACATGAACTCGACGCTCGGCAAGATCTGGAAGCAGTGGCCCGCGCAAGCGCTGCAGGACGGCCGTGCCGTGATCCGGATCGACGGCAAGCGCTATGAGCGCCAGCTGGTGCGGATCCTCGACGACCGGCCGCTGCTCGAGGCGATCGTGGCCGAGGTGAACCGCAAGTACGGTGCGGGGTTGAGCGCCGACATGGCGGCGTCGGGGGACGCGTGGTTCTTCGCGCTCGAGCCACGGCTCTAGACATCTTCTAGGGGCCCTGGTCTCAGGAGACGGCGCATCATCGGACGTCGTGCGGCGCTGGACGTTCACCACGGACTGCTAGCGGCGCTTTCCCGGCCCGCGGTCAGCCGACGCGACCCGCCTCCCTTCGTGAGTACGCACCGCCCGCCGCTTGCATGAGACGCGTGAGGTCCCGATGATCAGCACATGATCAAGGCTGCCGTCGACGCAGGCGAGAGCGCCCTGTATGAGCCGATCAAGGCCTTCCTGGAGACCCAGGGGTACGAGGTGAAGGGGGAGGTCGAACACTGCGACGTCGTCGGACGCCGCGGTGACGAGGCCCCGGTCATCGTCGAGCTCAAGCAGCGGCTGAGTCTGGAGCTGATCGTTCAGGGCGTTGAGCGGCAGCGACTGAGTCACCATGTCTACTTGGCATTCCCGGTGCCCAAGAAGAGATCGCACACGGTCTGGAACAAGAAGCACCGGTCGGTCATGAGCCTCTGCCGGCGCCTTGGGCTTGGGGTGTTGCTGGTGCATCAGCCGAAAAAGCGCCGTCACTGGGTCGAGCCGCGCCTCGATCCGGGGCCGTACAAGCCACGGCCCGACACGCGGGGTCGTGGACGGCTGCTCCGAGAGTTTCACCAGCGCGTGGGTGACCCGAATACGGGCGGCATCAATAAGCGACAGGTGATGACGGCGTATCGACAGGGCGCGCTCCTGTGTGCGCACCACCTCCGCGATGGCCCGTTGACGCTCGCAGAGGTCCGCGACGGCACCGCCGTGACTGAGGTCTCTCGCCTCATGCAGCGCAACGTGTACGGCTGGTTCGACAGGGTCGCTCGAGGCGTCTACGGAGTGAGCCAGAAGGGCCGTGAGGCACTTGCCGAGTACGCTGACATGATCGCGCTCTTGACGACCGAATCGCCCGCGGCGGCCCTGCCGATCCCGGATGCGGCAAACGGCTCGGGGCGGGGACGGGCGGGTAGGTCACGTCGTCCGACTCAGGCACCCGGGCGGCGATAACCGGTATCATCCGATTATCTGGACGCGGTCGCGTCCTCCACCGCTGTGCCTGCCGACACCCGGATATCGAACACACATGACCTCGTTTTCAGACCGTGTAAACCGACTCACGGACGAGTATGCCGCCAAGGGCATGAGGTTCCTGGCCGTCTCGTTGTTCAATACCGTCTTCGGGCAGAGCCTGCTGGTGTTGGCCAACGCCGGCTTTGGATGGACGTTCGTGCCGTCGAACCTCTTCGCCGTGGGCATCAGCGCCGGCCCGGCCTATGTGTTCAGCCGCTACTGGGTCTGGCAGAAGAAGGGGAAGAACCGGTTTTGGAAGGAGGTCGTGCCCTTCTGGAGCCTCACGTTCCTCGGTCTGGCCCTGTCCACCATCTTCGTCGCGATGGCCGAGAACTACAGCGACAGGACCGTGGTGCTCATGGGCACGAGCCTCTCCGCGTTCGGGTGCGTCTGGGTCGCGAAGTTCTTCGTCCTCGACCGGGTGCTGTTCAAGCAGTAGCGGAACCGCGAGGGAGCGACCCCGTTACAGGCCACTAGATCACCGATGCGCCGCGCCATCACAGTGCACGCGTGGAGCCGTTTTCTGAGACAGGTTCATTCGGTGCATGCGCTCCCGGCGCGATGGCCCGCATCGGCCACACTCGTAGAACCGCTCGACGTCCCAGAGGTCCATGAAGACACGACCGCGAGCCATCCTGATGCCCGCCTCGAGCACCGTTTCCATCGACGCCAGGGTCGGCGGGTCGAAGAGCCCGGTCGTGTGCAGCTGTTCCAGGGCGCCGTTCCCGGGGCGGGTAGGGATGAGGGAGCAGCACTGCACGCCGACCGAGAAGGCATACTCCATCGAACGAATGGCCCACTCGACTCCCTCGTGCTCCTCCATAAAGGGCGGTCGCAACAGAAGAAACGCGCGCACGGCGATCGCGTGCTGACGTAGCAGGCGGACGGCCCGCTCAAAATCGTCGAGCGTCATCTGTTTGTTCAGCCGATCGAGAATCTGAGGATGGGCGGTCTCGAGCCCGATACCGACCTCCAGATCGGTTCCGAGGAGGTCGCGGAACCGTGCGCACTCGGCCGTGCAGAATCGGGGATGGTTCTCGATCGTGACGGTGCGGAACATCCGGGTGCGGTCGGCAATTGCCGGATAGTCCTCCGGCGGAATGGCCTGCCGGTCAAAGAAGTTCCCGCTGTTGTAGAGCTTCACGTGCCGCGCCGGAGGCAGCTGCTCGAGCGCGTAGTCAATCTGTGCGGGGATGGCGCCCGGCGGCACCGGTGCGTCAGTGGTGTTCCGCCACAGATCGCACATGAGACACCGATAGGGGCACTCACGGTTGGTCAAGAAAATAACTGCGACGTCGTCGACCTGCCCCCCAGCGGTCCGCTCAGGCTCGACAAGAAAGCTGTAGGGTCGATGTGAATCGGTGGGGTGCTTGGGAGGTCGTGCTGCGAGAATCTGCTGGTCCGTCCACCGTCCCGGCAGCTCACTCATAGAGCGAAAGAAAGGCGGCTCGATAGGCGGTCTCGGTGGTTGGGAATACCGATCCGAAACGGACGTCGTCGACGACACCGTGCTGGAAGCGACGTTTCTCGAACAACGGCATCGTCAGCTCGGTGGTCGCCTCGATGCCGCGGCGCACGATGTCCGCCTTCAGGGCATAGAGACGCGTGGGGTCCCACTCGGTCAGCTCGACATACGGGATCGCCTCGGCGACCGCAATCACGTTCGGGAGCGCATAGGGACTGAAGCCGCTGAATCCAAGCTGGCGTCCCGGGGCATACGACCGCACGTGACCCCGACTCTGGCCGCCGGAGTAGGTCAGTGAATGCTTGATGGCGTCCACACCCCAGCCCTCCTGATACAGGAGCATGTTGTTCAACACGCTCCGGATCGTCAGGTTGTGGCTGTCCTCGAGTGGATAGTCCTTGAGGTTCTCATCCCCGCCATCGCCATCGACCAGATAGCGCCAGTCCGGATACCGGGACCGGATGCCACGACAGAGCGCCAGAGCCATGCTGGCGGACTGGACGTCGAGCGGTTTGTAGTCCTCGATGACCCGAATGGCCTCTTGATAGTCGATGTCCTCGAGTGTGACCTCGATCGGCTCGAGAAACAGGCCCAGCCCGAGCTGGTCGAGAAAGCGCGCCGCCTGGTCCGCGTCGGCCGAGTCACCACCGACCGAGAGCGTGAACGCCTTGAGTCGGGCCGGTGACTCTCCGCGGGCGAGGAGCAGCGAATACAGGGTGAGCAACACCGACCCGCTGTCCACCCCGCCGGAGAACAGCACCCCGATCGGTTCGCGCGGCGCGATCCGATCGAGCCAGCGACCACATGCGTCCCGTAGGGCGCCGATGTAGGCCCGACCGATCGCGTCGAGGTCGGCAGGCAGCTGGTCACGTTGCGGTGTGAAGAACCGTGTGTAGGTCGGGTTCGGGTCCGGACAGCCCACCAGCGCGATCTCGACGATGTAATGGGCCGGGACCATACGTGTATACGACGGGTGGAACTGCTCACCGAGCCCGTCACCCTCCAGATGGCTCAGCAGCTCGTCGATCCGCTCGGCCACGACGAGATACGGTCCATCGGCTCGCTTCGCGAGAAAGTAGCGCATCGGTCGGCCGATCGACCGTGCCAGACGCACGACGTGTCCGCGCTTCTGCACGATCGCGAACTGTCCATCGATGGCGCGCACCCGCGCCGGGTCGCCAGAGGCCACCGCCTCGGCGGCCTCGGCGGGAGACACATTGAGCAGCACGTCGGCGTTGGGATCGAGCAGATCGACGAGCCGTTGAATCGGCACCGCGGTGGCCATGACGCGCTCCTGACGCAGAAGTTGACGGTCGGTCCGATTATACCGAGAAGGGGGCTCCACCACGGGCTGCGTGTGAGTCACCTCACCCGGAGCCGTGATCATGATAAGGTCCGTCCGTGGAGGCTCGAACATGAACACCAAAGGCTGCGCAGCTTGGGTTCTCGTACCGCTCGTCGTTGGCGGCCTCGTGACGGCGACCGGCCAGGCCTCGGCCGGCCAGGACGCGGTCGATACGACGTTC
>Ga0310122_10002647_pt1 | contig 11392 bp, 6 predicted proteins | sample CB6_Bottom_1051__FD_203503 | JGI IMG/M metagenome (GOLD analysis project Ga0310122, IMG submission 203503) | Marine microbial communities from Western Arctic Ocean, Canada - CB6_Bottom_1051 | ecosystem: Environmental > Aquatic > Marine > Oceanic | place: Canada: Western Arctic Ocean | collected...
CGGAGCAGCTCCCGCGCAACGGACATCGCGTCTGTGATGGATGCGAGATTCAGGCCCGGTCCACTCCCCCGAACGGCGTCATCGTTCAACGTGTACAGCGGGCGACGGACGCGAGCACCGAGCGCGTCTTCGAGGCCAACCCATCGCGGCCAAGACGACTCGCCTTTCCGGGACTCGTGATCGAATTGTCGAGTATTGAATCCGAACCCGGCCACTTCGATCGCTCGATCGGCGACTGGCTCTCGCGAGGGGCACGCGCGATTTCGATGCATCTGGAAGATCCAAGCCTCGGAGGCGTGACGCGGCCGGAAGTGCAGCTCCGCGCCTGGGCCGAGGGTCGGAGTGTGGTCGAAGCTCATTTCAATAGCGTTCCCCATCTGGGATGGATGAACGTCTTCGTGGGCGACCCGCTCTTGACCGCGCGGAATCCCGCTTCCTCCCGAAACGGTGACATCGACGGTGACGGCGTCGCAGACGATGAGGACAATTGTGTCGATGTCGCGAATGGCGATCAGAGCGACTCGAACGGCGACGGTTTTGGCAATCGCTGCGACGCGGACGTCAACAACGATGGCCGAATCGACACGTCCTGGGGAAAGATCTATCCGGTCGATCAGCGAGGCGATCTCGAAATCATCGCGCTCACCGCACGCAACGGTCCTTTCGATCCCGATCACGATCTCGACGGCGACGGCCGCGTCGATGACCGCGACCTGGCTCTGGCCCAACTCTGGCTCTTTCGCAAGCCAGGCCCATCGGCGACGCGTTGACGCCCCGAATTGCGCTCTTTCAGTCGCCCAGTCGCCCTGAGTCGACTCGCCACGAGCACGAATGTCTCAGCGTCCACCGGCGGCTTCGCGAGTCAGACGCTGAATCAAGCTCGACGTATCCAACCGCCCGCCCCCGTCTTCCTGGATTTCCTTGTAGCGCGCATCGACCCATTGCGTGATCGGAAGCGGCGCGCCCACGCGCTCTGCCTCCTGGATCGCCATCGAGAGATCCTTGCGCATCCAGTCGACGGCGAATCCGAACTCGAAGCGCCCCGCGGTCATCGTCTGCGCGCGGTTCTCCATCTGCCAGGAGCCGGCCGCCCCCTGCGAGATCACTTCGACGACACGATTCGGATCGAGCCCGACACGCTCTGCGAAGTGAAGCCCCTCGGATAGTGCCTGGACCAATCCCGCGATGCAGATCTGGTTGACCATCTTCGCGAGTTGACCGTGACCGGCCGGTCCCAGTAGCCGATGCATTTTTGCGTAGTGATCGAGAATCGTCGCCACCCGGCGATAGTTCGACTCTTCTCCACCCAGCATGATCGTCAGAGAACCCTGCTCGGCACCCGCCTGGCCACCTGAAACGGGCGCATCGAGAAAGCCGATTCCGCGGTCTTGCGCGGCCGCCGCCAATTCTCGAGCCAGCGTCGCCGAGGCGGTCGTGTGATCGACGAAGATCGATCCCGGCGCCATCGCGTCGAAGGCGCCCTGCTCGCCTAGCGTGATTTCGCGAAGATCGGGATCAGCGCCCGTGCATGCGAAGACGATCTCGGCGTTGCGCGCTGCGATCGCCGGCGTCGGCGCATCCGACACGTCGAAGTCGGAATACGCTTCTGCCCAGGCGAGCGCCCGCGCGTTCGTTCGGTTGAAGACGGTGACGGACAAGCCCGCGCGCGCCAGATGCCCGGCCATCGGCGCGCCCATGACGCCAAGACACAGAAAAGCGACTCTGCGAATCGGAGTCATGGAGCGGGCGAAGCCTCGAGCATTTCTGCATCGACAGTCGGAAGTCCATCGACGTAGACCACCTCACGGCTTCGGACGGCGGGAACTCGATCTCCGGGAACCAGGATTCCGACCAGGTTCAGCGGATCACTTCCGCAGACCCGAATTCGCTCGCCGCTTCGTTTCGTGCGACGAACTCGGGCGAGCGTTTCCAGCGCTTCGGGCAGGGCGAATTGCTCGCCCGTGAAGCCCGACACGAATCGACCTCCGCGAATCGACCCACGAGCTTCGAGTCGGCGAAAGGCCCAGACGATTTCACGCCACGGCAGCGCAAGATTCTCGCGCGCGACGACATCTCGAAACACAATCCCCCAGCGCATCAACAACTGCTCCGCGATCGCCTCGGCGACCGCGTCGAGATCGTCGATCGCCTGCCGCTCCGGGACCAGCGTCCAGCGTCCCTCCGCGCTCGCCGTCGGCCCGGCGGCCAATCCACGACGAAGTCCTCGCCGAGCCCGCTTCTCGGCCCGAAGCCTTCTCCCGCTGGCTCGAGCGCCGAGAATCGAACGAAGCGCCTGAAAACCATCCGCGCCGACCTGACCGCTCGCCACCAACGCCCAGAGCGCCCCCTCGACCTCAAGTGGTCGTGCACCGAGGGCCGCCACCAATTCCGAATGAAAGAGGGCCCCTTTCGAGCCGAGCAGGAGCAGGATCTTCTCCGCCAACGATTCTCGCGCGAATTCGATCTCGACACCTGGCATGACCTTCGTGCTAGTCAGCTCTTTCATGTTAGTCACGGGCCGGGATCGATCTTGCAGACTGTCGTCGGCTTCCTTGCGGTGTGCCTGCAGCAACCAGGGCAGATCCTCCCGCAAGACCAGAGAAAGCGGAGTCGCAGCGGAAACGCCCGGGTTTCGGGAGGCTGCGGAGTTGGCGGACGGGATCCTCGGTGCGATGCGCAGCCATGAAATGGCACCCGAGAAGCAGAGCGGGTCGAGCCACTCTGGCTGATAGTTCGCCACGCGAGCGGCGAGTACATCGGATTCCCAGGCGCCCGCTGCGAGATCGAAACCCTGTAATTGCTCGACTGCTTGCGCCACGCCGACCGCGCCCTCGTATTTCGTCCCGGGGACAACATGCTGCCAGGCAAAGAGAAAACGCATCAGGTCTTGCGCGCTGACGGGCTCGACAGAAGCGCGAAGCCGTGACTGCGAATCGCCATGGATCCGGGCAAGCAAGCGTCGTGCGCAGAATTCTTCGGGTGCCGCGACTTCGCCGGCCGCTTCGAAATGACCCCTGAGGACGAATCCCTCCGTCTCGAGTCGTGCAAGGCCGATTTCGACGAGCCCCGTTCGAATGGAAATCCGTTCAGCCAACGCCAGAGCCGTGATCGGTCCCGTCGTCTCCAGATGTCCGCGCAGTACGTGAGCAATGGCTTCTTCTTCCGCAATCACTTCTTCGGGAACGACGCCGGCCTGCTCGTCCGGGGCAATCCACTGCGATGCCGTCAGAGTCGGATGAAGAGCCCGCACCCAACCGGATCGTTCCACAGCTGCCCAGAACCGATTTCGCGTCTGCGACCCGCAAGGCGTCTGCGACCGGTAAAGAGTCTGCTCGAAGGCGAACGCCCGCCCGGTCGCTTCGAGCTCGCGAAAGAATGGGAGCCAGCGCGCGTCTTCTCGCCAGATCCCGGTCCCCAGCAGCAGATCGTGGAGTTCTTCTGAATCCCGAGGATCCGGCAAGGCCTGCTCCCGAATCTTCGCAATCGCGTTCGGGTCGAGCCGTGTCAGGTCGCGCTCTTCGACCGGCAATCCGCGGCGCAGCTTGACCGCCCGGGTCCGCCGCTCCTCGAGCGGGGCATCGTCTAGATAGGTAAAGGGCCGCCCGTTCAGAATTTCGTGCGCGAGCGGACTGGGCTCGGTGGTATCGACGCAGAGAATTTCGATCGTTTCGTTCTCGATTCGACCCAGCAGCTCGCGCAGCCCGTCGAGGTCCATCGCGTCGGTCAGACAATCATGCATCGTCTGCCGAACCAGCGGATGATCCGGAATCTCGATCGGGCCGGAGACATTCTCCTGACACGCCGCGGCCTGCGGAAAGATCGCCGCCATCAGATCGTCGGATTCCATGCGTTGGATTGCCGCAGGATTCTTCTTTCCGCCGCGAAACCTCAGAACGGCCAGCGAACGATTGAGGTTCCAGCGCCAGCGCGCGGTAAAGAGCGGGGTCGGCAGAACCGCCTGGATCAGCGTGTCTTCGAGACCGTTCTTGCGCAGGAAACGGGGAACGTCCGAAAGCGGAAAACTATGGTGCGGCCCGAGCGACAAAACCATCGCGTCGTCGCTGGCGGCCGCCTGAAGTTCGAAATTGAAGTTCTTGCAGAACTTCTTGCGCAGGCCGAGGCAGAGCGCGCGATTGAGTCGCGCGCCACGCGGCGAATGAATCACCAGCTGCATGCCGCCAGTATCGTCGAAGAAGCGCTCGAGGACGAGACGATCGCGGGTCGGCAACCCGCCTAGCGCCGCCCGAGAAACCGCCAGATAGCGAGCGATCTGAGCGGCCGCATCCGCACCGACCCCGGTTTCCTGCTCGAGCCAGCTCGCCGCCGCGCTCTCGTCTTCTTTCAAGAGCAGCGCTTCGACTTCGACGCGAAGCGACGAAACCTCGTCCGAGAGTTCCTCGGTGCGCGCGGGCGCTTCGCCGACCCAGAATGGAATATTGGGATGGGCTCCCTGCGCATCGACGACACGAACCTTGCCCGCTTCGACCCGTCGGATCCGCCAGGTCGCCGTGCCCAGCAAGAAGACGTCGCCGGGGAGGCTGTCGATCGCAAAGTCCTCGCCAACCGTCCCGATGAAGGTCTCGTCGGGATCGGCGACGACACGATAATCCGCCATTTCGGGAATCGCGCCGCCCGATGTGAGCGCCGCCAATCGCGCGCCTCTTCGGCCGCGCAGCACGCCGCCAATCCGGTCATGATGAACGTAGGCGCCTCGACGTCCACGCCCCGTCTCGATTCCTTCCGAAACGAGCTGAACCACTTCATCGAAGACCTCGCGAGTGAGATCTTCGAAAGGCGCCGCACGCACCATCAACTGATAGAGGTCTTCTACCTTCCACGGGTCGGCGGCACAAGCCGCAACGATCTGCTGAGCCAGGATGTCGAGCGGTGCCTTCGGCGGTAGCAAGCGGTCGAGTCGCCCGGCATGCACACCGCGCAACAGCGCCGCGCATTCGACCAACTCGTCGCGGGTCAGGGGATAGATTCTTCCCTTCGGCGTGCCACCGCGGAAATGGCCGGAGCGGCCGACCCGCTGCAGGAAAGTGGTAATGCTGCGGGGCGAACCGATCTGACAGACGAGGCCCACCGGCCCGACGTCGATTCCCAGTTCGAGCGATGCGGTCGCCACCAGCGCGCGCAGGCGACCCGCACGCAAGGCGGTCTCCACCCGCAGACGTCGATTCCGCGACAGGCTGCCATGATGGGCGGCGACCTCGTCCTCGCCCAATTTTTCGGCCAGTTGGTGTGCGAGACGTTCGGCCATCCGTCGGGTATTGACGAAGATCAGTGTGGTCTGATGAAGCTGCACCTGCTCGGCGATTCGGTCGAGCACTTCATTCATCTGTTCGCCCGAGGAGACGGCCTCGAGTTCGCTTCCGGGAAGGACCGTCTCGAGATCGAGCGCGCGACGGTGTCCCTCGTCGACGATCGTGCAGCGCGGTGCACCCGTGGGCGTCACGCGCTCCGGACCGACGCCAACCAGCAGTTTCGCGATCAATTCGATCGGTCGCTGGGTGGCGGACAATCCGATTCGAATCGGCGTTTCGTCGCAGAGTGCTTCGAGTCGTTCGAGACTGAGCGCGAGGTGGGACCCGCGTTTATCCCGCGCCATTGCGTGAATCTCGTCGACGATCACGGTTCGCACCGGCCGTAGGATTTCCCGACCGCGCGCCGACGTCAGCAGGAGATAGAGCGATTCGGGCGTCGTCACGAGAATCTGCGGCGGCTTCTTCAACATCGCGGCCCGAGCGGACGCGGGCGTATCCCCGCTGCGCATCCCGACGCGAAGCTCGGGGATCGGCAAGCCCATCGACCGCGCCAAAGCCTCGATCTCGGCGAGTGGCGTCGACAGGTTCTCCTGGATGTCCGCGGCCAGCGCCTTCAGCGGCGAGATATAGAGAACCTGGACCCCGGTCGGCCGAGTCGTCGATCCGCCGCGCGAACCGGATCGGGATTCCGACCCCCCCGGCAACGGATCCGGCTCCAGCCTGAAGACTCCAGAGCCCTGGGAGTCTGTTCCGCGATTACTTTCGCAACCACCACTTTCGCAACCAAAGTACGCGTACGCGCGTGCGCGCCGGTAGAACTCGTCGATGCAGACCAGAAATGCGGCGAGCGTCTTCCCGGAACCCGTCGGTGCCGCGATCAGCGTATTCTCCCGACGCGCGATCGCCGGCCAGCCGGAGATCTGGGGCGGAGAGGGGCCTTCCGGAAACCGACCCTCGAACCAACATCGCACCGCGGGATGAAAGGAGGACAAGACGCCCATAGAGAACGGGCAGACTAGCGGGACCCACTCCGGAGCGAAAGAGAGGCGAAAAGATTCCAGGGCGGATCCGGCCCGGCGATCGAAGAGTCGTGTCAGATCTATGGATGAATGTCGATGGACATTGCGTAGCGGGCCGCCCGATTCTCGGCCAACGACCTCAGATCGAGGGAGATTTCTTCGTCGGTCCCGTCGGACGTCCAATACCGCTCGACCACTCGGCCGTTGTGAACCAGAAAGCGCACCAGCGTGTGATCAATCGTGCCATCGGGCTTCCGGATCGATCCAACGCCCCATTTCTGGATCACCTCGGCGACCTCCTCGGTCGGCCCCGTCAGGAAGGACCAATTCGAGAAGTCGGCACCCCGGTCCGCTGCATAGCGCTCGAGAACTTCCGGTCGATCGACCTCGGGATCGAGGCTGATCGAAATGAAGTGCACGTGCTCGCGCAGTGCTTCGGGTATGCGACGCTGCAGAGCGACCTGAAGCGAGGTTTGTACCGGACACGGTCCCGGACAGCTCGTATAGATGAAATCGACCATCAGGATCAGATCGTTCAGCGATTTCAAACTCACCCGACGACCGGCTTGATCGATGAGGTCGAAGGGCGGTGCTGGACTGGTCCGAACCAGTCCGTCCCGAAGTTGGATCCAGCCCTCGTTCTCCGCCACAACGCCAACGACGTCCACTTCGACGACATCAAAACTTCGCCCGGTAAAATGAATCACGAAGTCGACGAGTTGTCCGGACTCGAGTTTCGCCAGAACTCTTTTGTCGGGAACCGCGAAGTTCATGGTCATCGCGGGCATCAGACCTTCGACATCTTCATGGTCGATCAAGACCTGGGCGTTCTCCTTGTCGACGTCTTCTACGATGCCGTGCGCCGAATAACGTCCGCGACCGCCCTCCTCTCGCTCGCAGGCGATGAGTGTCGTCATCATCGAAACGATCGCCAACGCAACGCTCGCCGTGCGAACTAGAATCCCCATTGCCATCCCGCCTTGATCGACCAGTCCTGCTCGAGTTGTGGCCCATCGAGATCCTGATGAAAGGGAATGCCGAACTCGACCGCGATTCGCTGATTGCGCAGCTGCGGAATCTCGAGCGTCAGCCCAGGACGAATCGTCAATCGGGTTCCGCCACGTGCCTTCGGGTTGTCCGATGGATCCATGATGGCGTCATTTGGCAACGGATCTCGAACGCGAATGTTGTTTCGCTTCTCCCAATCCATGCGCAGCGATGCGCTCAGACCCTGGAATATTCGAGCGACCCCCCACAGCGACGCTGCGAAACGACTACCTTCGCGATAGTTCAGATCATTCTTTCGGATGGGATGTCGCCCCACGACCTGCCCGCCCCACGCAAACCGATCTGCATGGCCTCGGTAGGTCCATCCCCATTCGAGATCATAAGTACCGTTACCAATCTGTGAATCGAATGGCAGACGCATGGTGTCCCCACCGCGCCGAATGCTGCCCGTCGGAGCATCGAAGCCGACGTGAACATGGGTGCTTTCGTTTCCCGTGCGAATGAAGGGAACGACCAGCGCAAAACCGACGTCACCGATTCCTTGCGTTTCGGTCTGGGAACGAAAGCCGGATGCATCGAGTGTTTCGAGTTCCTTTACGATGAACGGAATTTCCGCAACCAGCGTGACACGCGGATGCGGCGCATACGAGAGCTGAAAGGTATGCGCGGTCACCGCCAGCGAGCGGGGAAGGCGTTCGTAGACCGGTAGGGGAGCAGCGTTGCCGAGGACCTGACCTTGCGAGACGTCGCGATCGGAGACCACCAGACCCTGCTTCTGGATTCGCTCATAGCTGTAGGCAACCCGGAATCGTTCGCTGTCGCCGGCTTCGAGGGGTTCGCCGAAGCGAACTCCGATCGGCGGTGGCGGCACGCGATCACGCAAGTGGGTCTCGGTCGTGTCGATCGCTTCGCTCGAGGAACTCGTTTCGAGGGGGTCGCCGGGCGCTGCCGTCGCGCTGACGCACATGAAGAACAGAGCCAATCGGAAAGCGGAACGACGATTGGATCTCGCTCGTTCGGAGATCCTCACGAAACCGAATTGGCCGGTTTTTTGCCCAAACACCGCGGCAAGCTAGGGAAACGAATGATCGCCAGCAACGGGCTCAGGGCAGCCCGAGCGACTGTCGAAATCCGGCTTCGAGATCGTCGAGGCCGCGCCGATAAGCTCGGCGTGACGCTCGTTCTAAATTTCGCGAGCGAAGGACGGCGGAGCCGAATTGGACGAGGTCTTGCTCCCCGTGCGTCTGGACGAGATAGTCGATGAATGCATAGGACTGCAGGTAGGCGAGCCCGGCTGCATTTGGCGAAAGCCCCCCAAAACTCGGTGTGGACAGGGTGGACAGCGGCACGATCGCTCCTTGCCTGGCCGCTCTGGCGAGCGCATTTCGCTCACCCCCGGACAGGCTTCTCTTTCCCATCGCCCGCGCTTCGAACCATTGGGCGACGCCTTCGTTCATCCAGGCCGGTAAGACAAGCTGAGGCGCGGCAGCGTCGTAGGCCGCATGAACCAGTTCGTGATGCAGTACGCGAATCAGCCTGTCGCTGACCCGCTTGTCGCCTCGGATGTGAATGGCACCGCCATAGAAGCCGGCCGCCGGAAATCGAAACAACCCGGCGAAGCGTGCTTCGAAAATCTGTGGATCCCAGACGAACACCTCGATCTTCCGTTCGGGCCGCAGCGCGAGAAGCTGGTCGAGAAGATCGAAGGCCCCCTCGAGTTCGCGGAGCACCTGCTGCTCGAAATGACGAGAGCCGCGCAGACCACCGCTCTCGTCCAGGTCGACGTCTTGAAAGAGCTTGAAGTGAAAGGAATCGCGCCGCTCGAATTTCCCGTCTGCCCCGTCGTTCCCAATCGCGACCGAGAGCACCGGTGCGAGAAGAATGCTCGCGATGACGAACTGCCGAAGCAGGCTGACGGGACGGTCCATGATTTTCCTCTTCGAAACGACGGTGCTCGATGAGAATAACATGGAGAGAGAATGATCACCCGAAGATCATGGGCGACGCGAAAGGAGGGGGCCGGTGCGGACCTTGATCAGGGTCCAATTCCGCCGCTGAGGCCGCCGGTGAAGAACGCCAGGGCGGCGCGACCCGCGAGGGCAACCAGCTTGTTGAAGCGGCGAATCTCATCGGCGGTCTTGGCCATGAGCGTACGCTCGGCACCATAGGCCGGACACAGGTCTGCTCGCCGATGCCAGAGTCGAGCGATCTGTTCGTTCGTCGCACGTTCCCACGCTCGATTGCCACGCGAGACCGCAAGGGGAAGAATCGCTTCTTCATAGTGATTGATCTGCTTGGTCAGCTTTCGACACTGACCACGGTAATTTCCCCTTTCACCCGCCAAGGGCGTGCTGGCCACAGCGGGGACAGCCAGGGCGAATACCAGCACGCCGGTCAGGAGGACCGAGCTCGCAAAGGTCAGCGACAGGACGGAACGCACTTTCATAGAAGATGCATCGGCGGGGGTCGAATCAAGCTGTAGAAGAAGCTGCGCTCGAGTTGCCTGACGAGTCGGTGGCCCGGCCCGGTGTCTTGCCCCACCCCAAGGGGCGAGCGAACTCGTGGTTCACAGTCGTTCAGCGAGGGCCAATGCCTGCCGACGCGCCAGCGCCATTCCCGTCAGCATCGGATTGACGGACGGGCATTGAGGAAAGATCCCGGTGTCCGCGATATAGAGGTTTTCGAGATCGTGACAGCGTCCGTCTTCGTCCACGACGCCGCGTGTCGGGTCTCCGTGCATGCGAGTCGTACAAAAGACGTGATTGCCGCCCATCACGAGATTCTCCGGCGCGACCGCGTCCGAGGCGAGCACCCACGCCTCCTCGACGTTGGTCATGATGTCCTTCACACCCTGGACACCGGGCAGGATCTTTTCCGCTCCGGCGGCAAAAAAGAGCTGCGCAATCACGTGTAACGAGCGCCGCATCGTGGCCACGTCTTCAGGATGAATCGTCCAATGTAGATTCGGTTCGAGACTTCGCCAGCGCGCGCGGACACGTCCGGTCGAACGATTCGCGCTCACGATGGCGTCCCAGACCGCCATCTGCGGAAGCTCTCCGAAGCGCGCCTGCAGGTCGGCGCCGTATCCCGGAAAACGCATCGAGAGCAGTGGCGGCGGCGCCCAAAGCGTTTCGAGTTTGAAGCCCTCATCGAGGTAGGCCAGGCTCTGGTAGCCCTGCGTCGCACCGAATTGCGGATCGACGGCTTCTGGAAAAACGCCAGCGATCGCGGCACCCGGATGAAAACGAAGATTTTCGCCGACCTCGCCGGACGCGTTCGCGAGATCGTCGCTGTGTTTCAACAGGATTGGAGTCGCCATGCAGCCCGCGGCGAGAACGACCGCCTTGGCGCTGATCCGGAACCGGTGGCTACGACCGCGACGACTGCTGCCCGAAAAGGGCGCGACCACCTGGCCCGAGACGCCCGTCACGCGACGGCCGCTACGACGAATCTGTTGAACTTGAAGGCTCGTCAAGACTCGCGCGCCCGCGCGAAGAGCGGCCGGGACGTAGCTCACATCCATGCTCTGCTTGGCTCGACTGCGACACCCCGTAAAGCACTCACCACTTCCGCGACAGCCTCGAACGTTTCGTGCAATCGGTTCCGACGAGATCCCCATGGCGTCACAGGCATCGCGAAAGAGCAGATTGCGACGCCCCTGAACTTCTTCGGGCGTCGGTGCGATTCCCAGAAACTCGGAGATCGCATCGAAATGGGGATCCAGATTCGCACGATCGGTTCGTTCCAGATCGTAATTCGTGGCCCAGCGATCGAAGACCGAATCCGGCGGGCGAACACAAATCGCTGAGTTGACCAGCGAACCCCCGCCCAACGCGATCGCCTGCATCGTCGGCATGATCGTGCCGCGCGTCATGCGCAGACCGCCCTCGCGCATCGTCCGGGTCATGGAGAGATTGCCATCGAGTTCGAAGTCCCGAACTGTAAAGGGCGGGCCCTCTTCGACAAGAATCACATCATGTCCGGCTACGGCCAATTCATACGCGGCGACCGCCCCACAAGGTCCGGAACCGACGACCACCACGTCCGCTTGCTCGACGAAATCGCCATCGTACTGGGCGAAGACGCGAACGCGTTCAC
>Ga0310122_10002648_pt1 | contig 11391 bp, 8 predicted proteins | sample CB6_Bottom_1051__FD_203503 | JGI IMG/M metagenome (GOLD analysis project Ga0310122, IMG submission 203503) | Marine microbial communities from Western Arctic Ocean, Canada - CB6_Bottom_1051 | ecosystem: Environmental > Aquatic > Marine > Oceanic | place: Canada: Western Arctic Ocean | collected...
GACATGTCGGGCAACGTCTGGGAATGGTGCGGCGACAACTATCGCCCTGACTATTATGTCCATAGTCCTCGGCGAAACCCGGCTGGTCCGAAAACGAGCTTCGATCCCAACGAGCCCAACATCAAGAAACGCGTCCAACGCGGCGGCTCGTTCATGTGCAGCGACACGTACTGCATCGGCTACAGCGTCGCGGCCCGCATGAAGGGCGACGAAATCTCGGGCGCATTCCACACAGGATTCCGCTGTGTCATGACGCCCAAGATGAAGAAGCCGGAATAGATCGGCAATTATTGGTGCGGACACAATGTTTGCTGATCTATGACAAAAGTACTCAGATCGGCAAAGATCGCGTGATATTCAATCTTTGCCGATCCACACTTCAGTCATCTTTCTCGCTAGAGAGCAGAAGTTAATACTAAACATACGATCATTTATGTCTGCTTCTGCCAAGAATCCTACTCAGAAGTAGTTGGAAAATTGATTCTTAACCGCTTGAATTCCCGCGTTTACCATCCGTGAATCACTTGTCGGCGAGATCAGTTTGCAACCTTTTTCGACCATCATGGCGGCATGTTCCGGCGTTGGTGTGACGGCTCCCAGGTGTTTGCCGTGATTTCGGCAGGCGGCGGCCACTTTGTCGACTGCCTCGATGCATTTGGGATTCATGAAATCGCCCGTGATGCCAAGGCTCTGGCTCAGGTCGGACGGGCCGATGAACAACAGGTCAACTCCGTCGATGGCCGCGATGTCGTCGCATTCGTCGACGGACTGTGCCGTTTCGATCTGAATCGCCAAGAACGTTTCCTTGTTGGCTTTCTCGCAGAATTCCGTCACGGGGATCGATGCGAATTTCCCGTCGAATCCACCGGTGTTTAGCCCGCGATTGCCACGGGGATGGAACTTGGTCCATTGCACGATCTGCTCGGCTTGTTCCGCGGAAAATACCTGGGCCGCCATGATTCCGCCACCGCCCGATTCCAGGCAGCGAGTCACCAATGCGTAATCCGTCGGGGCAATTCTGACGAAATTATCGAGCCCAACGCTGCGTGCCGCCAGCGCACCGACTTCAAGATTCTCGATCGAGAATCCTACATGTTCGTGGTCGAACCACACTGCGTGGAATCCGCCTTGGATTCCAATGATTTGAATCAGATTGTGATGCATCAATCGTCCGACACCGACCGCCATCACGATTTCGCCACGGTTCATTCGGTCTTTGATTCTTTCAACCATGTTGTTTTCTCCTTGGTTGTTGGTTGCCGTTTCTTCGTTGCGGATTCAATACCATGTTTCGGCTCGGCGAAGTTCCCACCAAGCCGAAACATCGAGAAATACAAGCTCAGCAGGAGCTTCGCCCTTCCCAGATTTGGTTTTGAAATTGCTTCTAATACCGCACAAAATTGAAAATTGCACGCCTGCTTACTCACGATCCGAGGCGATGTTTCGTATGATCGAGTAATTCGACGTCGTTTTCGTACCAGTCGCGATTTCTCTTCGCGACATTTTATGATTTCGCCCCTGAGAACCAAGTGTCCGTTTCGAAACATCTCCTTGCAACGGCCGTTGCGTGCTTCACCTTTGGGTTTTCGACTTCGCCTTCAGCGATCGCGGAAAACAGCACTCCGTCATCCGCGGTGACGATTGAAAGCGTGCGTGTTGGATTTAATGGCTACTATAAACTGGGCAAATGGACTCACGTCGTTGTTGAAATAAAGAGGGCTGATAGCGACGGGACTCCGTTGCGGTTGGAAATCGGGACTCTCGATCCGTACGGCAGCCTGACGACGATTCAGGAGCTACCCGTCGATCAATCCACTGGAAAACAAACGCGGCTGGAAGCCTATTTTCGATCCGGCCGGTTGGACAGCTATTTGGAAATTCGAGTTCTTGCGGGCGACGAAGTTCTCGATCATCGACGACTTCGGCCGTCAGATTTGGACGGCGCTGAGTTGCGAGAACCGATTGGTAAATCAGAGACGTTGCTGGTCACTCTGGGGAAACCGTCAGGTTTCACCGCGGCCGCTGATGCGGACGAATCAACGGCGGCCACGTACGCGATGTTCCGGAACGTAAAACTGGCCGAATTAGACAGTCCGACACAACTGCCCGTTGATGCCCGGGGTTATGAGGGTGTCGACACGATGGTCATCGCCGGCGAATACAATCTTGACGAACGCCGCTCGTCAGCTCTGCAAGATTGGGTGTGGCATGGAGGCAGACTGATTGTTGCCGTCGGCACGGAAGTCGAGAATTATCAAGCATCAGCCATCGCGTCTTGGATTCCCGTCAAAGCTGTCGATCAAATTGCATTCCCTGATACACGACTGAGTGGTCTTGAACGGTTCTCGCGGCAAGGCGAAAAGATCATCGCCACCAGCCGGGTCAACGCGGCCAAGATTACGCTGACCGAAGGCCGAATTCTCGTGCAAGGCCGACGTGACGAACCGTTGTTGGTCCGAGTGCCCTACCGATTTGGCCAAGTCACGTTTCTTGCCCTGGACCTAAATCGGCCACCGCTTTCAATGTGGAAGCCGCTGCCGTTCTTATGCCGCGGAATGATTGTCGATAGAAAACTTGATGATGACGGCAAGAACGCGCTGGTGGCGGGCGGCCAACTTTCACATAGCGGCGTCACCGAAATGGCCACACAACTGCACGCGCTCATGGATCACTTCCCCGAGGTTTACCGATTCTCGTCGTGGATGGTGATGGGGCTGCTGCTGGCCTATCTGATCGCGATCGGCCCGATTGACTATCTACTTGTGCATAAACTCATGAAGAGGCCGAAGCTGACTTGGATCACATTTCCCTCGATGGTCGTCGCCGGTGCCGCGGCAGCCGTTTGGGGAGCATCGAGGTCGAATGGGACGGAACTATTGGTCAATCAATTCGACGTTGTTGATATCGATCAGCAATCGCAAACCGTGCGCACGACTAGCTGGATGAGTCCCTATAGTCCCGAAAACCGCCGCTACGACCTGATGGTTAAACCGCTGAATTCCACATGGAAAGGACGGAGTGGCCAAGACGGCACGCAGACCGAGAATTCACAAGCGAAGCCGCTGGTTTCATGGAGCGGCATGGCGGAAACGACGTTTGGCGGCATGTATCGCAAGGGCGGATTCGAACCGGGACGCACCAGCTATTCGTATTTCGATTCCGCACAAGGATTGAAGGGCTTTCCGATTTCCATTTGGTCAAGCCGGGTCATCGTGTCACGTTGGACGACGCACCAAGAGCCGCTTGTCGAGAGTTCCTTACAGAGTGTTGGTTTGAATCAATTGCAAGGTTCGATGACTCATCATTTGCCCGTACCGATTGAACAATGGATAATGGCCTATGGAAACCGAGTCTTTCGGCCGCGAGCCAGCGGAAACGGGTTCGAATCGTTTCAGATCCATCCCAACCGCGTGTGGGATCCCAACGGTGCCGGAGTTCATCAGCGCGAACTTCGTGGATTTTTGACGAGAACCGTCAAACGCAAGATTGTTCGGTCTGTCGGAGCGGGTGAGGATATTCTGACCGAACGGGCCCAATACAATTCCTTGAATCTTGATCCCGTCGATTTCATGCGGATGTTGACTTTTCACGATGCCGCGGGCGGGCGAAAATATACCGGCCTGATGAACCAGTCGCTGCGCCAACTGGATTTTTCCAGTTTCTTGCATCTCGACCGGGCAGTGTTGTTTGGGAAAATCAACGTTGCATCCGCGGAACTGCAACTCGACGGAACGTCCGTCAAACCCACCAACCATGTCGCCTTTGTCAGGTTCCTATTGCCGGTCGAACGTAAGGAAGTGATCCGAGACTCTCTGCCGAAATTCACGAACGATTAACTCCCGGCGTTGCAACCACGCGGTTGCCCGCCGGATTCGGAGAAGCACCAGTGATCGAGACCAAGAATCTTACGAAACGCTATGGCGATCTGATTGCCGTTAACAACATCAACTTGAAGCTGGACGAGGGTGATGTTTTCGGTTTCATCGGACCAAACGGTTCGGGAAAAACCACGACCATGCGGATGATCGCCACGCTGTTGAACCCGGATTACGGCGAAGCGTATGTTTGCGGAAAATCCATCTACACCGATCCCCAGGAAATCCGCAGGTTGGTGGGTTTCATGCCCGATTTCTTCGGTGTCTATGATGATATGACCGTGATCGAGTATCTCGAATTCTTCGCGGCCGCCTACCGCGTCAATGGCGACAAACGCAGAAAAGTTTGCGAAGAGAAACTGGAACTCGTCGACATGGCCTTCAAACGCGATGCGATGGTCAATCAATTGTCCCGTGGACAGACGCAGCGCATTGGTTTGGCGCGAGTCCTGCTGCACGAACCACAGGTGCTGCTGCTCGACGAACCCGCCAGCGGTCTCGATCCACGCGCCCGTATCGAGATTCGCAATCTGCTGAAACGGCTGGGGGAACTGAAAAAAACGGTCATCGTTTCCAGCCACATTCTTCCTGAATTGGCCGATGTGTGTACGCGAGTTGGCATGATCGAAAAGGGCAACCTGATCGTCGACGGCCGTGTCGAGGAAGTCATGCGAAAAGCCCGTCAGCAGATTATTCTGCACATCACGGTCAAGGACGACACCGACAAGGCCGCGGCCCTGTTGGAACAGCATGAACTGGCCAGTTCCGTCGGCATCGAGAAAGGCATGATCGTCGTCACGTTGAACGACGGCACGCTGGATTACAGCGCACTGCCGAGTTGCTTGATCGAGGGCGGGTTCAAGCTAACGATGTTCCGTGAAGAAGAGGTCAACCTGGAAACCGCCTTCATGGAACTGACGAAAGGGCTGGTTCAGTAACGGCCTCGTTTAACGGTAAGCCGAAGAAGGCGACTGTGTGCAGGTCTGTGTAGAATCCGATTCACGCTACGAAACTCATTCGCCTTGCCGTAAAACGAGAAAGCCGCACTGTCTAAGCCGAACTTGGGGCTAAGCCAAAATCTTGTCAGCCACCTTGCCGGCGACGTCCGTCAGACGGAAGTCGCGGCCTTGGAATTTGAATGTCAGCTTTTCGTGGTCCAATCCCAGCAAATGCAGCAGCGTGGCGTGGAAGTCGTTGACGTGCATGCGGTCTTCGACAGCGTGAAAGCCTAGCTCGTCGGTCTTGCCGTAAGTGAGCCCGCGTTTCGCTCCGCCACCGGCCATCCAGACCGTGTAGGCATCTTTGTGATGATCGCGGCCGGCATTCTTGTTCGGCGTCCCATTGTTCGAGTTTCCCTGCAACATCGGCGTGCGTCCGAATTCGGCTCCCCACACGACCAATGTGTCGTCCAGCAAACCTCGTTGTTTCAGGTCATTGATCAGAGCGGCGATCGGTTGGTCGACCTGCCTGGCCTTTTGTTCAATGCGAGAAAAGACGCCGCCGTGATGGTCCCAGCCGGAATCGAATAGTTGCACAAACCGCACGCCGCGTTCGACTAATCGCCGTGCGAGCAGACAGTTGTTGGCGAAACTGGCCTTGCCGGGCTCGGTGCCGTACATCTCGTGAATGTGCAGCGACTCTTTCGACGTATCCATTAATTCGGGCACGGCCGTTTGCATGCGGAACGCCATTTCATACTGAGCGATCCGGGTTGCGATTTCCGGGTCGCCGACGTCGGCCAGTTGTACTCCGTCGATCTGCGTGATGGCTTTGACGATCCGCTGTCGATCGCTGGGGTTGATGCCCTTTGGGTTCGACAAGAACAGCACGGGGTCGCCGCTGCTGCGAAACTCGATGCCCTGATAAACACTCGGCAAGAATCCGTTGCCCCAAAGACTGTTTCCCGCTCCGGCAACCGGTCCGGTGATCAACACGACGAAACCCGGCAGATTGCGGTTCGCGCTGCCCAGCCCATAATTCACCCACGATCCCAGCGTCGGCCTGCCGAATCGTCCGAACCCGGTTTGGAAAAACATCTGAGCTGGCGCGTGATTGAAGTGCTCAGTGTGCAGCGACTTGATCACGGTCAATTCGTCGGCGACCGACGATAGATACGGAAGTGCGTCCGACAGTTCGACGCCGCTCTCACCGTGTTTCTTGAATTTGAACTTGGTACCAAGCAACGCGGGCTGCTTGCGGATAAACGCCAGCCGCAGCCCTTTCCAAAGATGATCGGGAACTAGCTTGCCGTTGTGTTCTTGCAGCACGGGTTTGTAGTCGTACAAATCCAACTGCGACGGCGCACCGACCATGTGTAAGAAAATGACATTCTTCGCCCGCGGAGCAAAATCGGTTGCCCGCGCAACCATCGGATTGCCGGACCGCGTGCGAGTCGCACCCTGCGAGTCTTCATTCAGCAAACTCGCCAGCGCGATGGCCCCAACACCCGTGCCGACACGCTGAAACAATTCTCGGCGAGAGAGGTTCGTGAGTTGTTCGTTTTGAGGGTCCATCACGCCACTCCAGAAAATCTATGGCAAGTACAATCGCCCAACCCCTCGGAATTCATCCATTTCAAACAGGTACTCAAGCATTCGATCGGCGACGAATTTCGCGTACTCACCGTCAGCGAGAATCTTATCCGCATCCGCCAGCGTGAGTACGGGCAGGCTGTCAACCGCATTCAATTCGCGAATCGTCGTTTCCAGAGAGCTTTCTCCGTCTTTGTTGCGATTCGTTGTTACGAGTACAGCATTGGCATGTTGGCAGGCGATCCAAATTTCTCGATCTTCCGTTGTGGCCGACAGACTCAAGTCCCTAAAGTTCAGAATCTCAGCGTTGACTGCCTGCCAAATCTCACTTCGCCATCCGGATTCCATGTAGCTGATGATTCGCCGAAAATGTCCTTCACAATTCACATCCGAGATCAGTGCAATCACCTTCACGACTCTTTTTGGGTGGTCTGATTGCGTTCATTCAGCCAGCGCTCCATCCGTTGACGCACTCCCGCAAGTTTTGCTTTAACCTCGGGAGGATTCCCGCGATCAATCCGAGCCTGTATTTTTTCGTGGATCTTGTAGATCCGTTCGCGATCATTATCAATAAACTCGATTGCCGATTCGACCTGCTCGGTCGAGATATTCAAAATGGCAGCGATTTCATTGGCGGTCCGATTTGCTTCAAGATAATGCACGATGTCCCACACGGTGATCCGCGTACCGGCAATTCGGTCATTGACGATGTTGTCGCTCATCGCATTCACCCCTTCGTAATCGTCTCGTCCATATTCATCAACACGTTGGCAATGTAAAACCACGCGGCAAGCTGTTGGATGTCTGCATCTTTCGGCCGGTCTTTGGCGGCGATCAAATCTTCCGCAGCCTTTGTGTCGGCTTCGAATCGTGCGAGTTCCTCCCGATAAACTCGTTCAAGAATCTCCGCTTCTCGCGGAGTTGGATTGCGGCTGACGCACAACCGAAAACCGTAATCGATTTTCTCGGCGATCGTCATTTTTGGATCGTCAGTCAGAATGCGTTTTGCCAATGCCGTTGCCATCTCGGTGTAGGCCGGATCGTTCATCAGTGTCAGCGCTTGAAGCGGTGTGTTTGTGCGAGAACGTTGCACGACACAGGCCGCTCGATCGGGAGCGTCGAAGTTGACGAAGCTGGGATACGGAGCACTCCGTCGCCACACAACATAAATACCACGGCGGAATCGGTCTTCTCCGGTCGACGTCTTGTACTTAGGAGCATTCCGGCCGATGTGACGCCAAATGTTCGGCGGTTGCGGCGGGAAGATTGGCGGGCCGTGCATTTTCGCCGACAGCAAACCGCTGATCTTCAAGGCGTTGTCCCGAATCGTCTCGGCCGAGAGCCGAAACCGTGCGCCTCGGCCGTACAGTTTGTTGTACGGGTCACGTTCAAGCGACTCGCGCGTCATGCGCGAAGACTGTTGGTACGTGGCCGACATCACGATTGTATTGTGGATGTGTTTCATTGACCAATTGTTCTCGACGAAGTCCACGGCCAGCCGATCAAGAAGCTGCGGATGCGTCGGCGGTTCACCTTGGCTGCCAAAGTCTTCCAACGAGGCCACGATTCCGCGGCCGAAGAATTCGGCCCACCACCGATTCACGGCGACGCGCGCAACAAGCGGGTTTGCCGGATCGACCAGCCATTTCGCCAGTCCGATGCGGTTTCTGGGAAGCTTGTTATCGATGGGATGCAACACTTCGGGCGTCGCCGCGACGACGTCCGGGCCTTTGTCGAGGAAATTGCCGCGTTTGAAGATGTTGTTCAACCGTGGCTTGTCCATCTCGATCATCACCAACGTGCTGACCGGTTTGATGACGTCGAGTTGCTTCTTCAACTTGGCCCGCGCGGCCTGCAATTGCTTGACTTGCGGGTCAAGGCCGACGAAGTATTCGCTGAGTTGTTTTTTCTGCTTCTTCTTCCGGTTGTCTGGAGCTGTCTTCAGGATTGCCAGAATCTTGGCGGGCAGTTCCTCGGCGGGAGGCTCGCCCGTCATGGCTTGTAGACGGAGTCGGCCGATCTGCCGTTGTTGCCCGTAGAGTTGCTCAATTCGGAATGTCAGCACGGTGCCACCTTCGAAACCGATCGGTTGTGTCGAAAGAAACGTCGCGTGATGTGGTTTGTGGTATTGCGTGTGAATCGACCAGCCAGTTTTCTTGTCGGCATCGATTGCGAATTCCACGGGAAACGCCTTGTTGGCAAAATCGGCTTTCGGATTGTGCAGCGCAACTTCGATGGCTTCGACCGAGGAATCACCACAACACTGCGCCGTGATGCGGAAGTCGGTGACCAAAAAGTTGGCACGGTCCTTTTGCCGGCCGGGACCTTTGCCCGGAAGAGACGGATCGAGCAGCGCTTCGATCTTGAAACTGGTGATGTCCGTCAAATCGGTGCGGACGGAAAGCGTGTAGATATCTGTATCCGGATTGTCACCGCCCACAAGGACCGACTTGTCGTCGAGAACCGTGTGAGACGCGCCTCCCTCGGATTCGAATGCCTGGACATCCAGCACGTGCCATTCCGGCTGAGAATTCGACTTGCTGGCGGACTGTTGTTCCCACTCGGTTTGCGCCGTAGCGAGCGTTTCGGTCCGCGATTTCAGTTTCGCGACAATCTCGTCATGATCTTTCTGCAGTTTGTCAAGGCGTTGCTGTTTGTCCTTCGGCAGCGGTAACTCGAATTTCGGGCCATAAAAATCAAACGTCACGCCGCTGGTCAGCTTGACCTCCATCGGAGTGTTGTTGAAGAACGCAAAGATCTGGTAATAGTCCTTCTGTGTGAAGGGATCGTACTTGTGATTATGACATTGTGCACACTCTAGCGAGGTTCCTAACCACACCGTGCCGGTTGTGTTGACCCGGTCGATCAATTGATTGACGCGATTCTCTTCGGGATCAACACCGGCTTCAACATTGCAGGTCGGACAACGGTGGAATCCGGTCGCGATTTTCTGACTCAGCGAGGCGTCGGGCAGCAAGTCTCCCGCGATTTGCTCGATCGTGAATTGATCGAACGGCATGTCGGCATTGAACGCATCGATCACCCAATCACGCCACGCCCACATCGTGCGAAACTGATCGGCTTGGTAACCGTTCGAATCGGCATAGCGAGCCAGATCGAGCCATTGCCGCGCCCAGCGTTCTCCGTAGCGTGGCGATTTCAACAATCGGTCAACGACTGCTTCGTAGGCTCCCGGGCGCTCGTCTTTTAAGAAGGCATTGACTTCTTGAATCGACGGCGGCAGTCCGATCAGATCGAGGTAAACTCGTCGAATCAGCCGGGCCTTTGCAGCCTTGGGCGAAGGTTGCAACCCTTCCTTTTCCAAACGGGCCAGCACAAAGGCGTCGATCGCATTCTGAATCCACTCTTGCTGTTTGACCGCCGGAAGCGATGAACGAGTTGGTTTGATGTACGACCAGTGAATCGGGCGGACTGCTTCCGATTCCGGCCAGTGGGCTCCTTGTTTGATCCACGCCGTTAATAGGGCGATCTGCTGTGTTGAGAGCCGCTTGCCTTCCGGAGGCATGCGTTCGTCGTCGTTGTTTGCGAGTGTGATCCGTCGGATCAATTCACTCTTGGCTGGTTGTCGAGCGGTGACGGCGGGTTCTCCCGAATCGTTCAAATTGACGAGATCCTTGCCGCGAGTCAGCCGCAAACCGCCTTCACGTTTTTTGAGCCCGTGGCACTCAATGCAATTGGCAACGAGAATCGGTTTGATGTCGGCGGCAAAATCAACAGATTCTTCATCGGCGTGCGCGGCGCGTCCGGCAGCCCCACTCAACGCAAGAACAACCGGGATCAAAAGACACGCAAAACGAAAAGACATTGCAGGAATCCAGACTGATTCGAAACAGAAAAAAGGGAGGGAAAGTCGCGGGACTTTATGATACTCGATCTTTCAGTTTATGGTACATTGAGACGATTGTTGAGGTGAATTACGATCGATCCAAAAACAGATATCCTCCCAACGCGCTGTTCGCCGATTAAATCCCCCCACCGACACCCGAGTCGGTGGAATCGTGACTCACCACGCTACCTGAATCGGGCGGGTAGTTCTAAAGTCACTTGTCCACCGACGCGGAGTCGGTGGGGTGGAATCGAATACCAATGATCGACAATGACAGACGCAATTCGAAAGACTCAATTCAACACACAGATTCAGAACAAAACCGTACTGGAGCAAAAACTTCGGCTGCCGCGGGACAAAATGATTATTCCTGACTAGTCGAGAATAATTACAAGCTAGGTGGCTTACGCCGATGGGAATCTTCGATCTATTCCGGCACGATGCATCCGAAGAATGGCCTGAGCAGAGAGAGCAGCCGCTCGCTCTTGATCTGCGCGAGCTGTCGCTAAACGGGATTCCTCTCGGCGCGCCGGTCACGGATTTGTCACAATTCGGTCGGCCGTCGAACTCGAAACCGTTCAAAAGCGGTCACTTTCACTACGAACGCCTCGGGATGGTCATCGAACTTACGAACGAATCGAAATTCCATGGAAGAGTCTTTCATTGAGTCATACGCGCACGTTGCGCGCATCCCAGCGAAATTCGCCGCATAAACCCAACGGTTTACACCCAGGACATGTTGCAGCAGTTCACGTGCTTATGGGTGATTTTCCGACCGGAATTGACTCTATCTCAAATTCCCCCATAATACATAGACAGTCACTGATGCGATTGAATTCCGTGTGATGGGTTGTCGATATCTTGTTTAGGCTGGCCAGTGAGCCTCGAGCAACGCGTCCGATGGGGCGTTTCTTTTTTTCTGAGTCTTAGCCATGTTGAATGTACTCGGCAACAAATTTCGGCATTGTGACGGTCTATCACGCCGCAGCATGCTGGCAATCGGTTCGCTCGGTTTTTCGGGACTGAGTTTGACAGATCTGCTGCGGGCTGAAGCTGCTGCCGGGACCGGCTCGTCGCAAAAGGCCGTCATCATGGTTCATTTGGATGGTGGGCCGCCGCAGATTGATTCGATTGATCT
>Ga0310122_10002650_pt1 | contig 11388 bp, 14 predicted proteins | sample CB6_Bottom_1051__FD_203503 | JGI IMG/M metagenome (GOLD analysis project Ga0310122, IMG submission 203503) | Marine microbial communities from Western Arctic Ocean, Canada - CB6_Bottom_1051 | ecosystem: Environmental > Aquatic > Marine > Oceanic | place: Canada: Western Arctic Ocean | collected...
GCCGTTGGCAGGGTTTCTGGACATGGTGGCCCCTGCACGAACCGCTCAGGATGGGCGGCGTACGCCGCCAGGCGGGTACGGTGCCGGACCGTGAGGACCGTCGCGGCGCGAGTCATCTCTCCAACCTTCCCCGCCCCTACTACACTAATCTCACCAGGGAGGTTGTCTCACAGATTATTGGCACAGGGGGAGGCGTGGGCACGGGACACTGAACCAAGGCGTTGTGTCTGGGTGAAATACAGTGATAGAAGAGCTGGGAAAAGCCCGCTGTGGACAGTGTGGCCGAGCCGCACGCCGAGCACTACACCAGCAGCGTGTATCGCACCAGAAACAGCGCCGCGAAGAGATACACGAGCCAGTGGACCTGGGTCCCGCGACCGGTCGTGAGTTTCAGCAGCGCGTAGGTGATGAACCCGAAGGCGATACCGTCGGTGATGCTGACCGCGAGCGGCATGACCATCAGCGTCAAGAACGCCGGTAGCGCCTCGGTTGGGTCGTCCCAGTCGATGAGGCGCACGCCGCGCACCATCATTGTGCCGACGAGGATCAGGGCCGGCGCCACGACTGGATACAGGGTGACCCCGCCGCCCGCGTCGTAGCCGCCCCCGATCATGCTGACGAGGGGTGAGAAGAACAGCGACAGCAAGAACAGCACCGCGATGACAACAGCGGTGAGGCCGGTGCGTCCGCCGGCGGCCACGCCGGTTGCGCTCTCGATGAAGGCGGTCACGGTGGAAGTGCCGAGACCGGCGCCGACTACGGTGCCGACGGCGTCAGCGAGCAGCGCGCCGCGTGCCCGTGGCAGGGTGCCGTCACGCATGAGCCCGGCTTGTTCGCCAACCGCGACGAGGGTGCCGACCGAGTCGAACAGGGCCAGGAAGAAAAACACGAAGACCACCGCGACCATCTCGGGCCGGAGGGCGCCGAGGATGTCGAGCTGCCCCAGGGTGGGCAGCAGCGAGGGCGGCAGCGCCGCCACGCCTTGAAACTGGACGAGACCGCCGAGCCACGCCACGAGCGTGGCGGCCAAGATGCCGAGCAGGATGGCGGCACGCATGCCACGTGCCCAGAGCACGGCCATGACGACCAGTCCTGTCAGCGCCACCCGGACCGGCGGCGCGCCCAGATCGCCAAGGGTGACGAGGGTGCCGGGTGACGCGACGATGACACCGGCCCACTGGAGTCCGATCATCGCGATGAGCAGACCGATACCGGCCGCGATGGCGTGCTTGAGAGAGGCGGGGATGGCGGTGATCAGTTTCTCGCGGAGACCGAACCCGGCCGTTGCGATGAACAGCAGTCCGGCCACCGCCACCCCGCCGAGCGCCACCTCCCACGGCACCTGCATCGCCACGACGACGGTGAAGGTGAAGTAGAAGTTGTGCCCCATGGCTGGGGCGACCGCGATCGGGTAGTTGGCCAGACCGGCCATGAGCAGGGTGGCGAACGCCGAGGCGATGCAGGTGGCAACGAAGACGGCACCGAAATCGAGCCCGACGGAGCTGAGCAGCGCGGGCTGGACGAACAGGATGTAGGCAAGCGTGAGAAACGTGGTGACACCGGCCAGGATCTCGGTGCGCGGGGTGGTGCCGTGCTCGGCGAGATGAAACCGGCGTTCGAGAAAGCCCATGGAGTGAAGGATCAGCTCAGCTCCCACTCGTCGGCGTCGGACCGGGCGCGTCCCTCCTCTTGCAGCTTGACGAGATGCGCCAGCACGCTTTCCTGAGCCATTCGTTTCAGGCTGGGATCCAACCCCTCGTAGATCCGGTCGACGATGGTCTCCTTGCTGCGGTCGCCGGCGCGCAACGCGGCGACGATCTGGTCCTCTCGCCGCTGCCGATGATCCAGATACTGTGTCAGGATCGCCTCCGGGTGGTCGATGGCCTGGCCGTGCCCCGGGAGCATCCGCTGTGGCGCGAGGGCGAGCACGCGCCGCAGCGAGGCGAGATACTGCGTGAGGCTGCCGCCGCCGGAGGCAGGGATGACCACGCTGCTGCCTGGTACAACGAGATCGGCCGAGAAGAGCGTGCCGGTGGCCTCGTCGAGAAAACAGAGGTGATCGGGTGCATGGCCCGGTGTGTGCACCGCCAGCAGTGTGCCGTCGCCGGCCGGGATCCGGTCTCCATCCGCGATACGTGCGCACTCGACCGATTGCAGCCGGTCCCGCTCGGGCCAGGGCATCTTCCTGAACACGGCGTCGGGCCATCGCTCGGCAACCGGGTCGCAGCCGCCGGCATGGTCGGGATGGGCGTGGGTCACGAGCACCTGGGCGAGCGGCGAGGGCGCGAGCGCATCGGCTAGCGCCTCCAGGTGAGCAACTTCGCCCGTCGCCGCGTCGAGCAGCGTCGGGATCTCGCCGGAAAGAACGTAGGTGTTATTTCCGGCGCCGGTGAAGGGGCCAGGATTGAAACCGGGTACGAGGGTGATGTCCACAGGGGGAGATCAGAAAGAGGACGCCATCCGGAGCCATCGTTGCCACCATGGTCACGATGGCCACCATGGCCGTCATTGCCACCATAGCCACCATGGCCAGCTTCGACGGCGTTTGACGGAACCGCGAAACCGACGACAATTATACGCGTGCCCGATTCGGTCGTCTCCGCCGAGCAGTTCACCCCCGATGAGCGTCGCGCTCTGGCGCCCTACTTCACCAATCTGGACCGGCCGGTCTTTGCACTGACGAATCTGCCAGAGGTCGTGAAGGGCGCGCTATTCGCGCGGTACTCGCGCTCGGCCAAGTCGGTGCGACGGCTGTTTCTGGACGAGTTCCTCGACAGCGTGTCGCAAGGCGTGACGACAGAGAGCGTCGGTGTCGAGCGGGCGGAACGACTGTATGAGCGGATGTTCGGCGCCTATGGCGACGACTCGGTGGCGCAGCTCGGCGGCGCGCATATCGCCTGCGAAGGGGTCTCGAACATCTTGACGAAGGTGCTCGAGCGGGGCCGGCTGATGGCGTATCTCGAACAATCGACCCGCTACGTGCCGTATACGGACCGCCCTGCCGGCAAATGGAAGTATCTGGTCCCACCCGAGCTCGACGGGCACGCGCTGCGGGACCGCTACGTCTCGACGCTGGACGACGCGTTCGAGAGCTACGCCCGGTGGTTCGAACCGACCCAGGACCACTATCGACGCCGGCATCCACAGACCGAGGGCGACTCGGACATGGTGTATCGCGCGGCCATCCGGGCGAAGGCGCTCGACACGCTGCGTGGTCTGCTGCCAGCCGCCACCCGGTCGAATGTTGGTCTGTTCGGCTCGGGGCAGGCGTTCGAGAACCTCCTGCTGCAGATGCGGGCGCACCCTCTGGCGGAGGCCCGCGACTGTGCCGACCTGATGCTGCCCGAGCTCCGGAAGCTGATCCCCGCCTTCCTGACCCGCGTTGACCGGGAAGACCGCGGGGTGCGGTGGAGCCAATATCTGGCTGACACGCGTCAGGAGACGGCGGCTGTCGCTGAACGGGTTCTGGGTCAGGTGGCACCGGGGCCACGTCCCGAGGTGGCACTGACCGACTTCGACCCGGACGGCGAGGTGAAGGTGGTGGCGGCGGCGCTCTACGAATCGTCCCGTCTACCCGACGACCAGCTGCTGGAGATCGTGCGGCGAATGGGGACCGACGACCGTGCGGCGGTGCTACGGGCCTATGTCGGGAACCGTGCGAACCGGCGTCACAAGCCGGGACGCGCGTTCGAGCGGACCGTCTACTGTTTCGACCTGCTCTCGGACTATGGGGCGTTCCGCGACCTGCAGCGTCACCGGCTGCTGACTATCGAGTGGCAGGAGCTGTCGGCCGACCACGGCTACACCGAACCTGCGGCGGTCGAAGAGGTCGGGGCGAGGGACGACTGGCGGCGGGTGATGGACCGGACCCGAGAGCTGTATGACGCCTTGCGCGAGGAATCGTCGACGCAGGCTCAGTACGCCGTGCCGATGGCCTACCGGATCCGCTACCGCATGCAGATGAACGCGCGGGAGGCCATGCACGTGATCGAGCTGCGGACCGCGCCGCAAGGGCATCCGGCGTATCGCCGGGTGTGCCAGCGGATGCACCGGCTGATCGCCGAGCAGGCCGGACATCGGGCGATCGCGGACGCGATGGCCTTTGCCGATCACTCGACGGTGGAGCTCGAACGATTAGGTGCCGAGCGGAGCAGCGAACGACGACGACTCGGCACAACCTGAAGGCGTCATTCGTCGTCCTTCTTGGACCAGAATCGTGAGTATTCGTCGAGGAACGTCAGAGTCTCGAACGAGGTCATCCGGTCGAAGAACAGCACCCCGTCCAGATGGTCCGTTTCGTGCTGGATGACACGCGCCGGAAAGCCATCAGCCGTCATCGAGATCGGCTTGCCGTGACGGTCGAGCGCCCGGATCCGGATGTTGGTCGGCCGCGACACCCGACCCCGAATGTCTGGAATGCTCAGACAGCCCTCCCAGTCCTCCTCGACATCGGAACCGAGCGGTGTGATCGCGGGGTTGATCATGACGACCGGCGGCATCGTACTGTCCTCCTCGTCCACACCAGCGACGAACAACCGGATGCTCTCGTGCACCTGCGGGCCGGCCAACCCGATGCCCTGGCTATCGTTCATGGTCTCGAACATGTCGTCGATGAGCTGCTGGATGCGAGGGGTGCCGATCTCGTCGTGCTCGAGTAGACGCGCACGCGTGCGCAGCACCGGGTGCCCCATGCGTGCGATCTTCAAGATGGACATGCGCCGGAATTATACGCTAGCGTCAGACGCGATAGCGGTGCGTGCGCGACCCCTGACCTACAGCAGCCCGGGACCACACTTGGACATCATCAGCCGCGTTTTCAAGCTTGTTTTTCTGCCAGGGTCGATTCAGTTCTTGATCGTGGGGCTCGTGGTCGGTGTGGGGCTGCTCTATGGTCGTGAGCGGGCCCGCCGTCTGGGCCGGCTCTGGCTGACGGCTCTCACAGCCGCCTATCTGGCCATCAGCGTCCCAGTGGGCGCCGATCTCCTTGTGTGGGGATTGGCTAGGGGGTTCAGCCCGATTGCCTCGACCCGCGAAGCTGGTGAAGCAACGGCGATCGTCGTGCTGACGGGTGGCAGCCACAACTACTCGCACCAGGGGCAGGAGATCGAGGGCGTCTCGGACGCGGGTGCCTTACGAGCGCTGGAGGCGGCGCGGACCTACGAACTGCTCTCCAATCCACTTGTGATCACTTCAGGAGGGCTGGAGCGAGCGCGCACCCGGTCCGCGGCGGCGCTCATGGCCGATGCGTTGATTTCGCTTGGTGTCCCGGCAGGACGGATCATCCGCGAGGCTCGGTCCATGAACACACGCGAGCACTCCATCTACATACTGCCTCTTCTGCGCAAACACGGGGTCGACTCATTTGTCCTGGTGACGTCACCAGGACATATCCGCCGAGCAATGAAAGCCTTCGAGGCGCAGGGGCTGCACCCGGTGCCTTCGATGTCGGCCTTGCGTTCGAGCAAGCGAGAGGTCACTCCATGGTGGCCTGATCTCGACAATCTGCGCATCAGCGAGCAGGCATTTCACGACTACTTTGGGCTGGTGTACTACTGGAGCCGGGGATGGCTCTGATGCATCCTCACGACCATGACAGCGCCTACCGCTTCTGCCCGGTCTGCGGTGACGCACTCGTGTCGAAGTTGCTCAAGCCTGGCGACCCCGAGCGGCTCGTCTGCACCGGGTGCGGGTTCGTGCTCTACCTCGACCCCAAGGTGGCGGTCGGTACCATCATCGCGATGGGGGACGACCGGATTGTGCTGGTGCGGCGCGCCATCGAGCCCGGCTACGGGCTCTGGGTTTTCCCAGGCGGGTACGTGGACCGCGGAGAGGTGGTGCGCGTCGCGGCGGTGCGGGAGGCGCGGGAGGAAGCCGGGATCGACATCCGCCTGGAGGGTCTGATCAGCATCTACTCTTATGCTGGTCGTGCCCCGGTCATCATCGTCTACGCCGCCACACCGATCGGCGGCGAGCTCCAGCACGATGACGAGAGTCTCGAGCTCCGGACCTTCACCAAGGCCGACATCCCCTGGGACGAGCTCGCCTTCACCAGCACCCGCGAAGCGCTACGCGACTACTACGCCGGTGTCCTGCACACGCACTGCCGCTAGCGCGGCCCTCACCCCAGCCCTCTCCCGGAGGGAGAGGGGGCTACCGGGGGCGGCGCCACGAGCTCCGGGGCGCCACAACGTCGTTCAGTCGCGCAGCTGGCTGCTCTCTCCTAACGGAGGAGTTGAGTCTAGCCCGCGCTGCCCGATCCCGTTTCTTGCCTCGGCACGGCGGCCGGGAACCTGAGGTCGCGCCGTTCGGCGGTCCTCGCTGCCTCTGCGACGATGGCGTCGACCGGCAGGCCCGCCTCCGCCTGGTCGACCAGGCGCGCCCGGGCCTTGGTCGCCGGGTGCTTCGGGGTGAACAGGGTGCAACAGTCCTCGTCCGGCACGATCGACACGTCGTAGGTGCCGAGTTGCCGCGCCTCGCGCACGATCTCCTCCTTGTCCATACCGACCAGCGGGCGGAACACCGGCATCGACGTCACCGAGTCGATGACCGCCATGTTGTCCAGCGTCTGAGAAGCGACCTGACCGACCGCCTCACCGGTGACGAGCGCCATTGCCCCACAGGCACCACCGATCTGCTCGGCGATCCGCAGCATCAGCCGCCGGTAGACAACCACTCTGAGCGGTGGTGGCACCGCCAGCACGACTTGGCGCTGGATCTCACCGAACGCCACCATGTAGAGCCTGGTCTCGAGCTGGTGGCGCGTCAGCAACTCGGCAAGCTCGAGAACCTTGTCCTGGGAGGTGTGCGAGAGAATCGGATAGCTGTGGAAATGAATCAGCCGGACCCTGCAGCCGCGCTTGATGAGCCGGTAGGCGGCCACCGGTGAATCGATTCCGCCCGACATCAGGCAGGCGACGCGGCCGCTGACCCCGCTCGGGAGCCCCCCCGCGCCAGGTTCCTTCCGCACGTAGCAGAACGCCTCGTCGCTGAGGATCTCCACCCGCACGGTCAACTCGGGGTGCTCGAGGTCCACCCGCCATCCGCGGTGCGACTTAATTCGGCCACCCAGCTCGCGTTCGATCTGGGGCGAGGTCAAAGGAAACCGCTTGTCGGCGCGCTGGGCGGTCACCCGGAAACTGTCGACCTGAACGTCGGTCAGGTCGCCCAGCATGATCTCCGCGATAGCGTCGATGTCGCACCGGGTACGCACCGCACGGGAAAAATTGGCGATACCGGGCAACCGCGCCAGTCGGTCACGTATCTCCGACCAGTCGTCGTCCGACGTGTAATTGAGCTCGATCCGGCCCATCAGCGCACGGACCTTGACGACACTGAGATCCTTGGTCGCAGCCCTGAGGTTGCTCACCAGACGCTCGATGAACCAGGACCGGTTGCGTCCTTTGAGGGTGATCTCCTGGTAGTGGACGATGACCGAGTGCATTCGCCTATATGTGTTGGTGTCGCGTACTGCCGGCCGGGACAGGGGCGGCCTCGGTCACGAGACGCCTTTGACGACCGCGCCCTCAATCGTATCCGGTAGTCCGGTGTCGATCCAGTCGCCAACTCGTTACGCGCCCAGGGGCGCGGAACCACGAACAGACAATGGGTGCAGCACGGACGTTTTCTCAGGAGCGGGCAGGAATCCGACAGCGCCGGCTGCTACGGACTCAGCGAGAAGACCTCTCTGGGGCGGCCTTGCCGCATGAGTCATTGAGACTCACAATGACTCATGCCTGAGAGGAGGATGATGACGCATGAACCAGCTCACGGTGCGTGGGATCGACAAGGACCTGCAACGGTGCCTACGGGAATTCGCCAGACGCCAGGGCGTATCGCTGAACCGTGTGGCGGTGACCCTCATGCGCCGTGGAGCCGGGCTCGATCAGTCTCTGGCTGCGGGTTCAATGGTGGGCGGCTCACTCGACCGGTTCGTGGGCAGCTGGTCCGATCAAGACGAGCGTGAGGTGCTGCACGAGATCTCGGTGTTCGAGGAGATTGAGCCCAAGCTGTGACGATGGCCTCAGGAGGGTCAGGCCGGAAGCGGATGAAACCTGATGCCCCACCGCGCCGCTCCTTGAGAGCGACCTGAGAATCCTAGACCCATGCTGCCACCCGTGTGATCGCCATCTGGACACGGTCCGCCAGTCGTGCCATAGTGAATTTAGTACGTATTCAATATGGAGAAACGGTGGCACACCTTACACAAGATACCTACCCCCTCAGCCACTTCCGTCAGAACACGGGCGATCACCTGGCGAGGATCCGCAATGGCGCTATTGAGACGATCACCCAGAACGGCGAAGCTGCGCTTGTGGTGATGAGCCCGGCGACCTACGACCACATGGTCCACGCGTTGCAGCGCGGACATCTCTGGGACCAGGCGATCGCGCGCATTGGCAAAGAGGAGGGACAGGACGCCCGGAAAGCGATACGCGACGTTGCCGCTGAGCTCGGCCTGGAGTGACGCTGACCTACAGGGTCAGATTCCTGCCCGAGGCCACGGTCGCCCTGCGGGAAGCGGCCTCCTACATCGCCGAGCAGGACGATCCGGGCCGCGCGACTGAGTGGCTGCGCGGAATGTATGACAGCATCGAACGGCTCGAGGTCATGCCCGGCACCTTCGCTCAGGTGCAGGTCAGGGCTGGGCGGGTCATCCGTTCGAAATTGGCGATGGAGCACTACCGCGTCTATTTCGTGATCGATGAGCCCGGCCGAACTGTCTACGTCATCGATGTCGTACACACCGCACGCGAAACCAAGCTCACCACGTACCGTGACGACTGACTACCTCGCGATGAAGATCTGCAAGGACCGAGACATCGCGTGTCCGGTCAAGTAGCGATGCGCGACCTCATTGCTGGACTCGTCGCACTCGGTCTCGTCCTGTTCGGGCTCAGTTTGGCGTCGACCCTGCGGTTTCATCGTCGGCGCAGCGAACGTGAGCGGCGCGAGCTGGAGGGGGCCGGACGAACGGTGATTGCCGAGATCCCGACCAGCAGCGGTCTGACGCTGTTCGTCGAAGACGATGCTCATTTCTACAATGGCGAGACGGCGATCTCGAAGGACAGCATCCAGCTGGTCAAGGTGCTGATCAACGGTTCGCCGATCGCCTCCTACACCGCCCGCCGCTTCCCGTCGGACGACACCGGCACCTCCGGCTCGTTCGCCGACCGTCCGGAAGGCATCGCGCACGACCGCTGGGATGTGCTGGTCAGAACCGGCGCGGGCGACACACTGGTCGAGTGCGGCAGTGTCCGCGAGCGGGTCTCTCAAGAGCTCGCCCGCAGGGTGTTCGACGTGGTCAAGGCGGACATGGAGAACCGAGACACCCAGGCGGAAAAGAACGACTCGCGCTCCTGAGAAACCCTAGGCGAAAAAGCGACCAGGCTACCACTCCTGCTCGCTGACCCCTGCCCTCGCGTTGAGGGCGCGGGCCAGGGTGAAGAGCAGATCGGACAGCCGGTTCACATACATGAACGGCACGGCCCCGACCGCGTCGATGCCGAGGGCCGCCATCCGTCGTTCCGCACGCCGGCACACCGCTCTGGCCAGATGGGTAGCGGCGGCCGCTGACGACCCACCAGGCAGGATGAACTTACGTAGCGGCTCGAGCTCCGTTTCGAGACGATCGATCCATCCTTCGAGCCGCTGCACATCTGCCTCCACGACCGACGCCTTCGCGTGACCCGCAGCGCGCGACGTCGGGTCGGCGAGCGACGCACCAAGCGAGAAGAGCTCGCGCTGGATCTGGACGACCATCTCGGCCAGGTCGGTGTCGATGCCGGCACTGAGCACGAGGCCGAGACAGGCATTGAGCTCGTCGACCTCGCCATACGCGTCGACCCGCGGCTCAGCCTTGGAGACCCGGTGCCCGTCGAGCAGACCTGTGTCCCCCGCGTCACCTGTTCGCGTGTAAATCTTCACGTGTGGATTATAGTGCTGCGGTCATGGCGTCTTCCTCGCGCGCACGCGCCCCTGGAACAACCCCAGCCGAGTGGTTGCCGCCACCAACACTGCGCCGTCGGTTTCGACGGCGGCTTCTCGGCTGGTATCGACGGAACGGTCGTGATCTGCCCTGGCGCCACACGAGGGACCCGTATCACATCCTCGTGTCGGAGATGATGCTGCAGCAGACCCAGGTGGACCGTGTCCTGCCAAAATACGAGGAGTGGCTGCGGAAGTATCCGTCACTCGAAGCGCTCGCCGCGGCCCGACCGCGGGAGGTCGATCGCACCTGGCGTCCCCTCGGCTACAACGCCCGGCCACGACGTCTGCACGCCATCGCCCGAGAGGTGGTCGCACGCTACGGCGGCCAGCTCCCGTCCGACGAAGAGACGCTGCGGTCGTTCAAAGGGATCGGCGCCTACACCGCCGGCGCGGTACAGAGCTTCGCGTTCGGCCAACGCGCGCCGATCGTCGACACCAACGTCGCCCGGGTGCTGTTTCGTGTGTTTATCGGGCGCGGAAACCGCAGCGACACAGCGGTCACGAAGCGTCTGTGGTCGCTCTCGGAGACGCTGCTCCCTCGGCGGGACGTGTTCGACTTCAACCAGGCACTCATGGACCTCGGCGCGATGGTGTGCGTAGCGCGGGGACCCAGGTGCCTCATCTGCCCGATGCGTGCGATCTGCAAGGCATACCCGTTCAACCCGGACCAGGAAGAGACAAAGTAGTGGCAGCCGCACCGAAGGAGCCAGGTCGGGTGGTGGTGGTCGCCGCAGTGGTCGAGCGGTCGGACAAGCTGCTCGTCACAGAGCGGCTGCCAGGCACGCATCTGGCCGGGCACTGGGAATTTCCCGGCGGCAAGATGGAGGAAGGTGAGGACCATCGACGGTGCCTGGCACGAGAGATGCGCGAGGAACTCGGTATCGAGGTGGAGGTCGGGGGCGAGCTGCACACGACGAGCTTCGACTATCCAGAGCGGACAGTCGAACTGCACTTCTATCGCTGCACCATCGTCGGGGAGCCGACACCGATACTGGGACAGCGAGTGCGGTGGGTGTCGCGGGCCGAGCTCGGGACTCTGCGTTTCCCGCCCGCCGATCGCGAGCTCATCCGAATAATCATGGAACGCGGAACGGACGCTCCGGCTTCTCCCTCTCCCTCCGGGAGGGGGCCGGGGTGAGGGCGGGTACTTTACCTAGACGGGGCTGCGCCCCGAACCCTACGCCGCCGCTCGTGGGGCCCCGCCGCCCCACGCCGCGGCCGCGCGCACGTGCGCGCCCTAGGCGGTCCGCAGCGGCAGGAACGGAAGCGGACCGATCACACCGGCTAGCTCCCGCTCGCCGTCTGTCGCGACGAGTGCTGTCGGTGGCTCGGCCAGCGCACGCTTGACGTAGCCGAGCGCAATCGGCCGGTCGAGGGTCGGCGACCACACCGAACTCGTGA
>Ga0310122_10002652_pt1 | contig 11386 bp, 11 predicted proteins | sample CB6_Bottom_1051__FD_203503 | JGI IMG/M metagenome (GOLD analysis project Ga0310122, IMG submission 203503) | Marine microbial communities from Western Arctic Ocean, Canada - CB6_Bottom_1051 | ecosystem: Environmental > Aquatic > Marine > Oceanic | place: Canada: Western Arctic Ocean | collected...
CGATCCGCGCCGCCATCGAGAAGGTGGTGCTGTCGGACACTGAGGTCCCCGATCCCGCGAAGTTTGGCTCCGTGCTGAAGAAGGCACATCGAGCGAGAGACCGCGTGCGCGAGGCGGCGATGCACGAACTGCATCGTCAGCCGTACCGACCGGAGATGGCGGCGGAGATTCTGGCGCGGGTGCCGGAGGAGTTGGAGGAACTCACCAAGGATGTCGTCCTCGCCGCCGCCGAGCAACTCGGGTTGCGGATGGATGAGCATCGCGAGGGACGGCGTCACTCGTTCGAGCTGGGGACCCGGGCGCGGGTGGAGAGCCTGCCTGGGGTGCCTGCCGGGTCGAGCTTTCTCGGTACGTTTGATCGGGAAGAGGCGGTGCGCGATGAGGGCATCGACTTCTTCAGCTCAGGCCACGCCCTGGTCGAGGGCCTGCTCGCGCATCTCGAAGACTCGGGCGACGGCCGCGTGGCGTTGATCCACATCCGCGGAGATGACGACGGGTTCGGCTTACTGGCGATCTACAAGCAGGGCCCCGGCTTTTCGGCCGTGGCGGTCGACATGGAAGGCCGGGAACGTCCGGATTGGGCGGAACTCTTGACGCGTCGGCCGCTCAAGAGCCGTCGGATCAAGCGCGAGAGCTGGACCGGCCAACCGGGCTGGCCGGCCACGATTCGCCGCCTGGCCGGGTATCTCGACGCCACTCGACGGCCGGTTGCCCTGGCGGCATTCCGCATCGGTGCTTAGTACTGCCGGTCACAACTACGGCAACGTATCGGCCGCCGATGCATCCCGCCTCGCGGCGTTGCTCGTCGGTCGAATGCTCCCGGCATGCTTCCTTCTCGCGCCTGGCGATCCGGGCGCCTCAGCGCCCAGAGTGGCGCTGCTATTTTGTGACGGACCCTCAGGTTCGCTTCTTGACGACACGTGGAGGGCGAATCAGGTGCACCGCGCGTCCGGTGGGAGCGGGCATCTCGGTCCACGAACCGGTCGACGAGCCAACCCTCCTTGCCTTGGCCCCGGGGCGCTCGGGCGGGCTAGCGGGGTGCCGGGACCCGACACCGAGGGAAAAGCGGGCGCGGAGTTTGGTCCGGCCCGGCGGTTAAACTCCGCGCCCGCGCACGGTCTTCACCGGCGGCGCCGCCGGCATCCGGCTCGCCTCCGACGGTTCGTGGATCGAAATGACCGCTCCCACCACCCGCCCCATGTCATGTCCAAGCGTAGCAATCACCTTCGTAGCCTTACGACCCTTTAGGACAGCGGGTTGCGCAGGCGAAGACCGGGGAAGCGCTCAAAGTCGTGGTCGTTGGAGTGGAGCTCGGCTCCGTGCTCGATGGCCAGGGTAGCCAGGTGAGTGTCAGTGGTGAGACCTCCGCCCACGCCAGTGGCTCTAAATAGGTCACGGGCGATCTGGAGATGCCGGGGGCCGGGGACCAACACCCTGACGTGCTCCTGTCCGAACCAATCGTCCACGCGGTCGAGTGCCTCGCCCGGAGCCAGGGGAGCCGTGAGAATCGCCGGATGGGTCACGAGTCGTATGAAACCGAACACGACGACCCAGGGGATGGCCACCGGGGTCGGGCCGGCCATCTGCTCCTGCCACCAGTCCCGTGCGCGTTCGTGGAACGCGGCCGCTTCGTTGTGCGCATACACGAGCAGATTGATGTCCGGGACGATCACACGCCGTCCCCGAAGCGGCGTGCTTCGAGCTCGTCGGTGAGCTCGTTGAGCTTCAACGGATCGATGCCCGGGCGGAACCCGCTGCGAAACGTCTGAACCCGGAATTTTTTTTGCCGCCGCGCGCTCGAGAGTGGTGCCACAATTCCGCGGCGAATGGCGGAGTTCACCGCCTCCTTGAAGGTGATGCCGCGGTGATGAGCCTGCTCCTTCAGCGTGTCCGCGAGGTCGTCGTCGAGTGTCAGTGTCGTGCGCATGAAGGCATCATGATGTCTCACATGAATGATGTCAAGATGCCTACGATCCGCTTGTCACGACCTCTCGCGGGCCTGATACACCTCGCCCTATAGTGGTGCCGCTCCGTCGAAGCTGGCGAGACTGGGATCGAGAAGAATAGAGACGAGAGTCGCTGTGGGTGGCATTTCCATAGCGCCCCGATGGTACGAACACACGGGGAGGACGCACCGTCTCCGCTACGAATCAACCTCGCCCACCGCCGCAACGGTTTGGCATGGACATTCGAGCGGAGACGGCGCGCGGTGGTCCGACATCGCATACTCAGATGTCGTCCGAGTGTGGTGCACTCAGGACTCTACTATAGGGCTTGCGCCGGACCAGCGCCACGGGCGTGTTCCCAGAAAGGATCGCACATGCAGGACCAGAACGTCGCGGCGTACATCGGATTGGATTGGGGGGATCAACGGCACGCGGTGCAGCTCCAGCCGGCGGGCGGCGGCCCGATCGAACCGTTCGAGCTCGAGCAACGCCCGGAGGTGTTGCATGCCTGGGTGGCTCAGCTCCGGCAGCGGTTTGGCGGCCGGCCCGTGGCGATTGCCATCGAGCAGCGCAAAGGCGCGGTGATCCACGCCCTGATGCAGTACGAGTTTCTCGTCCTCTATCCGATCAATCCGAAGGCGCTGGCCCGGTATCGGGAGGTCTTCGCGCCCAGCGGGGCCACGGACGACCCCACCGACGCGGCCTTCTTGCTCGACCTGATCCGCACGCACCGCGCCCAGCTGCGGTCGTGGCAGCCAGACACGGTCATGGCGCGCAAGCTGGCCCTGCTCTGTGAACACCGCCGCAAATTGGTGAACCGCGGCGGCGCCCTGACCAACCGGCTCACGAGCCTGCTCAAGCAGTACTTCCCCCAGGCGCTCGACTGGGTCGGGGCCCTCGACTCGCGGCAGGCCTGCGACTTCCTCGCGAAGTGGCCCACGCTCGCCGCCGTCCAACGCGCGCGGCCTGCCACCGTGCGTCGGTTCTACCAGCAACACAACTGCCGCCGCGCGACGGTAATCGACACGCGGCTGGCGGCCATGGCCACCGCGCGGCCCCTGACCACCGACCCGGCGATCGTCGACACGCTCAGTCTCGCCGTCCAGGCCGAGGCCGCCCAGCTGCGGCCGTTACTGGCGGCGGTCCGGGCCTTCGACGGCGAGATCGCCACCCTCTTTGCCGACCATCCCGACCATGACCTCTTCGCCAGTTTCCCCGGCGCGGGGCCCGTCTGTGCGCCACGGCTCGCCGCCGCTTTCGGCACCGACCGGCCTCGGTGGCCGGCCGCGCGTGACCTCCAGACCTACGCCGGCATCGCCCCCGTCACCGAGCGCAGCGGCAAGAGCTGCTGGGTCCATCACCGATTGGCCTGTCCCAAGTTTCTCAAGCAGACGTTTCACGAATATGCGGACCAGTCGATTCGCTTCTCCGTGTGGGCGCGCCGCTACTACGACCAACAGCGCGGCCGGGGCAACACCCATCACGCCGCCCTCCGCTCGTTAGCCTTCAAATGGATGCGGATTCTGTTTCGGTGCTGGCAGACCCGGACCCCCTACGACGAAGCCACCTATCTCGACGCCCTGCGCCGACACGGGTCGCCACTCATGGCCCCGAACCCTTGACTGAACAACTCAGATGTCCATGCCGCCTTCGCCGAACTTGGCGATAACGGTGTAGGAACCGATCGAGGACCCGGCTGTCTGCGGCATCTGGTTGTGAAGGGCTGATTATACGGGCTGCGTTGACCCTGCGCGATTCGATCCGCCGCTACACCGGGGCGGGGCGTGCATCGCGGTCCGCGAACCGTCTGAGACGAGTCGGGATGTCGGCGCCGGCGGGCCTGCGTCGTGTCGTCCGTCGTAGCAGCGGGTCTCTAGACCCGCCACGGCCGGTCTGAAGGCCGGCAGCTACGTACGCGTTCTCAGGAGGGCTATCTGCTTGTATACGCGGCGTCGGCCGATCGGTTCGTGGTGGCCAGCGTGGCGATGACCCCCGCGACCAACGCGACGAGGAACGAGGGTGCGAGTTCCTCGGCCCGTGCCACCATGGCGCCCCAGCCTGGGACCAGTGGCACCAGGAACTTGAACACTGGTATCGCGACGAGTCCGGCCAGCATGGACGCCATGGCCCCGTGGGCGTTGTATCGGCGCCAGCACAACGACAAGACGATCATCGGGCAGAACGTGGCGGCAATCCCTGACCATCCAAAGATGACGAACCAGAATATCGTCCGACCTGGGACCAGGATGGCGACCGCCATCGCGATGGCCAGGGCCACCACCGCGAGCGTCAGGGTGGCTCGCCTGGAGAGTCCGGTCAGTGTGTCGCCGGCGCGCTCTGGGTGCAGCGTTTGCTGATAGACGTCCCGGGTTACGGCGCTCGAGGCCACCACGAGCAGCGAGTCGATCGTCGACATGATGGCCGCGAGCACTGCGGCGACAAAGATACCGACCACGAGGGGGGGAAACAGGTGTTCCACCAGCGCCGGAAGCACCTGCTCGCCGGCCGGCCCAAGCGTCGCCGCAAAGTCGCCGTCCGCTCCGACGAGCAGCGCGCGTCCAAAGAGCCCGGAAAGGACGGCTCCCGTGTCCGTCGCCAATGTGAATGCCACTGCGACCCACCGGCCGGCCCGAATGTCGCGCTGGCCTTTGATGGCCATCAGTCGGACAAAGACCTGCGGCGACCCGAGGTAGCCAAGGCCGATCGCTGCGTAGCTCACGGTGGTCAGGACGTTCGGGAGACTGAGGCCCCCGGCGCCCCACATGTTCAACAACGTCGGATCCAGAGAGACAGATAGCGCTCCGGGTGCCAACGCGATGAGGGCCGCGACCGGGAGCAGGACCAGTCCGACCAGCATCAGCAAGCCCTGAAACAGGTCGGACCAGGCCACCGCGAGAAAGCCGCCGCTGAAGGTGTAGGCGGCCACGATCCCGAAGCCCACCAGCGCGCCGACAAAGTAGTTCCAGTCCAGGAAGTTGACGAAGGCCTGACCGGTGGCGTCGATCTGCGCACTGACGTAGATGGTGACGAAGAGGGCGAGGGACCCGGCCGCGACCAGTCGAAGCCGACGTGTCATTTGTGGCGCGGCGTCGGACCCGAACCGGCTGACCAGGTAGTCGGGCACGGTGATGGCGTTGGCCCGGTCCGTCGCCGCTTTGAACGGCGCCGCCATGAAGAACCAGGCGATCGACACGCCGATCACCTCGCCCACGACCACCCAGAGGGCGCTCAGCCCGACCGCCGCCCCGAGGCCGGTCAGCCCCAGGTACAGCCAGGCTGATTCGCCGGTGGCGCGCGCCGAGAAGGCGGCTACCCAGTAGCCGAGCTGTTTCCCACCGAGGTAGTAGTCGCTCAGGGTGTGCACACGCCGTGACGCCACGACGCCCACCCACAGCAGGACGCCGAAGTAGATCGCGATCGTGAAATACACCATGGGGGCTCTGTCAGCCTTGTTCGGACGGCCCGCCGTGGTCGGCCGATCCGTCCGTCTGCGCGCTCGCACGGGCCGGGAATCGGCCGGCCTGTGTGAGCGCACGCCGCAGAATGTAGTCGATCTGTCCGTTGACGCTGCGCAATTCGTCAGCGGCCCAGCGGTTCAGCGCCGCGAGAACCGCGGGGTCGGTACGTAGCAGAAACGGCTTTCGTGCAGCCATGACCGGTAGAATCGGCGCGTCGCGTCAGTGATGGAGCGTGCCGGTGTTCAAGACCGGTTGTGTGCTCTTGTCGCCGCACAGGAACACGAGCAGGTTGCTCACCATCGCGGCCTTCCGTTCTTCGTCGAGTTCCACGATGTGCCGCGCGGAGAGTTTGTCGAGCGCCATCTCCACCATGCCGACCGCGCCCTCGACGATCAGGGTCCGCGCCGCGATGATGGCCCCGGCCTGCTGTCGCTGCAGCATCGCCGACGCGATCTCGGGCGCGTAGGCCAGATGGGTGAGCTGGCCGTCATTTGTTTCTCCTTGATCATGAGGTTTCTTCTTGTGTGATATCATTATGATATCACATTGACATCATATACAACAGCTGCAAGGAGGCCAGCCTGAGCAGACACGACGCGTCACGGGAGCACGGTGCGGATCGAGTCGGTGAGAATCTCGACGGTGCGGTCCAACTGGTCCTCGGTGATGACGGCGGGCGGCGCCAGCAGGTAGGTGTCAGCCTTCACCCGGCTGAACAGCCCTCGCCGTGTGGTTTCTTGCAGCAGACGGGCGCCCACTCCGTCGGCGGCCGGGAAGCTGGCCCTGGTGGAGCGATCGGCTACCAGCTCTACGGCGCACATCAGACCCTTACCGCGGATGTCTCCGACGTGCGGATGGTCGCCGAGCGCGGTGCGAAGCGCCGACAGGAGGCGGTCGCCCTTTGCCGCGCATTGTGCCGGCAGGTCCTCATCCTGGATGATCTGCAGGTTGCGCAGGGCCACCGCGCACCCGACCGGGTGAGCCGAGTAGGTGTAGGCATGCATCCAGACCCGGTCGTCGCCCTCGAGCGTGGTCGCGATGCGGTCGTTGATCCCAATCCCGCCGAACGGCACATAGCCGGACGTGACGGCCTTGGCGAATTGCACGATATCCGGTTCGATTCCCCAGTGATCCAGCGCGAAGAGGGTCCCGGTTCGCCCGAATGCGGTGATCACTTCGTCGGCGACCAGCAGCACCTCATACTTGTCACAGATCGCCCGAATACGCGGGAAATAGTCATCCTGCGGGACGATGACTCCGCCGGCGCCCTGCACCGGCTCGGCCAGAAACATGGCGACCGTGTCGGCCCCTTCCCGCAAGATCGCCTGTTCCAGCTCGTTGGCGGCGGCGACACCCTGGCTCTGGCCGGCCGGGGCGTCATAGCGATAGGGATAGGGCGATGGGATATGGATGAAGCCGGGGACCCGTGGCTCGAACAGCGGCCAGTACGCGCTCAGGCCGGTCGCACTCATGGCCGCCATGGTGACGCCGTGGTATCCCTCGATGCGTGAAATGACCTGGGTTTTCTCCGGTCGTCCCCGCAGCTTCCAGTACGCGCGCGACATCTTGATACTGCTCTCCGTCGCTTCACCGCCGCCGCAGGTGAAGAAGAAGCGATTGATCGACGGATAGGTCAGCGTGGCCAGACGCTCGGCCAACTCGATCGCCGGCAGGTTCGAACTGCCGGTATACCCTGAGACATACGCCAGCGTTTCGGCCTGGGCCCGGGCGGCCTCGGCGAGTTCACGCCGTCCGTGCCCGGCGAGCACGTTCCAGAGCCCGGCTAGACCATCGATGAACTCCGTGCCGTCGGAGTCGGTCAGCGTCGCACCCTCGCCTTTCACCCAGATCCGGGCACCCTGGTGGGCCTGTGTGCTGTGCAGCGGGTGAATCAGATGTGCGGTGTCGCGTGCGATCAGTTCCTGTGTCGTCATGGTGTGCCCAGGGTGCGTCGGGTACGGTCGACTAGTTCTGCCGGATGTACGCTCCGTTGCCCAACCGCTGGAATGGGCCGCCGTCGACCGAGAACTCGTCGGTGACAGCGAAGGAGGTGTCCGACATCACCTGCATCAGTCGTCGGAGGACAAACAGCCGGCCCTCGGCCTCCATCGGCACCGTCAGGAACGTGATGCCGATCGGGCTCGTCCAGTTGCCCAACGCGATCAGGTGTTGACCGGTCGACAACGCCTCGTGCCACACGACAGACTGGGTGGTCTCATCGAACCCGATGGTCCAGGTTTCCGAATACGGCTCACCGAACACCTCGCCGGCCACCTCGCCCTGCACGAACGGGCCGTGTGGGATGTCGGTGAACGACACCGTGCCGCTGCGCGTGCCGATGCTGAGTGGCGGGAACTCACCCCCGAGGTATTCAAACGTCCAGCGTCCGGCGAAATATCCGATACGTTGTTCGACCTGCGGCTGCGGAATCTCGGCGCGTCGTCGCCGGGTGAGCGCGATCGTTACGTCGAATCCATGACCGCCGAGCGTGATCCGCCCGCCGCCGGACAGGGTGCGCTCGTCGAGGGTCAGGCTGTAGGTGAGCGCCAGCGGACCAAAGTCGGTGTCGGCTGCGCCCTCAACCGTCAGTTCGGTGTCAGTCGTTTCGATGTTCGACAGACGAATCTCACGGCCAGGGGCGAACCCGGTGACCACGCCCGTGTACGTACCTGGCTCACCGTTCAAGGTGAGGGTCACGCCGGTGTCCTCACCTTGCGCCGTGCTGACGGTGCCTCGCCAGCTGCCCGCCCACGGGTCTCGCTGGGCCCAGACGGGTGAGGGGAGCGCCAGCGCCGCGACCAACGCCGCGTAGACGATCCGTCGCGTCGTCACCGTCCTGCCCCCGGGAACATGGCTACCTTGCATGGAGTCATGAGAATGACTATACGAGCGCCTCATCCAAAGATCAAAACGGCCTCCATCAGTAACGGGGCGCGGGCGCTTTGGTATGATGCAGCACATTCATCCACACCGACCCGCCGGGAGCAGGCCGGTGCTTCGAGAGAAAGAGCAGGTGTTCGTGCCTACAGTTGCGACCTCGCCGTGCCGCCTTCAGCCGGCCCTGTGCGTGCCGGCGGCGGTCTTCGCCTTGACCCTCGTTGGCTGCTCCTCGGCGGAAATGGCCGGCGTGGTCGGCGTGCCAGAGGTCTCGGTGGTCTCCGCTCGGGCCGACATGGTCACCGGTGGTGACGCGCTGGTGCGGATTGACCTGCCGGACGGCGAGTCGCCAGATAGCGTCGCGGTACGGGTCGGCGGTCGTGATGTCACGGCCCAGTTTCGCGCCGTGTCCGATTCCGCGCTGGAAGGGCTGGTGACCAACCTGGCGGTTGGCCTGAATCGTGTGGCGGTCACCCTGGGGCGCGACGCGTCTGTCGAACTCGAGGTCCGCAACCACCCGGCGACCGGACCGGTGCTGTCAGGGCCACACCAGCAACCCTTTGTGTGCGAGACCGAACAGTTCGAGCTGGCGTCCGGCGACACCCTCGGTGCCGCGATCGACGACGACTGTTCCGTGGTGCGGCGGGTCGACTACGCGTATCGCTCCGTAGATGGAGGTGCGCTCAAACCGCTCCCCGACCCCGCCGCCCGTCCAGACGATCTCGCGTACACCACCACGCTGCTCGACGCCGAGGTCCCCTACATCGTGCGGATCGAGACCGGCACCGTCAATCGGGCGATCTACCAGATTGCCCTACTCCACGACCCGGTGACCGACTCCGAGCCGGACCCGTGGCAGATGCCGGCCGGCTGGAACGGGCGACTGATCTATACCTTCGGCGGCGGGTGCGTGAACGGGTGGTATCGGCAGGGCGCGCGGACCGGTGGAGTGACCGACGACGTCATGTTGCGCCAGGGCTACGCGGTGGCGTCGTCGACGCTCAATGTCTTTGCGAACAACTGCAACGACCTGCTCGCGGCCGAGTCGATGATGATGGTCAAGGAGCGTTTCATCGAGTCCTACGGCGCGCCGGAATTCACCATCGGGTGGGGGTGTTCCGGTGGTTCGTATCAGAACCATCAGATCGCAGACAACTATCCTGGCCTGCTCGACGGCATCATTCCCGGTTGCAGCTTTCCCGACGTGATCTCCGGCACCATTCCCTACATCACCGATGCGCGGCTGCTGAACCACTATTTCAACCAGGACCATGCCCAGAGCGGCGGCGTGTCGTTTTCCGAGGAGGAGCAGCGAGCCGTAGCGGGGTTCTTGGTGCTGAACACGATGCCCAACGTGTCGCGCAACGCAGGCCGGATCGCCCCGACCGAGTTCTGTCCCGATGTGCTGGACGAGTCGCTGCGATACGACGCGGAGACGAATCCGGAGGGTGCGAGATGTGACGTGTACGACCACACGCTCAACGTGTTCGGCCGGGATCCAGAGACCGGATTCGCCCGGCGACCGCTCGACAACGTCGGCGTGCAGTACGGGCTGGCGGCGCTGAATGACGGCGCGATCACGCTGACGCAGTTCCTCGACCTGAACGAGCGGGTGGGCGGCTACGACAACGACGGCCAGTTCCGGGCCGAGCGGACGGTCGGAGACCCGGCGGCGCTGCGGGCGGCCTATGAGACCGGCCGGGTGACCCACGGTGGGGGAGGGCTGGCGACGATTCCGATCATCGACTATCGGGGCTATTCCGACGATGTCGAGCGCGGCGACGTGCATGTGCGGTATCACTCGTTCTCGATGCGCGAGCGACTGCTGCGTGCCAATGGGCGCGCCGACAACCATGTCATGCTGGTCGAAGACAACCGGTATGGGTTGTATTCGACCGATAGTCCGCGAGCCCAGGAGGCGCTGGCCCAGATGGATGCGTGGCTGACCGCGCTTGTCGCCGATGACTCTACGGATCCGGTGATCGAGAAGGTGGTGCGTGCCAAGCCGGTCGATCTGGTCGACGCGTGCTGGAGTCGTGGCGACGACCCGACCAAGATCGCCGAGCCGCAGCGACAAGGTGCCGGCCGCTGCGCCGAGCTCTACCCGGCGCCGCCGGCGCCGCGCGAGGTGGCGGGTGGCCCGATCGCCAGCGACATTCTGAAGTGCCAGCTCAAGCCGATCGCGCTGGACGACTACGATGTCCCGCTGACCTCGGCCGAGGAGGCGCGTCTCGCGCGGATCTTCGCGACCGGAGTCTGCGACTGGTCCCAGGTGGGCGTAGAGCAGACCGAACCGGTCAGTACCTGGCTCCGATTCGAGCCCACCTAGAGGTTTCCTGGCGATCCGTCCGCCTGGCGGCGTTGCTTCGTCGGTCACATGCCGCCTGCATGCTCCCTCCTTGCGCCTTGCCAGACGAACGGCTTGCCAGGAAACCACCCGTCAGCGTTTTTCAGCACCCACCTAGACTAGTTGGCGTCCAGTCGTTCGATGATCCGGTCGGTCAGGTCGTAGGCGGGACCGGCCCAGGCGATCGGCGAGCTGACGCGGTCGAAGATGAAGTGTACGCTCGTGTCGCCGGCCACGGCTGTGACGGCCGGCTGGAGTTGCGCCAGGAATATCCCGTCGAGCCGCTGCTGGAGTTCCAGGAACTGTTTCTGCGAGTCTTCGACGAGGCGCTGCAGGTCGAGCGTCTCTCTCTCGAGGCGATGCTCCATGTCGAGTCGCGCGCTTCCCGACAGGACAGAGATCTGCGTCTGGAATTGCTGTCGCTGGCCCAACAGGGCTTGGTTGCGTCGCTCGAGTTCGGCCGAGGCTTCCGTCTGGAACGCTTCGAGTTCAGCGAACGCGGCCTGACCCGTCTCGGACTCTATGGCGACGCGTTGGCCATCGAAGAATGCCATGCGTGCCGTGGGGAAGATCGCCGCCGGCGTCTGCGCGGCAACGGGGACCGAGACTAGGACACACACGAAGGCGGCGGGATGGTCGGGGGGCGCGTCCCCTGGACGATGGAGTACGCGGTCACGGCGTAGACGCCCACCGCGGCCAGGATCAGGGCGATGGCCGCGAAGAACGCGAACATCGTGCCGAAGCCCGCCGAACGCTGG
>Ga0310122_10002653_pt1 | contig 11370 bp, 9 predicted proteins | sample CB6_Bottom_1051__FD_203503 | JGI IMG/M metagenome (GOLD analysis project Ga0310122, IMG submission 203503) | Marine microbial communities from Western Arctic Ocean, Canada - CB6_Bottom_1051 | ecosystem: Environmental > Aquatic > Marine > Oceanic | place: Canada: Western Arctic Ocean | collected...
TTCTGGCTGGCCGCCGCCTTCGGCGTGCCCGAAGGCCACGTCCACGAGATCTCGGCGCGGCTTCCCTCCGCGATCGCCGGGGTCGTCTGTGTCGGATTGACCGCCTGGATCGGCCTGATCCTTTTCGGGCAAGCACCGTCGGCGATTCTCGCCGCCGGCATCCTGGCCACCAGTTTCCGCTTCGCGTTCACGGCCCGCCGCGCCCAGCTCGACGTTTTGCTCACCGCCTTCGAACTCGCCGCCATCGCGATCTTTCTCCTGCTCGAATTCCGACGCGGCGGCGTCGAAAATGCGCGGCGATTTCCACTGGCGTTGGCGGGCCTGCATGCCTGTCTGGGCGCCGCGGCGCTCACCAAGGGTCCCGTCGGCTGGCTCCCCCTACTCATCTTCGCGGCCTATCTCGCCTGGTGCGGGCGGATCCGAGCGTGGCGTGAGCTCGCGCCGCTCTGGGCGTGGCTCCTTTCGCTGGGCCCGATCCTGGTTTGGATCGGAGTCGCCGTCGCACTCGCGCCGAGCGGGTTTTCGGAAATCGCGGTCGGCGAGAACCTGATCGGTCGATTCTTCCTCGGTACGTCTCACGCCCGCCCCTTCTACTACTACGCGATCCAACTCCCCCTCGATTTCATGCCCTGGAGTCTCTTGCTCCCCTTTGCGATTCCCCCGCTCTGGCACTGCGCAAAGACGATTGGCGTCGAATCCGCCGATGCCGGGAAGCGAAGCCTTGAAAGTGAAAGCGGACCGACCCGGAGCGCCTCGGCGCGATTCCTCTGTGTCTGGCTGATCGTTCCCCTGGTCTTCTTCACCCTCTCGGCGGGAAAGCGCGGGCTCTATCTGCTTCCGATCTTCCCGGCGCTGGCCCTGGTGAGCATCTTCGCCGGAGGCCGCTCCTTGAATCTGGGACAGCTCGCTCCCTCCGCGATTCGCCGATTCACGCTGGCCGTCGCGATCGTTGCCACGATTGAACTCGCGCTCTTCGCGCTGGCCATGCCCCTCTTGAACGAAGAAAAGTCGCCACGCCCGATCGCCGAAGCCGCGACTCTCCATTCGAAAACGGGTGAAGAAATCGGAGTTCTCGGGTTGAGCCCGCTCGAAGGCGGAATCGGGTACTACACGGAACGCCCCGTCGTCTCGCTGCGCAATGAGTCGGACCTCCCGGGCTTCTTTGCCGGGGGTGGACGCCTGGTCATTCTGCGGGGTCGCGACCTCGAGAGGCTCGAAGCACGATGGGCTCTGCAGTCGATCCAGAGCTTCCGACGCGGCCGACGTAACCTCGCGCTCGCGGCGCGAATCGACACTCGAGCCAATCAGGAAAACCCGTAGAGTCGAATGAGGGCAACCGCAGAGGCTGTGAGCGTCCATAGGCATCGGATACCCGTACATCCCCGCAGTTAGGACGCTTTGCGCCCTAGCTGATTGCCACCAGAGACCCTATTTCGCTAAACTGACTCGAGTCCACATCCAATAGGCAACTTGAGCATCCGGCCCCGGACGGCGCCATCGCAGACCGATCAACATGCGTCACAGCCGCCGGAAATCGCGCCCCACCCAAAATTGTTGCCGCCAGAGAAAGAGCACGTTCTAGAACGTCCGCGACGGCTCCAACCGATCACGGATGACTGGAACGAGAAGCAACAAACATAGTCGCTCGGCCCCACCCACGAGCGAAAACAAGGAAGGAGCCCCCGTATGTCCGAAACTGCCGAACTGCGACTCGGAGACCAGACCATCGAGCTACCGATCATCGAAGGCAGCGAGGGCGAACGCGCCATCGACATCTCGAAGCTTCGCGCCGAAACCGGTTACATCACCCTCGATCCAGGCTACGCGAATACCGGCTCCTGTCGAAGCTCCATTACCTTCATCGACGGCGAAGAGGGCATCCTCCGCTACCGGGGCATCCCGATCGACGTGCTGGCGGAGAAATCGAACTTCATCGAAGTCACCTATCTGATGATCTACGGGCATCTCCCGACGACCAGCGAGCTCGAAACCTTCGCGTCCTCGATCAGTCGCCATACGATGCTTCACGAAGACTTCAAGAAGATGTACTCGGCACTGCCCAAGGACGCCCATCCGATGGCGGCCTGCGCGGCCACCGTCGGCTCACTCGCGACGTTCTACCCCGACTCGCTCGATCCCCGGGACCCGAGACAGGTCGAGATCACGACTCATCGCCTGATCGCCAAATTGCCAACACTGGCCGCCTACGCCTTCAAGCACTCGATCGGCCAACCCTTCCTCTATCCCCTCAACAGTCTCGACTATGTCGGCAATTTCCTACGCATGATGTTTGGTAATCCCTGCGAGGATTTCGAAGTCGATCCGGTCGTCCAGAACGCACTCGACCTGCTCTTCATTCTTCACGCGGACCATGAACAGAATTGCTCGACGAGTACGACTCGCCTGGTCGGCTCTTCCATGGTCAATCTCTTCGGCACGATCTCGGCCTCGATCAACGCTCTATGGGGTCCCCTACACGGCGGTGCCAATCAAGCCGTGATCGAAATGCTCGCAGCGATCGCCGAAGAAGGTCAGAGCGCAAGCGAGTTCCTGGAGCGCGCAAAGAGTGGCGACGAGAGCGCGCGACTGATGGGCTTCGGTCATCGCGTCTACAAGAACTACGACCCACGCGCCAAGGTCATCAAGAAGGCCTGCGACGAAGTTCTCGATCGCATGGGCATCCACAGCCCCCTTCTCGAGATCGCCAAGGAACTCGAGGAGATTACGCTGAAGGACGACTACTTCGTCGAGCGCAAGCTCTATCCGAACGTCGACTTCTATTCTGGCGTGATCTACAACGCGATCGGTACCCCCGCGAACATGTTCACAGCGATGTTCGCCATCGGCCGGCTGCCCGGCTGGATCGCCCAGTGGAAGGAACTCCACGAAGATCCGGCCTTCAAGATCGGGCGTCCGCGTCAGATCTACACCGGCCCGACGAAGACCGAATATACGCCGATCGAGGATCGGTAATACGGCGCGCACCGGTTCCTATACGACCGCGCGAGTGACGGGCGGTCGGGTCGAGCGGGTCGAACGCCATGTGCGTCGTTTGATTCGTGACGCCGCGCGCCTCGAACTCCCTCTCCCGAATGCCGCAGACGTCGAGCGGCTTCTGGTCGACTCCGCCCGCGAGACCTTCGGAATAGGCGATGGCATCGTCCACATGGAATGGTCATGCAAGGAGAACGAACCGCCCGAGTTGATCGCTCTTCCGCGCCCGATCGGTACCGAAAAAGAGCGGTGGCTCGCCGCGCAGTCCAAGGCGATCCATCCAGGCATCGAACACCGTCGAAATACGAAATGCGTCGACGTCGACGTCTACGACATCGCTCGCGCTGAAGTAAACGTCGAAGGAGCCGGAATCGACGAGGTCCTGCTCTTTGATGCCAACGGAATGCTCGTCGAGGGTGGACGCTCGAATTTCCTGGTCGTTCTGGAATCCGGGCAGCTCGTCACGCCGGATCGCGCCCTCGGATCGGTCGAGGGTCTTGGCCTAACAATCGTACTCGAGAGTCTGCCCGAGATCGCGTTCGCCGAGCTTCGTCATGACGACATTGCGGCCGCACGAGAATTGATGTCGGTCAATGCCGTTCGCGGCGTTGTCCCGATCGTGGAACTCGACGGTCGACGGATCGGCGACGGCCAGCCAGGCATCTGGTCCCGGCGACTGCTCCCCCTCTTCCGCTCCGTATAGAAACTGTGGAAACGTCATTGCTCTTTTGACGACGCGACGCGAATTCGCGAGAGTAGCCGGATGACGAATTTACTCCCGAAGAAGACGACTCGCTACCGCGGAATATTCACCGACAGCGATCGCTGGGCGGATTTCAAACATCGATCGGATGACATCTTCGTCTGCACGCCACCCAAATGTGGCACGACCTGGACGCAGGCCATCTGTGCACTCTTGATCTTTCAGACACCCGAACTCGAGGTGAGTCCCGCTTCGATCTCGCCCTGGATCGACGCCGCGTTCTCGCCGATCGAAGATGTCCTCGCTCTGCTCGAATCTCAATCCCACCGGCGGATCATCAAGACCCACACACCACTCGATGGCATTCCCTATTTCGAAGACTGCCAATATATCTGCGTCTACCGCGATCCACGCGATGTCTATTTCTCACTGCGCAGCCATTTGGCCAACATCAAACTCGACATCCCAAAGGACATCCTGGACGAGACACCGCAGGAGGGGTTCCGGAACTGGATCGTTGACGAGTTCACGCCGGGTAGGGAAAACAACGCCGCACTGGGATCACTCGTTCATCATCTGAAGAGCTTCCAGCATTTCCAGAAGCTCCCCAACATCGAACTCTATCACTACGACGACCTGTCAAGAGACCTCACCGGCCAGATGCAGAGGATGGCCGATCAGCTCGGAATCCAGGTCGACGCGGATCTACTGCCTGAGCTCGCCGAGGCCGCGAGCTTCGGCAACATGAAAAAGAACGCTCAACAATTTGCGCCGGACCCGGATGCCGGCATCTGGCACGACAGCGTACGCTTCTTCAACAAGGGAACGAGCGGACAATGGCGCGACGTGATTTCGCAAACCGACGATCAGGATTTCAAGACGGCACTCGCCGCACAGCTCGACCCCGAAACGGCGAAATGGCTAATTGCGGGTGGGGGCTCCTGAAGACGCCTCCGAAGCAACCAGCAGGCCATCCGCGAGCCATCGCTCGAGCCACGCCGCAGCCTGCGCGGGCGCCGCGTCCTCGCCGAGATCGCCGGCAGCCCATTCGCAAAGCGCGTCGAATCTCGAACCGAGACTGAGCAGGGCGAGGGCAGCCTCCTCATTTCTTTCGAGACTCCGGTGGAGAACCTTCTCTTCTCTTCTCCAGATGACGACGCGCGAGGCACCTCGCGTCGCGTCGCCGGCGGCCGTCTCGTCATGGATTCCCGCGCGCCACAAATCGACGACCGGATGCTCGAACACGCGCAGACGAACCCACGGACCGAGACAGAGGAATACCTTCCCGAAACTCTCTTGCGCCAGCGACTCGAGGGCGCGGCGCGCAAGGACCGGTCCATCCTTCGCGTCGAATACATCGATTCGCGCCCACTCGAAGGCAGCCAAATCACTCGCCCAGGGCCAGCGTTCTCGAAGCCCAGCCGCCGCTTCGTGGCTCGACAGAAAATCCGCCAACCGAAAACCCGCATAACGAAGCGATGGGCTGCGCGAGGGCTCGACCAGAAGGTAGGAAGTCACGAGATCGTTGAAGGCGATATCGCCAAGCGTTGCAACCAGCGCGGGATAGTCCGCGCGAAGGACTCCGTGGATCCGACTGAAATAGGCGTTCGCATAGATCTCGAGCCTACGCGTCGCGTCGAGCGACCCGTCACTGCGAATCAGCTCGTCGAGTCTACGCGCAGCGTCGCCGTCGAGCCGCTGCGACCGCTTGGCGTCTTCCTCGGCGAGGGCCGCCGCGACACCGTTCGGCGCTCGAACCCAATCCGAGATTGCGATCTGCGTCTCATGAAGCGACATGGGTTCGTCCTCGTCTTCGCGTCGCTTGCTCGATGATCAGGCGCGCCTTGTCGGCCTCTTCGACCAATCGTGAATAGGCCGGAATCTGATCATCCCATTCGATCAGCGTCGAGACCGGTCCCAGGCGTTCGATGGCTCTTTCGTAGAGCGCCCAGACCGCGTCGGTCACTGGATGATCATGAGTGTCGATCAAGAGCGAGCCGGACTGACTATGACCGGCGAGATGGATCTGGAAGACGCGATCGCCGGGAATCGAATCGATGTACTTCAAGGCGTCGAAGCCGTGATTGTGTGCGCTGACAAAGACGTTGTTCACGTCCAAGAGAATTCCGCAGTCGGCCTCCTCGGCAATCGCTGCAATAAAATTCCACTCGCTCATGGCATCGTCGTTGAAGCTCAGATACGAAGAGACGTTCTCGATCGCGATTCGTCTCCCCAACCGATCCTGGACACGGCGCACCTGGCCGGCGACGTGATCGATGACCTCGTTCGTGTATGGGAGCGGGAGCAGATCGTGCAGGTTCGTCCCGGAGACACCGGTCCAGCAAAGATGATCGGAGACGACGCTTGGGCTGGCGATTCGTGTGAGTCGATCCAGAGCATCCAGGTACTCGGGACGAAGGGGATCCGTCGAACCGAGGTTGAGCGAAACGCCGTGAAGTGAGAGCGGCGTCAACTCCTGCATTTCGCGAATGATGCGAAGCGGTCGACCCCCCGGAACCATGTAGTTTTCCGAAAGCAGCTCGAACCAGTCCACACCGAGTTGGCCGCGACTGCCACGTTCCAGGACTTCGACATAATGAGCGGTTCTAAGTCCGATGCCGACGCCAAGATACGGCGCATCGTCCGGGCGGGACGGCGGATCGGGCGTGATCGGTTGGGTGGGCGTCAAGGCGGTCGAGTTCACTAGCGGTCCTGCTACAGGGCGAGCCGAACCTCTTGTCGAGAAAGCGACTCGCCCAGAGCAGATTGCAGAGTCTGTTATTTGTTCGCCTGAGCGGCCTTGGCGGCTTCACATTCTTCAGCCGTCATTTTGACCCAGCCCTTGCCGGCGCATTCATTTTGCCCGTGGCAAGCGCTGTGATCGGTTGCGCACGCCGACTGACCCTTGCAGCCGTTGACACCCTCGCAATGAACCGTCTCGCCGCCTTCGTGATGCGTTGCCGCAGCATTCGTTGCGCCGCCCGTGACAAAAATCGCTGCCGCGGCTGCGGCGAGAACTGCACTTCGCTTGGTCATCTCGATATTTCTCCATGATCCCGGAATCACGCCCGATCGCGGTCTATCCGCGAGACATTTCCTCCGGTCGAATCATCTCGTCGATCCCGAGAGCATACGGTGCCTACCCGTCGACCGTTACACGGTCTGGACCGCGGGGAAGAATGTCCAGCTCGGCTTCTTCGCGCCGTGAGCCTCATCACAAGACAATCGATGACTCGAGACAGCCATTTCGAAGCCCACCGGGTGCCCAGATCTCCTACTCTCGGCCGACCCATGAAACGGACCCTAGAAAACAGACCGACGACGGCCGGGCTCGTCTTGTTCCTGGCCGCGTTCAGCGCGGCCTTGCTCACACCCGCCTGTTCGTCGGATCGATCGGAACACGACGAGTTGGACGGCCCGACTCCAACCCTGTCTCTTTTCGCCGTCGGCGACACCGGTTCGCCGTGGGGAATCGCACCCCAGCTCTTCAGCGGGCAACTCGCAGTGGGTCGCGCGATGCAGCGTGAACATGCGCGCGCCCCGATCGACGCTTTCATTTTGCTTGGCGACAACTTCTACCCGAAGGGCCTGCTCGTCGACGAATTGCTCACACGCGTCGTGAAGAACATTGCGCGACCCTATTGCGCCTTTATCGACCCATCCCCGCAACTCGCCACCCTACTCGGCAATGACTGCTCGTATGTCGGCCAGCGGCCGCCCGACATCTTCGCGGTCGCCGGAAATCACGATTTCGACTCTCCAGGTAGTCAGAGGCTGCAGCTAAACGAAATCCCACGACTCGTGCGCAACTGGGACATGCCCGTCGAGAACGCGCCTGCGATCCGCGACCTCGCGGGGGGTCTGAGCCTGATCTTCCTGAATTCGGGATATCCGTGGGGCGACCCGGAAACTCGAGCCCTCCGCGACGCATTGCGAAGAGCGCGTGGCCCCTGGCGCATCGTCGTTGGCCACCGCCCTCCGATCGCCGGCCATCCCCAACTCTCTCGCATGGTGACGCGCGCGTCCGATCAATCCGACCGCGTCGTCCACGCCTACCTTGCCGGACACGTTCATGTTCTGGGCGCGCTGCGCGGCGTCCTACCTGCTCCCGCCCTGACTGTAATCGCAGGCTCGGGATCCCACGCACGACGACAGGACGCCACTGAATACCGAATCGAGGAAGCCGACCTGATCGTCGAAGAACTCGGTTTCGTACGCGTCGACTTGATGCCGCCGACGAAGGCCGCGCCGGAGAGGCTCCGAATCACACTCCTTGAAACGCAAAAGAGCGCGGTTCTCGCCCTGCTCGGCAACACCACGCGCGCCCGCTACGAAATCAGCCTCGAAGGCGACGTCGATCGCGTGGACTAACGCGATCGAACACGAGTCATCGAATCACAAGGTCGTCCAGATAGCGATCGAACCAGCGAATCGCCCGATCGCCATCCTCCCGGGTCATGGGCTGTCGCGAAGGTCGCCCATCTGCTCTCAATTTCCCGAGGAAGCGCAGCGCTCCGGTCGTTGGATCGAGACGAATCGAGTAGGCGTATCGTCTCGAGACGAGCGCGAGCCGATCGTGGCCGCCGCGTCGCGCCTTGGCGTGAACCAGGGGAACGAAGTCCTCGCCAAGACGAGCTCCTTCGCGCATCAGATCCCGCCCCGGAAGATTTTCGAGCGATTCGGGGCCAACACCCAAGCGAGCCAGCAGGGTCGGAAGTAGATCGCTGTGATCGGTCGGACTCGAGCGAGTCGAGGCTTCGGGAATGCCGGGGCCCGACAAGACCAGGGGAACGCGTGTCTGAATTTCCGAGAGAAGGCTCGAATGCGCGATCGTGCCGTCATCAAAGAGCGATTCGCCGTGATCACCCGTGATGACGACGACCGTGTTTTCGAGATCGATTCCATCGAGCATCTGCCCGAGCAGCGAGTCGATGTGATGCGCGCTGTTTCGATAACGATTCGAAAGCGCCTCGCGATCGCGCTCTGCTTGTAAATCGAGCGCGTTGGGCGGAGGCAAGGACGGCCGAAAGGGCTCGACGCCATCAGGATAGTGGTAGCCGAAATGCGTCGACATCAAGAACGCCAGAACGAAGCGTGGCGCCCGGCCGCCCGGCTCGAGCAGTGCGGCGACTCGCGACGTGACCCGCTGATCGCAGATCTCGAATTGCGAATCGCCCATTCGCTCGACAACGAAATGCGGCGCACCCATGAAACGATCCATGTCGCGCCAGGCGAGATTCGTGCAGGAAACGTAATGCGTCGAGTATCCAGCCGTGCGCAGATACGTCGGCAGCGTCGGAGGCTCCTGCGATTCGAGCGTCGCGAAATAGGTCAAGGGACTGCGACCGTAGAGCAGCGCGAACATCCCGTAGTGGGAAGCGTTCGACGTTGCGAAGTGGCGGTCGAAGCGAGCACCGCGCTGCGAGAACGCCCAGAGCCGCGGCATCGTCTCACGATGAAGCGCGTCGTGCCGTAGACTCTCGACGACGACGACGACGATATCCGGCGTGCGTAGCGGTTTTCGATCCGTTAGCAGGCCCGCGAGATTCGTCGGCTCGGCCAGCTTCGGAAACATCCTTGAATAGATCTCCTGCGCTCTCAATTGACTCGATTCCATTTCGGTCGAGCCCGAACCCGACGCAGCGCTCCAGACCCAGGGCATCCGCTCGTTCAGGTGGTAGAGGGGACCCGGCGCGCCGGCTGTCTCGATCAGAAAGGGAGTGGCTACGAGAGGGAGGAACGTTACGGCCAACAGTCCAGACAGGGCCACGTGTCCCACTCGGCGAGACGTTCGCAGGGTCCAGCGCTCGAACGCCCACCCCGCCAGCCCCGCCAGCAGAAGAGCCAGAAGAAGCTTCCCGACGACCTGCAGGACGCTCGACGCGGCGTCGAATCCCTGCCCGGCCCAACGAAAGGTCTCGGGATCCAGAAGAAAGGGCAGGTAATCAGCGATGTTGTTTCCGGTCTTCGTTTGTAGCTCGAGGTCGAGACCGAGAAAGCCCAGCAAGAAAAAACTGGTTGCCAGCGACGCGATGCGCAGCGTGCGTGGCGAAACGAAACGAGACCCGAGTGCCAGGAGTGCAAAGATCGCAAGAAGCGCCACGAAGGTCTTCGACACGATCGCCGAGAGGACGGCGATCCGAAGCGCCGTCTCGTCTGCTCCCAACTCCAGCCAGCGTCGGTAATGCGAGAATTCGCCCGGGAGCAGAACGAGTGCGCTGACCCAGGGCAGGGTCGCCGAGAACGCAATGGGGCCGAGGCGGCTCGGTTCTCGCGGCAAGCTCAATCTCTCCCGCGGCGCACGAGTCCCGTCCGCTTGATTTCCGGTTTCATTCAAGAGGCCCGACGAAAACGCCAGACGAAGTGTTGGGCGAGCAGCGCTTCCGCAAAGGGGGGAACCCGATAGCGAGCCTTGTATCTCGGCCCCTCGCCGAATAGTCGTCCCCACTTGCTGCGCACCAGGCTCTTGCCGTAGGACGCCGTGGCCTCGGGCGTGAAACCCGCCGCGATCAATGCCTTTGCGAGTGTCTTCTTGGTGAAGAACCGATAGTGATAGCCCTCCTGCTTGGGCGGATGTCCGGTCAGCGCTCGAAGGCGATAGGTCAGATGCGCCACATTCGGTGTCGTCACGATGATCCAGCCGCCCGGACGAAGAACGCGCGCAAGCTCGGCGAGAAGATCCTCCGCCACGGTGATGTGTTCGATCACCTCGATCAGCGTGACGCCATCGAGCGCTGCATCACGAAAGGGAAGACCGCTCGACAGATCGGCCGCGACAACCCGATAGCCCAAGCGACGAATCTCGCGCAGACCGCCCACCTGCCGATCGAGACCCATTCCTGGAGCTCCGCTTTGACTCGCGAGCTCGATGAACTCGCCTCTGCCGCAGCCGATATCGATCCAGCGAACCGGGTTCACCCGCAACGGGAGAAGCTGATTCGCGAAGCGGTACCAGGAACGCCCGGATTGTCGCGCCCGCATCGGATCGTCGGGGCGCGATGTCAATTGAAGCTCAAAGGGGTCGCTGCCATGTCGGAACGTTCGCGCAGACGGTTCGACGACCGCAACCCTTCGCCCACAGCCTCGCGTCGGCGCCGAGGCACGAGGCGATCAGTCGGCGAGGTTGTGCAGGGAATCGCGAAAACGGGCAGTCATGAGGTGGATGATCGAACGGGTGTGCGAATCAGTGAACGGTGTCGCACGAACCAAAGACCGACGTGAGCACTTCTTTCACCGACAAGGGACCCAGACCGGGCTGGATCTCGAGCATGCGTTGGGCAAACTCGGGCGGATCGGCCGTTGGGAATTCGTCGCAGAACTCGGCGAAGATACGGACCAGGACTTCGGCGGCGCCCGTGGCGTCGACATCCGAGAGGTAGAGTACGGCGCGCTCGCGGGTCATCCGGAAGATCTGGTCTTCCACGCGCAGAGCGCTTTCGAGGTAGGCGAGGTAGTCGGGAAAAAGCAGGTTGCCCTCGTCCGCTGCAACACCGACGACGACGGAGGAAACCGAGTGGGTATCGGCCAACTCCGACACTCGCGCGATCATCGCGGAGAGTTTTCGCGGGTCATCATTCTGTTCACGAGTCATTTGGGCTTCGACCATAACAATCTCTCTATCGACGGCATCGAGCGAGTTCTGAAGAAGGGATCCCGACTCGGTACCAACAGTT
>Ga0310122_10002654_pt1 | contig 11370 bp, 8 predicted proteins | sample CB6_Bottom_1051__FD_203503 | JGI IMG/M metagenome (GOLD analysis project Ga0310122, IMG submission 203503) | Marine microbial communities from Western Arctic Ocean, Canada - CB6_Bottom_1051 | ecosystem: Environmental > Aquatic > Marine > Oceanic | place: Canada: Western Arctic Ocean | collected...
ATTTGATTTAGTATTAACTTTCATCCCTTCGGTTGGTTTTCTAATACAAGAGGCAGCCAATACTCTTTCTCCTTCAACTTCTACCATGCAAGCTCTGCAATTACCATCTGGTCTGTAACCTGGCTTGGGCTCATAACAAAGATGAGGAATGAGATCTCCGTGTCGCTTAGCTACTTGCCAAATTGTCTCACCTTCTTTTGCTGTTACTTTTTTACTATTTAATATGAAATTAATGTCTTTCATTCTCTTTATTAATTTATATCATTTTGAAAATATTTTAATACACAATTCACTGGATTAGGAGCGGCTTGCCCTAGACCACAAATTGATGAATCTATCATAACTTTGCTTAAATCATCTAAAAGCTTTTTATCCCATTTTTTATTTTTTAATAATTTAACTGCTTTTTCTGTCCCAACCCTGCATGGTGTACATTGACCGCAACTTTCATCCTCGAAAAATTTTAGCAAATTAATTGCAATATCTTTCATACTGTCTTGATTTGAAAAAATTACAATTGCAGCTGATCCAACAAAGCATCCTTTTTTATCTAATTCTTTACCAAAATCAAGAGGAATATCAGCCAATGAGGCAGGCAAAATACCACCCGAAGCCCCGCCTGGTAAATAACCTTTAAATACATGACCTTTTTGTAAACCACCGCAATACTCATCAATTAATTCTTGGACTGTAATTCCTGCCGGAGCTTTTTTTACTCCTGGATCATTAATTCTTCCTGATACTGAATAAAACCTAAATCCTGATCCACCATTTTTACCAAAATTTGAGAACCATTTTGCTCCTTTTTCTAAAATATCTCTTATCCAAAAAAGAGTTTCGACACAATTACATAACGTCGGTTTTCCAAACAATCCTTCTTGTACTGGAAATGGTGGCTTATGTCTTGGATACCCTCTTTTTCCTTCAATACTTTCAAGCATTGCTGATTCTTCACCGCAAATATAAGCCCCAGCGCCTCTTCGAATAATTAATTTACAATGGTTTGTTAAACCTTCTTTTTCAATTTTTTCTATTTCTGTTTTAAGGATTTTGTTAATAAAAGGGTATTCATCTCTTAAATAAATATAACAAGCTTCTGCTTCCACAACCCAAGCAGCAATTAGCGCGCCTTCAAGTAAACGATGAGGATCTGTTTCCATACAAAATCTATCTTTAAAGGTTCCTGGCTCACCTTCATCTGCATTAACAGCCATCAATCTTGGAGCCGGCTCTTTTCTGGTTAATTTCCATTTTAGACCAGTTGGAAAACCTGCGCCACCAAGACCTTTGAGATTTGAATCTTCAATTGTTTTAATAATTTGATTGGGGTTAATTTTATTTGATAAACATTTTTTTAGAAAATTATAACCACCATTTTTTCTATAAGTATTAAAATTTACATATTTGTTAATTTTTGGAGAAAAATCTTTTTTATTAATTATTTCTTCAATTTTTTTTTCATCTGCATAGTCTACATGTCTATGACCAATTTCTAAAACAGGAGCAGTATCACATCTTCCCATACATGGAGCAGAAACCACTCTAATATTTTTGTATTTTTTTTTTAAATTGCTTAAGAGTTTTTTTGCACCCATCATTTCACATGTGACTGTATCACATACTCTAATTGTAATGTCAGCAGGTTTACTATCATCATCAATAATATCAAAATGAGCATAAAAAGAGGCAACCTCATAAACTTCTGCTAGCGGCATTTTCATTTGATCAGCTAATGCTGTTAAATGTTTAGCATGAAGACATCTAAATTTATCTTGGATAACGTGTAAATTTTCAATCAACATATCTCTAGTTTTTGGTTTATCTTTGAGGAGATCTTTTATTTCAGACTCTGCTTTTTCATCAACCAATCTGCCTTTAGGAAAAAAAACTTTTTTTTCTTTTTTTCTTCCTAAATTACCATTTTTTAATATTTCTATTTTGTTGTTCATAGATATAAAAATTAGCTTCTAATAATTACATAGCGTTTGAAAAAAAAAAACAATTATAATTCATTTTTTACAATTTCCAGTTCAATTTCTTTACCATTTATAGTTTTTTTTCCAACATTTTCAAAATTAACAGTAATAATATCGCCTATTTTTGACTGTACTTGCCCTATTCCCCAATCTTTTTTTTTGGGATGATTAACAAAAATTCCTGGTATTATTAAATCGTTCATATATTTATTATCAATTTTTTTTATTTTTTTGTTGAGTTTTTATTTAATATGAATATATTTTTCATCTTATTACATGAATAAATACTATGGTTACAAAAAAGAAAATTTCTTCAAAATATAAACCTACTGCAAAAGAGTCATTTATGAACTCAAAACAAAAACAGTATTTTAAACAAAAACTTACCTATTGGAAAGAAACGCTTTTAAAGGGTTCAACTGAAACTATTTTAAATTTAAAAGAAGATAAAGAGGTTTCAGGCGATTTTGCCGATATTGCCTCAGCTGAAAGTACAAAGTCTATTGAACTCCGTACTAGAGATAGAGAAAGAAAGCTTATTAATAAGATCGATGAAGCTTTAAAGCGTATTGAAAATAATACATATGGTTATTGTGAAGTAACTGGAAAACCTATTGGTTTAAAAAGACTTGAGGCAAGACCCATCGCTACATTAAGTATAGAAGCGCAACAAATGCACGAAAACCAAGAACAGCTTAGTAATGATTAAATCTCTATAAAGCTATATTTCTGATTCGTTTTATATATTAGTTTGTTTTTTATTACTATATTATTTGCTTTTTTTACTTGAATAAAAGAACAAAAGTAGTACATTTATAACTATACATTTTTTATTTATTTTATTGGAGGATATTAAAATGAAAAAACCTATTTTAAAAACAGTAAGTTCTACTATGCAAGAGAGTGAAAAAGTAAAAAAGGTTAAAGACGAATCTTTAAACACTGCAATTACACAAATTGAACAAAGTTATGGAAAAGGTTCAATTATGAAATTAGGTGACAACAAAAAGAATGTAGATGTAGATGTTGTTTCTACAGGATCTATTGGTTTAGATATAGCATTAGGCATAGGTGGATTACCAAGAGGTAGAATAATTGAAATTTATGGTCCAGAAAGTTCTGGTAAAACAACCCTAGCAATACACGCTATTGCTGAGTGTCAAAAAACAGGGGGTACTGCTGCTTTTATAGATGCAGAACACTGTCTAGACCCTTCTTATGCAAAAAAACTTGGAGTAGATATAGGTAGCTTATTAATTTCACAACCTGATTCAGGTGAGCAAGCTTTAGAAATATCAGAAACATTAGTTAGATCTAATGCAGTTGATATTTTGGTTATAGATAGTGTTGCAGCACTAGTACCAAAAGCTGAAATAGAAGGTGATATGGGAGACTCACACATGGGTTTACAAGCTAGATTGATGAGTCAAGCTTTAAGAAAAGTTACCGGATGTATTTCTAGGTCAAATTGTATTGTAATATTTATTAACCAAATAAGAATGAAAATTGGAGTTGTGTTTGGTAATCCAGAGACAACAACAGGTGGTAATGCACTTAAATTTTATTCTTCAGTTCGATTGGATATTAGAAGAATTGGAGCAATTAAAGACAAAGAAGAAATAATCGGTAACCATACTAGAGTAAAGGTTGTTAAAAATAAACTCGCACCTCCTTTTAGAATGGTTGAGTTTGATATTATGTATGGAAAGGGAATTTCTAAACTTGGCGAATTGATTGATTTAGGTTCTGAGGCAGGTGTAATTGAAAAATCTGGCACTTGGTATTCTTATAAAGGAGAAAAAATAGGTCAAGGTAGAGTGAATGCAAAACAATTTCTTGCTGAAAAAAAAGATTTAGCATCAGCTATATACAGATCAATCATGGAAGCAAGCGGTGTAGTAAAAGAAAAAATGATGGAAGGAAAAGAAGAGGAAAAAACAATTTCTGAAGATTCCATCATGGAAACAAGCGGTATAGTAAAAGAAAAAATGATGGAAGGAAAAGAAGAGGAAAAAACAATTTCTGAAGATTCCATTAAAGACCCACAATAAACTGAATAATTTTTTATTGCTAATTAAATTTGCTTGGTACATTCTTAAATATAAGCTATGTATCCAAGCATTTTAATTAGAAAAAAGTTCCTAGATTACTTTAAAAAACATAATCATGAGATAATTTCATCAAGTTCACTGATACCTGATAACGATCCTACATTATTATTTACTAATGCAGGAATGGTGCAGTTTAAAAATATTTTAACAGGTGTTGAACAAAGTAATTTAAAGAAAGTTGCAACTTATCAAAAGTGTCTTCGAGCTGGAGGAAAACACAATGATCTTGATAACGTTGGTTATACTTTACGCCATCATACTTTTTTTGAAATGTTAGGTAATTTTTCATTTGGTGATTATTTCAAAGAAGAAGCGATTTTTTATGCATGGGACTTACTAACAAAGGAATTTGGTGTTAATAAAAAAAGAATTCTAATTACTGTTTTTTCAGAGGATTCTTTTGCAGAAAATATTTGGAAAAAAATCACAGGTTTTAATAAAAACAAAATTATTTCTGTAAAATCAAAAGATAATTTTTGGTCAATGGGTGAAACCGGGCCATGTGGTCCATGTACAGAAATATTTTATGATTATGGTGATAAATTTAACGGATCAGTTTCAAGAAAAGGAATTACAGGAAATAGATATGTTGAAATCTGGAATCTTGTGTTTATGGAATTTAATCAAATTGAAAAAAATAAAAGAATAAATTTACCAAAAAAATGTGTAGATACAGGAATGGGTCTTGAAAGAATATCAGCATTATTACAAAATACGAATGATAATTATCAAACTGATATATTTAAAGAGTTAATTAATTTAATTGCAAAATTATCTAAATCAAAAAATAAAAATAGCGAAAATCTTAGTAAGAGAATAATAGCTGATCATATTAGAGCATCTTGCCATTTAATTTCTGATGGAATTTTACCTTCTAATGAAGGAAGAGGTTATGTTCTTAGAAGAATAATGAGAAGAGGAATGCGACATGCACATATTCTTGGTTGTTCTGAGCCAATATTTTATAAATTAGCTCCATTAGTAATCAATGAAATGGGAGATATTTTTCCTGAATTAAAGAGAGCTGAACCTTTAATTGTAGAAACATTAAGAAATGAAGAGAATAGATTTAAACAAACTATAGATAGAGGTTTAAAAATTTTAAACGATGAGATAAAAAAAACGAAAAATAAAAAATTATCTGGAAATACAGCATTTCTTTTATATGACACCTATGGTTTTCCTTTGGATCTAACACAAGATATTTTAAAAGATTTAAATATATCAGTTGATTTAAAAACATTTGAAAAAAAAATGGATGAACAAAAAAAGAAAGCAAGATCTGCATGGAAAGGATCTGGCGATGTTAAAACTGATAAATTGTGGTATGAAATTTTTGAAAAATACGGCTCAACAGAGTTTGTTGGATACAAAAATTTAAAAACCCAAGGATTAATAATTCAAATTATAAAAAATAATAAATCTATAAACAAAATAAAACAAAGTGACAAAGCAATAATAGTTACAAATCAAACATCATTTTACGGTGAATCAGGAGGCCAAATTGGAGATACAGGAGTAATTAAATTTAATAACAATAAATTTAAAGTTTTAGACACAAAAAAAATTCTTAAGATGCATCTGCATTATGGAGAAGTTATAAAAGGACAATTTAAAAAAAATGAAACAGTAAACCTAATTGTTGATAGTAAGAAAAGGCAAAGAGTTAAGATATATCATTCTGCAACTCATTTACTTCACGCATCATTAAGAAAAATATTAGGCGCCAATGTTACACAAAAAGGCTCATTGGTTAGCTTTGATAGACTTCGTTTTGATTTTAGTTACTCTAAATCTATAAGTGATATTGATATAAAAAAAATAGAAAATGTTGCGAATAAAATTATAAAACAAAATGAAAAAGTTAACATTTCTATCATGGCATATAAAAAAGCTGTTGAAAAAGGTGCAATGGCTCTTTTTGGAGAAAAATATGAAGATGAAGTTAGAGTAGTAAGTATGGGGAAAGAAGAGAATAAACCTATTTTTTCTATGGAATTATGTGGTGGAACCCATGTTAATAAAACAAGTGAGATTAATGATATTAAAATAATTAAACAATCATCAGTTGCATCTGGAATAAGAAGAGTTGAAGCTTTATCTGGTAATGATTTATCGAATTATATCAAAGCTGAGAAAGAAATTATATTTGTTAGAGAAAAAGAAAAAAAAAATAAAAAAGAAAGAGAAAAATTAGATGAAAAGAAAAAAATAGACTTTTTAGAAGATCCTTCAAAAAATATTTTAATAGAAGGAAACGAAAATGCTATTAAATATTATTTTAGAACTATTTTAGATTTTCCTCCAAACGATTTACCAAAACTTTTAGATAAATTAAAAATAGAAATAAAAAGTGGGATAATAATTTTATTTGGTGTGCATGAAAAAAATATTTCAATTGTTGCCGGAGTAACCGAAGATCTTTTATCAAAACTTAACGCTGTAGATATAGTAAAAAAAGTATCTGAAATTCTTGGAGGAAAAGGCGGAGGTGGAAGGCCAGATTTTGCAAGAGCAGGAGGCGGTAATGATAAATCTAATATTCCTAAAGCATGTGATGCAGTAAAAGAATTAATTAAGTCCTGTTAAATTTATTTTAGAAAAATGGTGGTCTCGGCAGGATTCGAACCTGCGACCTTCGGTTTAGGAAACCAACATTCTATCCACTGAACTACGAGACCAATTCTTTTAATTAATTTTTTCCTTAACTTTTTGTATAAATTCTTTTGTATTTAGCCATTTAGTATTTTTTCCAATCAATAATGCTAGATCTTTTGTCATCATTCCTGAAGTTACAGTATTTATACATGCATTTTCAATTTTTTTACTAAATTTTTGTAGTTCAATATTGCCGTCAAACTTACCTCTATAATATAAACCTTTTGTCCATGCAAAAATAGATGCTATTGGATTTGTTGAAGTATTCTTTCCTTCTTGATATTGTCGAAAATGTCTTGTTACGGTTCCATGAGCAGCTTCTGCCTCTACAGTTTTTCCATCAGAAGTCATAAGCACAGAACTCATAAGCCCTAAAGAACCATATCCTTGGGCAATAGCATCGGATTGAACATCTCCATCGTAATTTTTGCATCCCCAAACAAATCCACCTTCAGTTTTTAAAACATAAGCAACCATATCGTCAATTAATCTATGTTCAAAACTTAAACCTAATTTATCAAATTTTTTTTTATATTCTTTATTAAAAATTTCTTCAAAAATAATTTTAAATCTACCATCATATATTTTTAAAATTGTATTTTTTGTTGATACGTAAACTGGAAGTTTAGTATCTAAACCGTAATTAAAACAAGCTATTGCAAAATCTTTAATTGAGTCATCTAAATTGTACATACTCATAGCAATACCTGGCCCATCAAAATCATGGACCTTGTGCTCGATTTTTTCTTTTTTATTTTTTGGCTCAAACTTTATAGTTAACTTTCCAGGGCCTGGTATTTTAAAATCAGTAGCCCTGTATTGATCACCAAAGGCATGCCTTGCAATTATAATTGGTTTTTTCCAGTTAGGAATTATTCTTGGAATATTTGGACATAATATTGGTTCTCTAAAAACAGTTCCTCCCAAAATATTTCTAATAGTACCATTTGGTGATAACCACATTTTTTTTAATTTAAACTCTTTAACTCTTGCTTCATCTGGGGTTATAGTTGCGCATTTAATTCCTATACCGTATTTTTTAATAGCGTTAGCTGCTTCTATGGTGATTTGATCATCACTTTTGTCTCTATTTGTAATACTTAAGTCGTAACTTTTGATATCAATATCTAAATAAGGGAGTATCAATTCATGTTTAATCATACTCCAAATGACACGTGCCATTTCATCGCCGTCTATATCTACAACTGGATTTTTAACTTTTATTTTTTTCATAATTAGAGCTATTCTTTATTTAGAACAGCAAATATTTCATTTATTGATGTAGTTACCTTAATATTGTTCTTAATTTCTTTTTTTGAATATTTTTGTTTAATACTAGTATTTAGTAATTCTAGTAATTTACTCCAAAATTTTTTATAATTTAGTAAAATCAATAACTTATTTGATTTTGTTAATATATTAGTTGCAATTACTTCAAACACCTCATCTATAGTTCCAATGCCCCCTGGTAAGACAATAAATGCATCTGATTTTTTATACATTAATTCTTTTCTTTTTTGTAGTGTGTTTACCAAATAAAGTTTTGTTATTTTTTTGTGTAAAATATTCCATTTTTTAAAAGATTTTAATGCTACACCAATTACTTCACCTTTATTTTTTAATGCTTCATCAGCCATTAATCCCATTAAACCTACATTTGCTCCACCGTAAATAATTTTAATTTTTCTTAATGCCAATTCTTTTCCAATTTTTTTAGCAATTTTTTCATGTTCTTTATTAAATGAAACTTTTTTTCCTTCTAAAGATGATGAACCACAGAAAATACAGACTGATTTAATCATAAAAAATAATTATAATTTTTTTTTTTGTTTTTGTGTATAATTGTTTTAATGGTGCCCGAAAGGGTTAAAAGGGAAGTATGTTTTTATTCATGCACTGTCCCCGCAACTGTAATTAATGAGCTAAGGATTGTTTTAATCCACCGGATTTCCGGGAAGGTTTATTTTTAGCATTGATTTATAAGTCAGGAAACCTGCCATTAAAGTCACCAAGCTGATGTCGGTGGAATCAACAGCGCGGAGTTCCCGTTAACGGTGGCAATTTATAAACCGTTAATAATATAGGAGGACTCTGGTGATAGAGTTAAAACTTATCTTTAATTTTTCTAAACTCTTTTTTATTTTTTTATTTTTTTCATTATCTATAAATGCTGAGGAAAATAGTATATTTAATCTTCCTGAGATTTTTGTAACTAATACTAGAACGAATATTGGACTGCCTGGAAGTTCAACAAAAGTTTATTCGCAAGATTATATTTCAAATTCTGCTGCAACCAATTTAGCTGAGTTAATGGGGAACATTGCAGGTATACAATATCGAGATTTATTTGGTGGTGCTGGACAAATTAATGCAACAATTGATATGAGAGGTTTTGGCGCTGCTGGCAAAGCTAATACTTTAATAATGATAAATGGAAGAAAATTAAACGATCTTGATATGGGAGGTTTGTCTTGGGATTTAATTCCTGCTGAAACTATTGAAAGAATTGAAGTTATTCCTGGTAATGCTGGATCAGTTCTATATGGAGATGGTGCTGTCGGCGGGGTAATTAATATAATTACCACAAATGCACTATCTAAAATAAACAATAGATTTACCACTACCTACGGATCTCATGATCATTTTCAAGAAAATATAACTTTACACAAAAGGTTTGGCAATTTTGGGTTAATGATAAATGGAGATATTTTGGATAATAATAATTATAGAAGAAACAACAAACACGAACAGTACACTTTAAATTCTGAAATGAGATATAAACTTTTAAAAGGAGAGTTGTATTTATATTCAAATTTTAATAGAGATTATCATGGGTTACCAGGGGAAAGAATAACAAGAGATCTTGAGGGTAGAAATGAATATAAAACTGATAGATTAAGTGCAGAAACCCCATCTGACTGGGCAAAAGAAAATAATATTGCTTTAACACTTGGTGGAATTTTTAATTTTAATAAAAATTTTGGAACAGTTATAGACAGCCATTATACTGTTAAAGATCAAGATGCTTATTACGCAGGCTCAAGTAATCATATTACTGATACTGTTTTGAGACATTATTCAATTACTCCAAGATTTACACACGATTACCAATTAAATAATATGCCATCTAAAAATATATTTGGCATAGATGTAAATTACGCAGATTATTCGTCCGATCGAAAAGCAAGTGTACATGTTACTAATCCAAAACAAAGACACAAATCAAACCAATTGAGTATTGGTTTGTATTCCCAAAATTCAACAAACCTGTCGGATAAGTTAAATTTTTCAACTGGCTTAAGAATTCAAAGAATTTTATTTCATGGTGGAACAGTATTATATAAAGATGCAGAAGGCGATGCTAATACTGCTGATAATGATACTATTTCCCAAAGCGATAATAGATTAGGAGCAAATATTGGAGTTGAGTATTTTTTAAAACCTAATCTTTCTATTTTTGGAAGAACCGCAAGAAGTTTTCGAATTGCCAACATTGATGAAAGAATAGGTGCTGATGGCATATCTATGGCTTTAAAACCTCAGACATCATATGATTTTGAGATTGGAGCATTATTAAAGAATAATAAAATTTCAATACAATCTAGTGTTTATTTGATGTTTTTAAGAAATGAAATTTATTTTAATTCATCTAACTCTAAGAACTTAAATTTAGGAAGAACAAAGCGTTATGGAATAGAAAATACAATTACATATAATCTGACTGATAGTTTGTCTATGGATACAAATGTATCTTTATTAAAGTCTTATTTCCAGGATAATGTTAACACCGCAGGCCCATATGATACTACGGATGAAGATATTCCTCTTGTTGCTAATATTACAGCTAATTCAAATTTATATTTTAAGAATATATTTAATAAGAAAATAGATTTTACTACTACTGCTAGATTTGTAGGAAAAAAAAATAAAGAGAATGACCAAAATAATATTGAAACAGCTATTTCTAGTTATTATTTATTGGATTTAAAATTAAGTGGTGATTTTTTTTCATTTAATTGGGATTTAAAAGCAAACAATGTTTTAGGAAACGAATATCATACATACGGAGTATCTAGTGCATTTTGTCAACAAACTTATCCAAGTTATTGTAAAAGAGAATCTGTTTATCCTATGCCGGAACAAACATTTACTTTTTCATTAAGTCGAGATTTTTAAATTTTTTTAAGAAATTGATATTTTTTTTCTGCAAAAGAATAGCTAGTAAAAAGAATTGCTAAAAATATAAAAGTGCTGATTAAAGTATTATGAAAAAATGGTATTGCCATAACATAACATTGGATCAACCCATTTAAATTTAATGGGTATAAATTGTCTCCTAGCCAAACTGAAAAGTTTGTAACAATAAAGAAAATCAGACTGCCACCAATTCCAGTAATAGTAAGATTGCGTATATTTATTTTGTTTTGTATTGTTCTTCCCAAAAAAGAAAGAATTAAAATACAACCGTACACCGCGTATATTTGAGAATGAAATCCTAAAATTAAGTCGCTTAAGAACATTGCGCTAATAGGAATAAGAAAAGCGGTTATCTTACTAGGTAAATATGCACCTCCAAAAAGAGCTAGAGCTAAAATAGGAGTAAAATTAGGTAGATGTGGAACTAG